>ERZ808052.1-NODE-1-length-38175-cov-3.904247_pt1 | contig 38175 bp, 36 predicted proteins | sample MGYA00380200_ERZ808052 | MGnify/ENA primary metagenome ERZ808052 (study PRJEB31490, sample SAMN06133366) | cow dung metagenome | isolation source: H10 | host: cow | place: China: Chengdu | collected 2015-05 ...
TTCATCCCCACTTTCATCCCCACCAGAAAGCAAGGCATCCACTTCATTTTCCGTAAGTTCCCGATACTCACCCAAATCCAAATCAGGATCCAGTTTAAGCGGACCAATTGTAAGCCGCTTCAAATAAACTACTTCGTTTTCCACCGCGCGGAACATTCTCTTTACCTGATGATATTTTCCTTCTGTAATGGTAAGCACACATTCATCACCGGTTTTCCAAACAAGTTCCGCGCTCTTGCAGTCAGCTTCCATTTCATTATCTTCCGCTGGAATACGAATGCCCTCCCCAAATCTGCGGCAAATTTCGTTTTGGCGCTCAACGTTTTCTTCATGGGCCAGGCGCACAAAATAGCTTTTAGGCGAATGAGATTTCGGACTTGTCATCCTATGAGTCAAAGCGCCATCAGTTGTAAAAAGCAAAAGACCTTCCGTATCCATATCCAGGCGGCCAACCAGATGAAGGTTTTCCTGCAGAAAATCTGTCTTATACTCTTCCCCAAGACAATCAAATACAGTCTGATGCAAGCCATCCTTATTGGCACTTACAACTCCAGGTTTTTTGTTCATCATTATGTAATGATTACGCTTTATGCAAAGCACTTCACCATCCACACAGATTTCATCTTTATCAGGATTCACAATAAATCCCGTATCCGTAACTTTTTTTCCATTTACAGTAACTTCACTCACACGCAAAAGTTTTTTAACTGCCTTCCGTGTCCCAAAACCTTCATGACTCAGTATTTTATCGATTCTTGCCCTGCTCATAAAAAGCCCCCTTCCATAAAAAAACGGGAATCGCAAAACCACGATTCCCGTAATATCATCCAAAAAAAAACTATTTCCGTTCATCAATTGGAATGTAATCGCGCTTCTCACAAATGTTTTTGTAAGCAGGACGATAAATCCTTCCGCCAGCAATCAGCTCTTCGATTCTATGTGCAGACCATCCGGCAATACGACTGATGGCAAAAATCGGAGTGTAAAGCTCACGAGGAATATTCAGCATTGTGTACACAAAACCTGAATACAAATCCACATTTGCGCAAATACGCTTGTCAGACTTGTGAACTTCCATAATAACCTCAGGAGCTATTTCTTCAATCATGCGGTAAAAATTGTATTCCTCAATGCAATTTTTTTCCAAAGCCAAAGCCCTGGCTTTTTCACGCAAAAGCAAAGCACGTGGATCACTGATCGTATAAACAGCATGCCCCATACCGTAAATCTTACCAGTGTGGTCAAAAGCTTCTTTCCTAGCAATCTTGTAAAGATATTCACGAACCTGATCGCTATTCGTCCAATCCTTTACGTTTGCCTTGATTTCATCCATCATTTCAACAACGCGGATATTTGCACCACCATGGCGACTTCCCTTCAGGGAACCAACGGCAGCCGCAATTGCAGAATAAGTATCAGTATCAGCAGAAGAAACAACATGAACAGTCAAAGAAGAGTTGTTACCGCCGCCGTGTTCTGCATGCAAAATCAAAGCCAAATCCAAAATCTGAGCCTCAAGCTTTGTATACTTTCCATCAGGTCTAATCAAATGCAAAAAGTTTTCAGCCGTAGAAATCGATGAAATCGGATTATGAATGTACATAGAATTATTTTCGTAATAGCGGCGGCGTGCCTGATAGCCATAAGCTGCCAGCGTGCTAAAACGGGCAATCAACTCAATGCACTGACGAAGATTGTTTTCAATGGAACGATCTTCTGGATTCTCATCATAAGAATACGAAGCCAAAACTCCCCGGGCAAGCTTATTCATGATATCCTGGGAAGGAGCCTTCATGATCATATCTTCCGTAAAGTTCGGAGGAAGCACTCGACTTTCGCCAATCATTGCACGAAATTCATCAAGCTGCTCGTAAGTCGGCAATTCACCAAAAAGCAAAAGATAAGCGCACTGTTCGTAACAGTAATCGTCATTCTTTTCTGCATCGCGAATCAAATCCACAACATCGTAGCCACGATAAAGCAAACGGCCAGGAACAGGAATTTTTTCCCCATTCGGACCAATGTCATAGCCCACAACATCACCAACTCGAGTAAGTCCAACAAGTACACCAGTGCCATTTGCGTTGCGCAGACCACGTTTTACGTCATACTTCTGATACAAATCTGGATTTATAGGGTCATTAAGTTCGGCAAGTGTTGAAAGTTTATCAAGAAACTTAATGTGTTTTGAATTTGTCGTCATATTGCCCCCAATCGCAAAGTATTGTATAAATATGCAGTCATGCAAAATTAATTATTATAATTATACATTTTAACCCACCAAGTATCAATACGAATTCTGTCTTTTTGGGCGCAAACAAGAATCCCAAACCGCACATTTCGCGGCTCGCCTCCCCCGGCTCGGCTAAAAAAAAATCGCCCCAAAACCCTGTTCATGAATGTCAAGCAGATTGATTTTTTTCCGATTTTCAAAAAGCTCAACACACAAAAACAGCTGGTCGGGCGACCTTTTTTTTATCTGCTTCCCACCGCTACAGCGCGGCGCAGGAATTTTTCGCTCAAACTTTCTATCTGTCCACAAATCTTTGAGGTGGAGTTACAACCCAAATAGCCTTAAGCTCTTCATCACCAGCATTTTCAATTGTATGAGGGCAGCTAGCAGGAAAAGAAACACTGTCCCCCTTGTTCAGAATGTATTCATTTTTTTCGTATTTAAGGCGGGCTGTTCCCTGAATCACTACTCCGAACTCCCGACCCACATGACCGTAGGAACCGTGATGAGTGTGGCTTCCAGCAGGAATTTTTATCACATAACTTTCCAAAGAATTTTCACGATCCTTTTCATCAGCCTTTGCCAGTTCTTCATACACAATATCATCTTCGTGAATCATAGGCCGCTCATTCTTCCTGATTACATAAACAGGCCGTTCTCTTCTATATTCTTCAAAAAGGAATTCTAAATTTATGTCCAGCACATCCGCCAGAGAAAGCAAAGTGTCAATCGCAGGACTAACATGATTTCTTTCAATCTGAGACACAAGACTTTCACTAACGCCAGCCGCCTTTGCCACCGACTTCAATGTAAGCCCTTTCTGTTCACGAACAATCCGAAGCTTTTCGCCAAAACGCACCTGTATACGTTTTCTTGGTTTATCCTCAGGATTTTGCAAAGGTGTCATTGCTCTGCTTCTCCATATTTTTTGCGGTTACAAATTCAATAAAGTAGTCTTCCAAAGTCTGATGCGGACCATCAACCTTCATTCGTTCCCTGGCACGAGCATTATCACGTCTAACTGTATAAAGTGAATAGAAATCTCGATAGTCCAAACCGGCGTCGGCTTTTACGTGTTCACCAAGGAATGTTGAAACTTCATCGCGGTTAATTGCGGGGATTCCCTTAGTCTTCAAAATGGAACGAAGCTGCTGAATCTGCTCATAGGAAATGCCGAACAGAAATTCCTCCATAGCCTGAGAAACCGCCGGATCACCCATTCGCTGCTTTATAAACTGAATCCACTGTTCATCCATCTGTATGCTTACAAGCAAAAGTTCGCTTGTTCCCATCATTGTCCCAAAAGCAGGAGCAAGCTTTCGCCTTGCACTCCAAACTGACTGCAAAACCGGCGCTACAGACTCAATTGTCTGGTCATTTCTGTGTTCCCAAAGCAAAAGCAATGACATGCCCCACTGCCGTCTGAAATCCATGGGCTGATTATTGTCATTGATAAGGTTCAGGTAAACGTCTTCAGCCATTACCGTAAACATCATGGTTATTGTTTCCAGCTGCAGCGCCTGAACAAGTTTTTCCGGGGCTCCTACAGAAGCAGCAAGTTTTGCAAGAGAAGAAAAAGTATGGACTTTCGCAACTATATAACCCTTTCCAAGAATAGCTTTGGAAGGTAATCTTAAAGTTGTATCACCTTTTTCCTGGTGTTTGATCAGGGAATCAACAAGCAAAGTCGGTGTGCGCACACCACCAGCCAAATCATGACGTTCAAGAAGGGACGGAAAACAAGCAACAGCTTCTGCAAGCTGAGTCAAATCCTTCATTCTTTCTTCAATAATCGGAAGCCGCTCAGGAGCTTTTTCCTTCAAAAGCGTCATAAGCTCTTCATACAATTCCTTCTCTTTTGGAGTAAGGACGGCAATTCCTTCGTTTTCTAAAACTACCTGAGAGTCATCTGAATCGTAAAATTCGCCGATATCAACTTGAGAAAATTCACTATTTACGTTTTTCATTGTCTCATCCACCTTTAAATTATACAACACAAAACCCCATATTTTCAATGAAAATTCGACTAATATTGCCGATAATAAGAATATGAAAAAAACTGTACTCACAGCCATAACACTGCTAATTTTCTCATCAGCCAACTTCTTCTGTCAGGAACAGAACAGGCTTCTGATAAAACCTACCGACTTACGTCTTGTTCCAGAAAGCTCAGACAACTTCTCTGACTCCCAGGGATACCACCTGTACATCCGCAAAATTCCTGGCATCGAATCAATCATGCTTACAGAAACCACAAAAGACCCGATAGGAAAATCTGACAATTACGCTTACCGTGCTCCTTCTTACAACAAAATCAACGGTGACGAAATCCGCTACCTGAACGGAAAGCCACTTTCTTCAGAATATTCAAAATACAGTCTGATTGATTCCACTGCGGAACCAGATCCCCAATTCGGACAGGCTTTCCACATCTACATTCCGCACACAATACAATTCGGCTACCCTTGGGCGCGAAATGGCAGTCTGACCATCGGAAAAGGCACATTCCTGAACATCCGTTCATTTTCAAAAAAATATGGTGACTACACTGGCCAATTCTACGACAATCCATACATGTTTGATCTTGGAAAAGTAGTTATAAAGAAGCCTGCCGAAAAGCCTCTGACTGCCCCAGAACCTTCAAAACAAGCTGACCCGGAACCTATCCCAGAGCCAGAAGTACAACAGGTCATTCTTACCGACGACTACAATCCATTGGCTAGCACCGCATTCGATGAAATGTCGGAATCAATCACCTACTCTAAAGGCCCACAAACAATCGTCCAGGACATAATGGATTCCCTCATGAAAATCCAGCCAAAAGACAACACCGATGTAGTTTTTGTTATCGATGCTACCGGCAGCATGAAGGATGATATTGAACAACTACGAAAAGAATGGGTCCCAAAACTTCTGGAAGGAATCAAGGAATTCAAAAACATAAGATTAGGCCTTCTTCTTTACAGAGATTATGGGGGAAACTTCAACTACAAAAAGCTGCCGGTAAAATTTTATGACTTTACTACCGATATTTCTCTTTTTACCAAAAACCTGAACGGTTTTGTAATTCGCGGCACAGAAGGCGGCGACATTCCGGAAGCTGTGTATGAAGCCATTTTTGCAGGCGTTGAATTCTATCAGTGGCGAAGTGACGCATACAGAAAAATCATTTTGATTGGCGACGCAGAGCCTCACCCAACTCCAAGAGGAACCGGCAAATACTCAAAGCAATTCGTTCTGGAAAAAGCAAAACAAGCAGGCATTAAAATCGATGCCATCATTACACCAGATGAAAAAGACCGACGTGGTAGATAATTGGTGTGCACTCCACTTTCCTGAACTTAAACCCCACCTAAAAAAAAGCGCCACATCTGAAAGTACGTCAAAAAAAGTACAAATCAGAATGCCGCGCTTTTTTTGCTTTACGCAAACATTTTTTTCAAAAAACTATCCGCCAATTTTTGTTCCCACAAAATCCTTGTCATCAAGAATTGCACGAATATTAGGGATATTTTTTCCGCCAGCACAAATTACAGTCATGCCACATTCATCGGCCTTTTTAGAAGCAATTGGATCGAATGGACAGTTTTTTCCAGGAGTCCAGTCGTCGCCAACCATTTTTCTAAAATCTGCCCAGGAAATCTGATCAATTGGCTTTGCGTCAGGATTCTTTCTTGGATCATCTGTATAAACTTTCTCGATATTAGAAAGATTTACAACTGTTTTTGCCCCATGCTTTTCTGCAAGCAAAACCGCATCATTATCAGTAGAAAATCCAGGATGCCAGCCTGCAGCAAGCAAAACTCTGCCTTTAAATTCAATTGAAGCAGTTGGATCATAAACTACGTCATTCTGACAAAGATCACCAAAACTTGCCTTTACAAGCTGAGCATTAAGACGAGTTGCCATAATACCAATCCAGTCAGCAGCATCACTGGCAGAAGATCCGCCTGCAACTTTTGAAACTTCAGCATACGCATTCTGGTAAACACGTGCAGGAGCTCCCCCACCAACTACAAGAATCAATTTGCGGCTTTCATCCTCTTTAAGCCAATCCTTAACCATCAAAATGAATTTTCCCAAAAATTCTGTATCCGGTTTTTCAGGAACAACAATTGATCCACCAACTGAAAGAACTTTTGTCATTTCCCAATTCCTCCAAAAAATTATTTGCCAGGATAAAAGCCCTTGCCATTCGGCACTACCTTTATCTAGTGCTGCTCAACGCAATAATTCTATTTTATTTTCAATTTTCTATATTAGTATACACCAATTACAGTAGGATCGGCCCAAAAAGAACTGTAATTTATGGAATTTCCAGAAGCTTCTTCCCAAATTGACTGCAAAGCATAAGTTCTTGGTCTTGAAACAATCTGATTATTTGATGAACCAGGCTTTATTTCATTCCAACCGCGAGAAATCAGAACATGCTGGGCATCAAGATTATTGAAATAATAAACCGAAGGTTCAATATCCTTCTGCCAGTTCTTGTATTCCAGACCGGCTCCCAATGCAGGATCACTTGGAACCCAACCAAAGCCTGGCAAATAGAATTCGCACCACCAGTGATTTCTAGACTTCAAATCTGCATCTACCAGCACGCCACTATCCGGAAGCGCCGGGATGCCACTTGCCCTAAGCAAAGCTGCATAAACAATAGAAAAATCATAGGCATCACCCTTCTTGGTTTCAAGCATATCCAAAGGCTGCACTACTCCGCTTCTAACTTGATCCAATATGGTAAAATTAGAAATCATATAGTTATATATTGAAGCAGCAATATTATAAAGATTTTTTTCAGCCTTCATTTCCTTTTTGATTTTTTTAGCCAAAGCGATGATTTCTTCATGCTGGGAAGGAACCAATTCATCGGCACTTGTCCAATTCTTCACAATCAGCGGATTCATATTTTCATAAGAATTCAGTTTTGCAGCCCAAATATTTGTTCTTACTTCATAAACGGTCATTGCATAATTCTGATAGAACTTTTTCCGATTCTGTCCTTTCATATTGCTCTGAACCTGAAACCACAATGTTTTCTGATGTTCAATAATCGCTTCCGGATTGCATTCAACAAGACGAACCGAAGTTTGATAGGAAGTTTCACAAGGGCGGGGGCAACGAATAATTATGTTCGAATCGTCATTTCCAGACTTTTCTTCGATATCAGCAGATATCTGGATTAAATATGATTTTGGATTTATGAAAGCTTTCTTTCCAGCCGCACTGCTTATGGAAATCTTTTTGTTAGCAGATTTTCCCATTACTGTATCAACGTAAACCGAACCAGAAACAGCTCCATCAGGTACGAAGACCCTTATTTCAGAATTCGACCAGTAGCGGTATGCATTTTCGCTTTCATCTACGGCCACATAAGCAACATCATTTCCATCTCTGTCGCCCATTCCCTTTTCAGAAGAAAGAGACTCGCGCTTTGTAGTAAAATACACTTTGGACTGATCACGGGAATTGCCGAAGTTCGAACCTTTTATTGTCAAAAGAGAACCTGGAACAATATCATCTGCACTTAAACTGATGATAAGCGGCAAATTGCTTTCAGGATTTTCCTCAACAAGGGAAGGTGTTTCATTCGCATTCGCAAAATACTTCGGCTCCGAGCGGCTGTCCTTATTTCCAACATAAACAAGCCCTTCCTTAAAATCCACCGGAAGAATCACCTGAATTTCCGAATCTGTCCACAACTGAAATGAATTAGCCGTAAGAGTACTTCCGCCCATTTCAAGATACGCAGACATTGGAGAATCGCCAAAGTTTTTGCCCCGGATAGTAACTTTAGTGCCCGGGGACCCTACTGCCGGCTCAATTTCATAAATTTCCGGCACTTTTTTGGAACCGAGAGTCAAAACAAAGGAAACCGTTCCAAAGATAACTATAAAAACAACCCAAAAAAGAGTACGCACTATGGGCGATTTTCTGAGAACATAATAGAATGAAGAAGACTTATTCACTGCAATTGACCTGAAATTGTTTTTTCTGGAAGTCTTATTCTAACATTTATTTCATTTTGTTCAAATCCTGCCATATCAAAATTGAACGTAATATTGTTAGATCCAGAAAACTCAGGTCTAAAAATGTCCACATCACCGGCAGGATAAGTTCTGTTCAAACTTCCGGTGCTTACATTATGGGCATATTGATCGGAAATATTTCCGTTTACTACTACATTATGAGCAAGTCCATTTACATTTTGAGGACGAACCACTGGAGAAAGAGCCACATCAGAAGTAACCTGCTGGCTTTGTCGTCCCTCCACAGTTTTACCAATCCTGAATGGAATGATGACTGCGGCTACCACAGCGGCTGCGGCAACACCCCAGGAAACAATCTTCATATCGGGGAATTTATGAACATTGGCAGCCCCGGAATTTTTTGAATAGCGAAGCTTTGTGGAAAGCCTTGCAAAGCTTTCATCCATAAAAACTTCATCCAATTCCATAGACTTGCTGTCTGCCTTAAGAATTTCATGCACTTTCCCAAGGCTTTCCAGTTTCTTTGCGCATTTTGGACACGAAGCCACATGAGCTTCGTATTCCTTCATGTAGGCCAAAGGAAGTTCACCATCAAGATAAATTGAGTGGATATCATCAGTTGGGCAAGTAGACATCATCAGCTCCTAAAATCTCTTCAAGTATTTTTCTCGCACGGAAAATACGGACCTTTACATTCCCCTCCGAAATTCCTGCGATTTTTCCTATTTCCTTATAGTTCAAGTCACCATACTCTTTAAGCACAATGACTTCTTTCAGTTTTGGAGGAAGTTTGTTCAATGCGTCCTGAGCCTTCTTTTTTGCCTCATTCGCAAGAACATCAATTTCTCCGGAAGGTGCCACCCGATGATCCTCATACTGGGCTTTTTGATAAGCCTTGCGCTCCCTGGCCTTGCGCTTTACATAATTCAAGGAAGCGTTTTTTACTACGCGGATCAGCCAGAATTTGGCGTCATTCATACTCGGAAAAACAAGTCCCTTTTCATTGGCCTTAATCAATGAATCATGGGCCAAATCCTCGGCAGCCTCTTCATCGCATACAATTCGATATGAAATGCGGTAAAGCGACTTCATGGTTTCCCGGTAAATAGCATTGAAGTCAGCAGAATTCGCTGCATTCAGTGATTTTGAGTTTTCTGTCTGACCTTCCATATTTAACAAACAACGCTCCTGATATAAGGTTACTTAAAAAAAACTTTTTTCCAAAAAATCTGCAAAAAAAGGACCTGGTCCCAAGCCAAGCTTTTTAAAGCTCAACAAATCCACAATTTTATCCGCGTTTCCAGGCTGGTCCCTGAGGAGTATCTATGATTGTTATACCGCGAGCTGTAAGCTGGTTACGAATTTCATCAGCGCGGGCAAAATCCTTGTTCTTTTTTGCAGCTGTACGCTCTGCCACAAGGGCATCGATTTCTGCCGCTTCAGGATCACCTGAATGATCTGGCATGGAAGCTTTTGCCTCTTCCAGCGTTTTTTTCTGCTCAACGGCCGCAGTTTCCAAAAGCCTGAGCCCAATTACGCTATCCATGCGGTCAATAAGATCAAGGGCTTCCTTCGGTTCCAAAGTCGCATCCTTTACGGCTTTATTCAAAGCGCTGAATGCAACTGGAGTAAGCAGATCGTTTTCAAGGCCGCCCTTGAAAGCGTCAAGAATTTCATTGGCTTTAGCAGAAAGACCTGTACGATTGTCTGCCTCACCCTTTTTATAAGATTTACCGGCCTTAAGAGTAATATTTCCCTTATTTGCAAGCTTCACGATTTTCTGGAGCAATGCCGCACGGCCGCTTTTTGCGCCTTCCAGAGCTTCCATGCTGAACACAAGCTGTTTTCTGTAGTGACCGCCCAAAAGGAAAAAGCGGTAGTCCAGCGGCTCAAATCCCTTATCCTTAAGGGAATATCCCTTTTCAGCAGGCAGTGAAGTCTGCAAAGTAATGAATTTTCCAGAAGACTTGCTCATCTTTCCGCCTTCAAGAATAAGGAATTCATTATGAAGCCAGAAATTTACCCAAGGACCCTTAGCACGTTCAGCATCATCAAAACTACCTTCACTCTGAGCAATTTCGTTCGTATGGTGAACAGGAACGTGGTCAATGCCACCAGTATGAATATCAAAATGCTTTCCAAGATATTTCATGCTCATTGCAGAACATTCAATATGCCATCCAGGATAACCACGACCCCATGGAGAATCCCATGTCATAGCCTGATTTTCAAACTTTGACTTTGTGAACCAAAGCACAAAATCTCCTGGATTGCGCTTGTTTTCATCAATCACAACTTCCTTGCGCTTACCAGCTCCTTCCTTAAGTTCATCAAGATTCAGGTTTGCAAGCTTGCCATAATCAGGATAAGTGGAAATATCAAAATAAAGGTTACCGCCAGCCATGTAAGTGTGCCCATTTGCCTCAATCTGCTTAATCAAGTCAATCATTTCCTGAATATGTTCAGTTGCAGGACAGATAACGTCCGGGCGGCGGATATTCAAAGCATCAATATCCTTTAAGAAAGCATCTGTATAAAATTTTGCAACTTCCAGAACAGACTGATGACGTTCAGCGGCAGATTTAGTCATTTTGTCGTCACCGTCATCCCCATCACCAGTAAGGTGGCCAACATCAGTAATGTTCATGACATGCTTAATATCGTATCCCAAAAACGTAAGCGTTCGATCCAAAGTATCAAGAAAAACATAAGCCCTAAGATTTCCAATATGGGCGTAGTTGTAAACAGTAGGTCCACATCCATAAAAACCAACAAAACCTTCTTTGATTGGCTTAAATTCTTCCATTTTGTGACCCATGGTATTAAAAAGTCTTAAACTCATACAGAAACCTCTAAAAAAAATCATACAGAGGGGCGCCTGCCCCTCGTCACCACCGCCACTTTGTGCCGTTGGTTCCTGCCCCCTCGCCTAGGGGTGGCAAACCTGCCACCCCTAAAACCCCAGGAAACATTCCCTTTCAGTTTAATGAAAAACGCACCGTTATTCCACCGCATTTATTAAATGGAAAAAACCTTTTTTATACTATATAATAAATTACATGAATGATTTGCAAAAACTTTTTTCGGACTTTATCACAAGCTCAGGTTTTTCTGGAAAACTCACATTAGACGAAAAGCTTTCAAAACATTCCACTTTCAAAATCGGTGGAACCACAGAAATTTTTTATGAACCAGTCCTGTTCGATCATCTCATAAAGACGCTGGCTTTCTGTCGTTCTAACAACATAAAATTCTATGTCATTGGTGGAGGAAGCAACATAGTTTTCCCTGACGAAACATTTCATGGAGTAACCATAACCACCACCGGCATCAGCGCAATCACAAAGACCCAGATTGACGAGCACAGAATGCTTGTAAAATGCGAAAGCGGCACCACCATGTCAGCCTTCGTTCAATTCTGTACAGACAACGAACTTTCCGGTGCAGAACAATTCGCAGGACTGCCTGGAACAATTGGTGGCGCCTTATATATGAACGCACGCTGCTTTGAAAAATCCATCAGCGAACTTTTTAAAAGCGCCAGGTATCTTGACCTGGACGACTTTACGCTAAACGAACACGGCTACATGGACCGAGACTGGGACTACAAAGTTTCTCCGTTCCAGAATTCCTCAAAAATAATCGGAAACGCCACTTTTGAGCTTTCAATCGAAAAAGGCAAAAAGGCGCAGATTGCAGATGCCTGCAAAATATTCATTGGGGAAAGAGTTTCAAAAGGGCACTTTAAATATCCAAGTGCAGGAAGCGTATTCAGGAACAACCATTCTTTCGGTGCTCCCTGTGGTAAACTCATAGATGAATGTGGCCTGAAAGGCACAACCATCGGCGGTGCTCAAATCGCTCCATTTCACGGAAATTTCATCATAAATACCGGCAATGCGACCGCAAAAGATGTTAAGGACCTTGTAAATTTAGCCGTTAATACAGTTAGAGAAAAGAAAGGTTTTTCCCTGGTTCCAGAAATCATTTTTCTGTAGTCAAAAACACGAAATTTGCTTCGTTTCTGGTAAATTGACAAAGAAAAACCTAAAATTTATAATTTTCTAAACAAGGCGGAACTTAATGCTTCAGTTATCTTTTGTTAAATTCAAAAAAGACTCATATCTTCTCATAGAGGGCAAAGACCAGAACGACCGCTTTTACATCATTCAGACAGGAAAAGTCCGCTGTTTCAAGGCAAACGACCCAAACAATGTTTCCCTAAAAAATCTTGGTACCGGTGACTTTGTTGGCGTCATTCCGTGCATGACAGGACACCTGCAGATTGAATCCGCCGTTGCAATGACAGACGTTACCTGTATTTCTGTTCGCAAAGATCAGTATCCAGCTCTTATCGAAAAAAATATTCCTGTTGCACTAAAAATTATCCGCACCTTCGCAAACCGAATGCGCACAATGAACGAACAGCTTACCCAGCTCACATTGAACAACGTTTCTTCCGACACACCGGAACACATTTTTGATGTTGCCAAATATTACGACACCAATGGCTCAAGTGACGTTGCAACCTATGCATACTACCGCTATCTTAAGGAATGCCCAAAAGGAGCTAATGTACCAGTTGCACAAAAAAGGTTCATCGCCCTTAAGCCAACCTCAAATGCTGTTTACTACGAGCCTACTGAAGAACTTGTCCGCAAATACCCTAAGGACACAATGATTATGTCCGAAAGCCAGGGCGGTCATGATATGTTCGTAATCCAGGAAGGCCAGGTTTCCATTTCAAAAGTTGTGAATGGAAATGAAGTTATCCTTGCAGTTCTGAAAAGAGGCGACATGTTCGGAGAAATGGCCCTCCTTGAAAACAAGCCAAGATCCGCAAGCGCCATTGCCCACGAAGACTGTCGGCTTATGGTCATCAACCAGAAGAACTTTGACCAGATGGTCAGCACACAGCCGCAGTTGATTTCGCGTCTTACTGTAACACTGGCCGAACGACTGTGGTCAATGTACCGCCAGCTTGACAACGCTTCAATACAGAATCCGCTGAACAAGATGATTGATATGCTTGCCCTTCAGATGGAAAAACAAAAGAAATTTACAGGTCCAGAACAGACTGACCTTACTCCTAACGAACTTGCAAACATGTGCGGCATTCCGCTTAAAAATCAGCCTGCCGCCATCTATCAGTTCCAGCAGGAAAAGATCATCAAAATGGTAAACTCAAAGATTTTCGTATCTGACTGCCTTGAGCTGTCAAAGCAGGCTGCATTCTTCAGAAAACAAAAATAGGTTGCCAATGAAAAGAATCATTTGCATTGCATCCGTTGTTTTTCTTTGCGCTTTTCTTTCTGCAAAGGAAAACATACCATCAGGATACGGTGGAATCCAACTTGGCATGTCAGTGGACACCGTTAAACAAAAACTCAAAGAAAACTCAGACTTTGGCTATCACGGAGACAAGGACGTGTCTCTTTTGCCAGGGGAAAACCGAGTCCTTATCGAAACAGATGCAGAATCTGGGTATTCCTTTGGATTCCTTGAACGCTGCTGGTTCCAATTCTATAATGATAAACTTTATGTAATCACCATAAACATCAATAAAGAAAAGATGGATCACTACTCCATCTTTAATTCTCTTTGTAAAAAATATGGAAATCCGGACTCAGTTAGTCCCGAAAAATCAGTTTGGGCAAACAAAAACATTTCCATGAGTCTGGAACGCCCTTTAACACTCAAATACATCGATATCAAAACTTTTACTGAACTGCAGAACAATTCCCTCGTGAAGCCTTCAGGCAAAGAAATCACAAGAGAAATGTTCCTTGATTCACTCTAATGCTGGATGGACCCAATATGAATGTTTTGAAATTAAAAAAAATTGCAAGAACCCTTGTTGCAGCAACCTTATTTTCAGTTTGCTTTGCCGCATGCTCAAAACCAGCTAAGGCCATACAAAAACTACAGACTACAAACCTTACCCTAATCAGAGCTGACGGTACCCGGATTCAGCTAAACGCAGAAATGGCTATCACAAAAGAAGAACAGATGAAAGGCTTCATGGAAAGAAAAGATATTCCTGAAGGAACGGGAATGATTTTCATAAACCAGGAAGATGCCATCCGCACATTCTGGATGAAAAACACTCCGACCCCGCTTTCAATTGCCTACATTTCATCCACAGGAAAAATCAAAGATATTTTTGATATGCAGCCATATTCAATCACACCGGTTTCCAGCACATCACATGTAAAATACGCACTGGAAGTACCTCAAGGCTGGTTTGCCAAAAACAACATAAAAGTGGGCGACATTTTGCAACTTGATTTTTAATTATGAAAAAGGCTTTGCTTTAGCAAAAAAATCATTTTATGAAAAAAGGCTGTCTGATGAGCAATAATATAGAAATCATGCTTTATCAGGCAGCCTTTTTTACTATTCAGCATTCTCAAGCTTTGCAAGCTCGTGTGCTGCTATTCTATCATTTGCATCAAATTCTAGAACTGCCGTAAAAAACTTGCGCGCTTCATCTTTGTTTCCCTGGCGCAAAGCCAAGTAACCCAAATTTGAAATTATCTTCGTATCTTCCGGAGAAAGCTCAAAAGCCTTAAGAAGGCTCTTCTTAGCTCCATCCACATCACCTAATTCCATCTGACAGATTGCAAGCTCATTAAAAGTATCAGCCTGCTGGTCTCCACCACATTCAATTGATTTTTCAAATGACTGTTTTGCTTCCTGCCAACGGCAAAGCCTTCTCAATCCCCAACCCAAAAGGAACCATCCGTTCCAGACTTTCGGATTTTTTTGCAAAAACACACGAATTTTATCAAGACCAGCTTCTTCCTGGCCATCAGAAATTAATTTATAGGCACTGTGAAAAACCTCATTATCCATATTGTCATTGGAAATATGGTTCACAATTTCCTGAGCCCGCTCCCTTCGATAAATTGCATTATCATCCATCTCTTCTTCATTTGCATCACATGTAAGGGCAAGGTACGTTTCAAAACAATTTTTTCCTTCGTGATAATCATGCTGCTTTAAATAATAAAAACCGGCATTAAAGAAAGCTTCAGGAATAGAAGGTTCCGCATCCATTGCTTCCTTATAATATTCCAATGCGTCAGCATCATAAGCATCAGCATCCTCATGAAGCCCTGCACGACGATAACTTTCTGCACGCTGATCAAGGTATAATGCCATATTCAAGGCCACAGCTTTATCTTCTGGATCAACACCTCGCAAGCTTAAAAAAAGTTCTTCCGCAAGATCCCAGTCCTCGTTTCTGGTCTTAAGAATAGCAGCTTCCGAAAGCTCGGTTTTGATATTTGGCCTGGCCTTTACGATTATTGAACGATAATAATCAAGATGCTCGTTATGGTGGTCATAAGCAAGAACTGTCAGAATACCCGCCAGAATCTGTTCCGGAGCAAGCTCTTCCATGTTGAAGTTGCCCGGGGCATCCTGCATTTTTTTCTGAACCGGTAAAGGGATTGTGCTGTCAATCTGAAGAGCATTTTCAGAAAGCTTAAAACCTTCCGGCAACGTAATGAAATAAATCGATTCCAAAGGATTTGATGAAGCCATTGTAATTCCTGATATAAATATTATTGATAAACTTAGGTTTTACGAATTTATTGCTGAGCTGCTGGCGATACAGTTTCCTTAGAAGGCTCCTCAGCAGAAGCCTCAGTGGAAGCTGCACCTTGATCAGATGCTACAGAATTATTTTCAGAAACAGAATCTAGCTGAGCAGAAGTTCCCTGCGCTGCCCCATCGCCAGCAGCAGATGGTGCAGACTGATTTTCTGATGCATCTTGCCCTTCAGGTGCAATCTTTTTTGGCGCATTAATCTGACTTTCATCCACCTCTTCAGTCTGCTGCGGCTGAATTGCATTTGCTTCAAGGAAAGACTTTCTGTTCAAAGAAAGGTAATCATTGATTCTGATTTTATATGCAAGAGGCACCTGATCTTCGTCATATTTAATTCCAACAGAAACAAGATCCTTGCGATTGTCGATTGCTTCAGCTTTTACAATCATTCCTTTTATATCAACCACTTCATTAGGTTCAGAGAAAAGAAATCGAATGATACAAGCCTTATTCTCCAGGAATTTAGGCACACCCATAAGAATAACCTTTGATCCAGAGAAAGAAATATTCCACAAGATACATCGTCTTGGTACATTCTGAATGAAAATAATTGTTTCTTTTTTATCGATTCCAAGCTTACGAATCGTATTGTCATTTATGGCAATACGATCTTCTTTGCGCTGAACAAAACCTTCGTTTGCGGCAATCAAAGTCCCAAGCTTATAAATAAGATCATCAGGCGGACGCTGGGTAAATGTCAACGTAACAATTGCCAGCTCCTTTGAGTTCATATATGGAGTAACATCTGTAACCCTGCATGATACAAAGAAAATCATCGGCTGGCCATTCTGTTCAATAAAGCAATAGCGCAAGTTTACAGGTGGCGCATCTTTTTTTGTAATCTGCTGAAAAGCTCCACCTGCTGTTCCGATGATGATTTTGGCCATCTGAAATGAAGTTGAATTGATAATACATGGCCACTGTGAACCAGCACATTTTACATAAAGCTGGCGTGGATCAATTTTAAGAGAACGTAATATATCTTTAGTGAAAACTATTTCATTTTCACGATACAAATCGTAATAATTATTTATTACCTGATTTGTTGCAATCGACATTGCCATATTCTTTAATAATAATTTATTCCCTTTTATTAGTCAAACAAAATATCGGGCAAAAAGACTTCTGTTTTTTCAAGTTGCAAAAAACATCAAAAATAACAAAAACACAGAACCGTCGCAACAGGCCTATCAATCTTTCTGCATACTTTCCCTTCATTTTCCACAAAAAGACATGCGGAAGAGCCTCCATCAAATTGCATGGCGTCATCACATCCAAGCTTCTCAAGAATCACCGCACAATCAATAAAGCTTGCGTTTTTTCCAAAAAGAAGATAGACCAGCTCGCCATTTTCAGAAGTCCCCAGGGCACAGCGATAGTCTTTTATTTTTTTGAAATCTCCATATTTTCCATTATTCAGAATAACCCAATAGCCACCAAGCGCACATAGCACCTGACATTCATCTTCATTTGCCAGAAATTTCGTAAATTCCCTTTGAGTTTCAAGAATTTTACAGCGAATTCCATCTGAAGATTTCGTAAAAACTGCGGCACAATATCTTTCCAATGGAAACGAATGCAACACATTATCAGAATACACAAGCCCTAATGGAATAACTTTGGCAAACACATTCCATTTTGAAATTGAAGAAAAAGGAGTTGCGTTAATAGCCACAACTGCGGAAGTTTCCCGTGCCGCAGTTTTTACAGAAACGGGAAATACCCGTCCTTCATCATCAAAGGAATTATGGTAAGCGACAGGAATAAAATTCCCTTTTCGTAAATCAAGTCGAACAACAGAAAATTTCTGACTCTTTTCCATGCCCTTCAGATCCATACGGTCAACACCAGCACAAACAGGATGCCACAAACCTTCAGAATTTTTTGGTACAGTTTTACAGGAACAAAGGGCAAATACTATCCCCAAAGACAGAAAAAAAACGAACCGTCTGAATCTTAAATCTCTAAAAACCATCTAAGCCTTCTTTTCAAGCACAAAAAGAAATTCACTTACATGAATGTCACGGCCATGCAAATTGCGAGAACCTCTAAAAGCATTGTAATTTGATTCAAAAACTGTGACTTTGCCATAACGGCCAAGCAAAGATTCCATCTCTTCTCTTGAAATAAAACCTTCTGAATTGAACGATACAAGCAAAAATTTTGCCCTTAAATTAGCCACAAGATTCTCAAACACATTGGCTGCAAAACGCCTTTTATTGTAATTCGAACGATTCCAATCCTTGGGAATTCCTGAAATGCGGCTAATAAGTTCCGTATCCGGTCTTTCATAAGAAGCCACCAGATTCAGCATAAAATAATTTGATCCATAAGGATGCTGGTTGTAAGGCGGATCAATATAAACCAAATCAAAACAGCCTTCATCCACATCTGCATAAACCGATTCAGACTCTGCCATTTCATTGGCTTCCATATTCAGCACTTTTACAGGACATTCAAAATTACTGAAAAGAGGGTACGGAAGCTTGATGTGGCCTTGAATACGATTTAAGGCATTTTTTCCATTGCCACCAAACTGACCGATTCCAGTTTTTGAATTCTTATAAAAACCTTTGAATATACCGGCTGTGTTCGCATGAACCGAAACCTGACTCAACAAAGGAGCAACAAAAAAATGCCGCAGTTCTGAAGGTACCAGACTTATGATTTCCTGGCTGACAAAATCTATGTAATTCGCATTGCGTGTAGTATAAAAACACCGTTCGCCTTTTTTTATATCAAAAACATCTTTTGGCGCATAAAGTTCTGAAATAAAACCTGGAACAACTCCCTGCCCCATTTCATTCATTCTTGATTCCACATTATCAAGAATGTTTTTGTGAATCGACTTCAATTTAATTTCATCAATCTCAGATCGATTTGAAAGATAACAGCTGTTGATTATTTTTGAATACAATTCCAGATCATTGACACAAAGAGAACTGGCAAACTGTTTCAGATACCTGGAAACCACTCCACTACCAGCAAACACATCAAGACATGAAAGCTTTTCTTTGCCAAGCTTCTCCTGAACAAACGAAATGCCTTCTCCAATAAATGGCAAAAGAGATCGCTTGTTTCCTATGTAGGTGATCAATTGCTCGCTAAGGAATTCTGGATTTTCAGTCATCGTTAGAATTCACCATGAAAAACTTCGTAACGGTTTTTACCTTTTGACTTTGCTTCATAAGCAGCTGCATCTGCAGCATTGAACCATTTTTGGCTTGTCCAGCCTTGTTGATACATAGCAATCCCAATACTCATGGAACAGCGATCCCCATCATCCATGAAATCAAATACAGCTTCATTAAATTCTTCTCGAATCTGCTCTATTATGCAAATAACTTCCGCAACATTTTTATCCCTGAACAAAATAACAAATTCATCACCGCCATATCTAAAGGCCAATCTGCCTGAACCAAGCACACGCTTAAGCAGATCAGAAAGGAAAATCAATACCGCATCACCACCGGAATGGCCATATTTGTCATTTACATACTTAAAATTATCAAGATCAATCAAAACCTGAAACAGAACATTTTTTGATGGATCGAAGTTTTTTATGGAATTGTTGATGGCAATCGCGTATGCAGTTCTATTGTAAAGACGAGTCAAAGGCTCCAGTCTCAACTCTCGAACAAACCTGCGCTGGCGGCTATAACTTTTGTAAAGGAATTTTATATGCACATTCTGCAAATGATAACATTCCAATGACAAAAGGAAAAACCCTAGCAAAATAACAACTTCAAGAAGAAGGCGAGCTATCTTTTCAAAATTTGAGATTTCTGAAAAACAGAAAAACCAAAGACAGCTTTCCAGGAAAAAGACTGCAAGCGCAACAGCCGAAAGCGCCCAATGCAAATGTTTATCAGAAAGCATTGCCGCGACAAGAACCGCCAAAAAAGGACAAATAAACAGCACTTCATATCTGCAATGAAAAAGCGAAAGTACGCTCATAATCACAAACATGGTAATGACAGCCCATCTATTCTTATATTTTAATGTTACCCGTTTGGAATGCATCACAATCTGCATCAGAATCATTGAAAAAAGCTGCAGAACAATGGGAATCACTAACTCAAACCAAAAATAACAATCTAACCGACTTTTTTCTATCAGATTATTTGCATAATAGTGAAAAGAAAAGGCCAAACTTAATACTGCAATCAGAATAAAGACGCACCAGCATTCTATAACAAGACGTTTTTGCCAACGAGAAAAATAGTCTGCTCTAAATTCTGAAAAAGTCATCGCCAACAATTATAGTTAAAAAAAAGAAATATTCAATCAAAGAAACATTATAAGAGTTTTTCAAAACCTGCATTTATTCCATTCATTGATTCAAAAAATCCTGGAAAGCTTACGGCGCAGCATTCTGCATCTTTTACCACAATACTTTCTCCTGCAGGAAGCCCAAGCCCCATACAGGCAAAGCTCATTGCAATGCGATGATCTCCAAAACTTTCGATTTCTCCACTGTGAAGACTGAACTGAGGATTCAGAGAACCATCTGCCATTACCGGCGAATGACCACGAATTATCATAAAATCGTCACCTTCTTCTACTTCAGCGCCAAGTTCTCTAAGAAATTGTGTCATTACTTTAATGCGGTCAGTCTCTTTACGACGACAAACAGCCGCATCTTCAATATAGGTAGTACCTTCTGTAAAAGCAGCAGCTACTGCAACAGCACAAATTGCATCCGGATAACCTGAAATTGGTACATGAAGCTCTCCATCAGGACAATTTTCTGTTGAGAGGCGTCCAATTCCATCAGAAGCTTTTTTTCCGCCACGAACAGTTATCTTTTCTGATTCCTTATCCCACTGAATATCAGCCCCAACGCTCTTCAAAACATTTACAATTTCTTCATCACCTTGAGTTCCGCTTCCATCAATTCCATCAATTGTGATTTCACTATCAGAAAGAAGCGCTGCAATCAGAGGAAAGGCAACACCCTCCCAATCACTTGGAACAGTACGATCAAAAGCTTTTATCTGAACAGGCCCGTGAACCTTTATATGTTTGAAGTCATCCGAAATTTCAACCTTCGCACCAACACTTTCAAGCCATTTCTGAGTCATTGTTAAATATGGTGTTTCCTTTGGATTTGTAAGTTCAATATTAAGAGTTCCGTTCAGACGAAGTGCTGCCATCATCATTCCGCTTATGTACTGACTTGAAACCTCACCTGCAGTAGTTACAGTTCCCGGCTGTATTGGCCCTTTTATTAAAAGAGGACAAACAGTTTTACCTGGCTGACTTACATGACATTCTGCCCCCAGCTGATTAAGCGCATCCACAACGTGATGAACCGGACGGTGGCGAATCAGTTCGTCACCTGTAAAAATTGACCAGCCTTCAAAAGTTGCTGCAATAGAAGAAAGAAAATACAAAAGCGAACCGCTGTCCCCAACATCCACCACATTTTCTGGAAGATGAATGTTTTTTCCAGCCCCATGAACAGTCCACAAGCCGCCGATTTTTTTGCTTGTGTCGCCTAAATCAACCTTTGCACCCATTAAAGGAATCGCTTTGCTTGTATTCAGACAGTCTTCACTTGGAAGAGGATTTCGAACATAAGAAGTGCCTTCAGCCAATGCAGCCAAAAGAAGAGCACGAATTATATGAGATTTTGAACCAGGAACCTGAATATGTCCCGAAAGTGATGATGCTTTAGATTTAATATTCATGATACCCCCATTCTACCAAAACAACCAATTTTTTGAAACACATAGAAAAACGATGAGAAGAAGAAGGTAAAAGGAAGAAAAGAAGGAAGGAAAACTATGATTTAAATTCCTTTAACAAAAGCATTAATAATCCTATAAAAAAAATAATAATTGCTATTATTAATCCAAAAAATTTCATTCCCCAATACATTCCGAAATGTTTATTTTCCCTAAATTTTCGAATTGTAAACAATATGCTATCAGGTAACATAAATAAACAACTCAGAAGCAATAATGAACATACATATAACAGAGGAATCTGTTCATAGCATAAAAAAATAAATGCTATGACAAACAAAACAATACCTATATTATCTAAAATTTTGAGCAGATAAAATTTATTCTTCATTTTCCAATGCCTCCTTAAACCCTTCAGCTGCTTTTTCGACAATTTGAGATGCAATTTCGGGAGTAATATTTTGACCAAAATAATCAGAGGCTATATACTTTGCTACAAGTTTTCTTAAAGCAGCTTCTGTCCATCCGGCTTTTTCACTTGTTAAACTCAAACTTTCGGAAGAGTCTGGTAAACATGATCATTGGGTAGGTGTTACTGGAATTACTCAAAAAGATGGTAAGGATTATTTGATTATATCACAGACATCAAGTAACGATAATGCTGTCGGAAAAGACAATCTTAGGGGCAAGCAAGGTTGGTTGAAAGATTCGGAAGGAAATATACTGGTTCCTGTCTCGGAGACCAAGGGTTATGTAAATTTTAAGGCACCCATAATATATGAGTAAGGAGTAGCTATATGAAAAAATATTGTTTTGTTTTTTACTTTATGCTTTCAATTTTTTTTGGACATACTGAATCTGTAAAGAATATTAAGCCATTGGAAAGTTCCGAATTCTTAAAATATTCATACAGTCCAGACAATTATGTTTTGACAATTATCAGGACTGACGGAAAAAGTGAAAGTGTATATTTATCAAGCGAAGACTCTTTATGGGGCGGATATCAAATTTCAGAAGACAATAAGAAAATGATTTTTTGGAAAGACACTTATGAAAGAGATATGCCACTATACTATTTGAATGGGGAAAAAGGTAAGATGAAACATATTGGCAAGATACCTGTTGGAGCCCGAATGGATAAGACCGGGAATTTCCTAATGTATGAAAAGGACTACAATTCAGGAAAATTTCATATCATCAACATGAATGATGGCGATATAAAAGAATTTTCTTTGACTTTATCGAATATTGGTAAATGGACATCTACAGGAGCAACATTTTCTGTTCTAAGGGCTGCTGACAATGGAGAATATGATTTTATGATTCTCTTCACAATAGAAAAACTTGTCATTTCCAAGATTTATGTAAAAGCATCGGGTTTGCATTATGTTGATTTTGATGATAGTAATCTTTCTGAATTGAAGTTAAGGAAAACGATTGATTATAAAACCGAATATACAGGATGGTATTAGCTCCTATACAATTTTTCTACACAAACTCTTACCCCCACAAATTGAAATTGATGGGGTAATGGCACTTTTAGAAAACTAAACATGATTCGTGCCAAATATGCCAGATGTGAGTGAGGGATAAAATCTGACTACAAAAACCAAAATTATTGTGTTATAGTATATTTAAAAGAGTAAATTGGAGGTGAAAAAATGCCATACGATGTATTAGAAAAGACAATTAATTCATTGCCTGAAGCAGCAGTTATAGAGCTCACTCATTATGTACAGTATTTAGCTTCCGTTTATTCTACAAAAGAAAAAGATACTTCAGTTACAGCTAGAATCAATGAATTTCTTCAGAAGAATCCAGATGCATTTTCTGATTTCAAAACAATGGAAAAAGCTTCTTTAAGTTCTGTGAGGGAGTTAACAAAAAATGATTCGTGGTGATATTTGGTGGGTTGATTTTGGAGAACCTTTAGGGAGTGAACCTGGATGGCGTCGGCCTGCAGTGATTGTTCAGTCAGATGAGTTTAATAAAAGTTATATGAACACAACCGTAGTTATTCCTCTTACAACAAATTTAAGATTGGCTGAATTTCCCGGCAATGTACTTTTATCAAAACAGGATTCAAAATTATCGAAAGATTCTGTGGCAGTTACCCCTCAAATTACAGTAATAGATAGTATAAGATTGGTTGAACATGTGTCAGTTTTACCTATATCGTCTATGACAAGTATTTCTGAAGGAATTAGACTGTTATTAGCTTTGTAAAACAAATGGTAATTTGTTTGCCTACGCGGGGAATAATCCGGTACGCTATATAGACCCGGATGGAAGAAATGATGATTTCACACCCGACGAAAAGAAATTTATTATTGAATCACAGGATAAAGCAACTTCAAATCTTAATTTATTGAGTTCAAGAATACAAAAATACAATAACAATGATAAAGAATTGGAGCAGAGTGTTTTTGACTATTTAGGACTCGATATCAATAAAGAAAAAGAGAAACAGTACCTCTTGAATTCCTTAACTTTAATTCGAGATGATTTGAAAAATATGACAATAAATGATTATGCAAAAAATAAAAGCATGATGAGTTCAGTAATAAAACAGACTCATAAAAATGCTTATGGAGAAATTGTAAAAGTGGAATACTTAAAAACAATTTCTTTAAGTAGTTTTGCTGTTTCAAGAATTCTTTAAGATGGGTTATCTGCGCCATTACATGCACAATTAATTCATGAAACATCACACAAGATGTTACATACTGATGATATTGGTTATGCAATTGATATAAATGTTGTAAACGATATCCCTGTAGATCAAAAAATCTACAACGCAGATAACTGGACGAAGTTTTATTTACAGATTATGGGAAGATAAATTATGAAGAAAGTGGTATTATATTTAATTATTTTTTTTATGTCCATTTGTATATATTCAGAGAATTCTTTTTACAAACGAGGAGATTTGAATATAGTTTTAGAAGCTAGTATTCAAAATAAAGCAATACATGTTTATCTTATTTTGAAGAATAACAAATCAGAAAATTGTTATATTCCTTATGATTATCTAAATTTTTATTGTGAATATAATAATGAGCAAACTATGAAAAATGATTGGCTCAGGATTTACGACGATAAAAACAGAAGAATTCCGTATACGGGACTTGTTTCCAGCCCAATAAAAAAATGGGAAATTGGTGAATGCTATTATCTGGGTAAAAATCAAGAGTATATTATTAGCTTGAATGATTTGCAAAATAACTATGCTATAAACAATACAAAATGGATTACTATTAAATATCTAGGACCTTTAGGAGAGTCAAATACTGTTAAACTAAAAATAAAATAGTAATCAATATCAAGTGCTTTTCGAGTTGAAAGAAAAATATACATTTCGCCTATAAATAAGGATTTGATTAACGACGGCAGGGAAAGAGCGAAAATTACATAAATTTCGTTCTTTCCCTGGAGGCAAAAGAAATTTTAAAAAGATTCATTTTAAAATAGTATTACATACACACCCCACATCTAGCGTTTTCATCCCTTCTGAAAACGCTAGGTTTTCCTCCCACAAATTGAAATTGATGGGAGAATGGCAGTTTTTGATTCAAACTCCGGTGTGTGTTTTTTTTTCGCATGATTCTTCCGGAGATTTTGAATTTAACAATGAAAACGCGGATGGTAGATAATAATAGAAATGGTGTAATATTTTGATATTAAAAAAAGGGTTTTCAGCATAAAACTGAAAATCCTGAAGTAGGTGGGCCATGTCGGATTTGGACTGGGGACCAAAGGATTATGAGTCCTCTGTTCTAACCGATGAGCTAATGGCCCAAGGATGTACCCAAAAGTATGTTGTTGGTGATAACATTTTAGAGTTTTTTGGTCAATGGAGAAACTATAATTGTCCTCTGCACTGTAAAAATCTTATTGCATAAAATATACTATAAGAGAATTTTGGATTAAGTTATAGAATTGATGACGGCTCAAGTATCCGTATGAAATAAACAGTAGCAAGAATAGCACTTGAGCCAGTTTCGGCTAACTTTACTAAATATTTTTGCTAATGTATAATTTTTAAGTTATGAAAGTTTGGATAAAATTTCTTATTGGTGCTATCGCTGGTATCATCATTTCTTATATTCTTCCGGTAGATAATACTTCGGTTACTGAGGCAGTATCCTATGCTACAGAAATTGTAATTCGATTTGGAAGATACATGTTGATTCCAGTTGTTTTCTTTACAACCATCATTTGTTTCAATCGACTTAGAGACAATCATCTGCTTTTGAAAACCGGCCTTTGGACCGGAGCTATAATTGTGGGATCTGCAATAATTCTGACAATTGTTGGCATTTCCTCCATTTTACTTGTAAAACTTCCACGTATTCCTATTACAGATGTATCTAATCCTGAAGGTGTTTCTATTGGAGTAATGGATTTATTGCGCTCGTTGTTTCCGGTTTCTGCCTTTGATTCTCTTTCCAATGGCGTTTATCTTCTGCCGGTTTTCTTTTTTGCATGCATAATAGGATGCGCTTCTACAGCTGATCCAATCCTTTTTAAGCCAGTGATTCAGCTTTCTGACTCGCTTTCTAAGTTGATGTATAATATCAGCGTTCTTTTTACGGAATTCCTTTCATTTGGAATGGTTGCGATTCTTACGGCATGGATGATTCAATATAGAGAAGTTATGGCAAAAGGTGTATATCAGCCATTAATTCTTATGCTTTTGATCGACTTTGTGATTGTTGTGGCTGTAATTTATCCCATCATCATCAGATATCTTTGCCATGATCCACATCCTTACAGAATTCTTTATGCTTCAATCTGTTCTGTTTTGACTGCTTTCTTTAGTGGGGATGCGAATCTGGTGCTTCAGCTTAATATGCGCCACACAAAGGAAAGTCTTGGTGTTCGCAGACGAATTAATGGTGTTGTAAATCCGCTTTTTTCTATCTTTGCAAGAGGCGGTACAGCTTTGGTCACAACCATTGGATTCATTTTGATCTGGAGATCATATTCCACTCTTTCAATGCCAGTAGCAGATATTGTAAAAATTACACTCACAGCATTTGGCATTTCATTTCTTTTGGGTGGATTTCCAGCTGGTGGTGCTTTCATCACATTGACAGTTCTGTGCACAACTTATGGAAAGGGTTTCGAAAACGGTTATCTGCTTTTGAAGCCGGCAGCACCAATTATCTGTTCGTTTGCAACAGCATTTGATGCAGCGACTGCTATATTTGGAACTTATATTGTTGGTGTAAAGACAAAACATGTGGAACATCACAGTATCAGCCACTATATTTAATAACAGCATTTATTTTAAAAGATTTGTTTTGATTCTGTGAGCCTTTACATTATAATGGTTGAGACGGATTTTAGGAGATTGTATGGGAAACATCGTTGATGAAATCATCAAAGGGCGAAAGGTATTTTTCATTGCCCCAGACCATTCGTTGCTTCCAGAAAATTATCTGGAAGAATACCTTACATTAGGATACGAATGTTATTTCATAGACAACGATATCTTTCTTCCAATGGAAACTAAGGTAGAAATTATCCTTTCGATTTTTAAAGATTCGATTCTGTTTTTTAATATTGATGCACCTATATCAACAATAAAGTGGCCTAGTTTTATCCTGAATCTTCAGATGAAGTATCCGGAAGCGATTTTTGGCGTACTCTATAATAAGCGGCAGTCTGTGACTGAACGTCAGGGTATTGAACGCCAATTCCTGTACACAATTGGAATTAAGGGTGGTTGCATTCAGCTTGAATATCAGAAGAAAAATAATTTTGGGCTTATTGAAAAAACTTTGTATGCAAACCAGGCTATGGGGCGTCGAAAGAATGTTCGTGCGGTTTGTTCCAGCGGCTGTACATTTCAGCTTTATAATGACAAAAAAGATATCATTACAGGCAAGCTGAATGACATAAGCATAAGCCACTTTTCTTTTACACTTGATCCAAATGCGCTTTCCCTTGCAGAATATGAAAAAGTTCCTGATATTGCATTTTCTGTTCGAGGATTGCATTTCCGTTCAGATGCAGTTTTGTACATGATGCGTGAAACTGATTTGGGAACTTTGTTTGTATTTGCATTTACAACTGGTGCTGGACAGTCTGGGCTTGAGTCTGCAAGCAGACAGCTTTTAATTCCAAAGCTTTATGAAATAATGTCCAGCAACTGTAATGAATTGCTTTCGAAGTTGTTTAAGGCTGCGGGTCAAAAACGCGACAGCGAAATTCCAGAGCTTGGGTCTTTGGACTAGAGAAGTTAAATCTAATAAACGCTTAGAAACTTCAACTTAAAAAATTTGCAAAATTCTATTAGTAGTTGTATAGTTAAAGAACTGATTTATCAGCAATTTGCTGAGTAAAAAAGTTTAGGAGTTGGTATGAACTTTGTAAAAGAATTGTTAAAAAAGACTTTTTCTGAATGGGCAGATAGAACTGACTATGGCTTTGGTCTTTTCAAGTATATCGTAATTCAGGCTGCCTGCTGTTTTGGATATCTTTGGGCAAGTGGAGTTATTGCTGATGAAGATAGCGTAATTGCTATGGTTATTGTTGCTGTTGTAGCAGTAATTCTTCTTTCTCTTGTTGAAATCTATGTTGCTGTAGGTTTTGTTGGTTTGAATTACAGGAGATTGAGTGATATCGTTCTTCCTGAACCGCTTACTGCTAAACTTGGTACTTTAGTTTTGGTTGGTGCAGCAGTTTTTGCCGGAATCTTTGCATTGATCGGTAGCGTTGCAAAAGCTGCTGCTTCAGTTTGCTTTGTGTTCACAATTATCGGTCTTGTTCCAGTTGTTGTAATTGTTTTGGCTTGTCTTTTCCTTCCAGGAAAATGGGACTATCGCCAGGAACCAGCTGCATAATAAACATCAGCTTTAATGGAAAAGCGAATCCGTCGAGGGTTCGCTTTTTTTATTTAGGGTTTATTACAAAACCCTAAAAACGGCGAAGTCAAGGTTTTAAGCGTGAGCGTGCCTTGACTCGACGTATTTATCAGCGGCCTGCGGTGGTTTCGAAAGCTTCAACCGCCGTGGGAATTAGTGTGGCCACCGCAGGCACATCAACCGCAAGGCGAATGAGTGGGAGGGTGCGCAGCAGAAAATCCCTGCACGCAGGAACCCTTCCGCAGCAAAGCGAGGACAGCAGTGACTGCGCCAGGGAGTTTTGTGCGAAAGCACCCACCCACGTATACACAAAAGCGAAAATGGGTTCATTTAGTGACACCTGGATGGCGAAAAAAATTGATTTTTGCTTGTTAAAATAAAGGTTTTTCCGTAAAATTGCAGAACTATGGAATTTACACAAGAAGCAATTGACGCTTTGGTAGTCAATGAAGTTCAAATTATGAAAAAGATTGCTGAAGAGCTTAATATTCGCATTCAGCAAGTTAGTGCAGTTATCAGTCTTATTAGCGAAGATTGTACAATCGCTTTTATCAGCCGCTATCGTAAAGAACAGACTGGTAACCTTGATGAAGTTCAGGTTCGTGATTGCGACCATCTTTTCAAGTCATACAGAAATCTTGAGGAAAGACGCCTTGAGATCGTGAAGGGTGTTTTTGCACAGGGAAAACTTACAGAAAGCCTTTATAATGCAATTATGGCGGCTACAACTCTTACTGCTCTGGAAGATTTGTGGGCTCCGTTCAAGAAAAAGAAGAAGACTCGCGGTATGATTGCCGCAGAAAAAGGACTTGAGCCTTTGGCTGATGCAATGCTTGTAATGAATGACGTTGCAATCGAAAAGGAAGCTGAAAAGTATATTAAGACTGACAATGAAGATGCTGGCTTGAACGTGGAAAGCGTGGAAGATGCTTTGGATGGCGCAAAGGATATTATTGCTGAACGCACAAGTCAGGACATCAAGAATCGAGAAGCTGTTCATGATCTTTACATGGCTACAGGAAACATTAAATCCAAGGGCATTGTTCCAGAAGGTCAGACAGAAGAACAGGCTCAGAAAATGTCTACATATCAGATGTACTGGGATTATTCTGAACCTTTGAACCAGGTTAAGCCACATCGTATTTTGGCAATGAATCGTGCTGAGCGGGAAGGCGCTTTGGATATTACTATCGATGTAGATGTAGACGCAGCTGTTTCTGAACTTCAGAAAAAAGTTACGCTGAATAATAAATATCATGCGGATGCTATTGAAGATGGCGTTGTGCGTCTTCTTTCGCCTGCTGTTGTTCGTGAAATCCGCTCTAACGAAGCAGATGATGCGGATAATCATGGAATTGGTATTTTTAGCGAAAACCTTAAAAACCTTTTGATGACACAGCCAATTAAGGGAAGCCGCGTTCTTGGCGTAGATCCTGGATATCGTAACGGTACAAAATGTGCCGCTCTTGATGAAACTGGTAAATATCTTGGGTTCTTTAAGATTTATCAGGAAATCAATCCAAAAGAAGCTTACGATCTTATCAATAATGCAATCGATAAGTATGACATTCAGGTGATTGCTGTAGGAAATGGAACTGGCTCACATGAAGTTCAGGAAATCGTTTCTAAGGTTTTGAGCGAAAACTACGCTGATGCAGATGTAAAATATACTGTTGTAGATGAGTCAGGCGCTTCTGTTTATTCGGCATCTCCAGTAGCTACAGAAGAATTTCCGGATCTGGACGTAATGGTTCGCGGCGCAATTTCTATGGGTCGCCGTTTGCAGGATCCTCTTGCTGAACTTGTAAAGATTGATCCAAAAGCTATTGGTGTTGGTCTTTATCAGCATGATGTAAACCAGAAAAAGCTTGCCGAGCAGCTGGATGAAGTTGTTGGTTCGGTTGTAAATAATGTTGGTGTAAATCTTAATACTGCGTCTTACATGCTTTTGAAATATGTTTCTGGTATCAATGTTTCTACTGCAAAGAAAATTGTTGCTTACCGCGATGCAAACGGAAAGATTATGAGCCGCGAAGAACTTAAGAAGGTTCCGGGGCTTGGTCCTAAGGCCTTTGAACAGTGCGCCGGATTCCTTAAAATTGCAGAAAGTGCAGATCCATTGGACAACACATGGGTTCATCCAGAAAACTATGATGTTGCTCGTGAAGTTCTTCCTGTTGTTAAAGCTGGCGGAAAAATTGATAACTCAACACGTAAGGCTCTTTGTGAGAAATATAACATTGGCGAAACAACTTTAAATGACATTATTGATGAGCTTCAGAAGCCAAATCGTGACCCTCGTGACGGATATCCTGCTCCAATCATGCAAAAGGGTGTAGTTCAGTTTGAAGATTTGAACGAAGGCATGAAAGTAACTGGAAAAATCAAGAACGTTGTAGATTTTGGTGCGTTTGTTGATATTGGTTTGCATGAAACAGGTCTTGTTCACCTTAGCGAAATGAGCGATTCTTACGTAGAAAATCCAATGGATGTGGTAAAAGTTGGTGATGTATTTGAATTCACAATCATTCAGCTTGACCGTGACCGTCGTCGTATTGGACTTTCGCTTAAGAGCGATGCAGCAAACAGAATTGGTCAGAGTGGTACGCCTAGAGCTGCCCGCGGTTCAGATGCTTCTGCCGGTGAAGGGAAGCGCAAGGTTGTTGTTGTAAAGAAGGGTGGCGCCGGTTCAGCAGGTGCTCGACCTGCAGCAAATAATAATCGCGACCGCGGTGGAAACAGAGGCTACAGCAATTATTCATCTGGCAGTGATGACGGAATGAGCTACAATCCGTTTGCAGCATTGCTTAAGAAATAGGCAAAGTTGCAATCCGGGAACTTCATGGAAGTTATTATCTGGTGCGCCAGTGGCGCACGATAGCATTTAGGGTTTATTACAAACCCTAAAAACGGCGAAGTCAAGGTTTTAAGCGTTAGCGTTTCTTGACTCGACGTATTATTTTGTTGCTTTGCAAGAAATAAATTTGCAAATGCCTGTGATATTGCGTATAATTTGATAGGTTTTAAAAGGGCTGTCCAATAAGTTTGCATTACGGTGGTTGAGTTTATCGAAACCACCACATTTAGTGTAGCGCTCATTACTTTTGGGACAGCCTCTTATTTTATGCCTTAAAATTGCAACTTTGCCGATATTAATGTACAGATTTTATTAAAGTTGGGTGGCATGTGTAATTTTGTGGCAACACAGTGTAAGGAGGGACTTACATGAAGAAAATATTTTTGTTTGTTTTCTTGGTTCCATTTTTATTTTCTTGCAACTGGGAAATTCCAAAGTCGCTTTCTGTGAAAACAAAAGCTGATTATAACTTTAGTTTTGGAAAGCTTGATAAAGATTTGTCTGAGCATATTTCGGTGGAAACGCTTAAACAGAATGCTGGCACGTCTGCCAAAAATGCAACGATAGAATTCTACGATTATAATCCAGAAGAAAAGGCAAAAAAACAGATGTATCTGTTGGACTGTTCAATGGTCAAGATTCCAATTGACTTTGGAAGTTATCTTAATGATCTGGATTTTTCAAAAGATTTTCAGGATAAATTCACTTTTGAAAAGCAGATAGATATTCCATCCGTTTCTTCTGACAATCTTTCCAGTCCTCTGGATGTTGCCGCTTTGACCGATAATCTTAATGAAAAAATCACATCAGATTTTGTTCTTTCGGGATTAGGATCTTTGCCATTCATCGGTGGTATTGCGATTGATACGCCTGTTAGTTTTGATGATATAAACATTACTATTACAGCGCCAGAAATGAGTACAGCAACATTCTCTTCTGGAAAATTTCAGATTAGCTTTGCAACAACTGATGATAAGTCTAAACTTAACACAAATATGACCATGTCTGTTTGTGATGAATCTGGAAGTGTGATTGCATTTGCTGAAAACATCAATCTCCATGATGTGTCTACCGTAGAAATACCTCTTGCCGGAAAAACGCTTACAAAGGGACTTAAGCTGAAGTTTTCTGGAACTGCATCGAATACAGGTTCTCTTGTTACATTCAACATGTCGGCATCACTTTCTTCCGATACAAAGCTTTCAAAAGTTACAGGAATAACTCTAGATGATCCAATTACTGTGCCGATTACAGGGCAGAATGTTACAGTTTCTCTTGATGAGTCGCTGGTGGAATGTATTGTTGGCGCAGGAAAGCTTTCAATAAAAGCTAAGCTGCCTTCTGGATGGACTGGTGTTACCGCAACGCCATCGGTTGATTTGACAGGTTCCCTGGCCGTTACATCTTCTGCGTTTGTAGATAAAACAAAAGCTGGCGATTTGTTCTGCCTTGAAGCAGATCTGGCAGGCGGTTCGTTCTCTTCTGGAGAGTTGCAGATTGACGGAAGTGTTGATGTAGTTCTTTCCAATGCTACGATTATACTTGAAGGCGGGGTATGTCCTGAAATCAATATGAACGTTGGATGCGATGTTCAGAAATTGACTTCTGTAACTGTGGATTTAAGTAAAGGCGACAGTGGAATTGCAGCAGAAAACCTTGTATATAATTACAATCAGTCACTTCCTGCAGATGCAGTAAAAGCTGTTACAGCAATTGTGCTGGATAAGCCGACTTTTAATATTGAGTATATTAATACATTGCCGGCTGGAAATAACATTACCCTTCAGGTGGATTCTACGTTCTTTGGTATTACAGGCGGCAGTTCTTCGCTGACCTCTGTAAAAAACGTATATACTGCGGCAGATCCTATAGTTGGCGCTGCAGACAATTCAGTAAGTACTTCTTTACCGGTTGATGTTGCAGCGAAAATAGTTTTGCCTGGCGCTACCGTTTCGCATCCAACTTATCTGACCCTCTCAGATATTCAGATTGGCCAGTCATACAAAATTGGCATTCAAATTAAGCCTGATTTTGACTGGAAATCTATTACAATTGATCCGACTAAGCTTACAACATCTGAATTAAGCGGAACAGTGGATACAGCATTCAAATTGAAGGAAATCTTCAAGACTTATGCCACTGACTTAGGTGACGATTTTATCAATAAGATTCAATTTGATGATATAAAGGTTTCAAGCTATTTTGTTGTGCCTGATTTGACTGGTCTTAGTTCATTTGGTTTTACGGGAGACATTAAGGCTTATACAGCTACGGATAAGAGCGATAGTGTAAGTTTGCGAGGCAGTGAACCTTCGTCTGATCCTATTTCTACCGTAGTGAAAATTCCTGAACTTGTAAAAGACAAGGATAATGTAGTTATTTCCAAGGTTCGAAAAGAAGACGCTTCTTATTATGATGCTGACAAAATAAAAGGGTTGCTGAATAATGGTGGCGATAATTCGGTAAAAGTAGATTACAATATTTCTTTGGCTGGTTCACAAGTAACAATTAATAAAAGCGACCTTGATTCTTTGTCTGATATTGCAATTTCAGTAGCAATGCGTGTTGAGCTTGCTTTGTCATGCGAGATTACTGATGATATTGATGTAGATATTACAAAAATGGCTTCTATTTCAACTGGCGATATCTTTAGCAGAAGCGAAGCTACGGATGTAAGCGATGCTCAGAAATATCTGGATGCTATTAGGGAAACAGTAGTTGTTTATGATACGGATAATCGTGTTGCTGTTTACCAGCCTGATGTCAGCGGAAAAATTCCTGCTCCAAAACTTGTTGTTTCTTTTAATGATGATGTTGCTTCTGGAAGCCCAGCATCAAAAGTAAATGGCGGCAATCCTTTTGAAATGGTTTTTGGAAAAGGCAAGTTTGTTGTAACAGGCCATGAATTCGTTGATTTGCTTGGATGCTATCCGGTTCAGTTGAATCTTCACGCTATATTACCGAAGGGCAGCATGTATATGCCTAGAGATATGGGTGTGGGACTTGATATTATTATGCGAGTTTCCACTGATGGCACTATAAATGTTTTTGGAGGTGAATGATTATGAAAAAGATTTTTACCTTCACTGCAATTCTTTTTTGCAATGTTGCAGCAGTTTTTGCCTGGCCAATAAACATACCACATCGTATTGTTGAATTTGGTGTATCTGCCAGCGGCGGATTTTCTAATAATACTCTTAAAGCAGAAGACTTTCTGAAGAAGGAAGCTGTTATAGATACTGCGCAAATTGCAGAGTTTGTTCCTGACAATGGTTTTCAAATCAATATGAATGTTTTGGCCAGTTCGTTTTTTAATTTGAATCTTTATGATGGTTTTCATTTAGGATTCGAAGCTGGTGTAGAAGCGTCTGGTGATTTTAATTTGTCCAAAGATATATTCGATTTTTTAGCTAAAGGCGTAAATGTTGGTCAAACTATTTCCGTTGATGCAAAAAGCGACAGCGACGCATTTTACTATATGAATGCTGCTGTTGGCTGGAATACAGGTAGTTTTCATTTTGAGCTGGTACCAACATTGGTTTTGCCGTTGGTACATGCCCATGCAAAAAAGGCAAAAGGGTATTTTGTAAATGAAGCTGATGGTTCCATTGTTTCTAATGTGACGTTGGAAATGGAGCTGAATACAATTACAAGCATGCAGCCATTCTTTGATGATAATTTTTCTTCCAAGAAACTGACTGATGACATGAAACAAGGCTGGGGCTTTGATATTGGCTTTTCAATTGAACGACCAATCTTCGACATGTTGCAGGGAATGTTGTATGCACGCATTCCTGTGGTTCCAGGTACATTAAGTTATTCCACACTGATGAAATCAACTATGACTTATCAGGTTGAGGGAATCAAAAGCATGTTCGAGTCTGGAACATCTTCGCCAGAATGGAAAAACGAAGATAAAGTTTATTCAGAAGAAAAATTTAAGTTAAGCCGCCCTCTTAGAGTTGGCGGGCAGGTTGCATGGCGTCCATTTGGAAGGTGGATTTCATTCGACGGTATGCTGGGCTTTGGAATCAAGTATCCTTATACTTCCGAAGCGCGATTTTATGCCGAATATAATGCATCAGCATATATGAGTATTGCTCATGTAATTGGAGTTAAAGCTTCTACCGGCTATTCGGATGAAGTGTTCAAACACAGCGTTGGATTAATCCTGAATTTCCGAGTGTTTGAATTAAATGCCGGCGTTTCTGTGCAGGGCGGAGATTTTGCCAACTGCTTTAAGGGAAGCGGAGCCGGAGCCTTTGCAACAATTTGTGTTGGTTGGTAAGCTTATCGGCCGTGCATGAAATCATTGTTTGACGCTTTTTATGCATTACTGTAATATTATGGAGCTGCAATTTAGTGTTGTGGCGAAATAAACTAAACTGTAACTTGAGAAACAGTCTGTGGTTAAGGGGCAGGCTGTTTTTTATATATGGGGTTAATATGTTTAAAATTCTTGAAAAGAAGAAGTTGTCTGAAGCTTCGGCAACTTGGTACATGAAGGTTGAGGCTCCGGAAATCGCTCGCAACCGAAAAGCTGGTCAGTTTATCATCTTGCAGGTTGATACTGAATTTGGCGAAAGAATTCCGCTTACAATCGCTGATGCAAATGCGGAAGAAGGTTGGATTGCTCTTGCTTTCCAGGCTGTAGGTGCAACTTCTTACAAACTTTCACAGAAAAATGTTGGTGATGAACTTCCAGCTTTGCTTGGACCACTTGGAAATCCTTCTGTAATAGAAAAGAAAGACGGCCCAGTTGTTGTTGTGGGCGGTGGTTTTGGTGTTGCTCCATGTTATCCAATCGTTCAGGCTCACAAAGCTGTTGGAAATAAAGTTATCGTTGTAATTGCTGCCCGCACAAAGGATCTTTTGATCTATGTTGATGAAATGAAGGCAATTGCAGACGAAGTTATCATTATGACTGATGACGGTTCTGCTGGTCGTCAGGGTGTTTCAACAGTTCCACTTAAGGAAATGTGTGAAAGTCAGTGTCCACCAGCAGAAGTAATTGCAATTGGACCTCCAATCATGATGAAGTTCTGTGCTCTTACCACTAAGCCTTACAATGTTCCAACAACTGTTTCATTGAATACAATCATGATTGACGGAACTGGTATGTGTGGTGGTTGTCGTGTAACTGTGGGTAACGAAATGAAGTTCGTTTGTGTAGACGGACCAGAATTCGATGCTCATCAGGTTGACTGGGATAACATGATGATGCGTATGAAGTCTTTCAAGGCTCGTGAAACAGATGACTTCCACAAATGTAAAAATCAGGAAGCCGCAGACGCTTTGGCAAAGTAGGAGAAACAAATGTCACACAAAACAGTTGAAGAATTGAATGCAATTGCCAAAGAACAGTTGGCAAAAATCCAGGGTGTTACTCTTGGAAATAAAGAACGCATGGCTATTCCACAGATGGAAATGCCTAGCCGTGAACCAACAGAACGGGCTCGCCAGATGGCAGAAGTTGCTCTTGGTTATACAGAAGAACAGGCTGTAGTAGAAGCTAACCGCTGTCTTCAGTGCAAGAACCAGCCATGTATCAATGGTTGTCCTGTTGGAGTAAAAATCCCGCAGTTTATTGCTAAAATTGCAGAACGTGACTTTAAGGGTGCTGTTGATACCATCAAGGAAACTTCATTGCTTCCTGCAATCTGTGGTCGCGTTTGTCCACAGGAAAAACAGTGTCAGGGTCAGTGTACTGTTGGAAAAGTTTACAAATCTGCTGAAAAAGCTGTTTCTATCGGTCGCCTTGAAAGATTTGTTGCTGACTGGGAACGTGAAAACAATAAAGTAACAATGCCACAGATTGCTCCTGCAACTGGCAAAAAAGTTGCTGTAATTGGTGCTGGTCCTGCAGGTCTTACAGTTGCTGCTGACTGTGCCCGCGCTGGTCATGAAGTTACAGTATTTGAAGCTTTCCACAAGGCTGGTGGCGTTATGATGTACGGTATTCCAGAATTCCGTCTTCCAAAAGCTATCGTTCAGAACGAAATTGACAACCTTAAGAAAATGGGCGTTAAGTTCGAAATGAACTTCCTTGTTGGTCGTACAGATACTTTAGATCAGCTTCTTGAAGAAAAAGGATTTGATGCAGCATTCGTTGGAACTGGTGCAGGTCTTCCAAAATTCATGCGCATTCCTGGCGAAAACCTTATCGGTGTATTCTCTGCAAACGAATATTTGACTCGTGCAAATCTTATGAAGGGTTATGATAAAGAGCATGCTGCAACTCCTATCTACGAAGCAAAACATGTTGTAGTTTGTGGTGCCGGAAACGTAGCTATGGACGCTGCCCGCATGGCATTCCGCCTGGGTGCAGAAAAGGTTGACATTGTTTACCGTCGTACAAGAGCTGAAATGCCTGCTCGTCTTGAAGAAATTGCTCACGCAGAAGAAGAAGGCGTAAACTTCAGATTCCTTGAAAACCCGGTTGAAGTTCTTGGAAACGAAGAAGGAAAAGTTGTTGGTGTTAAAGTTCAGTCTTACGAACTTGGTGAACCAGATGCTTCAGGCCGCCGCTCACCAGTTGCAATTCCTGGCAGTGAACACGATATCGAATGTGACGCAATGATTGTTGCTCTTGGTAACGGTTCAAACCCTCTCCTTGTAAAGACTACACCAGGTCTTAATCAGGATGCAAAGGGTCATATCACAGTTGATGAAAACCAGTCTACAAGCAAAACAAAAGTCTGGGCCGGTGGTGATATCGTTCTCGGTGCTGCAACAGTAATCCTAGCAATGGGCGAGGGCCGTAAAGCAGCAGCAGCTATGAATGAATACTTGGCAAAGTAAAAAAAACTGTTGTTTGCAAAAACAGTGCCCATTGCGGTGTCAAGGGGCTGTCCAATAAGTTTGCATTACGGTGGTTGAGTTTATCGAAACCACCACATTTAGTGTAGCAGTCATTTCG
>ERZ808052.2-NODE-2-length-34671-cov-4.549459_pt1 | contig 34671 bp, 30 predicted proteins | sample MGYA00380200_ERZ808052 | MGnify/ENA primary metagenome ERZ808052 (study PRJEB31490, sample SAMN06133366) | cow dung metagenome | isolation source: H10 | host: cow | place: China: Chengdu | collected 2015-05 ...
CTTCCAGATTTTTCTTTGCCATATTTTTAATCATTGTATTTGCAAGATTCTGATTTGCGATTTCTTTTGGTGACATAGAAACCTCCTTCTACGTAAAATATTAAAATCAGTATACAGTTTATGAAGAAAAAACTCAAGTAAGAAGCGATTGACAATGAAGCATTTTAAAAAGTTCAGCCTTGAGAACTTCTACAGACCGTAGTATATTTTGAAATAAGAAAACAATGAGGTGGAAATATTATGAAACGTGAAGAAATCCCACAGCAGTATAAATGGAAAATGGAAGATCTCTATGCCTCAAATGATGCATGGGAGACAGATTTTTTAAAGCTTACCAAAGGATTAGAAGATTTAAAAGCTTTTGAAGGAACAGTAAATCATGTGTTCCAGAACGGTTTTATCGGAGTTCTTTCTGATAGCTACAACGTAGGTATCTTAGTATTCCTTGTAATTTTAGGTGCTATGGTTAGTATGATGAACAAAGCCGGCGGTTCTGCTGCATTCGGAAAATGGGCACAAAAGCATATCAAGTCAAAGATTGGCGCTCAGATTGCAACAATCTGTCTTGGAATCCTTATTTTTATCGATGACTATTTTAACTGTCTTACAGTAGGAAGCGTAATGCGCCCTGTTACAGATAAATATAAAGTAAGTCGCGAAAAGCTTGCATATTTGATTGATGCAACAGCAGCTCCTGTTTGTATCATTGCGCCAATTTCTTCATGGGCGGCTGCCGTTTCAGACTTTGTTCAGGGTGATGAAAATGGGCTTGCATTGTTCATGAAGGCAATTCCTTATAATTACTATGCGATTTTTACGATTGCTTTCATGATTGTATTGGTATTGCTCAATGTTGATTTTGGACCTATGTCAAAGGCTGAAGCGGTTCTTGAAGATGCGGCTGAAGAAGCTGCGGCACGAGATGTAACTGGTGGTAAAGGAAAAGTTTTTGACCTGGTATTCCCGATTATTTGTCTCATTATTTTCTGCACTTTGGGAATGATTTATTCAGGCGGATTCTTTACTGAAATGGTTGCAAATGATGAAGGCGTTATGGAAGCAAATGGTTCTTATTTGAATTTTGTTGACGCTTTTGCAAATAGCGATGCTTCTGTAGGTTTGGTATTAGGTTCTTTTGCAGCTTTGATTGCTACTTTGATTGCGTATATAGTGCGCAGAATTATTTCTCTCAGAGATTGTATGGAATGCGTTCCTGAAGGTTTTAAGGCTATGGTTCCTGCAATTCTGATTCTTACACTTGCGTGGACACTTAAGGGAATGACAGATAGCTTGGGAGCAAAACAGTTTGTTGCTGATGTGGTAAACGGAAGCGCATCAAGCTTTATGGGATTCCTTCCTGCAATTATCTTTGTGATCGCGGCTTTGCTGGCATTTGCTACAGGAACAAGCTGGGGAACTTTTGGTATTTTGATTCCAATCTGTATTGCAGTATTCCCAGATGTAGGCGATCCATTAAGAGTAATTTCTATTTCTGCTTGTATGGCTGGTGCAGTTTGTGGAGATCATATATCACCTATAAGCGATACAACAATTATGGCAAGTGCTGGTGCTCAGTGTGAACATGTCCGCCATGTTGCTACTCAGATTCCGTATGCGATGATAGTTGCAGCAATAAGTTTTATCACATTCATAATTGCAGGTTTTATAAAGAATCCTATCGTTCCATTGCTTACAGGTTTGCTTATGCTTATTGGTGCTTGTATCTTGATTAAGAGAATAAAAGAACAAAATTAGTCATTGTTTAATTAAAGAAAATGAAAGGCGTCTTGCATTTTTTATAAGGCGCCTTTTTTATTTAGGGTTTATTACAAATCCTAAATAAAAAAGGCGAAGTCAAGGCTTTAAGCGTTAGCGTGCCTTGACTCGACGTATTTTACGGCTCGTGAGCCGGTGCGCATGCTTGCAGGCGCACAAGCAACCACCCGCTATGCGGGTGTGTGATAAATGCTTATAGCAAAAAAAGCTTTCCTCGAAGGTGTACAATAAGATTGTTCAAGTCTATTGCGTAACACCAAGGAGGAAAGCAGAATGCCAAATCAAAATAACTCATTGAGTCATACAAAATGGATGTGTAAGTACCACATAGTATTTACACCAAAATATAGAAGAAAGGCGATATACGGACAGTACCGAGACAGCATTGGACAGATAATACGCCAGTTGTGTAATTACAAAGGTGTAGAAATCATAGAAGGACACTTGATGCCCAACCATGTACACATACTAGTAAGTATACCACCAAAATACAGCGTGTCGCAATTTATGGGATATTTAAAAGGCAAGAGCAGCCTGATGATATTTGATAAACATGCGAACTTGAAATATAAGTTTGGAAACCGCCATTTCTGGGCAGAAGGATATTATGTAAGTACAGTTGGCTTGAATGAAGCTACAATTGCAAAATATATCAGAGAACAAGAAGCCCACGATATAGCGATGGATAAAGTAACTGAAAAAGAATACGAAGACCCTTTTAAGGGTAGTAAGTAGTACCAAAGGCCTTTTAAGGGCCTGCGGGTGACAAACTGCAATAGGCTTGAACGTATGTGAAAGCGAGGGACTTGAGTCTCAGCTTGAGAACCTAGCCTTATAGGCTAAGTGCAAACCACCCCTTTGAGGGGTGGTTATGATTTTTTTTTAAATACTGTATTTATGTTATAATTTTTTTATGACAAATTGTTTTAGATTCTACTTGTTGTTGGCTGGTTGCATTGCCTGCTTTTCTGGCTGTTCATCAGCTAAAAAAATCGTTGTTTATAAAGAAACAGCGGATGAAATCGTCTTCAAAAATTATCAGGATGAGATTATTACTCACCAGATAAAGAAAGATGTTGCCAAGTGCCAGTATAATAAATCCCAGTTTAAGATTAAGAAGGATTTGCTGATTTATGATAAGGATCCGAATTATAAGGTGCGCCTTGGGGTGGACATTTCACGCCATGATGGAAGTCCAATAGATTGGAAAGCTGTAAAAAAAAGTGGCAGGGATTTTGTTTTTTTGCGTGTTGCGTATCGCGGATATCAGAGCGGAATCCTAAAAGTTGATGAACATTTTCACGAAAACATAACCGGGGCATTGGCTGAAGGCATGGATGTGGGTGTTTATGTTTTTAGCCAGGCAATAAATGAGCAGGAAGCGCTGGAAGAAGCGGAATTTGTTTTGGAACAGATTAAAGATTATGCAATAAATCTGTCGGTTGTTTTTGATCCTGAATCAATTCCATGGGAAGAGGCACGTACTGATGATGTTTCAGGGGAACAGTTTACCAAAAATACGATTGTATTTTGTGAGCGAATAAAGCAGGCCGGATATGAACCTATGATTTATAGCAATATTACTTGGGAAGCAAAATTTTTTGATTTGTCGTTGCTGAAAGATTATAAAATCTGGTTTGCGGATTATCAGGTGCCGCCAACTTCGCCATACCATTTTGAATATTTTCAATATGGTGGTGAAAGCGCAAAAATTCCGGGTGTGCCGAATCGGTGTGATGTGGATGCAATGTTAGTTCCCGTAGGAAAGGAAAGACCATAGAAAACACGTGGTTTTTATGCTACATTAGGAAAATCGGAAAATGGATATCGGGCAGATTTATCTGCGAGTTTTTGGTTTGCAAAAAAATAATAAGGAATAAAGATGGCAAAGACTTTCGATGCCCGAAAATCGAAAATCCGTTAAAAATGGACGCGAGAGCGTTCATTTAGGATTATCGAAAGAAGGGTACCGAGCAGATTTATCTGCGAGTCAAAAAATCAAAAAAATAATAAGGAATAAAAATGGCAAAGACTTTCGACGACAAAAAAATCATTTACACAATGGATCGTGTTACTCGTGCTTATGGAACAAAAGTTGTTCTTAAGGACGTTAGTATCTCTTACTACTACGGCGCAAAGATTGGCGTAATTGGTGCCAATGGTTCAGGTAAATCTTCACTTTTTAAGATTCTTGCCGGAAGAGATACAGAATTTTCTGGAGAAACAACTTTAGCGCCTGGATATACAATTGGTTATCTTGAACAGGAGCCAGAACTTACACCTGGCAAAACAGTTATGGAAATCGTAAAAGAAGGCGTAAAGGAAGTAACTGACCTTCTTGCTGAATTTGATCAGATCAATGAAGCGTTTGGTGATCCTGATGCAGATATTGATAAACTTTGTGCTCGTCAGGGAGAAGTTCAGGAAAAGCTTGATGCTCTTGATGCATGGAATCTTGATAATAATCTTGAGCTTGCAATGGATGCTCTCCGTTGTCCTCCAGCAGATCAGGTTGTGGATGTGCTTTCTGGAGGTGAACGCCGCCGTGTTGCTTTGTGCCGCCTTCTTTTGCAGAAGCCAGACATTTTGCTTTTGGACGAACCTACAAACCATCTTGATGCGGAAACAGTTGCATGGCTGGAAAAGCACCTTCACGACTATCCTGGAACAGTAATCGCCGTAACTCATGACCGTTACTTCCTTGATGAAGTTGCAGGCTGGATTTTGGAACTTGACCGTGGAGAAGGATATCCGTTTAAAGGCAACTATTCTTCATGGCTTGAGCAGAAAAATCAGCGTCTGGCTCTTGAAAATAAAAATGAATCGGCTCGCCAGAAAGAGATTCAGCGGGAATTGGAATGGATTCACATGGGTGCAAAAGGTCGTCAGGCTAAGCACAAGGAACATATCACTCGCTATAATGAACTCATGAGCCAGGGCTCAAAAGTTCAGCTCAAAGATACACAGATTTCTATTCCTGCAGGTCCACGCCTTGGTGGTCAGGTAATCGATTTTGAAGGTGTTTCAAAATCATTTGGTGATAAGCTTCTTTTTGAAAATCTGAATATTCATATTCCTGCTGGTGCTATTGTTGGTATTGTTGGTCCAAACGGTGCCGGTAAAACAACATTGTTCAAGCTTATTGTTGATGCAGCAGGCCTTGAAGGTGGCGAAAAGCCAGATGCAGGGACAGTAAATATTGGGCAGACTGTTAAACTGGTTTATGTTGATCAGATGCGTTCAGGCCTTGATGAAAATAAGACCGTTTATGAAACCCTTGGTGGTGGTGCCGACATAATCAAACTTGGTGCTGTAGACGAAAAAGGTCGTCCTCTTGAAGGCGGTGTTCGTGAAGTAAACGCTCATGCTTATTGTGGATGGTTCAACTTTGCCGGCGCGGACCAGAACAAAAAAGTTAGTGTGCTTTCTGGTGGTGAGAAGAACCGCCTGAATCTTGGTATGATGCTTAAAGAAGCGGGAAACGTTCTTTTGTTCGATGAACCTACAAACGACCTTGATGTTCAGACTGTTCGCGCCCTTGAAGAAGCACTGGAAGACTTCGCAGGCTGTGCAATGGTTGTAAGCCATGACCGTTGGTTCCTGGACCGCATCTGTACACATATCCTGGCTTTTGAAAACAATTCAGAAGTTCGCTTTTACGAAGGAAACTGGTCGGAATACGCAGAATGGAAGAAGGAACAGTTTGGCGAAGATGCCAGCGTTCCAAAGCGTGTGCAGTATCGTAAGCTTTCCCGCTAGGATTTAGACTGGCAAAGTGCGGCGTTTTCGTTTAGACGGGAATGTCGCTTTAATTGAAACGAGCGGTGTTTTTGCAACAGCGAAAACACCGCTCGTTTTTTAATTTGCAAAAACCGATGTTTTTATAAGCTTTACTTTAGCAATTTTGCTTACAGAGTAAAATCGAATTTCTTCAGTTTCATTTATGTGAATTTTCACCAGCCGGTCATTATCTTGTTTTGCAATCGAAAGTGGCTTTCCAAGAATGCTTTCTGTCTGTGTTTCACTTTTTATTGAAGGTACCAGGATTTCAATGGAATCTTTGTTTGAAATGGCCTTTTCGATGAGTCGTACTTTATTTGGATAATCAATTCCGTCTGCTTCAAGAATTTCAAGACGAACATTTTCCTTATTAAGTTGCAAAGGGGAAACGATAACTCCTCTATTAATCCGGGAAAGCAGGCATTCGCGCTGCTGATCATTTAATTTCATTGTGGATAGTCGCTGTCTAAGAGATGATTTTTCGCTTTCCGCTTTTTCATAAAGATTTTTCAGAGGCAAGTTGCTTTTTGACGGATCAGTTATAGAAATTGAGATTGCGCCCTTTCGTAAAAGTGGAAAACCAGCTGAATCGATGGTACGTTCTGCGCTTCTTACACTTCCCATAAAATCAAGTCCACTGGCAGAGATGAATTCATCAAGACTTTCGTTTTCGTCAATGTTCAGCAAAAAAACACAAGGCGCAAGTTTCGCTTTAATAAATGATTTAATTTTTGGGTTGTTCTCAAAGACGCGGGCGGTTTTTTCATCAAGTTTAAGGATATAGCCTTTGTAAAGCATGGCAGAAGAATATGAATTGAACCAGTCTTCGATATTCATCAAAAGGCTTTGAGGCAGATCATAAGCCGCATATTTTGAAAGAATTTCATAAATATGTTGTGGCTGCAGGTTTTTGTCGAAGGCGCGGCTTACAGACTTCCTGGAAATTTCATATTCAGAGACAGTATTGCAGTTTATGATATCCATAAACATTGTGATTTCAAGTATATTTGAAAGGGAAAGGCCAGGCATAAGCGAGATGCTTGTTCCTGCATTGATGTTTATCATGCCTTTTGTTGCAGTTATAGATGATTTGTCGTAATCGGATGAATCGGCGTAAAGATCGCTTTTTCTTAAAATTGGTTCACCTTCTTCAGTTTGTCCAATGGTTTGGAAAATACCGAATTCAATTGCAGAGGCTAGAATTTTTTCGATTAGCCTGGAAGAGTTTTCACCGTCGATTGAATATTTTGAAGAAGCAGAACTATAAACGTTTGCGCTATCCATTGCGCGCCGAGCTTCAAGCATCCTGCTGAATCGGTTTTGTGCTGGTCCGTTGTCTAGATTTGCGGATTTGTTGCAGATAATGAAAGCGGTTTTTGTAAGTGTTCGATAAGGAACAGGCTGCTCAGAAACAGTTGCAAGAAGATCCAGTAATAATTGAGCTTGGGAGCGTAAGCCTTCACGTCCAAGGCGAACAGCGGATGCAACGCTCAGAAAAGCAACCTGATTGCATGGTAACTGCTGAGAAAAAATCTTAAGACGGTTTTCATCAATGGATATGGCTTTTTCACCGGTTTTAAGTATTCCAAGATTTAAAAGTCCAGTCAGGAGTAACTGCAAACAATGCTGTCTTCCCTGAAAAATGGCTTCCAGGCGTTCTGTATCCTTTTTTTTGATTGAACCGTCATTTTTGCAAAGTTCGGGGAATGCTCGTACATAGGAAATAAAAGCAGCAATGAATTGTGCTGAAATGGAAAATGGAATATCAGTATTTGGAATGGCACATACGGCCTGGTCGAAAAGGCATGTTGCATCCAAATACGGCAAAATCGAATCTTCAAGTAATGGGTTTATGCGAATGATTTTCTTTTCAGAATCAGAATCTCTGAAATAATAAATAATCATTCTTTCGTTCAAGTTCAGGAGTTCAGTATAAATTTCTGAAAGTTTGTATTCTTGGGAAAAAAAATCAATGATTTTTTGTTGAGTGGCTTTTTCGATGAGAGAAAGTACGGTAAGCACTTTTAGATCAAATGGAGAAAGCAGACCTAAGATGTTTTCCTTGATTTCCTGCTTTCTGAAAATTGAACTGAGTTGTTCAACAAGATTTTGTTTGTTAAATGGAGTCTGAATTTCGCCAAGATAAATGCGAATAAGTTCAAAAAACTGTTCGTCAGGCAGAGTCATTATGCTTTCGCGCCAATGTATGATGCGTTGTACTTTTTCGTCGGCTGGACGAGGGGTTCTTTCAATCATTGTTCAACTCCTGTTGGCGGCGTAATTTCATCCAGATCGGATTCCTGGGTATAGCGCACGATTTTGTATGCATAACCTTGTTCTGCAAGGAATTTTTGCCTGTTGGATCCGAAATCTTCTTCTACAGTGTTTCGGGTAATCAAGGTGAAAAAACGAGATGTGCGTTTTTTTGGACGCAGGATTCGACCAAGACGTTGTGCTTCTTCCTGACGACTTCCGAAAGTTCCGGAAACTTGAATGGCAATTGAGGCATCTGGTAAATCGATTGCGAAGTTTGCAACTTTAGAAACAACAAGAACCTGGATTTTACCGGAACGGAAATCAGCGTAAAGCTTGTCGCGTTCAGTGTTAGGGGTTTTACCTGTAATAATCGGAGCATTTATTTGCTTTGCGATTTCGTCCAGCTGGTCTATGTATTGGCCAATCACAAGGATTTTGTCTTCGGGAAAACGATGTATGAGCTGCTTTGTAATCAGGATTTTCTTTTCGTTTTCACTAGCCAGACGATGCTTTACGCGGGCTTGAGCGACGGCATATTCCACTTCTTTTGATTCAGGAAGATCAAGGCGGATTTCTATACATTCGGCTGTGGCAATCCAGCCAGAATGTTCAAGCTCTTTCCATGGCACATCATATCGTTTTGGTCCAACCAGACTGAAAACATGACCTTCACAGCCGTCTTCGCGAACTAATGTTGCTGTAAGACCAACACGGCGTATTGCCTGAAGTTCTGCAACAACGCGGAATACTGGAGCTGGCAGCATGTGGACTTCATCATAAATGATGAGCCCCCATGGGCGCTGGCGGAAAATAGAAAAGTGAGGGTAAGGACCATCCTTGTTTGGTCGCCAGGTGAGTACTTGATATGTGGCAACAGTAACCTGCTTGATGTTCTTGTTTTCGCCAGTATATTCAGCGATCTGATCGGCGCTCAGGTTTGATTTGTCCAAAAGTTCGTTGATCCACTGATGAACTGCGGCGATATTTGTGGTGATTATAAGGGTACTGGTTTTTAGCAAATCCATGATGTGCATGCCGACAATTGTTTTTCCGGCGCCGCATGGCAAAACGATTGTACCAAAACCGGTGCCAGGTCCGCGGTCTCCTACAAGGGCTTGTGCCGCAGCTTTCTGATAATCACGGATTGCAAACTCACGGCCGGCCTCTGTTTTTTCTTTAAGTGAAAAATCCAAAGGTTCGCCATCTTCCAGTTGTATTTCATCTTTTATAGGCCATAGCGCTTTAAGCAATTCCTGTTTTACGGTTCCACGATCAGTAAGTTTTAGGGAAAAACAGTAGTTTTTTTCGTCTTCTGTGAGGTCGGCCTTTTGCGAAACGGCAGTTTCATCGTATTTACATGGAGTAAGCAGTTTTTTGGCTGCTGGGTTTGCAGCAATTTCCAGATAAACTGAACGAGAATTTGCAGTGAGATAAAGATATTGCTCGATAGTATTTTTGTTGCTTTCGATGGTTGTGCTCTCGTCTAATGCTTTCGCCGGATTCAACGGAACTTCAATCTGAGGACCAGGCAATAATCGGAGTTTGCCAAATCTGCTGGCAGTTTCTGTAATCCACATTTCCACAGATTGAGGCACATCATAGCGGGCATATTTTTTGAGGACTGCAACAGCATCTTCTGGGGTAAAACCAGCGCTGGTGGCATTCCAAAGGGAAAGTGGAGTGAGTCTGTATGTGTGAAGGTGTTCTGGAGAGCGTTCAAGCTCTGCAAAAGGAATTAAATCGTTTCTACAGTCGTTGGCTAAAGGGGCATGTACATCAAGGAGCAGAGTTCTGTCGCTCTGAATAATCAATGGATTATCAAATTGCATAACAGTATATAATAACTATTTTTTTTTCTTTTCTCAATTATATGAAATTTTAAATTTGTAATGAAAAATTGGTAACCAAAAGATTTTTTTCTGCCTATAATAAGATATGGAAGATTTTAAATTTAAAAGCCATCTTTTTTTGGCAATCACAGCAATAATGTTTCTTACTTTGATTCCCGGAAAATGCTTTGCATCTTCGTCAGGTCAATCCATTTCTGTATCGGAATCTAGAGTTTATAGAGAACGATTAATAACAGAAGCAAAAAAATATATTGGTTGTCCTTATGTTAGAGGTGCTACAGGACCAGACAAATTTGACTGCTCAGGGCTGGTTGGTTATGTTTCAAGCAATGCCATAGGCATCCAGTTACCGCGTACTGTCAAGGCAATGTACAGTTATGTGAAGATTATTCCAGATGCACAAAGGGAGCCAGGTGATTTGGTTTTTTTCAGAACGACTAATGATGGTTCGATTTCCCATGTTGGTTTATATATTGGTAACGGTCAGTTCATTTCTGCTGTAAGCGATGGTCCGAATACAGGAGTAATTCTTTCATCTTTGCAAGAAAGTTATTGGAAAACTCATTATGCTTCATCTGGAAAATTTTTGGCTACAGCAAATTACTATGACAATGCGGAAGAAGCAAAACAAAGTCAGCAGACAGCAGATTCAGCGGGAACAAGCGGAGGAAGTTTTTTGCACAAGCTTGCATTCAATGCAACATTGACAGGTGACTGGTCTTTATTTACAGAAAAGCGCTTTATGCCAAATTTCCGTGGTATCTCTAGTCAGACCAATCTTGTTTACGATGGAACTGTTCTTGATCCAGGCGTTGGTTTGATGCTTCGTTGGAATTATGGCGTAAAAACTTTTCAGATACCTGTTCTCTTTTCTTTGGGATTTGGAGATTATGTACGCGCCTATGCCGGACCGGTATTTACGTTAGGCACTTGTTATGAACCGGACACAGATGATGAAATCAGCGCTTCGATATTTCCTGGTATTATTGGGATCACTTTTCAGACACCGTCCCTTACAAAAGGAATTGCAAAAATAAGAATCATTCAGGATGTAAACTATTCGATTTTCAACAATACAAAAAATGCGGCTTTGTCACCTTTGCGTTCAGCTGCTGCTGGATTTGAACTTTCTACAGGAGTAAGTGTAACTTTTCCATTTGCAAAATTTTTCAATAAATAGAGCAACAGAAAGGTGGAAAAATGAAAAAGTTTCTTTTTAATCTGATAGTTGGAATTCTGGCTTTTGGACTTTGTTCATGTGAGTCCACGCTAAAAGTAACTTCCACTACAAAAGGAGCGAAATTCGGTTTTGATTCGAAATTAGGTTCTGTTTTTCAGGATACCATAAAATCCATATCCCAAAATGTAGAAGGCGAATCCTCAAATGAAATTGCATTTGAAGCCGAAGAAATCCAGCAGGAGCTGGAAAAAGCTGGATTTAAAAATCCTAAGGTTTTTGCCCATGGAATTTCATCTCTTTCTATAACCATGGATTCAGAACGGAAAAATATGGACCCTGTAAATACAAGCGGATTTGTGTCTTATGGTAATGAAAAAACAGCTATTGCAGAAAATGGAGCTGGATCAAAAGTTCATGAAATTATTCTTTCAAATGAAAGTCTGAAAGCCATGTATAATCAGCTGCCTGTTGTATTTAAATCATATCTGGATCTGTTTGGTGCCCCGGTTTTTTCTGGTGAAGAAATGACCGACCAGGAATACATTGAAATGATTGCCTGTGTTTATGGCCAGTCTTTGGCTGATGAAATTGCTGCTTCTGAATTGAAAGTATGTTTGGATAATGGAAAGGCTATTTCTGTTCCGTTAGTGAAATTATTGAATCTTGAGAACGAAATAAGAATAAACTAAAGGCGAGTGAAAATGAGTGTAGAAAATGAGAGAATAGATGCTCTTGAAATAAAAATGTCATACCTGGAAGATTTTATGAATCAGATACAGGGCGTGGCTGTAGAGCAGGCAAAAACCATAGATAAGCTTAAAGCCGAAATTAAGATGATGTCTGAAAAATTGAGGGATGTTTCAGATTCTTTGGAAGGCGACATTCCAAGCAGAAAGCCGCCACACTACTAAGCAAAGTGGATTTTATGGTGCTGGGAGATTGTCAGGTGTATTTTATTTTGACAATTGAACAAAATATGTAAAAATGTTAATTTTGAACTATGAATACACTTGTAGCATTGTGCCCAATAGGTGCAGAAAAAATTCTTGGCAATGAACTTAAACATCTGGGATATAAACTGGCTGGCAATTCTACAGGCCGTGTCAGCTTCCTTGGTGATGATGACGCATTGTTCCGCGCAAATCTTTGCCTAAGAACTGCAGATCGCGTTTTTCTTCAGATGGCCTGCTACAAAGCAGAAGATTTTGATCAGCTTTTTGACGGAGTTCATTCCATCAACTGGCAGGATTATTTCAAAAAAGACACAAAAGTTGTAATCGATAAAGTTCGCAGCTTCAGAAGCAAATTGAACTCCGAGCATGCCATTCAGGGAATGGTTCAAAAGGCAATTTATCAAAAGCTTGGGGAACGCTGGCATATGTCATCGTTGCCAGAAACCGGTGCAGAGTCTGCAGTTCGTGTTTATATTGACGAAAACGAAGTATTGATTTTGCTTGACCTTTCGGGGCTGCCATTGCATAAGCGCGGATATCGTGTGGACGGCGGCATTGCTCCCTTAAGGGAAACCGTAGCTGCTGTTCTGCTTCAGGAAATGATGTGGCGCAGAAAAACACCATTGCACGATCCATTCTGTGGTTCGGGAACAATAGCAATTGAAGCAGCTCTTTACGCATACAACGTAGCTCCTGGCTTTGGCCGCCGTTTTGCTTTGGAAAATCTGCCGATTTTCAATTCTAAGCGCGCAGCAGAGATTAAAAAAGAAGAGGCTGCAAAAATTCGCACAGATGTAGAAGTTCGCATTACAGGCTCTGATTTGGATCCTGAACAGGTTGCCCGTAGTAAAAAGAATGCGGAGTATGCTTGTGTAACGGCAGGTCGCGCGCTTCAGTCCATTGGCAATGATTCAAAAGTTTTGCGTCCAGATTTTGTTCAGGCTGATTATTCAGAACTTGGTGCTCCTTACGATGAAGGGCTTATACTTTGTAATCCGCCTTATGGTGAGCGTCTTGGGGATGAAGCTCAGGCTGCAGAACTTTACAAGGGAATGGGATGTCTTTTTGAAAATTTCCGTGGATGGGAATTTGGAATAATTACATCGCACAAACAGTTTCAGGAAAATTTTGGTCATTACGCAACAAAACTGAAAGATATAAAAGCAGGTAATTTGGATACAACTTTGTATCTTTATACAAAGCCGGCAAGTGGTGGCTATAATTTCAAGAAAAAGAATCAGGAAAAGTAAATGGCGACTATCGTAGAGCATGACAAACGCCGTCAGGAAATTTTGCAAAGGGCATTGGATGTTTTCATAGATGAAGGCTATGAGGATGTTACCTTTCAGAAAATTGCCGACCGTTGTGGAATTACGCGAACAACACTTTACATTTATTTCAAGAATAAACGAGAGATTTTTTTGTGGAGCATCAAGCAGCTTACAGAAACTCTAGAAGTGCAGCTTCTGGAAGTGGTGAAAGATACAAGTCTTTCGTCAGAAGCTGCACTCAAAAAAATCTTTCGTATAATCATTGATGTATGTCAGGAAAATCCAAAACTTTTTACAGTATTGCTTTCCTATTTGATTCAATTGCAAAAATCTGGTGGAGATCCGGAAGAGCGGGTTCGTCGTCGAGTCATAAAAATCAGACATATCATTTGCATTGTTCTGATTCGTGGCATGAAATCCGGTGAAGTAAAAAAGGTGAATCTGAAGGCCACAACGGAAATGCTTTATTCAGTCTTTGAATCTGCGATTTTTAAGATTGCGGTTTTGAATAAAACGGAGATTAGCGACATGATTGATGTTGCTGATGTTGCCATTGAAAATTTGATGGCATAAAAAGAATGGTTGGGGTTAAATGCATTGCATTTGACCCCATTTTTTTTGTAACTTACTAAAGGTTTGCTTTTTTGGAAATATAAATTGTGCTATAAATGTGATATGAAAAAGATTTTATCAGTTATATTTATTTCTGTTTTAGGGGCCTTTTCGGCATTTGCTGAATTTGATTTAGGCCTTGATTATGGTTGTATGGGAATTCATGATTCCGATGTAGAATTTTCCACAATCAACGGCGTTTCCTGTGATGATTTGAAAGGAAATTTGTTTGTTGCTGGTGGACTTGGGTTATCTGCAAATATAACATATTTTTGGAATGATTTGGAAAATGATTTGACTATAACTGATCTGTTCTATGGCAAAGAATTTGTGGGCGCAAAAGCTGCTTCCGTAAATACATTTCAAACTGGTCTCTACGGCAGTTTTCATTATCTTCAGGAATACCATGGCAATATCAAAATTAAAGAAAAATATCATTTGAATGAAGATTTTTCTGGAAAAGACTTATATTTTGCTCTAGGGTTTGATGGCCGCTTTAACTTCAGTATGCCGTTCTACATGGATATGATTCTTGGTTTTTATTTTAACTATGGCGACTATTCCAATTGCCATAATGTAGAAGTGGATACATTATCTTTTGGGGCTGAATGTGGCTGTTCTTTAGGTTACAGATTCTTGAACACAAGACATTTTGGAATGGCGTTATGCATAGGTGGAAAGCTGGCAGTTGGCCTAGGCATTGGCAACGTTCATGTTCCGTATAATTCAGAAGGCTCGGGCTTTACTGAACAGAGTGAAATATGGATAGATGCTTTTGGCGGCCTTAGAATTATGCTAAAATAAAGTTGCAGTATTAATTTTTGGCAGTTACACTTACTGGTGGAGGCGAATAATTTGTATCGTTTTATGAAGATAAAAACCGTATTTTGTTTTGTGATATTTTGCTTTTTTTCTTGTTTTTGTTTTGCCGATGGGGCTGTTAATAAAGCATTTTCGATTGTTTCAGCTCCAACGGATTATAGTTTTGTAACCTGGGATTTTTTTGCGGACCATAAATGTGATTTTGAATTAAAATTTTGGGATGCTAACGATGAGATGGTTGCACTAAATTATGAAGGTGTCTGGACCCGGGCAGGTGACAAAATAACTGCCATTATTGTGTGCGAAAAAGATAGCCATTTAAACGGGATGTTTTCAAATTTCAGAAATATGATGGATGAAAATCCTTGCATTGTTCGCTATTCGCCAGAAAATATGGAGCTGGTCATTGAGATTGATGTTTCTGAAGGATCTGAAATCTGGATTTCCGGCACCAAAATGGAATTTCACGAAGCTAAGCATAACTAATTATCGTAGTACAAACAAAAATAAATAATTGTGCTATAATTGTACCATGTCAAAACAGATGATTATGGGAAACCAGGCAATTGCGCTTGGTGCATTAAAAGCCGGCGTAAATCTTGTTGCCGGATATCCTGGAACTCCTTCCAGCGAAATTATTGAATTTATTTCTAAATACAAAGAAAAGACCGGAACTTACGTTGAATGGTCTATAAACGAAAAAGCTGCTGTAGAAGTTGCCGCTGGCGCAAGTTATGCAGGCAGCCGCACTCTTGTTACGATGAAGCAGGTGGGGCTTAATGTTGCCAGTGACCCTGTAATGTGCCTTAGCTATGTTGGCGTAAAAGGCGGAATGGTCATTGTTTCTGCAGATGACCCGGGCCCGATTTCCAGCCAGACGGAGCAGGATACCCGCAAGTTCGCGGAATTTTCAAAGCTGCCTTGCCTTGATCCGTCTACTCCCCAGGAAGCTTACGAAATGATTCAGGAAGCCTTTGAACTTTCTGAAAAATACAAAACTCCTGTTCTTTTGCGCCCAACAACTCGCGTTGACCACGCTTACGAAAGCATGGAAATGCCTGAGCTTTTGCCTTGCCGCACAAAAGGCGTTTTTGAAAAGGATTCTCAGCGCTGGGTAATTTTTCCGCGCCTTTCTTACGCAAATCATAAGACGATTTTTGAACGTAATGAAAATGTTCTTCCAAAAGAATTTTCAGATTCTAAGTTCAATTATATTGTGGGAGGGGAAAGCCTTCCCCTCGGCCGCACTACGTTGCGTCCTACCCCTTCTGCGGGGATACCCCGCAACGCCCCGCTGGCATTTGCCACAGGCGGCATTTCTTACTGCTATCTTATGGAAGCAATTTCTATCTTAAAGAAGGAAAACCCAGAAAATGAGGCACTAAAAAATGCTGCCGTTCTAAAGATTGGAACTCCGTATCCGTTCCCGTCTCCGCTGGCGGCAGAATTTATGGCAGGTTGCGATGAAATTACTGTTTTTGAAGAGCTAGATCCTGTAATTGAAGACGCATTGATTCACATAAACGGCAGTTTTGCCGAAGAACTTGGTCACAGCGTAGAAATTCACGGAAAGCATGATGGCATAGTTCCAGAAGCCGGCGAATTGACTGTAGAAATCATTAAGGAAATTGTTGCGGAACTTGCAGGTTTAACAAATTCTGCTGCTGAAAATTCCGCAGCAGCAAAACCAGAGCTTCCTGTGCGCCCGCCTGTTTTGTGTGCTGGTTGTCCGCACCGCGGTTCTTTTTATGCCGTAAAACAGGCAATGAAAGGCAAAAAGACAGCATATTGCGGCGATATCGGCTGTTATACATTGGGTAACGCAAAGCCTTTGGACATGTGCGATACATGTCTGTGTATGGGCGCAGATATTACAATGGCGCAAGGCTTTTATCACAACGAGCCAGACCGCCACTGCTTTAGTTTTATTGGCGATTCTACGTTTTTTGCCAGTGGAATTACAGGCGTTGTAAATGCTGTTTACAATCAGTCCAAGCAGACAATCTGTATTCTTGATAATTCTACAACTGCCATGACAGGGCATCAGCCTCATCCTGGTACTGGCGTTACAATGATGGGCGAAATTGTAGAAAAGGTAAGCATTCCAAAAATTCTTGAAGCCGTTGGCGTAAAGCCAATCATTGAAGTTGATCCTTTTGATTATGAAAAAGCTGTTGAAGCTGTAAAAACTGCATCAGAAAGCGAAGGCGTAAGCGCAATTATTTTCAAATCGCCTTGTATTGCGGTTGCTTCAAAACTGGGGTACAAGTTTAATGGCGCAAAAAAGATTGATGCAGAAAAGTGCATTGGCTGCAAAAAATGCATAAACGAGCTTGGTTGCCCTGCATTGAGTCTGAGCATGGAAAAAAATGCAAAGGGCAAACAGATTGTAGAAATCGATAAATCTTTGTGTACAGGCTGTGGCTTGTGTTCAGGGGTTTGTCCTGTTAAGGCAATAAATTAACCCGGGGTTTTAGGGGCAGCGCCCCTAGGCGAAGGGGTAGGAACAAACGGCTTTGCCGGTTGTGACGAGGGGAAGGCTTTCCCCTCCTTTTTAAAATTGAGGTTTTTATGGCTAAAAATATATTGATTTGTGGTGTTGGTGGACAGGGAACTGTTCTTGCGGCAAAGGTTCTTTCCCAGGCAGCTGTGAGCAGTGGAAAGCGAGTTCTTTCGGCAGAAACAATTGGGATGGCTCAGAGGGGTGGCTCCGTTGTAAGTCATGTACGAATTGGGGAAAATCTGTTCAGCCCACTTATTCCAAAAGGGCAGGCAGACGTAATTATTGCGTTTGAAGCTACTGAAGCGGTGCGCAACATTGAATATCTTAAAAAAGACGGAATGGTAATCGTAAATAAAAAGGTTGTGCAGCCTACAACGGCAAGTCTAACTGGAAAAACTTTTGAAGAAGGCGCAATGATTGAATACCTTGAAAGCGTTGCAAAAACTGTGGCGGTAGATACAGAACAGGCTTGCGAAGATTTGAAAAGCTCAAAGGTTGTAAATATGGTGCTTTTGGGCGCAGCCTGCAAAACCGGCGTAATTGAACGGGATGAATTGAAGGCTGCCGTAAAGCTTTTGGTAAAACCTGATTTTTACGAGCTGAACTGCAAGGCTATTGATTACTGCAATTAATCAATGGGTTTTTTCGTAGAATGGGTTTTTTCGCAGATTAATGGAATGTTGTTTTTAAGTTGATTTTATAAGATCTGGCAGATCTTATCCCCTTGATGTATTTATGGAGATTAAATGCTTTATTTTGTTTGGCCAATTGCGCTGGTCGTTTTATCGAATGTTATATATCACATTTGTGCAAAATCTTTGCCACAAGATATGGATCCGTTAGCATCAATGTCCATTACATATTTAATCAGCGCCGTTTCTTCGTTTTTCCTTTATTTTGTGCTGAACAGAAATGTACAGATTGTTCAGGAATGGAGAAAAACCAACTGGTCGCCAATAGTTCTTGGGCTTGTGATTGTGGGGCTGGAAGTGGGCATGCTATACGCTTACCGTGCGGGTTGGGAAGTAAGTAAAGCATCGATTGTGCAAAGTTCAGCACTTGCATTGATTTTGCTTATAGTCGGATTTTTTCTTTATGGAGAGCCGCTTTCCTGGAATAAGATTGTTGGTATGGTTGTCTGTTTGGCCGGTCTTTTTTTGATGAATCTGAAGCAGTAGTTTAGATGTAATTTCTTAGTACACCATAAGTTTGACACCTACCCAAGCCATTTGTTATAATTGCAAGGTTATGGAAGTTTTTTTCGGTATATCTGCTGCAGATGGCGCAGGAATTGGACCTGCATTTGTTATTCCTGACAGAGTAAAAAGAGTAATTCCTCAAAAAAAGATAACTCCTTATGAAATTGATGAGGGGTGGACGCGTTTTGAAGATGCCATTTCTGTGGTTGTTAAGGATGTTAAAGAAAAGCTTTCTAAATTGCCAAAAGATGATAAAACTTGTGATCTTCAGAAAGAGATTTTTGAAACCTATGTTCTGATGCTTGGTGATCCGGTGTTCCTGAAGGAAGTAAAAAGCGAATACGAAAAATCGCTTTTCAATATTGAATGGACAATTGATTATAAAGCCGAAGAATACGCTTCGCGTTTAAGAAATGCAGGAAACGAGTATTTGGCAGAGCGGGCTCAGGATATTACCGATATTTTTGGCAAGGTAATAGATGAGATGCTGAATATTCATCCTTTTGATATCAATCAGGTACCAGATGGATGTGTCATTATTGCCGAATCATTGAGTCCTACAGATACTATAATTCTTTCAAAGAGAAAGATTGAAGGACTTGCTTTAACGGAAGGCGGCGTTTCAAGCCATGTTGTAATTTTGGCAAGAAATTACGGGATTCCAACAGTTGTGGGATTGAATGGTTCAAGTCTGAAAAAGTCGCTGAAAAATAATCAGACGGTCATTGTTGATGCGGATGGTGGCGAAATCCTTATTGATCCGGATGATGATACTTTAACTGAATATAAAAGCAAGATTGCAGATAATCAGGAGCAGGCTGAGCAGCTTAAGCTTTTTCTGGATAAAAAGGCTGCGACTAAAGATGGCGTAGAATTTTCGCTTTATGCAAATATCGGTACACCGGAAGAAGCTGAAATTGCAGCAAAAGAAGGCGCTGACGGCATTGGCTTGTTCAGAACAGAGTTTTTGTATATGAGCCGGTCTGAAGTGGTTGGTGGTGCTAGTGCAAAAAACTTTGACGAAGAGCAGCAGTTTGAGGCATATAAGAAAGTTCTGGAAATAATGGGTGGTAAGCCGGTAACGATTCGTACATTGGATGCTGGTGGCGATAAGCTCATAAAGTCGGCAAATATGCCGATGCTGGCAGAGAAAAATCCGTTGATGGGAATGCGTGCAATTCGCTTGAGTTTGGCTTATCCTCAGATTCTGAAAACCCAGCTTCGTGCCCTTTACAGGGCAAGTGTTTACGGAAATCTAAGGATAATGTTGCCACTGATTACATCTGCAGATCAGGTTAATCAGTGTCTTGCGATTGCGGCGGATGTGAGAGAAAGCCTTGCATCAGAAAATATTCCGTTTAATCCTGATGTTCCAATTGGTATCATGATTGAGACAGCCGCAGCTGCTTTAACTTCCGATTGTCTTGCGAAGACATGTTCGTTTTTTTCTTTGGGAACAAACGATTTGACCCAATATACTTTGGCAATCGACCGTGAAAACTCCAATGTTTCAGAACTTTACGATGAATTCAATCTTGCTGTTTTAAGATTGATTTCAATGACAATAACTAATGCAAAAAAAGAGAACATTCCGATTTCTGTTTGTGGAGAAATGGCAAGCAGAAAAGACAGCGTTATTGTTCTTGGTGGCCTTGGAATCAGAAGTCTGAGTATGAGTCCAAAAATCATTTCCAAAGTAAAGCAGGTTATTTCACAATTTACACTTGCCGAAATGCAGGCAATATCTTCCAAACGTCTTAACAGACTTTAATGGCGGTAAAAATGGCAAAAAAAACAAAGCCGGATTTTTCAAAACCAAAGGAAAGTCCAGAAGAAATTCAGATTCTTGAAAAAGAAAAACAGAATGGTATTACAAATAAATTCTATGAGGGGCTTCCTTTAGTTGTAATTGCCGGTCGTCCAAATGTAGGAAAATCGACTCTGTTCAATAGATTCATGCAGCGGCGTCTGGCAATTGTTGATCCAACACCAGGCGTAACTCGCGATCCTGTTGAAGGAACAGCTTTGATAAATGGAAATCCTGTTCATCTTATGGATACAGGTGGTTATAAGCTTCAGCGTGATGAAGGAACTATGGAAGCCGTTCTTGATGAACTGGTTGCAGAGCGTTCTTTGGAAATGATTGCCAAAGCGGATGTAATTCTTTTGTTGCTGGAAGCAAGTCAGATTACTGGGGAAGATGAGGAATTTATAAAGCAGTTGCGCCCGTACTGGAATAAGGTCATTGCGGCTGTAAACAAAACGGAAGGCGGAAAAAACGAAAACGAGGCGTGGAATTTTGCTCGCTTTGGCTTTGATGAAATGTTCTTTATTTCTGCGGAACATGGAGACAATATTTCTGAGCTTTCAAAGGCACTTGTTTCTAAGTGTGATTTTTCGAATGTTCGCGAAATTGAAGGAGATCGTCCTATTCGCATAGCGATTATGGGAAAGCCAAACACTGGCAAGTCAACTTTGTCCAACAGGCTTACTCATTCAGACGCATCGATTGTCAGCAATTATGCCGGCACTACTCGAGACACTGTTGAAGGTAAGTTTGATTATAATGGAACGAAATTTGAAGTTCTGGATACTGCCGGCATCAGAAAGCGTGCAAAAGTTCACGAAAATGTCGAATATTATTCGGTAAATCGTGCAATCAAAACACTGGATCGATGTGATATTGTGTTTTTGATGATTGATGCTCAGGAAGGACTTGCCGAACAGGACAAGAAGATCTGTAATCTTGCGTACGAACGCGGCCGCGGCATTATCTTTGTTTTGAACAAATGGGATACACAAAATCAGGACAAAAAAACTTTCAAGGATACAAAAAAGTGGATCAACATCATGTTTGGTCAGATGGAATATGCTCCAATCGTTCCGCTTTCGGCTCTTGAAGGAACTGGCATTAAGGATCTTTTGAACACAGCCATTGAGTTGAATGAACAATTGAATCACAAAGTGGATACTTCTGGTTTGAATATGGCCTTGAAAGACTGGCTTTTCAAATATCCGCCTCCGGCAAGCAAAACTGCGCATTTTAAAATCCGCTATATGATTCAGAAGAGTACGAATCCGGTTAGTTTTCTTATTTTTGCAACCAGGCCGGAAGTTGTTCCTGAAACATATATTACTTTCCTGAAAAACAGAATTCGCGAGGATCTTGGATTCGACAAGATTCCTGTTCAGCTGGAAATGAAGGCTAGCCGTCAAAAGTGGGAAAACAGGTTTGATTCGTAATGCGAACAATCGGTGAAGTTGAAGAAATCACAGGTGTAAAAGCTCATGTCTTGCGCTATTGGGAAACGGTCATTCCTGGTTTTGCGCCGCAGAAGGATATTGGCGGTAAGCGAATTTATTCTGATCGTGAAATTGAATTAATTATGCGCCTTAAGTTTTTAATCGAAGAGAAGAAATTTACGATTGAAGGGGCACGGGATCAGATTATCTGTGATTCGGATGCTGTGAATGATAATGCGGATATAATCAAAATGATTCAGGATTTGCGCAAAGATTTGACCGAATTGTATTTTTGTGTAAAGAAATACGGGAATTAACATGAAAAAAGACGAGAATGCTGGTGGTAAGTGGTACGATCAGTTCAGCAAAAAGAGAACTGTAGAGAAGGGCGGAAAAAAAACTGAATTTAAGCCTGGTCCAAAGAAGAGTTTTGATACACCACAGAAAGTGAGATTGGAAACTGTGCCTTTTGAAAAAGATGCCAGGTTCGTGGGTAAATCTGCGCTTTTTGATTTTGAAAAGCTTCCGGAAGATTCCGTAAAGGCTTTGGAAAATTTTGATTCTATAGTGCAGGGTGTTTGTCCAATGAATACCCGCCAGATAAACAAGCTTCCAAAAGATATTCTTGAACTTTCCCACCAGTTGACTGATCAGCGAGAAAACAGGCGAATGGGTTACATGAATGCAAAGGAAGAGTTTTCTGCATATTTGCGCTATTTTACCTGGTGGAATCTGGTTCGCCTTACGCGAGTTTTTTCTAATTTGCCGGAAAACGCCTTTGATTTGCAAGATGGTGATGTATGCATTGATTTGGGAACAGGGCCGCTTACAGTTGTTACTGCCCTGTGGCTTTCTCGCCCTGAACTTCGCAACAAAAAGCTTACCTGGTATTGTGTGGATCTTTCTCCAAATTCCATGTCGGTTGGCGAAGAAATATATCTTTCAGTAGCAGCAAAAGTTCGGCCTTCAGACCAGAATGCTCCTTCAAACTGGAATATTATTCGCATTAAGGGCGAACCGGGTGTATCAATAAAGGAAAAGGCCGCTTTTATTTCCAGTGCAAACATGTTTAATGAATTGGCTCAAAAAAGCAATCTGAAGCCGGATGAACTGGCAAAAAAACAGTTTCAGATTCTTAAATCATATTCCTGTGAAAGAACCGGGTATTTTATTGCTGAACCAGGCATGCCAACCGCGGCGCATTTTGTTAGCTTGATGCGCGATCAAATGATTCAAGATGGTTTTCATATTGTTTCGCCTTGTCCTCATATGGAAAAGTGTCCGATGAGCGGCCTGCATGCAAGATATGGTGGAACTGCAAAGTGGTGTAATTTTTCGTTTACCACAGAGAAAGCGCCTGCAAAGCTTTTGAAACTTTCGGTAGCAGCAAAACTCCCAAAAGATCGTGCTGTAATAAGTTTTGTTTATGGAAGATTGGGATTTGTGCAGAATGCGTCTGAAAGGGCAGATAAAAAAACAGACCTTTCTTTGCGCATTGCCTCGGATGGATTAAAATTGCCTGGATATAGAACTGGATTTTATGCTTGTAGCAATATGGGGCTTGTTCTGGCTGTTGGTAAAGATGCTGGAGCAATGGCATCTGGCGATTGCATCCAGCTGAATCTTACCAAAGAAAGTGAAAATTTGCAGAAAGATAAAAAATCTGGCGCAAAAATCGTCCGGTTCTAGTTTTTTTAGCCAAGACAATCTTTGCGCAGCAGATTATTTTTCTTCTGCAAACAAACCGTTGATTTCAGTTTTGTAGATTTCGTTCAAACGGTAACGCATGATTTCCTGCTTTGCAGAAAGTTCCACGCCTACTTCAAACGGCTTTGTAATGAGAGCAAACTTATTGATGCGTTCGAACATCTTGAAACCTGTTTTTGAACTTACCAGCGAGTTTATTTCTGTATCGTAAAGCTTCTGGATATCTTCTGATTTCAAAAGATTTTCGTAAGTGTCATATTGAATGCCGTTTTCAGCGGCAAAGTTCTTAACTTCATCTTCATCAACAAGAATAAGGGCTGCAAGATATCGCTGGTCCTGACCAACTACTACAGCAGATTTTATGAACTTGGATTCTGTCAATTTGCATTCGATTGGGAGCGGTTCAACGTTTTCGCCACCGCGAAGAACGATAGTATCCTTTTTGCGGCCTTTGATTACGATTTCATCATGAATGGTCATGAATCCAAGGTCACCTGTATCAAGCCAACCGTCAGAAGTCATTACTTTTGCGGTAAGGTCTGGACGTTTGTAATAACCGCGCATTACGGTTCCGCCTGAAATTTGGATGGCGCCGAATTTGCCGCGACCAAGCACGAAACCATCTTCTGGATCAACGATTCGGGCTTTTACGCCACGGATTGGAGACCCTACGTTTCCAAAAACAGGAGCTGCAATCGGACGAACAGAAATAACTGGTGCAGTTTCTGTAAGTCCATATCCTTCTACGATTTTTACGCCGATTGCCCAGAAAAATTCGTCAATATATTTTGGGTATGCACCGCCACCGGCTACACCTGCGCGGAAATTTTTTCCAAGCATCGCTTTGATTTTTCTGAATACAAGGATGTTTCCTAAAAGCTTAAGAGGCCACATCAAACACCATGGGATCAGGAACAAAAACCACCAGGCAACGGTGTAGTATCTGGTAAGACAAATGTCCTTGTTGAACATTTTGCGATGCATCCGGCTGTGAATGATTGCAACCTTTACAAAGAAGTTGAACATGGCATTTACAATGCCACCAGTTGTCCGCATCTTTCTGGTAATTCCATCATAGACGGCTTCAAAAACTCGTGGAACAGCAGGTAAAAGATGCGGGTTCAGTTTTGCAAGATCGGCAAGAAGTACGCTTCCGATAGGCTTTGAGTAGCAAAGCCCACAAGCCTGAATCATGATAACATATTCGCAGGCTCGTTCAAAAACGTGCCAGATTGGCAAAACGAGCAATGCCCTGTCGCCAGGGTTGAGCATGATTCGTTCCTGCAACTCATCAAGTTGTGTAAGGAAATTTCCATGGGTAAGCTCTACGCCTTTTGGAGTTCCGGTGGTTCCTGATGTAAAGATAATGCAGGCAAGGTCATCCCAATTACCTTTTTCCAATTCTTCTTCCACAGCGTTTTTGTGATCAATTCTATATGTCTGGCCAAGTTTAATTAGTTCTTCGAAAGTGTAAACCTTAACATTCAAAGATTCTGCTTCTTTCAGCACTTCTTCAGTTGCAGGATCGAAACAAATAATCTGAGCCAGTGCAGGAAGTTTTTCTTTAAGGGAAATGATTTTCTTTACTTGTGAAGAATTTTCTGCAATGACAATAGAACACTCTGTAATTGAAAGAATTGCTTCAAGATCGATTAGAGTGGCATCGCATCCGCGAGGGACATCCACAGCCCCAATAGCCATGATACCCATATCAATCTGTTGCCATTCTTTTCGGTTGTCGGAAATGAGTCCGACAGGCTGACCACGTTGTACTCCTAGATGAAGAAGTCCAGCAGCTGCATCAAGACTGAACTGATATAATTCCCGGTAGGAGATTTGTTCAAAAGAACCGTCCTTGAGTTTTGAAAATTGAGCCGGGATTTCCGGATACTCAGTAGCTGTTCTTTGCAGCATTTTAGGTAAAGTTTTAGGTAAAGATTGTTCCATAAATGAAGGACTCCATTACTTGATATAGGTTTAAAGTATATAGCCAAATTGGGTGTAAATCAATTCGTTGAAGTTTTGGTGGGTCGATGTTATAATTTTTTTATGAGCTCTTCTGATATTTATTCGTCATTTACAGAAAGTTTTTTCGAAAGCTATCATGAGCATGTTTGTTATGTTTCTCTGCCAGGTAATTCTGTAAAACAGCTCATTGCTTCTCTTAAAAAAGATGCGACTGTCATCGATATGGAAAAGGATTTTTCTCCCCTAAAGCCTTTTTTGGAAATCCTTTCGATGTACAGACCTTCGGAATTTCTAATTGAAGAAAAATCCTACATTTTGCAAAAAAATACTTTTAAATCATATTTAAAATATGGCTTTGCAACAGAAAGGACAGATATTTTTGTACCAATCGAAATTTATTACGAAAAGTTGCGCTGCCGAAAAACCATATTGGAATTGTTAAAATCTGTTCCAGATGCCAAGTTTGTTATTTTGAATGCCCAATTTATTTGTGAAGAAGCGATTGATATCATACGGGAATTGGAAAAAATCGAAACTCAGGCAAAATTCGTATTTTGCTTTGATACTGAACGAATGGACAATTGCACGGAAGTCATGACGAAGTTTTTCGATTCCATAAGCAACAATAAAAATTTCTTTACCATCTCAGAGTTGGACAGCGATGAGAAGCAGAAAGATTCTAAACTTGTATCGAAAACCAATGTAACGGATTTTGATGTAATTTATAATTCCCTCAGAAACAACAGAATGTTTGTTTCGCTGGATCAGGGTTGTCAGATTTCAGATTGGATTGCAAAGGATATTGGCCGCTTTGGCTTTAATAAACTTCAAAACAGATCGCTTTTTATGGAAATGGCACTTTGCTATTTTTATGCCGGTCGATATGATACGGCTTCCCTTTATTTGAACAATGTTATTAAAGAGCAGCAAGATGATGAGCTTGATATAGAAGCGATTTTCTTTTCCTGCCAGGTTTTCAGTATGAAGAATGCAAATGCATCGGCTTTGAAATATGCGAATTTGGTAATTGAAAAACTGCGAAACAACAAAGGTTCACAGTATTACGCTTATGGCCGAATGATGGAATACATCATTATGGAGCAGGTTGCCACAAATTCATGTCTAGATAAATACAATGAATCCTTGAATCTGCTTATGGATCATGGATTTGTCAACAACTGTCTTACTACCATGCTCACAATGCCTTGGGCTTATGTTGACGATTCCACGAAATATGTTCAGATGATTTCCAAAATTGATGAAGCTGAAAAACTGGCTCGAAAACTGAACAATAAATTTGGACTTTCAACCGCATGCCATTGGAAAGGAATTATCTGCTCTAAAATGGGAAAGATGGATGAAGCCAACCGACTGTATCTTGAATGCAATGATATTCGAACTGAAATCGGGGAAATGTCTGCTATAATAAAAATCCGAAACGGTCTTTCCTATGAATACTTAATGACGGCTCAATTCAGAAAATCCTTTGAGCTGATCAACGGTTTTGTGGAACGATTGAATGAATTGTCCGACTATCCGGAAATAATCATCACTTTGCAGAATGTTGCCCGCTCTTTGTTTTTTTCCAGGCATTTTGATGAAGCATATCCGCTTTATGGGACCATAATGCATTTGCTTAACCTTTTGAGTTTGAACGAACGAATATTGAATTCATTTTTGCCAGAATACAACGATATCCTGGTTTACAAATCCCTGATCGATTTCTATAACGGCGATATTATTCGTGCAAAAATTAATCACCATAATATTTCTCATAGCGGAAAACCGATGACTTATATAGATAAGCCTTTGCTTCTGCTTTTGAAGAGTTTCATTGACCTTTCAGAAAAAAAAATTAATGCAGCCTGCGAAGAATTTCAGAAAGTGATTGAAGAAACACGTCAGTTTGGTATGAATGAAGACTACAGAGTGGTTTTTATGTACTACGAATTTGCCTGCTGGCTTGACAAATATGGTTATAAAATCGAATCGGACAGATACTTAAAGGAAGGTTTTTCCCTGGCTTTGGAAAGGGGAATGGACTATTTTACAAAAGGTAAAACGTCTGGTGTAACGATAGATGATTACCGAAACAACATTGAACCATTCAAGGCACTGAATGTGAATCTTTCCTATATCGAAGAAAAAGCCGAAAAGGAATGCCTGGTGAATCAGCTTCATGGCAGACTTAGAGATTCTCAGTTCTTGAATAGAATTATGTCTTTTGGTGGGGATATTACCAGCTACAAATCTTATGCTGAAAGGGTTCTTCAAGCATTGTTTGACTACACGACTGCAGAAGCCATTGTGATTTCAAAAAAGACAAGCGGAAAGTGGGAACAGCTGTCATCGATTTTTCGCTCTAATGTAGAGGTTCCTGCTGAAAAGGAACTGGAAAAGCTGCTTAGAAAGAGTAAATCAAATGGCAATCTGCTTATGGATAAGCAGAGAGGCTGGTATGTCTATGACATTTCTAAATTTGATTATGAAGGCTTGATTTTTATTGCACAAAACGAAGCGTCGCTATTTTCTCCAGAAGAGCTGAATATTCTGAATATTGCCATAACAAGCGTTCAGTCCCAGCTGGTCATGTATATGCAGAATGAGTATCTGACGTATATGTCGTCTATAGATCAGCTTTCACAGTTGAAGAACAGGCGAGCTCTTGATGAATTTATTGAATTGGAAGACAAAAAGCTCCGCAGGTATAATTCCAAAAAGCTGACTCGGGAAGAATCTGTATGTTTTGTGGATCTGGATAATTTTAAATTCTATAATGACAATTATGGACATGAAGCTGGCGACCTTCTGATTGCTGGTTTTGCAGCAATGCTGAAAAAAGTTTTCAGAGAAGTTGATTTCATTGGTCGCTTTGGTGGAGATGAATTCATTGTGATTTTGCCAGAGACGAACTGCAAGGATGCCAAAAAGATTTGTAGCCGGCTTTATAAAGCCCTTGAAAACAAGAATTTCTTTCTGGATGAACTGGAGGATTTGATTGGTTCTAAAGTTAATGTAGAACCAGAAAACCGTCTGGGATTCAGCGCTGGCATTTCGTCGAATTTTGATGCAGAGGAATATTTCAACCTTTCTGAGGTTTTGAATAAAGCCGATCATGCGCTTTACTATTCGAAGCAAAATGGAAAAGGCAAAGCTTCGATTTGGAGTGAAATAAAAGATTTTTTGACCGAAGAATCTAATTCTGATATGCATAAAGGCTGTTAGACACATGGCGAAAAAAAGAATAACTCAAGAAAATATTATAAATGCGTTCCTTTTTTCTGCATTTGAAAATGGGGCTGGAGCTTCATCTTTGCAGGATATTTCGGATATTCTGCAGATAAAAAAAGCTTCCCTATATAACCACTTTGAAAGCAAGGACGAAATGTATGCGGTAACGCTGGATTATTGCCGAATGTACCTTTCCAACGTGAATTTTATTCCCGATGAATTGCGGGAAAAACCAAATCTTTTTGATGATTCAGTTCAAAGTGTTTTCAAAAAGATAATTAAGCGTTTCATCAATATTTATGAAGAAGAACCTTGCTTTCAAATTTATTCGTTTATCCATACTGAACAATATTTTAACGTTTCTGCCATGGAAATCCGCAAAAACGAGATTGAGAAGATTGAAGAAGGTTTTTTGTTTTTAATAAAGGGCTTTGTTGAAGCCGGCAAATTGAAAAAACTTACGCCAACGGAGTTGCGTTCTACCTCTGCGATGATGGCAGCGGTTGTCCTTCAGCAGATGGATTTGTATATAATTCAAAAAAAGGAAACAGTTCGCCAAAATCCTGAAAGTGGGGTAGGTAGTCTTTTTGCTTTGCCCACTGATGATGCAACGATGAATAGCATCATAAAACTTTTTGAAATCTACATAAAATTTCTTCCAAAAAATGAACCTTGCGAATAAGCGTTTTTTAGGTTAATGTTTCCGTATGAATTTTCCACAAATCTACAGTTCTGAATTTTTTTGCTGGGCGCCTGGGGTTACCACTCACGATGAGTGGATTGAATGGAAAAATGGAACTTGCTCGATTAAATGCGAAAAAAGCAGTCCTAAGCTGGAATTTGCGGATCCTCTTTTCAAAAGGCGTTTGAGCCAAATTACACGAATGACAATACAAGTGATTCATGATTTGTTGGAAAAAATTCCTGAAGCATCCGAATGTAAGCAGGTGTTTGTTTCGTTTAGAGGCGAAATAGAGCGAGAATTCAGCATTAACGAAAATCTGATTAAAGATTCAGAAATCATGCCGGCAGGTTTCTCTCTTTCTGTGTTCAATACACCCATTGCGGCCGCGACAATCTGCCTGAAGCTTAAGGCTGGTTACTCGGTTATTTATCCGTCATGCAGCAACAATAATCAGGCAAATGCGTTTGCCCATGCAATGAAGGGGGTGGCATCCCCTCTTCTTTGTGGAGATGAGGAAAGTGTTATATTTGTATATGCAGATGAGTTTGTGCCGGAAGTTTATGGCGAGTTACGCTCTGAAAACAGCGAACCAATGGCATTTGCCTGCCTATTGAGTCGTAAAAAAAGTGTACACTGTGCAAAATCAATTGATATTGATAAAATAGAAGATGTAAAAAAGTTTATAAGAGAGTCGATATGAGTACGGAAACTAAAGAAGAAATCAGACAGAAGTATAATCATAAGGAACTTCCGAAAGTTAAGAACTGGTTTTTGTATACTTACAGATCATTTTTGAAATTATTTTTCATTGCGTTTTTTGGTATTGGCAGTGTTGTACTTGCAGTTCTTGTTTTTCCATGGATTCGCGTATTTGTTCATCCAAAACAAAAATTCCAGGAAAAAGCCAGGGCTTTTGTTTCGGCTTCCTTCAGAATGTTCATTAATTTTATGAGGGCTACAGGAATCATTAAGCTGGTTGTGGATGACCGGGCTGCATACAAAAATCTTCATTCTAAAGTTCTGGTTGCAAATCATCCGTCGCTTTTGGATTTTGTTTTTATCATGTCTATGGTTCCAAATGCAAACTGCATTGTAAGAGGTGGTCTGGCTAACGGAATCCTTGGTGGTGTAATCCGTCAGTGCTATATTGTAAATACATTGGATTTTGATGAGCTTTGTCGCCTTTGCAAGGAAACGCTTGATGATGGATGTAACGTAATCATATTCCCTGAAGGAACCCGTTCACCACGCCATGGTACAAATCCTTATAAAAAAGGTGCAGCCCGAATTGCCTATTATGCAAAATGTGGCGTGCAGCCGATTCTTGTGGGTGGAAACGACAAGTACGGCTTGGGTAAACATGATCCAACCTGGTCATTCAATCATGAAGAGCCGATGATTTATGCATTCAAGCTGCTGCCTGAAATCAAAATTGATGAATATGCAGAGCTTCCAGAATCAATTGCAGCAAAACGCCTTACAGAAAAAATGCAGGAAGTTATTTTTAGCGCAATCGAAGAAAACGAAAAATATTACAAAACTAATAGAGATAAAAAAGCAGCCTCTGAAGTATAGAATGGGTGACATATTCTGCAATTTCGTCATTATATTGCATTTTTTATATGTTTATAATAATATGAAAGTGTGTTAAGATTGGAATAATGCAAATGAATAATTTAGACCAGTTAAAACAAGAAATAAAGGAAGTGATTATTAACACGCTTCAGTTGGAAGATATTGCTCCAGAAAACATCGTGAATAGCGAGCCGCTTTTCGGAGAGGACCTTGGACTTGATTCAATAGATGCTCTTGAGCTTAGCGTTGGATTAAAGCGTAAATTCGGGGTAAAATTTTCTTCTGAAAGTGCGGATAATAAAAAGCATTTTGCATCGATTGATGCATTGGCTGAATACATTAACCAGGCAAGAGGTAACGACTAATGTCAAAAGACGAAATTTTTGGAAAACTTAAAGACATTCTTGTTTCAGAATTTGAAATCGATGAAGGTGATATCACTCCAGATGCAACTCTCTTTGATGATTTGGATCTTGATTCTATCGACTCTATCGATCTTATTCAGAAGATGAAGGAATTCATGCCAGCTGGTACAAAGTTCGACCCTGCAATTTTCAAGACAGTAAAGACTGTTCAGGATGTTGTAGACGCACTTGTTCCATATATGGGATAAATGAAGAAATTTCCTAAGATTCTTTTAAATGTTATTTCAGCGCTTTATCCTGTGCTGGTGTTTTTGATGCTTGTTGTTTTTAGGTTTCCAGTTAGGGTATTGTCGCTGTGCATTATGGTGCTTGCAATTTCATTCTTTTTGAGTGGAACAAGTGCTGTTGGGAATAGGAATTCTGATTCTAAAAAAGCGCTTGACTGGCGACCGATGCTCAGTTCAGCGCTTTTTTTAATTGTGGGAATAGCCTGTTTTGTAACCCAGCAGTCCCTTTTTTTAAAGCTCTACTCCGTTTCGGTAAGCGTAATTTTTTTTCTTACTTTTGCATCCACTTTTTTCTTTAAGCCCAACATAATATTTAGATTTGCGTGTATGACAGACAAAAGCATCGTGGGGTCAAGCCGGGAAAGCGCCGTACTCAAATATTGCTTTAAGGTTACAGTGATATGGTGTATTTTTTTTATTCTTAACGGAAGCATTTCTGTCTGGACGGCATTGTACGATTTTGGAAACGACGAACTGAACAATAAGGTTTGGTCAGTATATAATGGAGGCATTTCCTATGTATTGATGGGAATGCTGTTTGCAATAGAATATCTTGTTAGACGGCAGGTATATAAAAAAATGGTTCCTACACATTCTTTTACAAAATTTAGGGCAGATTCCAGAAAGGATAATGATGTTGTTTGTTTTGAAGACAAGTGGTCTTTGGGTAAATACAAAACCTGGAAGGATTTTCTTGTGGAATCTGCTAAAATGCGCGCTTTTTTAGAAAGCAAGACGGCGCAGGATTGGATTTTGCATTGCGAAGACTACTGGTATTTTTTGTGTACTTTCGTTGCCCTTCTGCAGTGCAAAAAACGTATACTTCTGACGCAGAATATTTCAGAAAGCTACATTGCAGAAATTCGAACTGAGGGAACCGGATTTCTTTCAGATCAAAATGTAAGCGGTGCATTTGATATTCAAAAAATAATAGAAGAAAGCGAAGCGCCGGCTGAATCGTATGTAAGGGATTTGCCTGAAATAAATGCGGATGAAACTCAGATTTTGATGTACACATCTGGTTCTACAGGAAAGCCAAAAGCCGTTCCTCAGCGAATGACAGAATTCGAGCTTGATAATGAGTTTATTATATCTAAATGGAGAACGGAATTTACAAGCCGTAAACTGATTACAACTGTAAGCCAGCATCATATTTACGGTTTTCTTTTTGGATCAAGTTTGCCATTCACGTTAGGGGTACCGTTCCGCCGCAATCGCGTGGAATATCCAGAAGAATTTGAAAAACTTGATGATGAAAAATATATTCTGATAGCTACACCGTCTTTTTTGAAGCGAACTGTGGAAATTGAAGAAAAGCTTTGCATGAAAGACCCATGGATTTTTACTAGCGGTGGTGCGGTAAGCGAAGAACTGGCGGTTAAAACTGAAAAGGTGTTTGGCTTTTGTCCTCTTGAAGTTTATGGAAGTACAGAAACTAGTGGTATTGCTTATCGTCAGCAAAATGTGGATGGCCTTAAGTGGACTCCTTTTGACAATGCGAAGATATGGCTTGGTGATGATGGATGTCTCCGTATTATTTCTCCATACATTAAGAATCCAGAAGGTTTTGCAACAGCTGATTTGGCTGATATTCAACCGGATGGACGCTTTTTCCTTAAAGGCCGTTCAGATTCGATTGTAAAAATAGAAGAAAAGCGAATTTCTCTTCCTGAGGTTGAAAACCGAATTATGCAAAGCGGTCTAGTTTCTGAAGTTAAAGTTGTGGCGCTTGCAAATGAAGTTCGCCAGTTTCTTGCGGCAGCAATTGTGCTTAATCAGGAAGGAAAGATCAAATTTCAGGATACGGAAAAGTATCTGATAAACCGCTGGTTCCATGATTATCTTATGCAGTTTTTCGAAAATGTTGTGCTGCCAAAAAAATGGCGTTTTCTGGATAAATTGCCATGTGATGTGCAGGGGAAAGTTCACAAAAACGAAATCATTGAACTTTTTGAAAAAGAGTAATTACTGACAATATATTTAAAATAGGTTATATTTAGGCGAGGTTTTTATGGCAGTTAATTTCCATTCAATTGAAAACGAAAAGGTACTTGAACAGGCAGATGATAAAGTTGCTTTGGATTTTGTAATTCCTGCGACAAGCGATTTTTTTGACGGGCATTTTCCTGAATTCAAGCTTTTGCCAGCTGTTGCTCAGTTTGAAGTAATTACACGTTTTTCACGCAAATACTTTAAGACTCAGAGATATATTCCAACAATCCGCAGAATCAAATTTTCTGCACCAATTCTTCCGGATACAAGAATTCGTCTTGATCTTACAAAAAATACCGCTAAAGGAATTGTTTCTTTCAATATGGCTGATTTCAACAACTCAGAAAAAGTATATTCTTCTGGTTCATTTGCTTATATTGACGAGTAATTTTGAATTTTGACAAAAACCTATCGTTGGGGAATTGTTGTTCCCGTTTATAATCATGGTGCCGCACTGGAAAATGTTGTAAAACAGCTTTTGTGTTATGACGTACCCATCATTGTCGTTGATGATGGAAATGATGATGCTAACAAAGCGCATATTTCTAGAGTTGCCCAAAATTATAACCAGGTTGTGCTTGTGACTCGTGCTAAAAATGGCGGCAAAGGTCGCGCTATGAATGATGGCGTGCGAAAAGCCCATGAACTTGGGCTTACCCATATACTTCAGATTGATTCAGACGGGCAGCACGATGCCAGCAGAGTAGAGCGCTTTTTGTCTATTTCACAGAATAATCCAAAGGCACTTGTGTGCGGCTATCCAGAATACGATAAGGATGCGCCAAAAAAACGCGTGAATGGCCGAAAGGTAGCCAATTTTTTTGTGATGGTAGTAACCCTTTCTAAAAGCATAAAAGATGCCATGATAGGTTTTAGAATCTATCCGGTGGAACCGTATTGCAAGTGTCTTAACGGCCATGCCATATTGGACGGCCGAATGGGGTATGACATAGATATTCTGGTTCACTTGAGTTGGGCTGGGGTTCCAGTTATTTCTGAATCGGTAAAAGTCAGTTATCCTTCTGATGGTATATCTAATTTCAGAATTTTTTTTGACAATGTTCGTATATCTTTGACTTATGCGAGACTTTGCATTGGCATGTTCGTTCGTTTTCCTTTTCTTTTGGGAAGAAACATAAAAAGGCTGGTAAATGGTGGAAAATAATCCGGATTCGTGCAACAAGAGCAATACTCTTCATTGGGCCCAGGAAAAGGAAGTTGTTTCTTCCAGCCGCCCTTTAATGTTTACATTTGCACTTGTGAAACATTTGCCAGAGCCTTTGGTGCTTAGCTTTGCTTATCCAGTAGCTTTTTTCTATTATTTGACTTCAAAACGTGCAAGAAGCGTTGCCAGACTGTATCAGCAGAATCTTAAAGCTTATACGGGCGGAAAATGCCCAAAGAGAATAAGTCCGT
>ERZ808052.3-NODE-3-length-31224-cov-4.601984_pt1 | contig 31224 bp, 25 predicted proteins | sample MGYA00380200_ERZ808052 | MGnify/ENA primary metagenome ERZ808052 (study PRJEB31490, sample SAMN06133366) | cow dung metagenome | isolation source: H10 | host: cow | place: China: Chengdu | collected 2015-05 ...
AACAAACTACTGAAAAAATAACACAAAGCGCATCAAAACTTTTTCGCTTTGCATCTAATCCCGTGAGCAAGCTCGCTGAAGAATGTCCAAAAGACCTCTGTACCTTTCCTTGATCTGCTCCTGGGTTGCAATGTTCAAATAATCCAATTCGTTATGAAATAACCTGTCCTTCGCAGATACCGGCATATATTTAACTTCGTTTTCCCGGTAATAATGCTCGATGCAGCCATCTGGCAAAATATATACTTTTGCAGTTTCAGTTGCAGCCAGAATCATGCTAAACAGGTTCCGAATGAGCGGGATTGTAAGGGCAAGCGGAACCGGCAAAATATCACCCAATTCGGTATTGAGCTGAATAACTCCTTGCAAAATCACTGTGCGGAACGTATCCATGCCGCCTGTACTTTCATGCTTAGCCCTGATTTCCTGCACTTTCATGACAAACAAATCAATTTCTGGCGAAATCGAATAATTAATCTCGCACACAAAATTTCCAATTGCATTTAAAAACAATTCCAGACGACGAATGAGCTTTTCCAGACAGACAGGAACCAGCAGTTCTCGTTTTGTAAAAAGCATTCTGTAAAAAGGCATCTGCTTTTCCAGTTGCTTATCAAGCCAAATCTGCGGCCGCTCATCTGCACAGATAACATCCCGGAGCTTTCCTGCAAACAACGAATCCAAATCAGTTATGATGCGGCCATCAGTTCCTAAAAGTGAACATACTTTAAAGAAAACCCCCAGCTCATCTTTTCCACCAACATCAATGATTCCCGTTCCGGCCGCCTTATGCTTATTCTCAAGGCAGTTGAGCAGATTGGTAAACATCTGCTGATCGGTATAGCCTTCTACAAAAATCTGATTATCAGAAAAAAAGAACTGTTTGTGATAAGTATTGAATCTTGGAAGAAAGCGCCAAAGCAGCGTCTTATCTTCATCAGAAAGACTTTCCACAAATGTAGGCATTTTATTTATGTGGCAAACCACAACACCTATCAAGTCTTCGGAAAATTTAAGGTCAAGAAAAAAAGGCGAATGGGTTATCAGAAAGAAAATACGATCAGGGTTTTCTTCCGAAACACGACGAATTTCATTCATAAAGAAAAGCTGGAATTGTGGATGCAGATGAAGTTCAGGTTCATCTAGAATCAGACAGCGAGTCTTACAAGAATAAAGGGATACCAGCAAAGAAATGATTTCTTTCAATCCGTGGCATTCTCCGTCTTTTAAATTGTATTCCACTCCCCAGTTTTTATTTACAACAACTGGAACCACTCCATTTTCAGTTTCTTCAAAACGAATTTCCTTTCCAAACATATTGGAAAGCACTTCTTCAATGCAAGTTCTGACCTTCTGATCTTTTGCCAATTCAGCATAAAGATCATCTCTCTCAACTCGTTCAGAACGAATAAAAGTCACATCAATGCCGTTTTTTTCAAAGTCCTGCGCAATTCCCTGTGCAAGGAGTGTTTTTCCTGAACCATTTGGGCCAACAATCAGATTAATCTCAGACCAGATTTCCTTTCGGAAAACTGCTTTTCCCCATAAAAAAGGAAGCCTTACTTTAGTTTCAACTCTTATCATAACCGCTCCTTATTTTCAATTTCGATTCAAGCTAATCCTTTCGGCGAACTTCAAATTCGTTTTTTGGAGCCTTTTCCGCAGCATCCGACTTTCGCTTATATTTTTTGTATAGCATTTCCTGCGCTCGAACTGGATTTTCGGTGTTTTCAGAAGAAACCGGTTGCCACAATCCATTTTCCATCAATTCCTGGGCATTTTCCGTATCCTTGAAATAAGTATCCAGAATATCCTTTACTTCTTTGAACACCTTTTTATCAAGCACAGGGAACATGAGTTCAACGCGCCGGTCAAGATTTCTAGGCATCCAGTCAGCGCTGGCAAGATAAAGCTCTGGATTTCCGCTATTTTGAAAATAGAAGATTCTTGAATGTTCCAGATACCTGTCTACAATGGAAATCACCTTGATATTTTCACTAAGACCTTTAACACCTGGAACAAGCATGCAGATACCGCGAACATTCAGCAATACCTTAACTCCAGCTTGACTTGCTTTATAAAGCGCATCTATCACTTCTTCATGAGTCAGGCTGTTCATTTTTGCAACGATTAATCCTGGATGATCGGCATCACTTCTATCGATTTCCCGCTGAATCATAGAAAGAATCTTTGGCTTCATTGTAACAGGCGCCATACCAAGCAGATTCATAGGCTGCAAAGTTGAATATCCAGTCACTACATTGAAAAACTGTGTCGCATCATTTGCAATTTCATAATTTGATGTAAAAAGCGAAAGATCTGAATAAAGTTTGGCCGTTTTTGGATTATAGTTTCCTGTAGCAAGATGAACATAACGGCGAATAGTATCGCTTTCTCTTCGCATGACCATCATGATTTTTGCATGAACCTTAAGATTAACCAGGCCATAGATTACAGTTACCCCCGCATTTTCAAGCTCATTGGCCCAGGCAATGTTTCTTTCTTCATCAAAACGGGCTTTAAGCTCAACCAAAACCACAACCTGTTTGCCATTTCTGGCAGCTCTTTTCAATGCACCGATAATCGGAGAATCCCGACCTGTACGATAAAGCGTCATTTTTATGGCAAGAACCGAAGAATCATCTGCTGCGTCAGAAATAAATTTGATTACAGGATCGTAGCTTTCATAAGGAACATGAAGCAAAACGTCACGTTGCCGCAAAGTTTCCCAATAGGTATCTTCCTGAGGTAAACTTGCAGGGTAAAAGTGGTTCCATTCAGGAAAACTCATTTTAGCACCATCTTCCGTATCCCTAAGACCAAGCAATACTCCTGGATCAATGATTCCGCAAACCCTGTAAACGTCTTCCTCTTTTAACGAAAGCTTTTCCATAAGAAACTCCAGAATAGCATCGCTGGAATCGTTGCAGCTCATTTGAACCGCAAAGGAAGACTGTCGCTGAACAAGCACTTTTTCCATCTCATGGATGAAATTATGGCCTGAATCTTCATCTACAGCAAAATCTGCATCCCGGGCCACCTTAAAAAGCATGGATTCTTTTGCTTCAAGTCCTGGAAACAATTGAGTACCATATTGACTGATAATATCATCCACAATCGTAAATTCTTTTTTTCCAACCTCAGATGGCAGCCAGACAATTCGCTGAATTCCCGACGGAATCTGCACCAAAGCAATTCGTGGCGCTTCGTCGCTTCCTTTAAAATCCGAGCTGCCAGTACGAATTCCCGCAATTGGAGACAAAAGAAACGCAGCATAGAACGAAAGATTGCCGATATGAGGAAATTCCTGCGCATCGGTTCTAAGTGGTGTCAAAAGCGGATAAACTTCGTTCTTAAAATAATTCAACGCAAATTCATTCTGCTGTTCATTGAATTCATTTGGGCGAACATACACTAGATTCTTTTCTGCAAGCTTTTTCAGAACGTCATTCATCAGACAATTCTGCTGAATACGAACAATCTGGTGTGCCCTGGCTGAAATCTGTTTTAAAACCAATTCCGGAGAAAGGCCAGAAACATCGACTTCCCTTGGATTTTCTGTTAACATTCGTTTTACTGATGCAACCCGTACCTGAAAAAATTCATCAAAATTACTTGAAACAATGGCAAGAAACTGAAGCCTTTCCATCAGAGGTAAATCTTTTCTTAAAGCCTGGAAAAGAACCCGGCCATTAAATTCAATCCAAGACAATTCTCTATTAAAAAATCTATTTTCCATAATTCGTCTCCAAAAAACTGACTAATAAAAGATTACAAAAGAACAATCTTGTAACCAAAAACAGATTCAAAAAGGTCGCCTTTTTCATTAAGCGCCACCCTTTCCAACGCTAAGTTCTTAATGCCTTTTGTATAAATGTTCAGGGAATCCTTTTTTAGCTGAAAAGAAATATCCTGAAGCGTCTGACCATGTCCACGATCCATTGCATCGGCAATTCGAAGAATCGCCGTCAACTTTAAAATGATCATTCGATCAATTCTGGCCAGGACCTGAAACTGTTCGCTATCCTGAGGTATTGATTTTCCCCGGTGATATCTGGCAATCTGAGAAACTATTTTATTGTCCCTTTGATCCAGACCAAAAATCTCTGAATTGTGAATTATGTATTCGCTGTGAAGATTATGGTCATCCAAGCGAATAAAAATGCCAACATCATGAAGAATTGCAGCTACTTCCAAAAGCATGCGGCTTCTTTCATCTTCCAGTGAAAGTTCTTTCTGCAGACAATCGTAAAGCATCAAACTTACCTGACGCACAAAATCCGCATGTCTCTCATCACCATGATATTTTCGCAAAAGATTCATGGCAGACGCAGTTATCTGCTGAAAAAATTCTTTTTTAAGCTCAAGGTTCGGAAGTTCAGTACGACTGATGATCACGCCATCACGAATATTTGTTTCAGGCACAATAATTGTGCGTACTTTTGTAAGATGTATGAACATTTTGTAAATGAGCAAACTTATGTGCATTGTCTGGGCATCATTATAAGAAATCTTAAAACGAGCGGCTCTTTCTTCTGGGGTATACTCCTGAATTTCTGCGACAAAATCATCAAACGCCTGTTTATCAATGGACCAAAGCCAAGTTGATATAGGCTTTCCTACATTGATTGCCGCAAGAGATGCATCAGAACCAACTGCAATAAATTGCTTTACATTTGAAAGATCCAATTCACTTTCCAGCGACCCCTTCGTATTCTTGATAAAATCTTCGATAAACCGCTGAATATTATCTGAAGATCCGGCATTTGCGCGAATCTGAGGTTCCAGACGAACAGTTCCAAGCCTTAAGCTATGGGCACCGGCCATTTTTCCTTTTTTCATCAACATCATTTCTGTTGAACCACCGCCCACTTCCAAAATTACAGTATCTTCTGCCCTTACCTTAGCCGATTCTTCAGCAAGCCTTGAAGTTACAGCCAGATACATAAGGCGGTTTTCTTCAATGCCATCAATTACCGAAACCCTAAAGCCGGTGGCCGTGAGGATTTTATCCATAACCGGATCTTTGTTTTTTGATTCTCGAAAAGCGGCAGTAGCAATCACAATTGTTTGAGAAGGAAGGATTCCCCATCCAGCCAGCTGCTCTTTAAAACGCTGCAAAATATGTACGCAGGAAGATTGTGTTTCCCTGCTGATTATTCCAGTTGTAAAAACATCATGTCCCAAAGACAAAGGCATTTCTGCCCGATCCAAAACAGTGCGCTTTCCGTCTGCGGTTGATTCAGCAATAAGCAGGCGCACACCTGTTGAACCAATTTCAATTACTGCTTCTGGTGTAGACATAAGGCCTCCTTTAATACAAATCATTTAAAAAAAACAACAGGGGCAGCCAGTCCAAGCTGCCCCTGCCTACAAGATTTTCGGGTAATCGCTTAAAATCAATTAACCAAAAATCATTAAAGCTTATCTATAAGCATAGAACATTTGCCTGATGGAATTGGCAAGGTTTTCTTCTTTTGATCAAGAATATTGATAGTAAAGTAATAAAGTTTTTCGCTTTCCATCTGAATTTCCCAACCACGATTACTTTTATTACTAAGAATTGTAATAAGGTTCCTCTTAAGAGAAAGATTTTCAATTCCCATTATTTCAAGATTTGGAATAATCCAGTCAACAGTCTTTCTTGGAAGACTAATTGAAAGTCCAATTACATTCTCAATCATCAATGCTATTGTAGAAAGTCCTACGCTACACATGAAATTGGTTTTTGGCCAGTCAGGATTACCATCAAGGGTTGCTTTTCCGTTTTTGCATGGCAAATATGCTTCATACATTGCACCATGATCTTTTTCATCATTTGGAATAAGTGCTTCAAGAATATAATACAAATGCCTGATAGAACATTCGCGGGCAAGCTCAAACTGCTGATACTTTTCCAATCCTTTGATGACCATAAAATTGAAAAATGGGAAAACACTTCCACGATATCCTTCTCCACTTTCTTTAAAATTGAAGCTATCAGCAGAAAGTGAAGGAAAAGGATGATCCGTTCCAAACGTTGCTGGATTTGTAAGATGGGCAACAAGCATTTCCGATTTATCAGCATTTGGAATTTCAGCCAGCAATGGCCAGAAACCTGCAATCGTTTTTTCAGGAAGTCTGTTTCCTTCCTTATCAAGATCATGATAGAAGCCTGTGGAACTGTCCCACATCATCGAATTGATTCTTGTTTTTATAGAAAAATACGCTCTCTTATATCTGAAAGAAATATCCTTATCATTCAGGATATCTCCCAAGGCAGACATGTGAGCTGCATTAATTGCCATTGCCGCGTTAAAATCTACAGGATAACAAACATTTTCCCTAGGAGCATTGAACATTGTGCTTGCTGTTGCTGGAACTGCATAAAGCCCATTTTCCTGTTTAAAAGTTGCGTCTATCCATGCCATGTAATTCTGAAGAATCGGCATTACTTCCTTGATGCGTTTCTTGTTTGCAGATTTATGATAAAGGTTGAATTCTGCCCAAGCAAAAAGTGGCATACCTATTCCTTCTGGATTATCAGAAGTCAATACAGGCTGGTCATTTGTCATATCATACTGCCAGCGAATAGCACCATTTTCTTCCTGACGTTCATAAAAATAGTCAATATTCTTGTTTGCATCAAAATTTCTGTTCGAGTAAACAAGGAAAAATGAAGAGAAAATTGATTCAAATTGACCGATCACATATTTTCCATTCTCCGGGAAAATAAAACAACCATCAGGTGACTTTTCCCCCGATTTTGGATCTATACAAAAATCAGACAGCATGGTCCATGTTTTGTTATAAATATCTACAAAATCCTGATCATAAAAATGGATTTTTGGAAAATCGTGCTTACTCACAATAACTCCTACCCTTCAACCAAGGGCCAAACTATTTTTTCTTAGTATACCATAAATTACCCAAAAACGGTATAATTTTTTTGATTTTGGGGTTTTTAACATGTACAAATCATTTGTTTATATTGAAACTAGAATTCTTTTGCCAGCTGTTGATTCCGTATTCGTTTCAGATAAAAATTCTTCCAAATTTTCGGTGAATCCAGAAGTTCTTTCAAAGTTTTTTGTACTTGCCAAGGCCCTTGGATGCACTTTTCCCGCAGAAGCTCGCATTGAAACTCCAACGGAACCAATAAAAAAGCCAGAATGCTCTCGTCCATGGACTGGATATTCACTTAAGGCAGCTGAAGGCGGTTCCATCACACTTCAATTTCATAGTCAGCAAAAAACAATTCACATAGAAGAACTAAGAATCGAAGAAGATGCCGGTCGTTTAACACATGAAAAAGGCTCTACTGTCATGGATTATTCCCATGCAGGTTGTCCAAGCATCAAAATCAAGACAGCTCCATCATTTGAACTTGGTGAAGAAGTACAGATCTTTTTGGAAGAATTGCGCCGACTTACGCAATATCTGGATTTGGCAAACGATACAGTTTCTGATTCTCTAATTCGATGCAACGCCTTTGTTTCTTTGGCGAAATATCCCGAAAATCCAAATTATTATGTAAAACTGCGAAATCTTAATTCCTTCAATTTTGCCCGCAAGGCAATCAATGCAGAGTTGACACGCCACGAAAACATGATTTCTGCAGGAGAATCTGTTCCTAGCCAAAGCCGCTATTGGAATGAAACAAAATCCTGCTCTGAATTCTACCAGGACCGCCCTGTTCTGAATCAAAAATTTACACCTATCGAACCGGAACAGATAATTCACCCGCGTGCGCTGGCACAAGAAGCAAATCAACCAGAAACAATGGAACTACCTGAAGCTCGTCGCCAGCGATTCAAGAAACAATACGGAGTTTCCCGACTGCGTTCAGAATTCCTTTGCGATTACAAGGACAGGGCCGATTTTTTTGAAGCTGTAGCAGCCCTTGGTGCAAATCCTTTAAATGCCGCTCACTGGATTGCTTCAGAACTTACAAGACTTTTGAATAAAAACAATATTTCCGTTTCAAAATCAAAGATAAAGCCGGAACATTTTGCTTTCATAATCAAAAAAATGGATATGGGCGAAATGCACAGCGCCACTGCAAAAACCCTTTTGCGAACTTGTTTTGAAACTGGCACATCGCCAGAAAAGTTAATAAAAACTTTGAATATTTCTGAACTCAGTTCGGAACGCGAAATCATTCCTTATGTGCAGAAAGTCATTTCAGAAAACCAGAAACTCTGCAACAAGCTGAAAAACGGAGAAATGGCGCCGCTTGAATTCCTGACCGGCCTGGTAATGAAAGAAACTCACGGAAAAGCCGTACCACAGATTGTAAAGCATTTGATCAAGCGGGAGCTGAAAATCAGCGTAATCTACATGATTACAACTGGCGGCGCCATTTCTGCAGTGCGACAGGCAGACTATTCAATTGTGAGCGGTGATTCTACCGTCTTGAAAGATTTAATTGCAAAAATCAACCCTGAAATGCCTGTGCAAATAATGTCTGCCGGACAGTATCTTAGCGAAGAGCTGGAACCATCCAATTGGGCGGATCTTATTTCTGAAATAGCGGCAAAAATCAATGCCGGCACAGCCAGCGGAATCGTCATTACCCACGGAACATACACCCTTTCCTACACAGCGGCATTGCTTTTCTGGCTCTTTTCGGATGCCGGCATTCCAATCGTACTAACTGGTTCTTCATCACTGCCCTATGAATCTGAAGAAGCCGAAAACAACCTTAAGCTGGCCCTAGAAACTGCTTCCAATGAAAAAAACGGCGTCTATGTAATTTACGGGCAAAAAATTCTTTCACCCCTTAACCTTCATTTTGACCAACCGGGCAGCTTCTGCAACTGGAATCTGAAGAACCAGTGTTTTTCAGAAAGCGGGCCAATAGCCGCTCAATTTGCGGGCAGCGGTGAATTGGACAAAGAAGTACTTTCCAGAATGCTTATTGAAGCCAGCGGAAAAATGTTCATGTGTCGCCTGTACCCAGGTTTCAGAAGCGATCTTTTCAAAACAATCCTGACAAATTCAGACATTCACTCCATATTCCTTGAGCTTTACGGAATTGGTAGCGGAAACATGAAAAATACGGATTTTTCACTAAAACCACTTCTGCTAGAAGGAAACAGACGGGGAATCCGGTTTTACTGCACTTCGCAACAAAAAAGCAACATAGATTTTTCTCAATATGAAACAGCCCATAGCGTTTGGCGGGAAGGCGCCGTGCCAATGGGATACCTTACAACAGAGTCAGTTGTAGCACTTTACTTTGCCTGCGCAATTGCCGCAGACAATGAAAACGAATTCAACGAACTTATGGAAACCTACGCAAGCCTTTATTCAAACTAAAAGTGGAGAACTAAATGAACAACCCGTTTTTCAGTGATTTATTCATACTTATCCTTTTGATATTCAATTGTGGCCGCCTTTTTTTCCTGAAATACGGAAAATCTGACTGTCTTACAGTTCTTTCACCAATATGTCTTGTTCTTTCAATTGCAAACATAATCGCCTGGAATATGGACATATTCAGTGCCGGAATCCTAATCATTTCAATTTTCGCCACAATCATCAACTTTCGCGCCTTAATCCGTTTTTTCTGCGGACTTTTGGTGGATCACTACAGCATTGCCTTTTCCATAAGTGCCATCATCACGCTTTTGGTTTCGCTGGCAGAAACTGTAGTTCTGCTGATTTACACACCTTCCGTCACAAACCTATATGATTATGACGTAAAGGAAACAACAATTCGTCTTTCAGGAAATTTCACCCGAGGGTTTCAAGAAGCCGAAGCCCTTGAGCCTGCAAGTGGAATCGTAAAAATCTACGAAAGCGAAGATAATACTTGCTCTAGAAATCAAATAATCATGATGCTTCCCGACAAACGAAGCGAATTTAGATTCTACAAACCTTATCTTGTGCTTTTGGCACAGGCTGGTTATAAAATCTATATGGCTAACTTTTTTGCCGACGATATTCATTGGTTCAATTCGATTTTTGACAGCCCGATTATTCGACGCACAAAAATGGATTATGACTATTTTGAAAACAAACTCCGCTTCGAATCCGAAAAAGAATTTTACACATACAATTCCATGTTTGAATACAGGGCTCTCATGAATTTCATCGAAAAAAAGGAATCCACAGAAAATGGGCTCAAACCCGTATTCATTATATCCGACTGGATGGCCGAAGATGCAGCAGTAGATTTCATAAAAGAAGCCCCGGAAAAAATTGCTGGTCTTTTGAAATTAAGCGAATTGGAATGTTACAAATCTGTAGGATTTGGAAATGTCCAGCAAGAATATCCATATTTGGCCTCAAAACTTGGGCTTAAAAAGGATTCTTCAAGATCTGTACCAAAAGAAATGGCAATGCGCACAATAGATGCAATTCAATTGGTGGCACCATATTATCCGCCTGCCGAAAACAATACCGAAGATGGTCAAGAAACAGATGAATCAACAGATGAATCAACAGATGAATCAACAGATGAATCAACTGACTCAAAAGAAGCATAAAGGAAAAGCACCTCAAATAAGCATGGCACTTACATCCTTGCAAATCTGCGTTGCAGATATTTCTTCAACGATTTTTATGGGAGAATCTAATGACGCTTAGAGAATTGGAAAAATACTTCAATGATTTTCTGCATCTGGAAAATTTTACAGCAGATATTTCACTAAATGGCGTTCAAATCCAAAACAGCGCGCCGGAAAGCAAACAGATTACAAAAGTTGCATTTGCCGTTGATGCATGCGAAGAATCAGCAAAAAAAGCTGCTGAATGGGGAGCCCAACTTCTGTTTGTTCACCATGGAATTTTTTGGGGACACCCGGAAACAATAACCGGCGCACTTTATAAGAAAGTTTCTGTTTTTTTGCAAAACGATATGGCACTTTACGGATGTCACGCCCCTTTGGATGCAAACAATCCTTACGGAAACAACTTTGGACTAGCCGCCAGGTTGAATCTTAGGGATGTAGAAAAATTTGGACAGTGGCGCGGCATGTATTTTGGCGTAAAGGGCCGGCTTGAATCTCCTTTGACAATTCAGGAACTGGCAGAAAAAGTTCTTGCCAAGGGTGAAACCCCTATGCACATCCTTCCATTCGGCAAAAAATCAATTTCTACCGTAGGTATTGTATCTGGCGGCGGTGATGACAACATTGATGAAGCACTTCGAGCTGGACTGGATGCATTCATAACCGGGGAAATTGGTCATTCCTCCTACCACTTTGTGAAAGAAAGCTGCATCAACGTTATTGCTGGTGGCCATTATCAAACAGAAACAATCGGTGTCCAGCAAGTAATGAAAAAACTTGCCAAAGAAACAGGCATACAGACCACTTTCATCGATATTCCCACTAACTTGTAATGAATATCGATTTACTTTAATTTACTTTAAATAGAAACAAATCGAGGTTATATTTACATTATGAACTTTCAAAAGAAAAAATTGTTGCCATTTATTCTTACCGCTGTAGTCATCATTCTTGATCAAATCACCAAATTTTTGATTGTAAAAAACATACCTTTATATTCGAAAGGACCTAGTTTCTTTGGTGATTTTCTTGAAATCTGGCATGTAGCAAACCCTGGTATTGCTTTTAGCTTCGGCGATAGCCTTCCATACATACTTCGCAAACTTTGCTTTGTTGCAGTGCCTCTTGCAGTAATTGTTCTGGTAATATGCGTCTATTTCAGAAACACTGAATTTACAAATCTACAAAGATGGTCCATAGCCGGAATCCTTGGCGGTGGTTTTGGAAACATCATAGACAGGATTTTTCGACCTGAAGGTGTAATCGACTTTATCAGCGTAAAATTCTATGGACTTTTTGGATTCCAAAGATGGCCAACATTCAATTTGGCAGATTCTTCTGTAGTTGTCTGCGGAATTATCCTGTTCATTTCTTTTTTCATAACAGTTTCCAAGGAAGGAAAAAACAAATCTCACGCTAAAATTATTGAACAAGATTCTTCAAATTAAAATATTCTTACAATATCCAGAAAGGACTTACCATGAAAAAAATCGGAATTATCGGTGCAATGGAAATTGAAATCAACATTTTACGCGAAAAAATGCAGCAGGCCGGTTCTGTAAATGAAACAATTGCCGGCAATCTGACTTTTTACGAAGGAAGCCTTTTTGGTTTGCATATCATTCTTGTCAGAAGTGGAATCGGAAAAGTAAACGCCGCCGTTTGCGCCCAGCGCCTTATTCTGCAGTTCGGAGCAGAAGCAGTAATCAATACCGGAATTGCCGGTGCAATGAGCGCTGGTCTTACGATTTTTGATATGGTTGCTTCAACTGATGCTGTTTATCATGACATGGACGCTGTTGCCTTTGGCTACAAACCAACAGTCATTCCACAAATGGAAGTTTCTGCCTTTCCTGCAGACCAGAAATTAATCAACGCTGCAAAACTTGCCTACGCCCATTCTTCAATTTTTGAAAAACATAAGTTTGTAACAGGAAGAGTGGCAACTGGAGATCAGTTCATTACTGATTCAAAAGTAAAAGCTCATATCAAGGAAATTTGCAGTCCTGTCTGTGTAGAGATGGAAGGTTGCGCAATCGCACATGCCTGTTACCTGAACAAAACACCTTATCTGATTCTTCGCTGCATTTCAGACTGCGCAGATGATGACGCCAAAGTAAATTATTCTTTTAACGATACAGATGCAGCAAATGAAAGCTCTGATTTGTTGTTGGGTATACTGGAAATTCTTTCAAACTAATAATTTTGGAGGTTTCCCTTGAATTTACTTCAAAAAATAAAAGAAACTGCCTCTTCAGTTCTTCCAATAATGGTAATTGTCCTGATATTGGGACTTACCGTTGCGCCTATCGACTCAAATCTGCTGTTCAGATTTATTGTGGGTGGGCTTCTGTTGATTATTGGCCTCACTTTTTTTCTTCAGGGAGTTGAAATGGGCATTCAGCCAATGGGTGAAATGGCCGGCGCAGCACTTACAAGCAAAAAAAATCTTATTCTGCTTTTAACAGTTGCCTTTGCCATTGGCTTTCTTGTAACACTCGCAGAACCTGACATTCAGGTTTTTGGAGATCAGATTCATTCCGTATTTACAAATGTAGACAAACTTTACATGGTTGTGCTCATCGCCGCCGGAGTCGGTTTTTTTCTTATGGCAGGACTTCTTCGCACCATACTTAACTTTCCGGTAAAAATCCTGCTATTTGTGCTATATTCTATTCTTTTTGCACTGACATTTTTTGCACCCTCTCCATTCATCGGCATAGCTTTTGATTCCGGCGGCGCAACTACCGGTCCTATGACCGTTCCTTTCATCATGGCAATCGGTATAGGCGTTTCGTCCGTTCGCTCATCATCTAAAAACCCAAAATCCAACGATGATTCCAGCAGCAACTTTGGATTAACCGGCATCACTTCAATAGGGCCTGTTCTTGCCATTTTGCTTTATTCAATTATATTGAATTCCAAGGGCACATTAACCGCAGGTTCCGTGGCCAGTGAAACTGCAGCAGAATCATCCGGCCTTTGGGTTTTTGTTCATATTCTTCCGGATGTCTTAATGGAATCATTTTCATCTATTCTGCCGCTGATTTTTCTTTTGATAGCCTTCCAGATTTTTCTTCTAAAACTGCCTCCAATCCGTTTTGCCAGAATCTGTTTTGGTCTTGTGTGGAGTTTCATCGGTCTTTCCATATTTTTAACAGGAGTAAACGGCGGTTTCATTGAAGCCGGATATCAACTGGGCTCAATCTTGGGCCAAAAAGCCTGTTCCTGCGGTGGCTGGTGGACTGTTCTTTTAATTTCAAGCGGATTTGCAATTGGTTCAATAGTTGTTTGCGCAGAACCTGCTGTATGGGTACTTACAGAACAAGTTGAAAATCTTTCGGCCGGCACAATAAAAAGAAAAATCATTCTAGTATTTTTGGCTTTTGGAGCTGCTGCTGCCATTGGAATCGCTTTGCTCAGAGCCGTCTACGGTTTCGGATTATTGTATGTACTTGTTCCCGGATATCTGATTGCAATGGCATTGATGCTCTTCTGCCCAAATCTTTTTACAGCCATTGCCTTTGACTCTGGTGGAGTTGCATCCGGTCCAATTACATCAACCTTTGTGCTTTCATTTACTCTGGGAACTGCTCAAGCAGCTTGCCATGGCTTTGATATTTTTGGCGTTATCGCTTTGGTTGCCATGACACCGCTGATTTCCATCCAAGTTCTTGGAATCCTATATAATCATGTACAAAGGAGGCAAAACAATTGTCATACAAAATGATAATCAGCATTGTCCCAAAAGACGCAGGAAATGAAATCGTCAAGACTGCAAGAGACGCTGGTTCTCCAGGAGGAACTGTATTCTCTGGACAGGGAACAGCCCCTAATGCATTCCTTCAGATTCTTGGTCTTGGTGACACTTCAAAAGAGATGGTGATTTTTTTGGCAGACCAGACAGTTTCTCAAAATATCAGACAACACATAATTGATTCAACCTCTCAAAAAAAAGCGCCTTTTGGCATTCTTCTTTCAATTGATGTTGAAACTTTTTATAAAGCGGGAAATTTTTTTGATCAGGAGACCAAAATGGAAAACAATTCGACACATCAGCTGATAAACATAATCGTAAATCGTGGATTCGCCCAGGATGCCATGTCTGCAGCCAGAAAAGCAGGAGCAACTGGCGGAACGATCCTAAAAGCTCACGGAACTGCAAAAGAAGGTGACGCAACTTTTTTTGGTGCAGAAATCGTTCCAGAAAAAGATATGCTTTTAATCGTTGCACCAAACGAAAAAGCCACTGCAATACTTGAAGCAGTTCAGAATCTGGACTGTCTTAAAAAACCTGGCAGCGGCATTGCATTTTCTACACCAGCAAAAGATTTTACGATTCTCGGAAAAAAATAAATGAGCACAAAAGAATTGATATTGAGGGAACTTCTTGCAGCGGATTCTCAGGATGGGTTCATCTCTGGACAAGATCTGGCAAAGAGAAGTGGTTTTACACGAGCCGCAATATGGAAAGCCGTAGATTCTCTGCGCAAAGACGGATATGAAATTGAAGCGTCCACAAATCATGGATACAGAATTTCTGCAAAAGACATCTATAACGGCCAGACAATTACCTCAAATCTGACTGCAGAAAATGGCGCAAAAATCGTATTTTTTGATGAAATCGATTCTACAAACAGCGAAGCAAAACGCAGAATGATTGATGTGCAGCCAGCATCTCTACATAAAACAGCTTTCATCGCCGCCACACAAACAGCAGGCAAAGGCCGTCTTGGCCGAAAATTCTATTCCCCTGGCAAAACCGGAGTCTATCTTTCCCTTGTTTATGCTTCCGGCAATATTGCAAACCCGGCGTTTTTCACTGCCACTGCAGCAGTTGCAGTCTGTCGCGCAATGAAACAAGTATTCGACATCGACGGCGGCATCAAATGGGTTAATGATGTGTTTGTTCGCGGCAAAAAGATTTGCGGAATACTCACAGAAGGCATCACAAATTTTGAAACCGGCCAAATTGAAGCAGCCGTCATCGGGATTGGGGTTAATGTTCAGCCAAATCCAGACATTCCAGAAGAAATAAAGGAAATTGTCGGTTCAATTCTTGAAGAACCTTGCTCGGACCAGCAGAAAAGCAAATTTGTTGCACAAATCATAAATGAACTTATATTTTTGCTTGATAATGAAAATCAGCAGAAACACCTGGCGATGGAAGAGTACAGAAGCCGCTCCATTTTAATTGGAAAAAAAATCCAGTTTTCTCCTGTTGCAGGAGATGAAAAAAACACTTTCAATGCAATTGTAACTGACATCAGCAACGATGCTGCACTTATTGTAAAAATGGAAAATGGGGAAACAAAAACCCTTAACAGTGGTGAAATCACCATTCATTCCAAAAACTTGATACAATAAATACGCACAACTGCTTTTCTTATGTTATAATTGATAAGAAGTTTTCATTTTTTAATTAAAGTATTTCATGGGAGTTATTATGAGTGATAATTCAGATCTTGACCCATCCATTGCAGCTTTACTTGCAGAAGCTGAAGCAAATGACATTTCCGAAAATGTTGACGTTTCTGAATTCGATTCAGGGTCAGGAGAAAAGTTTTCTATGAAGGCTTTTGCCGAAAAGACAAAAATGTTCGGCTCCTCTAAATCATCAGAAAACAAGGCTTCTTCCCCTAAGTCTATTCACGAAGTCGACCTGAGCAAAAAGGAATTCCCAAAAGTCGAAGTATTCCTTAATGATCAAAAGAGCGATATTTTCGACGACACTAAATTCTATAAAACAACTCTTACCGGTGAAAATCAGTACGCACAGCGCATTCACCAGGTTCTTTCAAAATATCTTGTTTGTACCGACTCAAAAGACAGGACTGTTTACAGACAACAGATTATTTCTGCATATTGGGAACTTATTCGTGGTTTGGCACCAAAAATGTCTGATATGAATCTTCCAATGTGTAAACGCATGTTAGTTCGTTTCGGAGTGCTTTTGCCTTCACTTTTCAAACCAGAGCAAAAGGAATTTTTTTCCGAGATATTTTTTGAAAACAAAACTGGAGAACCAGTTTTGTACGTAGATGAATGGTTCAAGGAAATCGCTTCCGGTCGTCTTTCCAACTCAATGACCGATGAAAAGCGCACCCCTCATAAAGCTGCGAATGCCGAAGAAGCTGCCCAAATGGAACAAACCCGCCTGATGCAACTTCAATCAAAAAATTCTGGAAAACTTCAAAGCGCAGAAAATCTTCTGAATATCAAAGAAAACGAACGCGCAATGCTTGAAGCCGAACTTAAGGATCGAATCGAAATTTTGTGCGACCATATGCCGATTATGGGTATGGAACCACACAAGCAGTCATATACAGAAACTCAAAAACGACTGTTCACCGAAATTACAGATAAGCTTCATAGACTTTCTAGAAACGACAAGGAACTTTCACGTTGTCTAAAAGATTATGAAGATGCAAAGGGAGTATTCTCTAGCGTTGAAAATAAACTTTCTGTAAATGGTCCGCAGCAGCACACTGCGGACACAGGCGCTGTTAACACCGAATTCGAAACAGTTCGTCAGATGGCAAAAATGACCGTTGGCCGCCAAGGAAACCAATTCCCATTGTTTACCCGTGAATTCTTTCACTGCACAGAAAAAGGCACTGGAACTCGCGAAAATGTACTTGATATTTTGCGTTGGGTTGAATCAATTGATCCAGGTGCGTTTTGTCGTGTTCATAAAAACGTTCCCAATCGCATACCACCATATGTTTTGCTCATTCCAACATATGGCGACAGGGGTTTCTGCTGGGAACCATTTGATCGATACAACCGCGTAACAAGCCGTGGTCGCATTGTTGTTCCAATGTATCCAAGAGATTTAAAGATTGCTGTTCTCACAGCCGTTGCAGACCTTAGATGGCAGGTAGCCAAAGAAAAAGCTTCCTACTATTGGATGGAAGAAGGTCTTACCGGTCAATATTACCAGTTCATTGATCGCCAGAAACTCAAAGGCGACCTTAAGGCATTCTTCATCGAAGACTACGTTCTTTGGATGACAAAAGAAGCCAACGGCGTTCAGCGATTGGACAAGGAAGTTCGCGGAATTTTCTGGCGCAACATGCCGTTCCCTAAAGAACTCAAAGAAGACCTCAGAAAGCGCAGTCTTGTTTATGATGATCTTTGTATCAAGGACCACAACCGCGCTATGAGCGACGGATATTGATATAATTCCAGCCCTATTCGCCGGCAAGAGCCAAAACTGGATCAAGTTTTGCGGCTCTTGCTGCTGGGCTTAGTCCAAACACGATTCCAACAAAAACCGAAAACAAAAACGCAATCATGCAGGCTGGTACGCTTATAACAAATGCTGTGGATTTTACATATTGAACTGCGAAACTGATTGCAATTCCAAGAAAAATCCCTAGCATTCCACCGATGAGCGTAATGGATGCTGATTCCACAAGAAACTGCCGGCGAATATCTGCAGGACTCGCACCAAGAGCTTTTCTAATGCCAATTTCCTGTTTTCGTTCAGTTACAGTTACAATCATAATGTTCATTATGCCAATTCCACCTACAAGCAAGGAAATGCCTGCAATTGCAGATAAAAGAAGACTCATCATCGATGTGATCGAGTCCATCTGTTCAATCATCGACTGCATGGACATTACACTTACGGAATATTCCGAGCCTGTAATTTTTTGGCAATAATTCTTCAATTCATTTACCATGCTTGTGGCATAGCTTGGATTATCCACTTGAACAAGGACCGTTTGCGCATCAGGATTTGGCTTTATTTTTTTTGCATAAAACCCTCTTGGAATATAAACTGCGCTTGCAGTTTGTTCCATACCTGAGGTCTGTTCTTTTAAAACCCCGGCAACCACAAAACAAAAAGAAATCTTATCAGTTGTAAGAATCACGGTTTTACCTTCACCGTCTTTTGCAGGAAAAAGAGCATCTGCAATTGTGCTGCCAAGAATTATTTTTTGGACCCCTTCCACATCATCTGTTACTGTAAAAGATTTTCCATATTCAAAGCTCAAACCAAAGGTATCAATGTAACCAGCTTCCACCGCTGAACATGTTGTTGTGGAACTTGTTTCTCCAAACGAAACGGTTCCGCTTAAGGAATTCTTGTACCAGATTTTTTTTATGTGCTCCACTTTCTCAAAAAGCGTTTCTCTAAATGTATCATTGAACTGTATGGAAGCTGCTGCAGCTTTTCTGCGCATAAAACCAGCATTCATCTGCACCATATCCAAACCGGCGGAACCAAAAGTCTCTTTTACCTGCTGGGTTGAGCTGCTACCCATACTTGTGATCACAATTACAGAGGCAACGCCAATAATAACACCCAAAAGCGATAGAATTGTGCGAGTTTTATTTCTTCGAAAATTCTGCAAGGCATTAAGAAAATCCTCAAACATGTTCCGCCACCTTACCTGCACCATTTTCGTCACAACCATCAGCACAATTGTTTTGCTTGTCTGATTGAATGACGCCGTCAAGTATACGAATGCATCTGTTTGTGCTTTCTCCAATTCCCACATCATGGGTAACAATTACAATTGTTGTACCTTCTTTGTTAATGTCCCTGAACATCTGCATCACCTGTTTTCCAGTTTTACTGTCCAAAGCTCCCGTAGGTTCATCTGCAAGAATTATTGACGGCTTTGTGACCATGGCTCTTGCGATTGCAACCCTTTGCTTTTGGCCGCCCGAAAGTTCATGAGGTCTGTGCTGCATCCTGTCTGCAAGCCCTACTTTTCTAAGTGCCTCTTTTGCAAGTGATAATCGTTCGGCTTTATCCAGCCCCTGATACCTGAGCGGCAACATTACGTTTTCTAACACCGTCATTCCGGCCAAAAGATGATACTGCTGAAAAACAAATCCTATCGTTTTGTTTCTAAGATGCGCCAATTCTTTTTCATTCATTTTTGCGGTTTCTTTCCCGCCTATTTCAACAATACCGCCTGATGGGCGATCCAGACAGCCAATCATATTCATGCATGTGGACTTACCAGAGCCTGATGGCCCCATTATGGAAACAAATTCACCTTGTTTGATGCTAAAATCTATTCCACGAAGGGCATGAACTTCTGTATCGCCCATTTTATAAACCTTCGTGACATTTTCCATTCGAATTACAGTCTCTTCCATAGGCTAAACCTTACATTGGGGGCATGCCCATTGGAGCGCCCATTCTACCTCGTGCACCACCGCCTGGAGCTCCACTTCTTTCTCCACCATTTTTATTCCAGCCAGAAGTTTTTGGTGTACTTTGAGCTTTCAATTCTTCGCCACCAGAAAGCCCTTCCAAAATCTTTACAAACTCAGCATTATACGGACGCACCTTTACTTCAATTCTCTTTCCATCAGTTGTTACAACAAACGAATTTCCGTCCTCATAGCCAATCGCATATCTTTCAACAATCAGATTGGTTTCCGGCTCAGAAATTTCAATTTTTCCGGTAAAAGAATAATTTGGCAAAATCTGTGCAGGATAATCATCAATTCTGATTTTTGCATTTACCACAGTTGACCCTCGGCTTGTTACAGTGCCGATTTGAGGCCAGCTGATTACCCTTCCTTCAACAATTCCATTATAAGCTGGAAAAGAGAACAAAACTTTTTGATTTACATTAAGTTTTGCCACATCAGTTTCTGTCACCTCAACTTCAGCAGTCAGATAGTCCGTATTTACAAGGGTTCCAACTTTATCTTTTGCTTCAAGAGAATCACCAACATCCACATCCAAATCGGCAATGAATCCGTCAAAAGTAGCCTTTACGCTACGATCTTCTATTTTTCGCAAAAGCGAAAGTCGCTGCTTCTCCTGCAACTCATATTCCTTTTTTGAGCCGGAAACCTTTGTTGAAGCCATTTCATAATCAAGCTTTGCAAGATTGTATTCCTGTTCCGTCGAATCAAGCTGCAAAATCAAATCACCCTTTTTTACTTTGTCACCTTTTTTTACAGCGACTTTCAGAACAGTTCCGTCTCCCAACGCCTGCAAAGCCTGCTCCTGAGCCGCACAAACTGTTCCCGCAATTTCAATTACATTCTGATACTGTTCAGCTCTAACCACATAAGTGCGCAAATCCATGCGTTTTCTTTCTATTATTTTTTTAGCTACCGCAAGACCGACAGAAACAACAATAATTGCCAAACCAAAAGCAATTGTGATTTTCAGATATTTTTTTTGTTTTTTTGTTAGTTTCTTTTTCATAATTTATTCCTGAATCTCTCCATCCCTACAGAACAAAAGCTTTGTCCCATCGTTATAGAGGATTAAATCTATTTCATTCAAAAGCTTTTTTATTTCATACAAACGCAAATTTGATTTTGCTGCCAGATACTCTGATCGGGTAGTAACTCCCTGCTCCAAAAGTTTCGCCATATCCTGCTCTAAATCCACGTACATCAAATATGTTTCTTCCGTTGTTTTCTTTGACCATTGTATATCAGCAAGGGATGTTTGCTGATCAACCACCGCAGTTTCATAATCATCCATTGCCGATTTTACCGAAAGTTCTTCCTCTTTTTCAGAAATGTTATTTTGTTTTTTTTCAATATTTCTCAGGCGAATCTGATTTGGTTCTATAGAAGCAGAAATCGTATAAACAGGATTTGTATTTTCTTCTCCAATTGGAATTGAAATTTCACCCCCAAGAGTTATGCCTTTAAATCCTAAATCAAGACCAGCATTTACGGTATCAGCGGATGTAGTTGTATTCGAATTATTGAATGTATATCCCCCATTCGCAGATAATGTTAAATCTTTCTGGGTTTTACGCTCCATCCCGTTTATCTTTTGTTCCCAAATGGCGTTTTCAATTTTGGTAAAATCGTTCCTGTCAAACGAAAGCACATCTACTGGCACAACCAGCGGAAGCTCTGCCGGCAAGAAATCTTCCGGATGCATTTCTGGTTTATAATCGCTGCCACATTTTTTGGCAAACACAACACAGTCATGGTCCAGATTGCGGATTTTTGTTTCTATATCATGCTCGTCGGAAAGCACTTCCATTTGAGCCGACCGGTATTTTGAAGAGCCAGCTGAGTATCCTTTTGCCTTTATTTCTTCGAATTTTATGGTGTCCTCATAAAGCTCCTTTTGTGCAGATACAATCGAACTGGCCGCAGAATAAAGTTCCCGCAATTCCTTGAAATACTCTTGTTCCACTTCTAGTGCACGATTTTGAAATGCTCGTTTTGCTTCTAAAACATTTCTTTCGGCTTTCAGCAGTGCCACTTTTCTTTTTTCGCTTATACCAGAAAGCAGATCAACTGATACTTTCAAAGTGACTGCTTTATTTTCTTTTTCGTTTTCGGTCAATGAGCCTATTTTAATTTCTGAACTTGCGCTCAACGAAAGATTTGCAGCCTGAGGTACCGAAACTGACGCATTTGGTGTAAAAGTAACAGTCGAATCATCACCATTGGTTCTGAATACGATATTCCCTGTGGAAAGCTTACAAGTTAAGCCATTGTTTACAGCTGACTTTTCAGATTCCAATTGAATTTTCTGAACTTCCAGTGCCAGTTTTTTAAGCTTAATGTCATTGGCTAGATAATTAGCAAAATTCGGTCCCTGGATTTTTTCAGATTCTTCTGCAATTACCAAAAACAAACTCTGCCAGAACATAATCGAAAGCTGAATAATCCATTTCATCGATTTTCTATGTATCATAATTTTCCTGTTTCTTTTCTGACATTATACAGAACATGCTTTATTTACAAAACAAATCCAATATGTAAAAATTACATTATGCAACAAATTATTATTTCAAATCTATTTATAATTGTTTTTTTGGTCGGAACAGTCGTTAGTTTTTTAATAAACCAACTTCTTGAATTTCTTGATTGGCGCGCCGAACGAAAATCCGGCGGAAAGCTTCCTCCTGAATTGGCAGATATTCCAGCCGCATCATGTTTTAACACAGAAAAACTGGCAAATATTTCCGCTTATAAGTCTGAAAAATACAAAACCTTCATTCCTTCATCTATAACAGGCCTTGCAGTGACCTTGTGCCTGGTATGGTTCGGATTCTATCCATGGCTCTATCAGATAATCTGCGGCTGGACAGGACAACCTGACGGCTTTGCAAACACCTATTGGTGCGCCTTCCTATTCTTTGTACTTGCAGGAATTCCTGAAAGCATCGTAGAAATTCCATTTTCCCTTTATTCTGAATTTCATGTAGAAAAAAAATTCGGATTTTCAAACATGACATTAAAACTATGGATTCTGGATGGAATAAAGTCTTTTCTGGTTTCTACAATCATGAGCGCAATTCTTGTGGCCGCCATGATCGGTGTATTATGTGCTGCACCAACTACCTGGTGGATTTTCCTTACCGCCGTCTTAATCTTGCTTACTTTTGTACTTCAAGTGATATATCCAATTGTAATTGCCCCACTTTTCAACAAATTCACACCCCTTGAAGACGGCGAATTAAAAAATAGGATTTCTTCACTTATGGAAAAAACCGGGTTCAAGGCAAGCGGCATTTTTGTTATGGATGCTTCAAAAAGAAGCGGCCACAGCAACGCTTACTTTGGAGGAATGGGGAAATCAAAACGCATAGTTTTATTTGATACTCTCATCAAACAGCTGACCACCGACGAACTGGAAGCTGTTTTGGGTCATGAGCTTGGTCACTGCAAACTTCATCACATATTGCGCCGGATGTTCATAATGATTCCCCTTGAATTTGTTGTGATGTATGTGCTCTACTTCATTGCACAATCTCCTGACTTGTACTCAGGGTTTGGATTCCAGATTGCAAAAGAAAGCATTTCATCCGCCCAATTTATTGGACTGTTTTTAGCAAGCATGATAGCCGGCGCAGTGGAAGAAATACTTTCCCCAATCGTCAATTTTGGATCTCGTAAAGATGAATATGCAGCTGACGCTTATTCTGCAAAACTTACTGAAAAACCAGATGCTTTGATCTCTGGACTTATCAAATTGAACAGCGAAAACCTGTCTCAATTATTGCCACCTAAGCTTTACGTTTTCTGGAACTATTCTCATCCAACTTTAATCGAACGCATTCGATCCTTAAAAGGTTCCAGAAAATAACACAAACAAGAAAGTCCAGAGCAATTTTTGCCGATATTTTTAATATGAAAAGGTTATTAGCGCTCTGGGCTTTTTTGCTCGCTTTCAATTCAATGGCCGCAGCTTTCGTTTATAAAGATAATGTTGTGGCTTCTTTCTATGCCGAAGCTTTTCACGGAAAAAAGACTTCCAATGGGGAATTATTCAGCATGTATTCCATGACTTGCGCTCACAAAATGCTTCCCTTCAATACAGTAATTAAAGTTACAAATCTTTCCAACGGAAAAACCGCTCAAGTTCGAGTCAATGACAGAGGACCATTTGTAAAAAATCGCGAGATCGATCTTTCAAAAGCTGCGGCCATCCAGCTGGATATGCTAAAAAGCGGCACTACAAAAGTACGTCTTGAAATCGTGAGTCTTGGTCCTTACAACAAATTGAGCCAACAAACCGGAAAAAAAGCCTGTGCAAAAATGGGCATAAAGTATTATGAAATTTCCATACCAAAAAATAAAGACACCAAAGCCTTGTCGCGCATTCAACAAATAAAATCTGTTCCCAGAGATTCAAACAAAAAATGGGATATCCAGATTGGAGCTTTTTCATCTAAAGAAAATGCCACAAAATTCGCAAAACAAGCAAAAAAACAAGGCATCTCTTCTGTAGTTTTGCAAATAACTTCTACAAGCGTGAAAGTTGCAGTAAAAAACATAAAAACAAAAGATCTGAACAGTAAAATCGATGAACTTGCACGGAAAGGCTACACTGACCTGGTTGTAAAAGAACGAAAATAGGAGATTTTCTGATAATTAAAAACATGAACCAGACACTTATTCACGAATCAATTCAAAAATTCTCTATTCAGACCTTCACCCGAAGCGGTGGCAAAGGCGGGCAAAACGTCAACAAAGTAAACACAAAGGTACATCTTGTAATGCCAATTAATTCCATCGAAGGCATTTCAGCCGAAGAACGTTCTCGCCTGCGTTCTAAACTTTCTTCAATAATAAATAGCAATGACCAGATTTTTCTTGATGTTGATGATGAACGATTCCAGGAAAGAAATCGTGCAATTGCGTTTGCGCGACTTGAAAATCGAATCATTCAGGCACTGAAAATTCCCAAAAAACGCATAAAAACAAAACCCACAAAAGCAAGCAAAGAACGCAAACTTAAGCTTAAAAAAATCCGCTCTGAAATCAAAAAATCACGAAGCAAAAACTGGGACTAATCGCCTGTTTTTCATTACAATCGTAAATCATGAATCAGAGAATTCAGCAGTTCTTTCACCCGGATTTAACTAGCGGCCATATTTTCAGCTCACTTCTGGCTTTTGCAGTGCCTCTTATGTTCAGCCAGCTTTTTCAGCAGCTTTACAACACAACCGACACAATAATAATCGGCCATTATTTAGGTGAACAAAGCCTCGCATCAATCGGCGCCTGCGCATCAATCTACGAACTTCTTGTTGGATTTGGAACCGGATTTGGCAACGGTCTTGGAATTGTAGCTGCCAGAGCATACGGTGCTTGCGATGTGCAGCAGTTGAAAAAAATCGTAGCCGCTTCATTCATCATTACCAGCTGCATCACCATTTTTATAATGCTTACAGGCCAGATTGCGCTAAAACCGTTGCTCCAGCTTTTGGGAACCCCTAAAGAAATTATTGACCAGGCCTATTCTTACATCCACTTGATTTCGATTTTTTGTGGCGTTCTGTTTTCATACAATCTTTTAAGTGGATTATTAAGAGCCATCGGTAACAGCGTGATGCCACTGATTTTTCTTGTAATTTCTTCACTATTAAACATTGGTCTGGACATTCTTTTGATAACACAACTTGGTCTTGGCATTCGCGGTACAGCCATCGCCACAGTTTTGGCTCAGGGAATCAGTGCAATTCTTTGCTTCGCATACATTCTAAAAAACACAACAATTTTGATTCCACAAAAAAAACATTTTAAGATAGAAGGATCGATTTACCGAAATCTTATTGGACAGGGACTTTCCATGGCCCTCATGAGCGCGTTAGTCAGCTCTGGGTCCGTAATTCTACAATCTTCAATCAATGGATTTGGCACTTTAGTTTTGGCAGGCCATATTTCAGCACGCAAGATTTTTGCAATTTCCATTATTCCGCTTCTGATGATGGGAACTGCCAGCGCAACTTTCGTTTCCCAAAATCTTGGAGCTGGCCATATTGATAGAGTAAAAAAAGGCGTTATCATTGCAGATCTTTTATGCATCTGCTGGGCGATTTTGTGTTGCGCCACAATTCCGTTCGCCTCCAGAACTCTGATTCAAGCAGTAAGCGATTCTTCAAATCCGGAAGTCCTTGCATATGGATCCAAATACATAACTTTCATGCAGCCGTTTTATCTTGCGTTGGGAGTATTGTTTGTAACCCGAAATTCGCTGCAAGGACTTGGAAGCAAAATTCTTCCGCTTTTTTCCAGCATCATTGAATTAGTGGGAAAAATTCTCTTTACGCTTTTCATAATTCCATACACAGGAACATGGGGCATAATCATGTGCGAACCGCTCATCTGGGTGGCTATGACAATCCAGCTGGTTTGGGTCTATTTCAGGCACCCGGTTTTTAAGTCGCAAAACTAAAAGATTAGCGAAAAACCCTACCAGCAATTGCACAAAGCAGAAAAACCACAAGATTTGCGCATACAATACTTGCGCCTGCTGGAGTAGACCATGCTATTGAAGAAAGAATGCCTGCAAAAAAGCACAATAGTGAAACAAAGGATGCAGTTATCACAACTTTAAAAAAACCTTTAAAAATGCGCATAGCACTCAATGCAGGAAAGACCACAAGACTTGAAATCATCATTGCACCCATCAGGCGCATTCCGATTACCACTGTCAAAGCCGTAAGAACCGCAATTATTCCATTATAAATACCAGAATGGATTCCGCTGGCGGTAGCAAAGCTTTCATCAAAGGTCACAAGAAATATTCTATTATAAAGTAGCACAAACAAACCAAGCACAACAATTGCCAGCGCAATGCTGATCATTACATCTATCTTTTGAATGGCTAGAATGCTGCCAAACATGAATGAAGTTACATCCGTATTCAATCCGCTTGTAATAGATGTTACCATGATACCAATTGCCAGCGAACTGCTGGAAATCAACGCAATGGCAGCATCTCCTTTTAAGCTGGAATCTCCACTGACTCTAAGCAAAAGAAAAGCGGCCAGCACACAAATCGGAATGGAAAATCCAAGAGGCGCCCAATTCATAGACAAAGCGATTGCCATAGTTCCAAAACCAACATGACTTAATCCATCGCCAATCATCGAATAGCGCTTAAGAACCAGAATTACCCCAAGCAATGCCGCACATACAGAAATCAATCCGCCGGCGATCAAAGCCCGCTGAATAAAAGGATACGAAAAAACTGCCAGAGAAATGTTCATCATTTTACTCCTTTTCTTTCATCGCCGGCCAAATGAAGCCCCGGAATATGACTGGCATTGCAATCAGTGCCACAATGATTACACAAATGCGTTTCGCAAACTTCTACGTTACTCATTTGGCTATAAAGGGGAGTTTTTTTGTATTCATCCACCGTTCCAAAAAATTCAGGCTTCCTGTTCATGTGCAAAATATGTGTAGCATTTTGCACAGCGCGATGAACATCATGGCTCACCATAATTACGGCAAGTCCGTTATCCTTATTCAAACTGCGAATAATTGAATACAGCTCGTCCGTAACAAAAGGATCAAGACCAGTTACAGGTTCATCCAATATAATCATATTCTTTGCGGCACAAAGCGCCCTGGCCAAAAGGACTCGCTGCTGCTGACCACCAGAAAGTTCAGCGAAGGACTTGCTTGCAATGCTTTCCAGTCCCAAGCGCTGAATCTGATACTCCGCATTCAATTTTTCTCTTTTAGATAAAAAAAAGCCACCCTTACAAAAAGTTCCGCTTCTAATCACTTCCCTTACAGATGCAGGAAAATCCCTTTGAATATTATTTTTTTGCGGAAGATAACCACACTCAAGTCCGTTTCTTACAACAGTCCCAGATTCTGCCTTCAAAAGTCCAGTAACCGTCTTTACAATTGTAGACTTACCAGAACCATTAGCTCCCACTACACAAAGGTAATCCCCAGGATTTACCGTAAAACTTACATTTTCACAGGCAACATAGGATCCATACTGAACCGATACGTTTTCACATTCAATTAATGCCATACTTTTCCCAAAAATTAATTATTCCTTAATGTTTCGGCATTTTTATCCATTAACGAAACCCAAGTTTCACCAGCATCAAAATCATCTTTAGATACATTTTGAACTGAATATAGAATTCTTGCCTCAACTCCAGCACTTTCCGCTACAGAATCTGCAATCTTGTGATTTCCAAGCTCAATATAATAAACCGATTTCAATTTTTTCGTTTCAACTTCATCAATCAATCTGGAAATTGTAGATGGACTTGCCTCTACCGCTGTACTGCAACCAGAAAATGCCGCATCATATTTCAATCCATAATAATCTGCAAAATATCTAAGAGGAAACCTGTCTGCCATTACAATGAACTGATGTTTCATTTCTGCAACAACAGCTTTTGTTTTTTGTTCCACAGCCATGATTTGAGAAATATATTCCTGAGAATTTTTCAAAACAGTCTCTTCAAATTCAAGGCCATATTTTTCACTAAGTCCAGAATCCTTATACGCAGCGCAAATTTCTTCTGCAATTCGCCTTACAATCAAAACTTCATTTTTTGGCGATGTCCATATATGTTCATCTTCTTCCACTGAAACCTCATCAACCATTGATTCTGAATCAGTTTCTTCATCTTCGCCAAAGTCGTCTTCTGCTACTGTTTCAACACTATCAATAAGTTTCACAAACTTCTGATTTTTTTTACCAACAGTACCGGCAAGTACTTTTTCTACCCATTCATCGCTTTCTCCGCCAACAAAGATGAATACGTCGCTGTCATTTACGTTAATCATATCTGCCGGCGAAGGATCAAAAGAATGAACTTCTGCGCCAGGCTTTATCATAAGCTTGAGGGAAACTTTTTCATCATCAATCAGCCCTTTCAAACAAGCTCTAGCTGCGTCATAACATGGGAACGAAGTTGCAACAACCGAAAATTCAGCTTTTTTCTCCTTCGTAGAACATGCAAACAACGGCAAAATAAAAGCTGCTAAACCAATCATTTTCAAAACACCCAAACAACCAACTTTTTTCATAGAACTATTTTTCCCATCCCTTTTTTTTATTGTTTTCAAAATTTTCATCATATACCATGCGATTTTCATAATCCTCGCCACCTGCGCAATTTTCGCCACCTGCGCAATTTTCGCATAACCCATAAAAAACAGTTTTGCTTCTATCCATCCTAAACTTATGTTCTGAAAGCATGTGCTCATCCAGCTCATGAACCAGGCCACAATCTAAATGAACAATTTTGCTGCACTTTTCGCACTTCAAATGATAATGACTATCACACTTTTCGTTCCCATTCGTCCATTGCCAGAACGACTTTCTACCATTTTCATCACTAAAGCGCTTTATTTTATTTTGATTTTCAAGAAATTCAAGAGAACGATAAATTGTCGCCAATCCAATACCGCTTTTTGCTACTTCTTCGCTTTTCGCAATATCTGAAGCACTCAACTGCCGATTCTTATTTCTTTCCAGACATTCCAAAATCACATGTCTTTGTTCAGTATTGTAATTTTCCTTTTTCATTCTATTCTCATATTAATTTACAATTTGAGAACAATTCTCAAATTGTCTACCCTTAATATACTTAAACCAGTTTATAGTGTCAAGCAATCTCAAAATGCTGATACTTTCGTAAACAAAAAAGTTGTCCAGGCAAACAACCTATTTTAAACAACAACTGTTTTATAACTTTGATATTTTGCAAATTCAAAATATATGACTTATAATTTTATAATATAAATGAAAGCAGAATTTCTCACCAAAGAAAAAATCGTATTTTTCTTTAACAAATACAAATATAATTCCGACCTCATCATTCAGCTGGAACGTCGCCTGCTCAAAGAATCCTATAATTTTGAGAAATGGCAAACTATGCTTTCTGAAAATTCAAAACTTACCCGCCGTCTTTTTGCAGAAAATGAAGAATTACTGGATGAATACATCCGCCCGGCCATTGAACATCCAGGTCTACTTACAAGCGAAGCAGTGGACACTTTTCTAACCCATATTACTTTTTTCCTTTTCGAAAACCATCTTGATTCCCTTGTTGTAGACGACCTTTTGTCCGCTCTTATGAAAAGAACAAATCTTACAAAGCGGCAGGAATATGACATCTATATGAATCTGGGAATTACCCGCACTGTTTCTGGGCGCAGTTCCTTTGAGCTGTGTGATTCAGCTTTCACAAAAGCGGACGCCATTTTTCCTACATACGAAGAAACCGATTGCCTTGACTCTCAGATACACATCGCCTTTTCATATACGTTTCATCTCCTTTCTTTCTGTCTTTACAAATCAAAAGATATTAAGAAGATGATTCAAATTTACTCAAAACTGAACAATATTGTTCGCACCGGTTCCCGGGAGCTTTATGATGCAATGTGGGGCCAAAATTCAGATATCCAATTCCACATCGAACTTCTGATGCGATATATGCGAATCTACATTTTATTTGCTGCAGAACAGATCGAATTTGAAACCGACCAAGAATCTTTTGCCACAATAAAAGCCTGGCTCGAAGCCGAATATAAACAGGAGCAAAAAGAAGGCAAAATTAATTTGATGATATGGACTTGCTACTTTTTGCTGCAGTCAAAAATCAACAAAACACCCCACATTGATGCAGAAGAAATTTTCAGTCAAAAACTCGAACTGCTTCTGGCAGAAGACATCACTAATTTCGATTATCCTGAATGTGCCTTTCCAATTGATAATGATCCGGTTGATCCTGTATTTGCTAACCTTTTAAACATGATGAAGCTTTTCAACGACTCCTTCTCGTTCACCTTCATGTTTCTGCCAGCACTTTTTAAAATCACCAGAAAACCTCAGCTCAAAAAAAGAATTTCCGATCTTACCCGCAATTACTATGAATTCCTTCCTTACGAAAATAAAGGCTTCTGCATCGATAACTTTGTAATCGATAATTTTATTCTGATTGCGCAAAGCTTCACCACTCCTGACGATTGCATCGGCTTTCTGCAGACTCTGTTCGTCCATCGCCAGATCACCTCTGCCATCCACTTTTCCATGGTCGGTCACATTGCATTCATCTGCATTTCCCATTTTATCGATGTAAAACCTGAACTTTTCGTAGGTATTCCTGGCCTTTCATCCATAGATGACGTAATTTTCTATAAAGGGCAGCTTTTGGAATTTATTAGACAAGCCGGGTTTATTCATGATATTGGAAAGATTGGCTGCACAAGTGTAATAAATCTGCATTCCCGCCACCTCACAAACAGAGAATTCGGAATCATAAAAAGCCATACAAGTCTTGGCAACAAAATAATTCAGAACATTCCTTTACTAAAAAAGTTTTCCCATACGATCCTTGGCCACCACCGTTCCTGGGACGGCAAAAATGGATATCCAGACAGCTTCGACAGCACTGCATCCCCTATAAAAGTGCTCATTGACATAATTTCTATTGCAGACAGTATTGACGCCGCCACAGACTTTCTAGGCCGAAACTATTCTTCAGGAAAACATTTT
>ERZ808052.4-NODE-4-length-28754-cov-11.681626_pt1 | contig 28754 bp, 42 predicted proteins | sample MGYA00380200_ERZ808052 | MGnify/ENA primary metagenome ERZ808052 (study PRJEB31490, sample SAMN06133366) | cow dung metagenome | isolation source: H10 | host: cow | place: China: Chengdu | collected 2015-05 ...
TACGCTCTCGGCCACCGCATGCGCGATGGAGCCTTCAAGGGCGTAAGGGCTTGTCTCCTCCGGCATGGAGGCCGTCATGGCCACCGATGCAGGGCATTTGAGCCACCTCGCGGCGGCGGAAGGGCTAAGAATTGCGTGCGCTTTCGGTGCCATTATGCCGCCTCCCTGATAGCCTTAATGTCGCGCTCAACCCTGCCGTCAATCTCGGCGGCCACCTCGCCCCAGGCGGCAAAGGCGCGCCCGGTAATCCTTTCAGCCATCTCGCAGCACCACTCATTCAGGCGCTCAGCGCCCTCAGCTTTGCCGTAGTAGTAATCGCTCATGCGCTCATCGTCAAGGCCGGCTTTGCGCAGCGCGGCGCGGAGCGCGTCTGACACAAAAGCGAAAAGCGCCATGCTCAGTGCCCCGGCGTCATTGTGCCTGTACCAGCGCAGGCGCTTCATCTTCGTGAAAACAGCGCGCGGCAGGAATTCGCGCAGGTAGGTCTTGGTCTCGTCAGTCTTGTCCATATTTTCCCCTCGGTTAAAATGCCGCCTTGCGCAGGCGGCGCAGGCGGCGGCGTAAATCCTTAATCCTTATCGGCCTCGGCAAATCCTTCAACTATCCAGGAAAACTCGTAGGATGCAATCGGAGAGATGTCCTCAAGAGCCTCGCGGAAGCGTGCGACACGGTAGATAGTTGCAAAATCATCCTCAATCTTCCAGCCGATGTTCAGGCTGTCGAGAAGCGCTGCAACCTTCCTGGCCTTAGCAGTCTCGTGACAGCCGGTGCGGTCGCACTCGATCATGCCCGGAACGCGGATGCATTCATCAAACACCCCGCAGATAAAAGCACCCTCAAAAGCCTTCTTTGCACCCTCGGTGAGGCGCCCTGCCTTGTTAACCATCTTGATCATTTTGTATTCCTCTCTGTTTACCGGCGCCCTCGCGCCCTCGAGGTCAGTTTACTCTTTTGTTTAAGACGTTGCAAGAGATTTTTAACACTTTTTTGTGCATTTATCCCAAAATGTGATATCAGTCATAAAATTTGACGATTGAGCGTGCCTTGTCGCGCGATATGCCGAGGGCGCGCGCCGCCTCGGCAAGCGTGTCATAGCACACGCCCTGATACTCGCAGGGCATGTGTACAGGCTTGCGCCGCGGCCTCTTCGGCCTGTCGCGGCGCATCAGGCGCTCGCTCATGGCGCTATGCGTGATGCCGAGAGCCTTTGCCGCGGCGGATACGGACGGATAATCAACCCCGCCCCATGTGCAGGGCTTCCGGCAGCTCATCTGACGGTCAGCAGGCAGATCAAGCGGGATATTATGCCTGAGCCGGTACATACAGCCGGTGACTGTCAGATGATACGCCGCGGCAAGGGCTGTCATTGAGTGATATTTTTTGCCCGCATACTCGATCTCGCACCGGTGCACCTCCTCAGCAAAGCTTCGCGCCTTGCCCCAGCCGATGCCCAGGGCGCGCGCCATCGCACCGATGCTCCGGTAGCGTACGCCCTGAAACTCGCAGTCCAGGCGTGCCGGCCTGCGGGACTTTTTCCGCGGTTTTCCATAGCCGCGTGCGATGCGGTACCACATAGCCGATGCGGTGATGCCGCAGGCCTCTGCCGCAGAGGATATCGTAGGATACAGCACACCATTCCACACGATCCGCCGGGGATGGCCGCATCCTCGCGGCGTGTCAATTTGAAAACCGCTAGATTGTTTAGTCCGCATGGTTGTATGACTCCACCTCAGCGTTCTCGATATCGGGCAGGTACACGCGGGCCATATCGAGGTGCAGGTCATAGATATCATCCTCAGCTGTCAGCTTCGGCGCCTTGTCCTTTGCGTACAGCACTGCCATGCGCTCCAGGCGGTCTCCGAAGACGTCCCTGACGCTGAACCGGTGCTTAATCTGATTCTTTGCCTCGGCAATAAAATCCTTAACCAGCTCGCCCTCAAGTCGTGAATCCTCAAGTCCGTCGAGATGATAGTAGTCAGCTACTTTTGTCCTGCAAACACTCATTTCATGATCCTCCCTCAGTGCCTCACCACTTTTTTTATTCAGCCTCAGCGCCCTGTCCATCGCGGAATGGCTGCGATAATATTTCCCACCGTACTCACAAACCTTTGATACCGGCATTGGGTGCAGGTACCTGTCGTCCTTATGTTCTCTGGCCATCATGACACGATGCCTCGCGGTCTCCTCGCCCAGCCCGGCAGCACGTGCATATGCCGATATTGACGGATATCTCACTCCGTCAACTTCTACGGGCACCCGTTTGGAGAAGCCGCTCCAGGGAATGACAGCATCGGGCGCGAGCCCGCGAAATTGCCTCAGATAATAGGCACTCTTGCTTATCCCCAGGTGTGTTATCAGAGCCTTGACTGACGGGAAACTCTGCCCCTTGAATACAACAGGCTTACTTCTGCTCATTTCCCACCCCCTAACTGATGCAGGCGGTTATAGGCCTCTACCTGCCTGCTGTACTCCTCGGTGCTCATAAACTCACTCATGATACGCCTTAACTCCTCCTGCGCCTCTTTGTCGCAGTCCTGCACAGCTGTCTCATACTGGCTGAACACCGCGAGCGGCACGAAGTCAGGATCCTCCATCGCGGCAAAAAGGTTGAAGGGCATGTAGGCGTGCGGATCGCGGTCAAGCAGGTAATGCCGCATCGCGTCAAGCGCGAAAAAATCCCCGGCGGCAGTACGCGCCATGACCTGCAGGGCAAGCAGCGTTTTAACGTCAACCAATCTCATCTTGTATATACCACCTTGTATTTCCCTTCCGGCAGCTCGCACTCCTCGGCGAGCGTGCAGATCTTTGTAAAAATCCCATGCCTGACAGCTACTATACCGCCGCTGTAGTGGCTGATATAAACTACCGGCGTGCCGACACAGTACAAAACTATAAATCCCAGGATAGCGCCGTTTACCGCGGCGCAGATGCGCATAATCACGGCTTCCGATACTCCAGATGAATGACCAGGATGCAAACGCGGTCAGGTGTGCCGGACACGTCGTAGGGATCCCTCATGACGCTCCTCCCTGCAAGGATCACACGAAACGGCAGGCCGGCGATGCGGCGCATAAAATCCTCACACTGCTCATTCATGGTATCCTCATAGCGCGGCGCCCTGCGCCAGATCATGGCAATTTCAACCACGGTGCCGGCAGGTTGTATTGTAATCTGCCACGCGCCCTGAAAGGCCTCAAAAACAGCATCAACCATAGCGTTCTCCTCCTCTCTTGAGGGGATCCCCGGCACGCCGGGGCGCCGGGAGATGTTGTCAAACCGCATAATTCTCGGAGCCATCTTATTCTACCCACACGAGATCATACTCTGCCGGGATGCGGCAATCTTGGCCGTTGCGGCAGGCGTGATAGCCCTCGGCGTCCTCCCAGCCCTTCACCTCTCCGGTGCTGTTGCTCTGGTAGACCTGCGGCATGGCCGCGAAAGCGGCGCCCGTCATGGCGCCGATGGATGCGGCAAGGAATGCCGCCGCGATAAACTGTAAAACCTTCATGGTGTTTTCTCCTTAAAAAGCCCGGCAGGCCGCCGGGCGGGCGCCGCTCAAAGCCTGACGTATCCGTAGTAGGCGGTGACAGTCAGGGCTTCGCAGTCCTCTTTGCAGTTGATGAGGCCCCGGAGACCGAAGCGCCTGGTGTACCCGCTGTCGCGGCAGAAGCAGCCGCGGCAGTACTCGAGGGTTTCGAGAACCTCGGCGAAAGCCTTGGCGGTCTTGCACTTGTAGCGGATCCAGCCGGTGCGCGCATCGCGATCCGGGGAGTAGGTGATCTCGCCATCCTCCTCCAGGAGATTCCAGGTCCAGGGTTCTGCGCAGTGCCTGATGTCCCTGACAAATTCAATTGCATCGTTCATTTTGTGTTCCTCGCTTTCCCCGGCGCCCTCGCGCCCTCACAGACAGTTTACTCTTTCGTTCTGATTGTTGCAAGCGATTTTGTAAACTTTTTTGTGCTTATCTCTGATTTTGTGATATGCGTCTCACTCGAGACGCCCGTATATCATTTTTGCCCACTTTGCCGGAAGCGGCTCCTCATAGCCCTCCCGGACAGTGAAGCTGTAAAGCCCGTCTCCGGCGTGCGCGATACAGCCGAGCGAGCGCACGCCATCAAACCCTGCGGCGTGTAGAGCCCTGCCCAGGCGCGTGTACACCCTCAGATGCTCAGGCACGCCGAAATAGCTGTCCTGTACCCAGTACGTAAAACCCTCCGCGACAACATCAGCGGTGCAAATCGGATCGTCATCCCGGCGATCCTCGTAATCCTCGCGGGCGGGCGTCTTAATGCGCCTGCCGTCAACTGCGACAATCTCAACCCAGATCTTCATATCTCCTCCAGGAACAAAAGCCCGGCATGGCGCCGGGCAAGGCGTGTCAGTCGTCAAGAGCCTCGCGCAGCATCGCGTCCGACACATCGATAAGCGCGCGCCCGCGGATAAAGCCCCTGACCTCATCGAAATTTTTATAGCGGCGGCGGACAATTTCGGCAGCAATCCATGCCGCTACATCGTCGAGCGCGCCCTGGTCATAAAACTCCCGCGCCTCCGCGGCGGTATGCCCGTTGGCCTCAAACACCTCGATGCCGATGCGATCGGCCTCGCGCTCAAGCGCCATCGTCAGGCCGCAAAACATACGATCCTCATCGCTGTTGAAAAGGCTCTCCGGATGATACGCCGGGCGATTAGCCTGATAGTCCTTGTAGACCTCATCAGGCAGAAAATCCTTAAGATACTCTTCGTCTTTCATAGCTTCTCCAAATGGGCGCCCTGCGGCGCCCGGTGTGATACGTGTGCGCGCCCTTACATCGCGCAGATGAATGCGGTGATCCAGCCGGGATCGCTCTCGCTGTCAGGCTCGGACATGTCGAAGCCGCTCGTGTACGGCGCCCCGGCGTTCATCAGGTAGCACTGCACCTGCGAATACGCGAAGCCGTAGGCCTCAGCGTTCTCCGGCGTGTCGGGCACGCCCACCTCCATCGCGGTCGCGCTTACGGCGCGCACGCGGATCTGGCCCGGGAAGGCGGCGTCAAACATGTTGAGCGCCATCAGGACGCACAACTCAGCCTCCTTCATCTCCGGCCTTGCGGCCACTTCGATCTTTGCCTTTGCTCTCATAGTCATTCCCTCGGTTGTCCGGGCTTGATGCCCGTAGGGCAGTTTACTCTCCTGTCCTGAGAGACGCAAGAGATTTTTAACACTTTTTCGTGATTTTCGTCGCACTCTTTATAAAAGCAGGGTTCCGGGTGCGCCCGCACTCTGCAGCATTTGGGGTGTTTACCCCAATCCAAAAGGCATCGGGGCAGCCATTTTTATCGCGCTAACCATTGATACAGCGGCAGTATTTCCTTAAATTTCCCGAACTGTCTCAACCCCAAGTGGTTTTTGATCTTATAGATTTATATACGATCCTATTTTTCTGCAATTTTCCCTTATATTCTGCATATTTCCCCTTTATATCCCTTTTTATTTATACTCTTTTATTCTTTGGGTATTCGGGTAGTTGGGGTATAAAGGTTATATATCAAAGAGTTAAGAAAAAACAAAATTGCCCTAAAAGCCCGAAAAACCCTAAGTGCATTTTTGGATTTTCTGCAGAAAAGGGGCGCGTTTCTGCAGAAAATCGTCCGAGGAGTCACGGAAAACCTGCAGAAACCCCGCATAATTCTGCAGAAAACCAAAAAACGTGCGGATTTCTGCTGATTTTCTGCAGAAAATCACCTGCAGGCCTGCAGATTTTGGTTTTTGCGACTGCAGCATTTTGCAGAAAATGCAGAAAACCCTGCAAAAATTGCAGAAAATCACGTTTTGTCTGCAAAACATCAAATCGAATTGCACTGAGAGCACATTTTGGTCTACAATCACCTCTGCGGGCCGGGAAGCCCGCAAGGAGAAAATCACTATGGAAAAGTCTGTCATACCCTGCGGCGCGTCTCTGCAGGAGTGGCACTATATCGACGATCTTGGCGCGGATGCGCGCTATATCGTGCCCATCGTCTCAAACCCCGATATTCAGGGCATCGGCGCCCTGCTCCGCGTCCAGAAGACACGCGGTAAGATCCCGAGCGTCAAAGACGCCCTGGGGCGCGTCGTGTGCCTGCGCGAATGGCAGACACGCGACACCACCGGCGCCGAGCTGCAGTACTGGTCAGGCGATCCGGATTTTGGCTACGGCTTCCGCACCGGACACGGCGGCTATATAGCGATAGACTGCGATATAGACGATCCTGAGATCTGCTCTGCAGTCCTCGAGCAGCTAGCCGCGGCTATCGATATCAACTGGCGCGAAATGCCGGTGCGCACCCACGGCTCCGCGGCGCGCTGGGCCACGATTGTCAGGATTGAGGATCTTGATACCCTGCCGAAGCACGTACTCAAATGGACAGACGACAGCGGCAATAAAATCGAGTTTTTAGGCACCGGGCAGCAGTTAGTCTGCGCCGGACGCCATCCATCAGGAGACCACTACAGATGGTCATGTCCGCCGTTCCCGGCGCGCGTCATGACGCAGGCGCAATTCCGCGAGTTTATACAGGCCATACGCGACGCTTTCCCGATCCAGGTGAGCAGGGATACCGCGGATCCTATCCGCGTAAAAGGCAAGACATTTTTAAGCATAGACCGCATGGCCGACTGGCTCCGCGAGACCGGGCGCGTGCTCGGCACCGGCCCCGAAGGACAGCTGTATATAGACTGCCCGTGGGAGGATGCTCACACCATGAGCGGCGGCCCGGGGGAAACCTGTTATTTCCCGATTGGCTCAAACGGATACCTGGGCGGCGGCTTCAAGTGCCTGCATTCTCACTGCTCTGAAAAGACCACTGCGGATTTTTACGAGTGGGCGCGTTCGCAGGGCTTCGAGCAGACAAAGACCGAGGAGTACCCAGACGAGACCGAAAGCGCGAAGGCGTCAGAGAGCTTAAAGCAGTCTCCGGCGGCGCAGGGCAAACCCGCAGTGGACAAGGACGGCAAAGGCGGCCTCCTGACGATGGCAGAGTTTCTCGACATCATCCGCGAAGATCCCGCCTTGTCAGGCGTACAGCTGAATGACTTCTGCGGGCAGATCGAGTTTACAAAGCCGGTGCCTTGGAACAAGCTGGATCCCAAAGACCTGCCGGCGTCAGGGCGCTACTTCATCAAGGACGCGGACTACACGTATTTCCGGTGCTACATCGAGGAAAACTACGGCCTCAAGATCCGTATCAATGACTACCCCAAGGCGTTTGAAGCGCTCGCGCAGGAGCAGAGATATCACCCCATAAAGCAGTACCTCGACAGCTTGCCGGAGTGGGACGGCGTGAAGCGCGTTGACACGCTTCTGCATGACTATCTCGGCACTGATGACAACGCGTACACGCGTGAGGTCATGCGCAAGACGCTCTGCGCCGCATATATGCGCATCTATCATGCCGGCATAAAGTACGACACCATGCCGGTACTCAATGGGCCGCAGGGCATCGGCAAGTCGACGCTTCTTGCAAAACTCGGCGGCGAGTGGTTTAACGACAATGTGAGCCTCCTCGGCGTGCGCGACAAGACCGCTGTCGAGGGCCTGCAGCAGGGATGGATCATAGAGCTGTCTGAGGTAGACGGCGGCCTGCGGCGGTCGGACATGGAAGGCGTTAAGGCGTTCCTTTCGCGCACTGATGATCGTTACAGACCTGCTTACGGGCGCACGCTCGAGAGCCATCCGAGGCAGTGTGTATTCTTTGGTACGGCAAACGCCGAGAGCGGCTACCTGTCTGATATGACCGGGAACCGGCGCTTTCTGAATGTGCCGTGCCGGGCAGGAGCGGAGAAGCATCCCTGGGATCTGACTGACGATGACATAAAGCAGATTTGGTCAGAGGTCAGGCAGTACGTGCAGGACGGTGAGGATCTTCTGCTGTCGTCCGAGGCTCAGAAGACCGCGAAGAAAGAGCAGGATATGGCTCTTGAGACTGACGAGAAAGAGGGTATCGTCGTCGAATTTGCGAAGAGCAACGTGCCGCATAACTGGGATGACATGAATATGGACGACAGGCACAACTGGCTCGCAAATCCTATCGCCGTCGGTATTGAACCCAGAAGGTGGATCTGCGTAATGGAGGTCTGGTGCGATTGCTTTAACCGCCGGCGCGAGGATCTAAAAAAATCCGACAGCATCAGGATAGGCGCCGCACTGGTAAAGCTTGGCTGGCGCAAAGGCGCAGATACCGAGAAGCGCAAGTGTGGCCCTTACGGCATGCAGAGAGTTTTTTTCAATCCCGATGTGAAACAGCCATAAAACGTGATACAATACGGCTGTTTTCATACAGAGGGCAGGCAGAAGATGTGGGATCGTGTCGCAGAGTGGCTCAACGCACATCCTTTGACCTGGGGCGGCCTTTTAGCCTTTCTGCTTGCCCTCATGCGTATGCGCGGCAGGCGCGCACCCTGGGTGTCAACCCTGTTTGAAGCCGTCACCTGCTCGCTGCTGTCTATCGGCATCTGCGGCGGCCTTTCCTCTCTTTTTCCCGCTATTACTCCTCAATCCTGCATCGGCGTCGGCTCCTTGATAGGCTACCTCGGCACCGACGTGCTTAAACGCTTTGTCCTCTCCTTCATCTCCTCCCGCACGGGCGTCAGCCCTGACACAAAGGACAGCGATAAGTAAAACGCTATCCAAATCACAAAATAATTTACAAAATCGCTTGCGTTTTTCTTTTCACAATTGTATTATTCCCTCAGAGACTTAACCGAGGGAAACAGAATGATCGTGACGATTAACGGCAAGGACACCTGGCGCCCGAATTTCGTGCTCACGCGCAAGTCCGAGACCTGCCGTAGTTTTTTCACTGAGATTTACGGTGTGGACTTCTACGGATGTGATGATTACGGCCTTCCGGAGAGTGAGATGGCAAGGCTTGCAGATGCCATCAAAGAGGAATTTTATGACGCCGCGAAGTACATCTGCGATGAGCACGGGCTTGATGCCGAGAAAGTCTATCCGGGGCTTGAGGCAGGTACGAACAAGGGTATCAACAGCTGGGCAAAGGACACCGCGGTTTCCATCGAGAACGAAAATGAGGTAAGGCGTCCGGCTCACACAATGGAATGCCTCTGGGATGAGATCTTCATGTACATCGACAGCGCCTGCAGGACGGGCTTTCAGGCACTGAGCCGCTGATTGGCTGTCAGCCCGGCGGCAGGCCGGGCATTTTACCGAGGGAAAAAAACACATGGCACATTCTATATGCATTACCTACAACTACTGCCGGGGGGACAACACCGGCTGGTGGGTTACGGTCGAAGACTGCGGCACTGAATGGACGTTTGACTATCGTGAGGGGAGCCGCTCCGGCTTTTACGCCATCCCGAAAAGCAAGGGCTGGCGCCGCCTGATGAAGGAATGCCGCCGCTACATGGACGGCACCGCCTGGATCATGAACTTTCATGAGAACAGGAGAGCGGCATGAATACGTACGAGCGCGACAGGGCCGAGGGCATGCTGCAGCGCATTGACGATGCGGCGCGCCGCTCGGAGGATTACCGACGTAGGGCGGTGTCTGCGGGCATAAAGCCGCAGAAGGCCGCGGCAAGGGCAAAGGCCATGTATGGCCGGGCATATGACCGCATGGTCAGGGATTACAACAGAGGGGCGCACGCTGCACCCCTTGGGGATAACGAGGAGCCGTTTTAATGCAGAAGATGACTAAATCCTGCTTTGACCGCATGGTGTCAGAGCAGAAGGAGCTTGCGGAGAGGCTGTCGAAGCTGAACCGTTTTCTCGAAAAGAACTGGATGAGCGTCAGGAGCGACCCTGACACCTCAAACGTCGGATACGAGACCTACCGCTACTTCCAGCTTTTGAAGCGCCAGCGTGAGGCGATGGCTGACTACAACCAGATCCTGCTGACACGCATCGGCTATGCTGTACAGCAGGGCATTGAGGATTAATTATTATTTAACCGAGGGAATTTTTATGAATAAGATCCGTGAGAATTTGAACAGGTTTCTGACCTGCACTGCGTATCGCAATGGCAAGCCTGTCTGCACCTGGGCAAAGTGCGTCAGGAGGGACGGCACTCACTACTGGAAGACTGTCGAGTGGGGAGAACTCACCGGGCCTGAACTCTCACCGGAGGATCTCGCCGGCGTTCTCGAAGTGCTCAAGGGCACCGGCGTCAGGCTTGACTTCAACAACCATTCAGCGGCGTGAGGCGCATCATGATGGCAGAGGAATTTTGGAGCAAGGAAGAACTACAGAAAGCGCGTACCCAGGTGCAGAGGAAAATTGACCTCAACAAGCGCATGATGGAGCACAGCGGTTTCGGACTGTCAGAGAAGTGCAGCATAGCGGGAGAGCTGCACCGCCTTTGGAGTTACCGCGATGACCTCGATGAACTGATTGCCAGGAAGGAAAAGACGGGGGATGTATCATGACCGCTATGTTTCAGCTTGATTATGTGCCCAATGGGATGTTTAACCTCTTTTTAGGCCAGCTTCGCGAACATTCTCATGTACTTATCAATTCCCTGCGGGATGATGTTTATTATGATTTTTACCGAATCAGGCCGGAGATAGAGGAGGATTATTGGGCGTGCCGTGCCGGGCGCGTAAATTTCGATTGCTACATGTGTCCGTACTGCCGGGACGGGTGGTGTGAGGAGAGCTGCAAGGAGTCAAAGGAAGCAAAAGCCGCCCGGTACGACACGAAGGACGTTATCACTTTTATGTATGCGGCTTTCCTTTCAGCGCTTTGCGATATTGCCTTTTCGGGGCGTGAATACGATATGCGGCGCGCGATGACCGAGGCTTATACTATCGATGATGAGATACCGCCTGATGAGGCTTATGCCGATGATGACGAGGTAATGCCTGATGACGCGCTGTCATTGCCGTATTGAATACCGCGGCAGGGCGTACGACAGCTGGCAGGCTCTAGCAGACGATTACGGCCTGTCGGTTTTCTGCGCCCGGAACCGCATAGACCGCGGTATACCGCTTGACCTGCCGAAGCAGAAAAACGGCGCCTGGGTGCTTAAGCCTGTCGAGTATGGCGGGCGCAAATATCCGTCTATGCACGCGCTTGCTGAGGCTTACGGGCTTGATGAGTGGGGCGCGCGATACCGCCTCACTCTCGGTGTGCCGCTTACAGTCAAAGGAGCCTCCTGGTGGCAGGAATTATGGAAGCTGATATGACAGGGAAAAATCAAAAACCAGTAGAGTATAAAGGCGTGATATATCCGTCAATAACTGCGCTTGCCGAGGCTTACGGCCTGCGGCGCGACACGCTGAATTTAAGGCTCAAGAAGCATATCCCGCTTGAGATGTCGAGGTACGCAAAAGGCGTTATCACCTATCATGGCATTGACTATCCGTCAATGACAGCGCTTGCTGAGCACTTTGATCTCAAGCTGAGCACGTGCCATATGCGGCTCAAACGCGGTGTGCCGCTCACACGCCCGGTGCACAAGGGCGCCATGAAGCCTCTTGAGTATGAGGGTGTGAGGTATGAGAGCGTGAAGGACTTTGCGGAGCGCAACGGCGTCAGGTACGAGGACGCAAGTGCTTGCATAGACGGGATTAAAGGGAGATGGCTCGATGAAAGAGAGAAAGATTAGTCCCGTCTCGCGCCTGATCCAGGACTGCAGGAATGAGCAGGTTGTGCTTAATTCGCTGCTGAAACGTTTTCGCGGCGTGCATCCTGTCCTGATAATCCCTGACCTTCACGGGCATTACCTCGATGAGAAATTAAGAGGAGTGGGAGACAGACCGCCTCACCAGCACTGGCTCTACACAGAGGAGGAGCCGCCGCAGAGTATGTTTTACGCGCTTCGCGGCGCGCTCTGCCTGATGCGCTATAACTTCTCGCTTGCCGGGCGCTTTCAGCTGTCGGAGGAGCAGGCCGGCGCGATAGCCGCCTGCACCTCATGCAAGGCCGCAAAGGCCGGCGGGTGGCTGTCAGTGTTTTCCGCCTGGAGGCAGAAGGCATGAAGGCGGCGGACTGCGGGCGGCTTGCGTGGGCGCTGTCGGTGTCATGCCTTACAGCTTCAAGAGCCGCGGCGGCGCGGTCGGGGCATTCCCTGATTTACGCGCCGGGCGCTCCGGTGTACGGCATGACGCCTGCTCCGGCTTTGCCGTATGAGGCGCGTTTATACGAGGAGGATTTGAAGCACTGGGCGCGCTACGAAGCCGCCTATATCCTCATGGCCGCAGATGCCAGGGCACGCGAGTGCCTGAGGAAAGCTATAGCGGACGCGCGCGCCGCGGGCATGCCGCTTGAAAGGTATCAGCGCCCGCCTGTTATCGTGCCGGTGTCGTCAGGGATTGACGTGCTCACTGCCGTAACGCTCCATGCCGCGTATGCCGCGGGCGCTGATGTATGCCGGGCGTATCATTATAGTGCCGACGCGATATATACGCCCTGCACGCCGGGCTATGAGACGCTGAAAGAGTGGAGCCGCAAGATCTCAGCCGAGGCTGTAGGGCACGCCGCCGGGCAGGTGAGGCAGCAGTGCACAGACGGCAGGGCAAGGATCCTGCTGGCGGCGCGTGAGTGCACGCCGCGTTTTAGCGTCTTTGAGACAAAGACGGGCATTTACGAGCGTGAGATCCTGATAAACGCGTCCGATAAAAATATCGCTCCGGCCTGTTGAAATCCGGCACAAATTGTGCTATTCGTGCTATAATCCATTCAACAGAAACTACAGCCGGGGCAGAAATCATGCCTAACCCAAAAATTCAAATCGACGCGAAGCAGGTTGAGCGGCTTGCAGCCCTGGGAGACTCCTTCGAGGAAATTGCCGAAAGTCTCGGCATTAGTGTTACAACCCTGAACCGCAGGCGTGCTGAAAAGGCGGATCTGGAGGAGGCCATAAAAAGAGGCCGCCGCAAAGGGCTGACGATTGTTGAAAATACCCTGTTCAAAATGGCTACATCGGGCGAGAATACTGCGGCGACGATTTTTTACCTAAAAACACGCGCTGGGCAGAAATGGTGCGAGCGGCAGCAGGTTGATGTTACCAATAACCAGCCCGTCCGCCTGCAGATTATAGATGACCTCAGGGAGTGATGACACGTGGAGGCTCTGAGGCTTTCGGAAATCATCGGTAAAGGCTACTCGGAATTCTGGCACACAAAATGCCGCTATCGGGTAGTCAAGGGCGGACGAGCCTCTAAAAAATCTACCACTGCGGCGCTATGGTACATCATCAACATGATGAGCAGCCCTGCGGCCAATCTCCTCGTTGTCAGGCGTTATGGCCGTACCCTGAAAGACTCCTGCTATGCACAGTTGAGATGGGCTATTGACCGTCTCGGCTATACATCGTACTGGCGCGCAACGACAAACCCGATGGAACTGACATTTACACCGACGGGGCAGAAGATCCTTTTCCGCGGGCTTGACGATGGTCAGAAGATCACCTCGATCACCGTGCCGAAGGGCGTGCTTTGCTGGGTCTGGTTTGACGAGGCGTATGAGTGCCGCGAGGATGATTTCAACAAGGTTGACATGTCCATCCGCGGCAAAATGCCGAAGGGCCTGACTCCGCAGCTTACGCTGACCTTCAATCCCTGGTCGGAGCGCTCCTGGCTGAAAAGCAGGTTTTTCGACAGGCCGTCTCCTAACGTTTTCTCGGATACTACTACCTACAAATGCAATGAGTGGCTGACCGATGAGGATATAGCTATCTATACCGAGATGGCGGAACGAAGCCCGCGCCGCTACGCCATCGAGGGAAACGGCGAGTGGGGCATATCCGAGGGGCTGATTTTTGACCGCGTGAAGGAGCAGGATTTTGACGTCAGGGAACTCATGCGCCAGCGCCTTCCTGCTGTTTACGGCATGGACTTCGGCTTTACGGATCCTACAGCCTTTGTCGGCGCATTTGTAGACGCGAAGGCCATGAGGCTGTATATTTTCACCGAGTGGAGCGGCACCGGAGTAACCAACGCTGAGATATGCGCCGGGATAAAGGACTGCGGCATTGTGCATGAGCGCATTTACTGCGACTCTGCGGAGCCTAAGAGCATAGCGGAGCTGCGGCGCCTCGGCCTGAACACGGTTTCAGTCACGAAGGGCGCCGACAGCGTGCGCTATGGCATACAGAAACTGCAGGGCTTTGAGATGATAGTCTCACCGGCCTGCCCGGGCTTCCTGCACGCGGCGCAGAACTACACCTGGAAAAAGGACAAGAACGGACAGCCTACAGACGTGCCGGAGCATGACTTCTCGCATTTTCCCGACGCGCTCCGCTATGCGGTGTCAGATTTCCGTATGGGCGGCTTCCGCATTGACGCAACCAATAAGAGGTATTTAGGATTATGACAGAGAACACTGAAAAATCACGCCTCTATATATCCCCGTCAACCGCGGAGGATATCGCGTCAAACCTGATGATGCCGCAGAGAACTTTTAAGGCCTTTGACAGCATCGATAAGGTCAGGCGCGCTTTTGCGCTTCCGGTTACTATGGGCGCGCCGAAGGATGAGCGCGAGGCGCTTGACATGGCCTTTGACTCCGCGGGCGGCTACAGCACTATATATGAGTCTCTGCAGCAGCACGCGGGCGATATGGGGCAGTACCCTATCACCAGTTTTATCGGCTATGGGGCGCTCCAGCAGATAGCGCAGAACGGCATGATCCGCGCCTGCGTACAGACTGTCGCGGACGATATCACGCGCGAGTGGATTACCGTCAAGGGTGGCGATGATACGGATCCGGAGGATGTGCGGCATCTTGAGGATCTCCTGGATCAGAAGTATCACCTGAAAGATTTGTTCCATTCCGCCGCGGCTACAATGGGCTACATGGGCGGCGCCTTTATCTTTATCGACACGGGCGCCGAGGGTGAGGATTTAGCCCTGCCGCTCCGCATCTCAAGCCTTTCAGCCGAGATGTCCGAGGGCATGGCCCTGCGCTTCACCATGGTAGATCCGGTTAATGTTTCTCCCGGAGACTACAACGCAACAAATCCCCTGCAGCCTGACTACATGCAGCCCAAATGCTGGTGGGTGCTCGGGCAGAAGGTGCACGCAAGCCGCATGATTTCGGTTTTTGACAATCCGCCGCCGCTCCTCCTGCGCCCGTCTTACAATTTCCTGGGCATCCCTCAGGCTCAGATTTTATGGGATTATGTCCTGCACTGGAACGAGTGCCGCATCTATACTGCTGATTTGCTCAAGAAAATCAGTCTTCTTGTTATGCAGACCGACACGCAGGCCATCTTCGGCACGCCCGGCGGCGTGCAGTCCTTTGATATCCGTATGCAGGCCCTGCAGAGATACCGCGACAATAACTCCGTCTTTGTCTGCGACAAGCAGGATGAGCAGGTATCCAACGTACAGACTTCGACGGCGGGATGCACCGATATCGTCAGGCAGTCCCTTGAGATGATAGCGGCCATAAACCGCACGCCGGCAGTCAAACTCCTGGGTATCAGCCCTTCCGGCTTCAACGCGACCGGTGAGAGCGACCTCAAGAATTACTATGACCACATCAGGACAAAGCAGGAGATCCTGCGCCCGGCTGTCGAGGAGTGCCTGAAAGCCATAGAGATAGCCGAGGCCGGCACGATAGATCCATCCATCACCTTCGAGTTTAAGCAGCTCGGCACCGACAACGACAGCGCGCGCGCGATGAACGCGCAGACGCGCATTAACACTTTGGGCGCCGCGCTTGACAGACAGGTAATCAGCCCGGAGGAAATGCGCGCGGCCGTCAAGGCAGATCCCGATATGGGGCTTGATTTTATCGATGATGAAATGCCTGATATGGGAGACGGGCAGGACATGCAGACCGACACGCCGGACGCGTCAGGGCTTGAGGGCATGATGGCCGGACAGCAGGAGCGGCAGGAAAAGGCCGAGGCTGATGCAAAGGCCAAAGCCGCTCCGGGGCACGAGGACGGCATGAAGCAGGCGATGGCGGAAAAGGCTGAGGCGCCGGAGGCTGAGGCATGAGGAAGAAGCCGAGAACCGCCAGGGCTGTAGCTGCGAACCAGGGCGTGCAGAAGGAGTACGCCCGGAGGCTCCGGAACGCCCTGCGCATGCTTCTCCGTGATGCCCTCAGGGATTTACATCAGGAACTCGGCATGGCGCATGACGCCGCGGGCGGCTTCGAGCCGTCTCCGTCTGATATCACACGCAGATTTGCCGCTGATATGGCGCGCTGGATGGTGAAGGCCGGGCAGGTTGCCAAAGCGATATCCCGGTGGTTCTGCGCCGCCATGTACCGCACGACAACGCATGCGCAGAAGCAGGCGCTCAAGGCGGCGGGTGTGAGCGAGAAGAGCATAGACGCCCGCTGGGGCATTCCGGTGCTTAAGCGCCAGTATATCAGCCCGACGGCGGCCAAGAACCTGCAGAAGCACATTGAGGACAATACAAAGCTGATTACAAAGATGGCTTCTCAGGATTTAGCCCGCCTGCAGGCTCTGATGGAAGAGACCAACGGGCAGAATGTCAGTTTTAGCGATATCGAGAATTTGCTGAAAGGCTCCCAGGGCTTTGACGAGGAAAGGGCAAAACGTGTCGCTCTGGATCAGAGCAATAAACTCAATCAGCAGATCCAAAGGGATAACGCCGCCGACCTCGGTATAACAAAGTGCATATGGATGCACGTGCCCGGACAGTTTACGCAGAGAAAAACGCATAAAGCCTTTGACGGAAAGACATTTGATACTAAAATAGGCTTGTACGACTCGGATGTCGGCAAGAACGTACTGCCCGGTGAGCTGCCATATTGCAGGTGCCAGGCGCGTATGGTTCTGCCGGAGGAGTTATTCAGTGATTGAGAAAATCGCGCTTGACGCGCAGTCAAAACGCACGTATGACGAAAACGGCTTTTTACACGTTTCCATCTCCCCTCTGACACGCGTACAGGTAGCGCCGTACCGCGGATGCGAGATCCCGGGATGGCAGGAACTCGGGCTTGCGCCTGAAAGAGTCTACAGGGGCTACAGGCCTGCATCGGAGCTGTCAAAGCCCGAGACTATTGAGAGCGTCAACGGCATCCCAATCCAACTGGCGCACCATATGGATTACGCGGACAATCCCGCGAAGAATACGCGTGTCGGCTCTACAGGCACCGATGGCGCGTTTCATCCCCCGTTTTTAACAAATTCCCTGCATATCCAGGACAAGAACGCGATTGACCGCATAAACGACGGTTCGATGCGCGAGTTAAGCCTGGCATACAGGTACAAGCCCGTTTTTCAGTCAGGTGAGACGCCTGACGGTGAAAAATATGACTTCATCATGACCGATATCTCAGCCAACCATCTCGCTTTGGTTGACGAGGGGCGGGCAGGGCATGAAGTTTTGGTGTATGACTCAAAAGGAGGCAATATGGCCGATGTTGAGAAGACTCTGCCCGCGTCAGATGATGATGCAGTGGAGAAGAAGGAAGTAGCGCTTGCGCAGCAGGTCAAGCAGGGCGCTCAGAAGCTTATTGACCTGCACGCATCCCCCGCGGAGCAGGAGCCGCACTCCGAGGCTGTAGGCGATGATGACAAGGACGCGGAGATTACCTCCATCCTTGAAGACCTGCAGAAGGCCGGTGCTGACCTCTCAAAGGTTCCCGGGCTTGCTGACAGGCTCAAGGGGCTGGCAGCCGCCGCAGTCGATGAGGATGAGGATCTTGAGGGCGCCGCCGCCCCCGCTGAGGATGAGGATGAGCCTGCCGCACCCGCTGAGGATCCTGACGCCGCTCCGGCTGAGGATGAGGATGAGGACGAGGATGAGCCTGAGCCTGCAGAGGATGAGGACGAGCCTGCCGCCGAGACCGACGAGGGCGACATGGTAGCAGACGGCCTTAAAGCCTGCGGGTTAGACGGCGAGGATCCCGAGGTGCAGAAGGCTTTTGCCGCCGGGCTTAAGTACGCTAAGGGCGGCGCAAAGCCTGCCGGGAAGCCTGCCGCTGCACAGGATCGCGCGCTGAGGAAGATTGTGTCTATGGTCACCGGGCGTCTTAACGCGAAGCTGACCGCCGCCGATGAGTGCCGCAAGACCCTCGGGCGCGTGAAGCTGGGCGCCTTTGACTCCGCCGGCGATATCTACCGTGCGGCTCTCAGGCAGGAGGGCTTTAAGACTAAGGGGCTTTCCAACAGGGACGCGATGATGGTTTACCGTACCGTCCTCGCACTTAAGAGCGGGAAGCGCGGCGCGGCTATGGATCGCAAGATGCAGAGCGGCAAGCCCTCTTTCCTGGGTGAGATCCTTAACTCTATCAACAAGGAGTAATCTATGAGCGGATTTCAGAAGAGTGTAAAGCTTTATCCTGCTGTAGGCGTACCGGGGCAGGAGGTAAATCCCGGTCAGGCCATCTATACCGCAGAGAACTATATCTCTGACGGCACTCTTGCCGCCGGCGGATTTGCTTTCGCAAAGGCGTCTGACGGCGATGTAAAGACCGCATCGGCTACCGGCACCGGCGCGCCCCTGGGCTTTGTTGAGCGCAACGGTGTAAGCGTTATCACCAATCCCCTGACCGAGGCGACCAATGTGTATGTCTCTGGGAGCTCTGCGCCTATCGCGCTCCGCGGCCAGTTTTACGCGCTCGCGACCGGCGCGGTCACCGAGGGGCAGTCAGTGCTCTGCAATCCTGCTACCGGCGCCGTTACTTATGGCGCGTCAGGCGCGGAAAACGACACCGGCTGGATCGTAATCCTCCCTGCAGGCCTTGCGGCTGCGGCTGAGGGTGACGTGGTTATCTATCAGCGTATCGGCGCTTAAGGAGGTGCCCTATGGATCTTGATTTTGAACTTGCCAGGCAGAAGGGTATTTCCAGCCCCTATGCTGTCGGCTTCATGCCTTACAGCGTAAAGGACGGCAGGATTACCGTTGACTATGCCGCCGCACAGCGCCAGCTTGCGATGGACTCTGCAGCGTCTACCGCCCCTAACATCGGCGCGCCCGCCGCTCTGTACACCTATATCGATCCCCGCATCGTGCAGGTGCTCTTCGGCGTTACCAACGCATCAAAGTTTTTCGCGCCTAACAAGGTAGGAAGCTGGGAGCAGGATTTCGCGACTTTCGAGGTTGAGGAGATTGAGGGCAATGTCACCGCATATAATGACTATGCGGATGGCGTTACTACTGACGTCAACTACAACTTCCCGAGCCGTCAGATCTACCGCTACCAGACCACTATCAAGTACGGCGACCTCGAGAGCGACAAGGCATCCGCAGCTAAGATCCCTCTTGTCTCCAGGAAGCAGTTCGCGGCCGCCGAGATCATCGCGCGCGCCGAGAACAAATTCCAGATGTACGGCGTCAAGGGCATCCAGTCCTATGGCATGCTGAACGATCCTAACCTGCCTGCATCTATCGCGCCTATCTCTACTGGCGGAAAGAGCACCTGGGCGGATAAGGTAGCCGCATCTCCTGCCGAGGCCGCCAATATCGTCTACAACGATATCAGCAAGCTTTGGAGCGCGCTCACCGCGAACAACGCCGGCCACCTTGAGACCAACGCGCCGATTGTGCTCGGAGTAAGCAATAAGATGATTTCTTACCTTACTATCCCGAACCAGTACGGCAAGACTGCCAAGGTGCTCCTGCAGGAGAACTTCCCGAACCTCGAGATCGTTCAGGTTCCGGAGCTCTCCACTACCTCCGGCGAGATGCTCTACATGACCGTCAGGGATCTCTATGGCGATGAGACCGGATGGACTGCCTTTGCTGAGAAATTCCGCATGGGCAGGCTTATCCCGGAACTCTCCAGCTATAAGCAGAAGGCAAGCGCCGCCACCTGGGGATGCGTAATCCGCAGGCCGAGCCTTGTCGCTACCATGCTCGGCATCTAACTGAGAGCATCATCACACATCAGGGCGGCATCACGCCGCCTTTTTAGTGTAAAATCAGGTTAATACCTGTCTATATAAGGAGCCAAATCATGGCCGCAAGAAAGAAAGATACTACCGCCGAGATTATCACCGAGACCGCTGAGGAGCAGCCTGTAAAGGCCGCCTCCGCAGGCTCTGACATGACCTTTGTCGCGTGCGCCCTGCCGCTCGGCATCACCTATGATGATGTTGACAACGGCGCCGGCGGCTTCAAGACCGTAACCTTCCCGGGCGTCAATCACGCCCTCGCAGGCAAGAAGACCGGCATCCTGCTCGGAAAGGGAAATGCCGTTTTAGTCTCAATCGCCAAAAAGGATTGGGAGGACATCAAGAAGAAGCATGGCCGCGAGCGCTATTTCGTTAATGTGCCGGCACAGCTTTTTGAGATTGAGGGCGGCGAGAGTGAGTTTAAGAGCCGCAGGGATGAGATTTCCGAGATTGACAACGGCGTCAATCCGGTAGATCCAAAAAGCACCGGCACTGAGGCGGCAGTATCTAAGGACTAAAGATCCAGGAGGCGGCAATGGCTGATGTTGTGCTTGACATCGCGGATTTCCGCGAGCGCTTCCCGCAGTTTGATGATGAGACAAAGATCACAGATGCGGAGATTACAAACAACTGGTACGCTGTCGCGGCGCTCTGCGGCGTTACTGACGCCGAGAGCGTCTTCCCGTATATGCCCGATGCTGAGCCGCCTGTCTACACGCGCAAAATCGCGCTCTATTTCGCGCTTTGCCATCTCCTGACCATTCAGGGCTGGGGAGCAGGGCAGACAGGCCCGATAACCAACGCGTCTCAGGGCAGTGTTTCCACAGCCTTTCAGCTGATGCAGGGCAAGACGACCACCGAGTCTTTCTGGCTGCAGACCTCCTGCGGCGCGCGCTACTGGATGATGCTCAAGCCGTACATCATGGGCGGCAGGGCGTATATATCCCGCGGCTTCCATCCCTGGGGGTAGCTATGGGCGTGCTGAAAGACTGGTTCAAAAAGTTTACAGACCGCTTCCGGGCTAAGTCAAAGCCTGCGGAGGTGCTTGTAGGCATAACGGATCCGGCTGTCGCGCGCTATGCGGCCTATCAGGAATACGGCTGGGTACAGCAGGTAACTCCGAAGCAGCACGCATGGTTCGGAGCGCATGCGGGCTGGGACAAAGCTCCGAAGCCCGGCTCGGTCCTTGTGCTCGTGCCGAGGCCTTTTATGCACTCCACGTTCCTTGCGAAATTCAGACGCTGGGAACAGATAGTGCATAACGCGCCGCGCGTCATGGGCATAACCGACACCGAGAAGGTTTTAGCCCTTGTAGGCGCCGAGGCCGTCTCTGACATACAGATGACGATAAAGGCCGGAGGCAACGAAATCGAGACGTTCGAACAACGCCATCCTCTGACGATGGCCATTTACGCGCAGCGAGCCGCAGGGCACCGCACCGACGGTGCGGGCGGTGTTTCTGTCAGGAAGCCGCTCACGCTTACAGGGCGCATGACCGGCGCAGTGCATTTTGAGATAGAGAGGAAATAAAAGCTATGGATGCTGAAAGGGCTAGGAAAATAGGCAGGGCGTTCCGGCTCGGCATGGCATGGGGCAAGGGTGTCAGCATGGCGCAGGATGATGCGCAGTGGATAACAGTGCATCCGAACGGCAAGGGCGCAAACGCAAACGGGGATCCTATAAAAGGTCGTCCGGTGCTGATTGACTCCGACACGGGTGAGATTTTAGGCGGTGCCGGCGGCAAATTCACCGGGCGGCATATATCCGCTATGCCGAAGGGCGGCAAGCATGAGCAGCCGGGCGCGCAGATGGTTATCAACAGGGCACACCTCAAGAAGGAACATCCGGAGATGTTTGCGCCTAAACAGAATAAATCGGCGGGATCTCGCTCCGATAATACATTCGGAACATCATCCAGCGAAACGCCCGCGGCAGCATCCGCTTCCTCCTACAAAGAAGCGGCTGAAAGAGTCAAGCAGATACAAGAACAGCAGAAAGATATCGACAGGCAAATCCATAGCCTTGTAAGTACCGTCGACTGGGGCGGTGGTAACGACACACCGGAAGCAAAGCAGGCTCTCTCTCAGATAGCAAAATTACGCTCTGATTATGCCAAACTGAATGATGATTTAGGCTCAGCAATCAAAGAAAGAGCCGCGCTGGAGAAGACTACTGATCATCCTAACTTTACCCACGCAACAACAGGCAGGAATGAAAGCGAGATAACGTCAGGAACCTGGGAACGTGAGCAGGCGCGCAGACATAGAAACTTCATGGCAAACACATTTGGGGCGTCCGGCAGTGAGACAAAAGAAACTAACGGGCTGAAAATCAAACAGCCTGAAAATTCAGAGATTAGTCTGCCTAAACCTGCTGTTCCTGCAAACTGGCGTGAGATGTCGTACGGTGAGCAGTTTGCGGCAAAAATGGATATGCAAAAACAATTTTTGACACCTGACCTTGATTACTCCAAACTGTCAGAAAAAGACCTTAATACGTATGAACGAGTAGCAAAAGAAGCGGCTAATGAGCGTGATCGCTACTTCGATGGCAAAACCGTAACAACCAATGCGGATCTTGCGCAAAGGCGATTAGACCAAATCCAGGACTACAAAACATATCGCGGCAGCGCCTTAAAGAGTCAGGAGGCCGCGGCTGATGTCAGGCAGTACGGCAAGCTATGGGAGTCTTCCGATGGCAGGGTAAAACGCCTGTATCTAAAGCCCTATAACCTCGGACTAAAGACCGAAAAATACAAGACCGGGAATATAAAAAATGCTACTGTCAACGGTGAGCCGATATCCAACAGCAAAGCCAGCGGTTTGCTGAACATGGAGGCTTACATCAACCTTAAGACCGGCAAACTTGAGGGAAGTGATGCAAGAGAATTCAGCAAGTATTTCGGGAAAGATATAGACAAAATTATCTCTGACAACTTCTCCGTTGGAGACGCATCATGACCATGCCCTCAAAAGCCCGCCGCCTCGGCAATGCCTTCCGCCTCGGCGTCATATACGCAACAGGCGCAACAGCTGCAATGGATGAGGCGAAGTGGATCACGGTACACCCGAACGGCACCGGCGCGAACGCCAAAGGTGATCCGATTAAAGGGCGCCCGCTCCTGATAGACGGCGAGACGGGCACTATCCTCGGAGGCGCCGGCGGAAAATTCAAAGGCAAAAAGCTGTCCGAGATGAAGTCAAAGCCTGCCGCAAAAGCGTCAGGCAGCGGCAGGCCCGCGGCCTCGCGCGCGAAGATTGACCTCTCGCATCCCGATAAGATCGACAAAAAGAACATCATACAGAACCGGGACCGCTCAAACAGCGGGTCAATACAGCAGATTAACTCTATCGCCTCAAAACCTGACTATATGCGCATGGGGCCGTCTCATGACCTTGCCAACGGCGCGCCCGTTGTCGCTTACGGCTCTGTAGATGATAAGCACCTCGGCAATCCTGTAACAGTAGTGGACTCTGATGGCAATCGCTACAAGATGCAGTATGCCGTTGTCGAGGCGTCTGACGTGCTCACATCCAACGACGCGCAGGGCAACAGAAATCCCGAATATGAGTCAGATGACGCCTCAAGGATGCGCGCCGTCGCGGGCAACGGGCGCATGGCAGGCATAACCGAGGGATATAACCGCGGCACGGCTGACGAGTACAGGCAGGAGATGATAGACGACGCGGCGGCGTCGGGAATAAATCCTGAGACCGTGAAGGGTATGAAAAATCCTGTCCTTGTCCGCGTCATGCAGGCGTCTGATGTAACGCCTGATATCGGAGACCGTACGAACAAGCAGAGCGGCCTCAGCATGACAGCTGTAGAGCAGGCAAAGAACGACAGGCAGCGCATAAACCTGAAAGGCATAGAGACTTATGACGACGGCACGCCGACAATCGGGAGCCTCAAGCAGTGGATAGCCGAGCAGCCTGTAGCGGAAAGAGGGCAGATGCTGGGCAAGAACGGCGAGCCGACAAAACAGGCTATGGAGCGCTTCCAGGCGGCCATTTTTTCAAAGGCGTATGATAATGACTATTTGACCGAGATGTACGGACAGGCGCTGGATCCGCAGTGCAAGACCATCATCAATGGACTCGAGAAGGCGGCGCCGAAGATGGTAAACCTCGGAGACGCGCCCGACGGCTATGATATCCGGGATATCATCGGTATGGCTACTGAAAAGGTGGTGCAGGCAAAGCGCACGGGCATGAGCCTTGAGGATGTATCGGGGCAGATGGATATGTTCAATACCGATGAGAAAGATGACCTCGCGCGCGCTGTCGTCAAAATGTACGCGAAAAACATGAGGAGCGGAGCCGCCATCGGTCAGAAGCTGTCGGAACTTGCAGACGCGATGTATGCGGAAGGGCAGCGCACTGATGACATATTCGGTGCTGTTGAGCACGTGCCGCCGAAAGAGATTTTCAGGCAGGTGCTGGGAGAGGACAGGAAGCCCGGCAAGATGTCCGCTCAGATGTCCGCATTCTGGCATAAGCGCGGCGGCGCTTTCCTTGATGCGTTTTTTGCAGGCCGCGGATGTAAGACGTTTTTCAGCGCCCTGCGGAAGGAGTACAGCATATGCCGCTAAATCTCCATGATCTAGTCCGTGGCGCCATCAACATCGTCAATCCTGATGAAGATGTGTGGCTGATCCAAAACATCAGCCAGACTAACGTCAAAGGCCGCATAACCGCGGTTTACGCCGAGCCGGAGAAGGTGCGCGCCCAGGTGCAGACGCTTTCCGGCGATGACCTGACGGTCGTGAATGACACTCAGCGCACAGAGAGAGACAGGAAGTTTTATCTGTATGCGGAGACAAAGACGGGAAACGCGCCGTCAGGCATTATCAGGCCGCTCGGAAAATCAGGTGATTTTATGCGCCGCAATGACGGCACATACTGGAAAGTGTATAATGTATCAGAAGATTATACCACTGACGGCTGGGTGCTTGTTCTGGCGTCTCAGCAGGTTGACGTGCCGGAGCAGGTTAAATCCCTGATGGAGGAGATTGATGATTGATGTCCTTGCCATCACTTACGACTTTGTCCAGGCTTTCGCAAAAGGCTTTGACATGCCCGCCTATCCCGATGACCATATCGTGCAGGGCTTCCAAAACATGGCAACCCTGCCGGAAGGCACTCACGAGTTCTGCGTTATCACTCTCTTAAACTCCATTAAGCACGGCACCGGCTGGCACTACTGGACTAATGTGCACAAATCAGATCCGGAGCCTTTTGAGCAGCATATCAAGGCCGTTATAGAGTACATTATCCAGGTTGATATGTGCTCTGCCGAGCCTTTTACTCAGCCGCAGGTGACCCTTGAGCGCGCGCAGGCCTTACAGCTGGCGGCAGGCTCCAACATCGGCACCGAGTTTTATGAGCATGAGAGCGGCGGGGATCTTACCTGCCTTTACGCCGAGGATATACAGAACCTCTCGGGCTTTGATGAGACAAAGACCTATACATCCCGGTACATGCTCCGGATCCATTTAGGCATGAAGGCTCACGCCGCCTATGAGTCAGACTATTTCACAAAGATAGCCGTCAGGCCGATGGCTGTCGACGGTTCTAATTTAGGTACGCCGGGCACAATCCTGACCGGCGATGTAGATGTAGTAACCCAAAACCTCAAAAAGGAGGATTAAGATATGGCAATCCCTGCCAGTGAGTTAGTACGGGTACAGCCGCGTGTCCTCGCGGGCACAGGTCAGGATTTGGCCTTCAACGGGCTTTTTCTTGACACCAACGCTGTTATTCCGACAAATACGCTTGTAACTTTCCGTGACGCATCATCCGTCTCTGACTACTTCGGCGCTTCTTCTGCCGAGTACAGGGCGGCGCGTGTGTATTTCAACGGCTATAACAACTCTTTCATCAAGCCTACTGCGCTGTATTTTTGGAGAGCCAACACCGCGGGTGTTCCCGCTTTTATCCGCGGCAAGGCTTTCAGGGCGTCGGAGACCGCCTCGATGCTTTCTGCTATTCAGGGCGCGACCGGCGGCTCTCTGACTGTTTCCTCCGGCGCAAAGACCGCGACTGTAGAGGAGGTTGCTACCACTGCGATTACTTCCCCCTCTGCGGCGGCTGAATATATCACTACGGCTCTTGAAAAGACTGATGTTCCTGCAACCTGCAGATGGGATGCGGCTCTTTCCTGCTTCTTCCTGACCGCTCCGGCGGCAGACCTTACGGCAGGTCTGTCAATCTCCATTACCGGCTCGCTTGCGACCGCTATGGGGCTTGACGCCGCATCCGCCGCTGCTTCATCGCTTTCAGCCCTGGGAGAGACCTATACCGCCGTCCTCAATCACGTGACCGAAAACACGCAGAACTTTGTAACTTTCTCGACCATCGATGAGGTTTCGAAGGATGATGCCTTGCTTCTCGCGTCATGGAGCAATGCGCAGTATAACGAGAGCAACCAGTTTTTATACGTGTGGTGGAGCACCGATAACGCCCTTAAGACCGAAGACGCATCAGGTACTGCCGCCGCCGTATTTAAAGAAGCGGAGTATATCGGCACCGCTGGCGTATATGGCGCTGTAGAATATGCCGCCTTCCTTATGGGCGCTATCGCGTCTATTGACTGGGACAGGACTAACGGTGCTATCACCCTGGCTTACAAGGCTCAGAGCGGGCTTGCGGCTAATGTCGCGGTAAAGGCCGAGGCCGCTAACCTGACCAATAACGGCGTTAACTTCATGGGTGATTACGCATCGCGCAATGACGCCTTTATCCTTTTTCAGCCGGGACAGACTTTCGGCGCGTGGAAGTGGATTGACGCATATATCAACTCCTGCTGGCTCAACAATGCGCTTCAGGTTCAGATCCTTGTGGGCATGGAGATGGCAGGCCGCGTGCCGTACAACACTATCGGCTACTCGCGTATCCGCGCCTGGTGCGCTGACGTTATCGACCGCGCCCTTAACAACGGCGTAATCGACCGCAATGTGAACATCTCGCAGACGCAGATTAACGAACTTATCAACGAGGCCGGAGAGGATATCTCGACCGAACTTTACAACAACGGCTATGTACTGCAGATCCTTGACGCCGACGCGACCATCAGGCAGAGCAGGACTTCACCTTCCTGCAACTTCTGGTACACCTACGCCGGCTCGGTGCATAAGATTAACCTGCCGTCTACCGCAGTGGTTTAAGGAGGATTAAAAATGACTCAGGCTTTAGGAAATATCACCTCCGCAAACGCGGTGCTGGTGCTCGGCGTTGAGGAGCTTTATCCGGTAGGCGTACAGCTGACCAACTTCGCGACGGATCAGATGCTCTCCTCCGACGACATGGAAATCGCCCAGGCGCGCATGGGCGTTGACGGCGGCCTTGCCGCCGGCTACGTGCCCAATCCTTTCTCGCTCACTATCACGCTCGAAGCGTCTTCACCGTCTCTCACGGTCATGCAGTCTCTGCTTATGGCGATGAAGACCAACAGGACGACCTATAAGTGCTCTGTAACGCTTACTATTCCGAGCATTAAGCAGGTACATTTCTGGAGAAACGGCGTGCTGACCAACGGCAACCCCGTAACTGCTCCAAAAAAGACGCTTGATCCGACTTCGTGGAAGTTTGTTTTCCAGGATTACTACACTGCAGGCTTCAACGCCGGAGTTTAACGCATGAGAAAAGAAATCACCGTAACGCTCAACGACCGCGGGAATGAACTGACATTCCGCATCAGGGAAATGCCCGCGACAAAGGTTGAGCGCTGGATCATAAAGCTTGCCGGGGCGCTCAGCGCTACCGGCGTTTTTAGCGCCGATGTAGCAGACGGCGTCGACGCGCAGAAGGCTATAGCGGACTTTCTGCTTAAGGGCGGCCTCAGCAAACTCGGTGCCGTTACCAAAGACTATGATGAGGTCATTCAGCCGCTGATTGACGAACTTTACACCTGCGTTGAGCAGAAAGTAGGGAACGCCTATTTCGCGCTGACGCCTGATGTGATTGATGCGAAGATTGAGGATGTGCGCACGCTGTTTAACCTGCAGAAGGAGATAGTGAAGCTGCACCTGGATTTTTTCGTACCTGGCGCGGCCTCAGCCTCTACGAGCCGCCAGCCCCGAGAGGGTTCAGAGCCGCAGAAACCGAAAATATATCCCCGCTCATAAGCCCGTTGATAATCAACCATTATGCGACTTTGGCGGAGCTCCAAACGGTTTATGACTATGAGGATGTATTCCTGATGCTTGAGTGCATCCGGGTGGACAGCTATAACCAGTGGGCAATCACCAAGGCCGCAGAGAGGGAAGCACAGCATGGCAGTATTTGTTGACAAGCTTTTAATCGCGCTGGGTATTGATCCGAGAGGCGCCGAACAGGGGCTGGATCGGGTCAATAACAGCGTGGATAGAACTGACGCGAAGCTTGACGGGTTGAAGCACAAAGCCGGCGGCGTCGCGAGAAGTATTGCCATGCAAATAGCAGGGCCGCTCCTTGCGGCCTTTTCCGTCGGCAAGATGGTGCAGGGCTATATCTCCGATGTCGCGCAGGTGGCGGAGCAGACCGGGGCGTACAACAAGAAGCTTGAGGAAGAGCGGCTGAAAAAGGCTCAGCTGCAGAGAGTTACAAAAGAGGATATCGAACTTTACAAACGCGGGCGCGAGGCGTTTGTAAAGTTTCAGATAGCTATGTCGGATTTCAGCGCGAAGCTTATGCGCACGCTGATGCCCTTTGTTAAAGACCTGCTCGACAAGCTAAATCGGTTTACCGACTGGATAAGCCATAACTCAAACAACATCATCAGGTTTTTAACCATTCTCGCGTCTACCATCACGCTGGCGCTTATCCCGGCGGTAGCCAGATTCACGGCGACGCTCCTGAAAAATCCCCTTGTGTGGGTTGCAGGCCTTGTGCTCGCGCTCGCCCTCGCGATAGATGATCTTGTTGTCTACCTGAAAGGCGGCCGGAGTGAGTTTGACGCCTTCTGGAAGTGGCTCGG
>ERZ808052.5-NODE-5-length-27532-cov-9.223821_pt1 | contig 27532 bp, 21 predicted proteins | sample MGYA00380200_ERZ808052 | MGnify/ENA primary metagenome ERZ808052 (study PRJEB31490, sample SAMN06133366) | cow dung metagenome | isolation source: H10 | host: cow | place: China: Chengdu | collected 2015-05 ...
CCTAAAAAATTCTCCGGGGGGATATTTCAGGAAACAATTTCACACTGTTTTATCAAGCTACCGTGCCTTTTTACCAAATAGGCTACTCTCCCCTATTTCTCTCCGCTTTTTCAGCACGGTAGTTTGGTAAAGTAGTGTGAAAAACTACTTCAAAAGGGGGAGAAAACATGGGTGAAAGCAATGAAAAGCGTAGGAATAGTAGGCCTGCTCTAACTCCCGAAGCTAGAGAAGACCAACTAATTGCTCTAGCAACTAATTTAGCTGAGCAACAACTGCGTGATGGGACGGCCTCATCGCAAGTAATCACGCATTATCTCAAGTTAGGGACCACTAGAGAACGACTTGAGAGAGAAATTCTTAAGGAACAGAAAGAAATGATTAAGGCTAAGGCTGAAGCACTTAAATCCGAGAAGAGAGTTGAGGAGTTATATGCAGAGGCGCTTTCCGCAATGAGAAAATATTCCGGTCAGGAGGTTGTGGAAGAACCGTATGAAGACATATAGTGAATTAATCAAACTAGAAACTTTTAGAGAAAGACTTGACTATCTATATATTGGAGACCGAATTGGACATGAGACATTTGGGGTCAATAGATACTTCAATCAGAAATTTTACATGTCACCTGAGTGGCGAGATTTCAAGAGAGGTATCGTGATAAGAGACTACGGTTGTGATTTAGGAATCGCCGGATGCGAGTTGGGTAAGAAGATGATATTAGTTCACCATATTACACCGATAACTTTGGAAGACATCATAAATCATAGACCTTGTGTGTTGGACCCAGAGAATGTTATTTGCGTATCTCACTCAACGCACAACTATATTCACTTCGGAACAAAAATACCAGAGTATGTAGAGAGAACACCTAATGATATGTGTCCATGGAAAAGGGGGTGAATAGCTGTTGACTAGTGTAGTTAATACTATAAAACAATTAACTGGTATACATCCTGAGGATACTAGCTTCGATACGAATGTAATCTTTGCTATTAACTCAGCCATCAACGTTCTAGCCGATATAGGAGTTAGTGAGTTGGAAGATGTAGTGTTGACAGATGCTTCAATGACATGGGACGAGCTTCTTGGCGGTAGAACCGATATCGAGTATGTGAAAACGTATATCGCTCAACGCGTTAGGATGATATTCGACCCGCCAACTAGTTCTGCGGCAAACGAGGCTATGAAAAGTCTTATAGCCGAGCTTGAATTCCGCATTAGTACTAAATAAGGGGTGAGAAAGATGAGCAATCAACTAAGACATTACGGTGTTCTGGGTATGAAATGGGGTCGTAGAAAGAAAAGAGTGGCTGTTGATAATGGGCAACCAAATAATATCAATAGACCACCTCAACAATCAGCTCCAAAGAAACCTAGACGTATGTCTAAAAAAGAATTGCAGGCTAGAGTTAATAGACTTAAATTAGAACAAGAACTTGCTAGATTAGAAGCCGCTAACACGCCTGCTAAGAAGAGCAGAGTAGAGCAACTAGTAAAAACTGCCGGTACAGTTGCCGCATTAACAGGCTCCGCTTACACTATTTATAAGAACATTGATAACATCATGAAACTTGCTAAGAAGGTAAGTTAATGGCACTATCAAACACAGCAGTTCCAAAATATTATGGCGCATTTCGAGAGGCAGTTATGAGAGGCGAGATTCCTATATGTAGGGAAATCGAGATGGAGATGCACCGAATAGATGATATGATAGCTAATCCGGGTTTATATTACGACGATAAAGCTATCGATGGTTTCATAGAATACTGCGAGAATGAATTAACCCTTACTGACGGTAGCCCAGTGCATTTACTTGATACGTTCAAGCTTTGGGCTGAATCGCTTTTCTCTTGGTTCTATTTTGTAGAAAGGAGCGTCTATGAACCTAACCCAAGTGGTCATGGTGGACGATACGTAACAAAACGAATCAAGAAGCGACTGGTTAACAAACAATATTTGATTGTTGCCAGAGGAGCAGCAAAATCGATGTATGCATCATTCATACAAAACTACTTCTTAACAATAGATACGTCAACGACGCACCAGATAACAACCGCGCCTACCATGAAACAGGCGGAGGAGGTAATGTCTCCTATTAGAACCGCGTTGACTGTATCTAGGGGACCACTATATAAGTTCTTAACTGAGGGTTCGTTACAAAACACCACTGGTGCCAAGAGTAAAAGAGCTAAATTGGTCTCTACAAAGAAGGGTATTGAGAATTTTATGACAGGTTCTCTACTGGAAATCAGACCAATGAACATCGCAAAACTACAGGGATTAAGAACCAAGATAGCTACTGTCGATGAATGGTTGTCCGGCGAAACTAGAGAAGATGTTATAGGTGCAATTGAACAAGGGGCATCGAAGATAGATGACTATCTGATAGTAGCAATCTCTTCGGAAGGAACAGTTCGTAACGGTATAGGCGATACAATCAAAATGGAGCTTATGAGCATACTTCGAGGTGAATACATCAACCCACATGTATCCATCTGGTACTACAAACTAGATGACATACAAGAAGTTAGTAACCCGGAGATGTGGGTAAAGGCCCAACCAAACATTGGCAAGACCGTTACGTATGAAGTGTATCAGACAGATGTCGAAAGAGCTGAGAAAGCTCCTGCTGCTAGGAACGATATTCTAGCCAAAAGGTTTGGAATTCCTATGGAAGGATACACATACTTCTTTGCTTATGAAGACACCATCAAACATCGATTCCGAGAGTATTGGAGATTGCCATGTGCAATGGGTGCCGACTTATCTAGAGGTGATGACTTCTGTGCATTCGTATTTCTATTCCCACTGGCGGATGGAAGTTTCGGTATTAAATCCAGAAACTACATTTCATCGCTAACATACAACAAGTTACAACAAGCGCTTTACATTAAGTATCAAGACTTCATCAAAGAAGGTAGCTTAGTTGTTATGGAGGGGACAATTCTTGACCTAATGGTAGTGTATGACGACTTAGACCGTTTTATAGAGCAGCAACAATACGATGTATGCGCTTTTGGTTACGACCCTTACAATGCCAAAGAGTTCGTTGAACGTTGGTGTGGTGAGAACGGCCAATACGGCGTTGAAAAAGTCATACAAGGGGCTAAGACTGAATCGGTTCCACTTGGAGAACTTAAGAAACTGGCCGAAGAACGAATGCTGTTGTTTGATGAGGATGTTATGTCCTTTGCCATGGGTAACTGTATTACCATAGAAGATACTAATGGTAATAGGAAGTTACTTAAGCAACGTTACGAGCAAAAGATAGACCCGGTTGCGGCTATGATGGACGCATTCGTGGCGTATAAACTACACAAAGAAGCTTTTGAATAGAGGAGGAATCAAAATGGCTAATATTGTTGTCCCTAGACATATAAAGCATTCGCATTTTCTGTTCGACAACAAAAAGTATGATGTATACGGTCCTTCCGGTTCAAGCTATGGAGTTAATCCCAATAGAAGTAGATTCTCTAGAGGTGGCGAGAGAACTTTAATCACAGCTGTCTATAATAGAATAGCTATGGACTCTGCATCAATAGAGATTAAACACGTTAGATTGGACGAAGAAGGCAGGTACGCTGAAGACATGAATACAGCGTTAAACAATTGCTTGACGGTTGAGGCAAACATCGACCAAGGAGCAAGAGCATTTTTTCAGGACATAGTTATATCAATGCTTGACGAAGGGGTTATTGCAGTTGTTCCTGTCGTTACCGACAGAAATCCCGACATCACACAAGCATTTGATATTCATACTATGAGGGTTGCTCGAGTTGTACAGTGGTACCCAGAGTGTGTTACTGTTGATATTTATAACGACAGAACAGGGATGCACGAAACGATTAACGTTCCAAAAAAGAACGTCGCTATAATCGAGAACCCATTTTATGCAATCATGAATGAGCCTAACTCTACCATGCAAAGACTTATTCGTAAGTTATCTTTGATGGACATAATTGACGAGGAGTCAAGTAGCTGTAAGTTAGATTTAATTGTGCAGCTTCCATATATTGTAAAGAGTGAGACTAAAAAGGCTCAAGCAGAAGAGCGTCGTAAACAAATCGAAGCTCAATTGCAAGGAAGTCGTTATGGTATTGCATATATCGACGGAACTGAAAAGGTTACTCAATTGAATAGAAGCGTTGAGAACAACATGTTGAAACAAGTTGAATACTTAACTAATCTACTATATTCCCAATTGGGTCTAACGCAGGAAATTCTGAATGGTTCCGCTGACGAGAATGCAATGAATAACTACTATACAAGGACTGTTGAACCTATCGTATCGGCAATAGTTGATGAGTTCCATAGAAAGTTCTTAACTAGGACTGCTAGAACTCAACGTCAAGCGATAATGTTCTTCAGAGACCCATTCCGTCTGGTACCAGTTAATAGTATAGCCGATATGGCAGACAAGTTTACTCGTAACGAGATACTTACTAGTAACGAGTTCAGACAAATTATTGGTAGAAAGCCGTCAGCAGACCCTGCTGCTGATGAATTGAGAAATAAGAACATTAGTCAATCATCAGAGGAGATTGCGGCTCAAAATGGTAATGAGGAGGAGAAGACTACCGATGACAAGAAAGAAGTATGATTTCGCCGGATGGGCAACAAGGTATAATCTAAAATGCTCTGACGGTAGAACTATATCTACTGGTGCTTTCGCTCATTGCGATGGTGCTACAATTCCATTGGTTTGGAACCATACTTATGATAGTCCAGAAAACATCATAGGTAAAGCCACTCTAATTCACAAACAAGATGGTGTCTACGCTCAATGCGAGTTTAATGAAACTTCAACAGCGCAAACTGCTAAGGCTTTAGTTAAACATGGAGACATCACTTCTTTATCAATCTATGCAAACAAGCTTAAACAGAACGGACCTATAGTGTTACATGGTAACATCAAAGAGGTTAGTTTAGTATTAGCTGGAGCAAACCCGGGAGCTAGTATCCAAGAGGTTTTAATTCATGGCGAAGAAGTTGCAACAGCAGCTACTATATACAACGATGACGAAGAATTCGAATTCTATCACGCTGAAGACGAGGAAGAAGATGAAGACATCGAGGAGAATGATGACGAGGAGGAAGAAGATGAAGACGAAAACGATGATGCCGATGAATCTGAAGATATAGAACACAGTGCAAAAGGTAGAACAATCGCTGACGTTTATGCTACTTTCACCGAAGAGCAAAAATTAGCTGTAGCAGCTATCATAGACCAATTAGGTCAAGACGATAATCAAAATGAGGGGGATTCAAACATGAAACACAATGTGTTCGACAATGACCAACAAGAAAACACTTTACAACATTCTATTAACTTCGACGAAATCAAAGAAGACGCTAAGAGATGTGGTAGTTTCAAAGAAGCTTTCTTAGCTCATGCTGAAGATTATGGTATCAAAGATATAGAATCTTTGTTCCCAGAAGTTAAGGACATCTACAACAGACCAGAGTTCATTAAAAGAGAGACTACATGGGTACAACCATTTATGAGTGCTATACACAAGTCTCCATTCTCTAGACTAAGAGCTGTTTACGCAGACATCACTGGAGAACAAGCAAGAGCTAAAGGTTATACTAAGGGTAAGAAAAAATTAGAAGAAGTATTCTCTCTATTAAGAAGAGTTACTGAACCATGCACAATCTATAAAAAGCAAAAATTAGATAGAGATGATATCATCGACATCACTAGCTTCGACGTTGTTGCTTGGATTAAAGAAGAAATGAGAATGATGCTTAACGAGGAAATTGCAAGAGCAATCTTATGTGGAGACGGAAGAAGTCCATTAGCTGAAGACAAGATTAATGAAAAATGCATCAGACCAATCTACTCTGACGATGATTTATATTGCATAAAAGCAGCTGTTACTAACGGAGCTGAAAACCCAGCTAAAGACTTTATAACAACTTGCATTAAGGCTAGAATAGACTATGAAGGTTCTAACCCAACTATGTATACTACTGAAGAAGTATTATGCGACTTATTATTAATAGAAGACGCTAACGGAAGATTCATCTATGAATCAAAAGCTTCTTTATGTAATGTGTTAAGAGTTAAAGACATCGTATGTGTTCCTGTAATGAAAGGATTAACTAGAGACGCTAAAGATTCTAAAACTCACAATGTTAAAGCTATAATAGTAAACCCTAACGACTATACATTAGGTGCTGACAAGGGTGGTAAAGTAGCTACATTCGACGACTTCGACATCGACTACAACCAATACAAATACTTGATTGAAACTAGATTATCTGGTTCTCTATTAAAACCTAAGACTGCTATCACTATAGAAGAAGTTAAATAACTTCAAAATGGATAGGAGGGGTAGACCATGAGCGATGAAATCAGACACTACGGTGTCCGTGGTATGAGATGGGGCGTTAGAAAACAAAGAAAGCTTCAAAGTAGATTAGAAAGAGCTAAACAAAGGCAAAAGAATCTTGCAGTTAAGGCCGATAAGATTGAAAGTAAAGCTATTAAGTTAGACGCCAAAAATTCTAAAAAAGTATACAAACTTCAAAAGACAATCTTAAAAGCCGAAGCGAAAGGAGACGAAGAACGCTATAAAAAAGCCAGACAAAAATTAGCGAAGATTAATCTTAAGTCTGCTAAAATGAAAATGAAAGTCGCTGATATAAGACAACAAGTCAAAGGTAATAGCAAACTAATGACTAAGTTGGAAAAGAAAATAGATAAGAATGCAGCTAAGCATGCTAGAAAATATGAGAAAACAATCAACTCATTATTAGCTGCTGGAGATGATAAATCAAAAGCTAAAGCAAAAGCTATGAAAGAAGAAAAGAAAAAACAAGCATAATAAGGAGGTAAAAAGTAATGGCTAAATCTATAAACGAAGTCGTTAGCACTATGAATGAAGACCAACAAGCTGCGTTTTATTTAATATTAGACGCCCTTAGCAATTCAAGTGATTCAGCATCTCATAGTGATTTCGATGATGCTGACGAAATAATCCATGGTGATTCATCTATAGCTGACGCTATAGCATCAATGAGCGAGGAACAAAAAGACGCGCTATATTTAGCGGTACAAGCTGTTATGGAAGGCGATGACGCAGCACATAGTGATGAAGACTATGAATATTACATTGAAGCTGAGGAAGATGAAGACGAATCATATTTAAATCACACAGATATATTCGACGACGAATTCTTCCAAGATGCTAGAAGGATTGGTAGTTTAAAAGACGCTGTGCTAAGACATGCGGAAGATTACGGAATACAAGATATAGAATCTTTATTCCCAGAACCAACAGAATTAAATAATCCTCCTAAATTCATCAATAATAAAATTGAATGGGTTTATAAGGTATTAAATGGCGTATCTAAATCAGCATTCTCTAGAATTAGAATGTCTTTCGCAGATATCACTGATGAAAGCCTAAGAGCAAAAGGATATAAAAAGACAGGATACAAGAAAGAAACAGTATTCGAATTAATGAGAAGACATACTAGTCCTTGCACTATATATAAGAAAACTAGATTGGATAGAGATGATATTATAGATATCACAGATTTTAATGTAGTTGCTTATATTAAGTCTGAGCTGCAAGTTAAGTTAGACGAAGAAATCGCTAGAGCTATATTATTAGGAGACGGTAGAAGCGAGTTAGACGAAGATAAGATTGATGAAGAATGCATCAGACCTATCGTAAATGATGATGACTTCTATTGTGTTAAATATGCAATAACTCCTGAAGAAAACGACGATTTCCGTAAACCATTTATTCATGGCTGCATTAAGTCTAGAAAAGAGTATAGAGGTTCTGGTAAACCAATATTATTCACAACTGAAGACTTATTAGCAGATTTATTATTAATGGAAGACAATAACGGTAGAATAATCTACACTTCCGAAGAGATGTTAAAACATGCTTTAAGAGTTAGTGACATCGTTACTGTTCCATTATTAGAAGATTTCGTTAGACCTACAGAAGATGGTAAATACCACTATGTATTAGGTATAATAGTAAATCTTAGTGACTATAAAGTTGGTGCTGACAGAGGCGGAGCTACATCAATGTTTGATGACTTCGACATCGACTACAACCAACACAAGTACTTGATTGAAACTAGACGTTCAGGTGCTTTAACTACTCCATTCTCATCAATAGTTATCGAGCACATATCTGATGTAGCTCCAGCATCTTTAATAGATGATGAAGAAGACGAGTATCTAGAAGACTAGGAGGTCAAAATGGCGAAGTATAGTGGTTATGTGGGATTCGCTGTTGTCGAAGAGACTGAACTGGGCGTATGGACTCAGTCCATAAACGAACGACTATACTACGGCGATGTCCTACGTAGACGTTTAAATGTCCAACAAAACACTTCTATCAATGGTGACATTACTCTATCGAATGAAATTAGTATAGTGGCAGACCCATATGCAAATGAAAACTTTCATTGTATAAGGTTTGTTACCTATATGGGCAAACGTTGGTGTGTCACAGGCGTAGAAGTTGAATATCCTAGAATACGATTAACCCTAGGGGGTGTATTCAATGGCTAATAGACTTGGACTACACGCAATTCTAAAAGATATTACTCCTAATGTATACTATCAATCGCCGGGAAACGTACTAATGACATACCCGGCCATATTATACAGTAGGCGTTCTATAAAATCACAATTCGCCGATAACCTAAAGCACGTGATGACGAACTCATACACTATCACAGTTATGGATAGAAGCCCTGATTCTAAGATAATAGAGAAGATTATGGCGCTTCCATTCACATCGCATGCTCAAAGTTACGTGGCGGACGGATTATATCACGAAGTATTTATTATTTATTATTAAGGAGGACTCATAAATGTCAAAAATTATCTTTGATAACACTGGTGAAAAGATTTATGAAACTGGTGTCGACCACTGCGTATTATACGTAAGAGACGGTAACGCTTATCAAACAGGTGTAGCTTGGAATGGTATAACAGCTATTAATGAAAGCCCAAGTGGAGCAGAAGCTACTCCAATCTATGCTGATAACATCAAATATTTAAACATTGTATCTGGTGAAGACTTCGGAGCTACTATAGAAGCTTACACTTACCCAGATGAATTCACAGAATGCGATGGTTCTGCAGAAATCGTAGCAGGAGTCAAAATAGGTCAACAAACTAGAAAACCTTTCGCTTTATGCTACAGAACTTTAATTGGTAATGACGTTGCTGGTACAGGACATGGTTATAAATTACACTTCATATACAATGCTCAAGCTGCTGTATCTGCAAAGAACTACAAAACAATCAATGAAAGCCCAGAAGCTATGTCTTTCTCTTGGGAAATATCTACAACTCCAGAAGTTGTTGAAGGATTCAAACCAACTGCTACTGTTACAGTAGATTCTACTAAAGTTGATTCTTCAAAGTTAAAAGCTTTAGAAGACAAAATCTATGGTTCAGAAAACAGCGAACCTACAATGCCAACTATATCTGAAATAGTATCTTTATTAAGTAAATAATTACACTTGGGGCCGGCTAAACCGGCTCCTTTTAAATAATAGAAAAGAGTGGAGGAATTAACAATGATAATGCAAACAATAACTTATACAGACTATAATGGTAATGAGAGAAAAGAGAACTTTTTCTTTAACTTAAGTAAAGCCGAATTAATGGAAATGGAAGCTTCCAAAAAAGGTGGATTATCAAACTACATCCAAAGTATAATAGAAGCACAAGATGTTACTCAGTTAATGGGATTATTTAAGGAATTAATTATTAAATCATATGGTGTTAAATCACCAGATGGTAAGAGATTCATCAAGAATCAAGAAGTTGTGGATGAGTTTATTCAATCAGAAGCGTACTCTGAATTATATGTAATGCTGGCTACAGATGAGCAAAAAGCCACTGCATTCGTAAACGGCATCATACCACAATCCATAGTTGCGAAATAAAGGACCTTGAAATAGATGTTAGAACTCACTATCCAAGCGTATACGTTATTCAACGATGCAACGCAGGAGTTCACCGAAGTTCCGGAGCGAACTATACAACTAGAACATTCGCTCCTATCAATCTCCCGTTGGGAGTCAAAATGGAATAAACCATTCCTATCAGAGGAAGCTAAAACAGATGCTGAAATAGTAGATTATACCAAATGTATGACCATTACTAAGAATGTACCAGACATAGCATTTCATATGATAACTCTAGAACAGTTTAAGACGATAAACGAATATATTTCAGCCAGTATGACTGCTACTGTTATTCATGATAAAGAACCGGGTAGAGGGAAGAATGAAGTAATGACATCCGAGCTCATATATTATTATATGATAGCCTGTAACATACCATTTGAATGTGAAAAATGGCATTTAAACAGACTCATGACCCTTATCAAGGTATGTGGAATAAAGAACGACCCAAATCCTAAGAAACAAAGCGTTGCCGAAACGATGAAAAGTAATGCCGCGCTAAACGCAGCCAGAAGAAAGAGAATGAATTCTAAAGGTTAATGGAGGTATTGGTATGAAAGAATGGTTAAAAAGATTTAGAAATCCGGGCGTGTTAGTATCCCTAGTAGGTGCCATAGGGATAGTACTACAACAATTTGGGGTTGAGGTAGACCAAGTTTGGTTGAACAACACAATCACTGCAATCTGTACAGTATTAGTAATACTTGGTATAGCTAACGACCCAAATACAAATGGTTTAGACACACCAGTTACTACCAAGAAGGACGACGAACCTCGTTGGTAAAAGTAACTTCTAAGGGTGATTTTAGTAAAACTGAGTCATTCTTGAAAAATCTATCTAAGTATCAGGACAGAGTGAATCTAGACATGTATGCTCAGCGTGGAGTGGAAGCCCTAGCTTCCGCAACACCTGTTGATACAGGGGAAACTGCTGGAAGCTGGTATTACAAAATTGAAAAGAGCAAGGGAGAGACTGTAATCAGTTTTTGTAACTCTAACATTCAAAATGGAGTTCCAATAGCAATAATTTTACAGTATGGTCACGGCACTAACAATGGAGGGTGGGTCGAAGGACGGGATTACATAAATCCAGCCATAAGACCTGTATTTGATGACATATTAAAAGCAGCATGGAAGGAGGTAACTAAATGAGTACTGAGATAGAACAACGCGTCGTGCAGATGCGATTCGACAATCAACAATTCGAAAACGGTACTAAAACTACCATGTCCACCCTAGAGAAACTGAAAGCGTCTCTAAAGTTTGATAACGTTAAAAATTCATTTAGCAGCATAGCACAGGGCTTTGGAAAAATATCCGACTCAATGAAGAATGTAGACACTGAAGGTTTTAAGAGTAACGTAGAATCCGTTAGAGTTAAATTCTCAGCGTTGGAAGTATTCGCAGTAACTGCGTTACAGAGGATATCAAACTTTGCGATAACTGCTGGTAAGAATCTCGTATCAGCATTTGCTATAGACCCGATTACAGATGGGTTTAAAGAATACGAACTTAAGATGAGCTCTATAAGAACCATAATGTCTTCAACTGGAGCCGATTTACAAACCGTAAAACGTCATTTGGAAGAGTTGAACACTTATTCGGACCAAACTATATATAGTTTCAGTGATATGACTGAGAATATTGGTAAATTCACAAATGCTGGTGTTAAACTGGATGTAGCGGTTCAAGCCATCAAGGGTGTTAGTAGTTTAGCAGCTGTATCTGGAGCAAACGCAAATGAAGCATCTAGAGCAATGTATAACTTCGCGCAAGCTTTATCAGCAGGACATGTTAAACTTATAGATTGGAAATCAATAGAAAATGCAAATATGGCTACTGTTGAGTTCAAGAATCAATTACTAGAAGCCGGTGTTGCAGCAGGTACCTTAGCTAGAGAAGGCGACGGTATGTATAGGGTTCTTACTAAGAACGCCAACGGAGGCGAGATGAAAGAACTCATCAACGCAACTACCATGTTTAATGACAGTTTGCAACAACAATGGATGACTACGGATGTATTAATAGGTACTTTGAACGATTACGCAGATGTAAATACTGACATCGGTAAGAAAGCGATGGAAGCTGCTACAGAAGTTACTACATTCACTGGAATGATGGACGCGCTTAAAGAAGCAGCAGGTTCTGGATGGGCTACTACTTGGGAATTGATAATTGGTGACCTAGAACAAGCTAAAGCTCTATGGACAAGTGTAAATAATGTCGTATCTGAATGGATTGGAAATTTCAACAAGAGTAGAAACGATATATTACAAACGTGGAATGCGTTAGGCGGTAGGGAAGACCTACTTAAAGGTTTATCAAATATATTTAAAAATCTTGGTAATATTTTAGGTGCCGTAGGTAGAGCATTCAGAGAAGTATTTCCTAGATTAACTGGTTATAAATTAGTAGAATTTACCGAAGGCTTCAAGAATCTTACAGAGAAACTTATGCTGAGTGAAAACACGTTAGATGGTATCACTAACATATTTAAATCATTCTTTAAGATTATTGAAGTAGGCGTATCAGTATTGACACTCCCTCTTAAATTTATACCGGCTTTATTAAGCGGTTTTAAAGTTTTAGTCGACATTATTGCTAAATTAGGAGGAGGTTTCTCCGGAATATCATATGCAGTAATGGAATTCTTCACAAGTGCAAACGTAGTTGGAAAGATAGCTGATAGTTTAGCATGGGCGTTGGGTACAGTTGTAGACATGGTTCAGAATTTATTGAATCGATTAAACATCCCTATGACTTTCCAAGGTCTGTTGAAAGCCATTCCACCATTTGAGAAAATTAGAGATGCGGCGCGAATAGCCAAGGATGCCGTCGTTGAATTTGTATCTACATTAATAGATAGACTTCAAAATGCGGATTGGGTTGGCGCTAAAAAAGTTGTAACCGACACGTTTGAAGATATGAAAGAATCGGCTGTGAATGCTAAGGATTCCGTCGTTGCGAAAATGGGAGACGCAGGTGTTGCAATTGAAAGAACATTCGGCAAAGCATATCAGAACCTTAAGAATACTTTCGGTAAAATCTCATCATCCATAAAGAACTTTATAAACGAAACTGACTGGGATAAAGTTATAGAATATTTAGGTGGATTAGTCGCGTCTAAGTTCTTCCTAGACGTTGCTGTATTCGTTAAGAAGATTGGTGGATTTGTCGAGAATATAGGCGCAAGCGTCGATAAATTCATGGAGGGAATGGCTAAATTCGGACAAGTAGCCGACAGTGCAGCTGGTATATTAAACAGTGTTAAAGATTCATTAGAGGGATATCAAAAGAATCTTAAAGCCGACCGTTTAATAAAAATAGCGATAGCTATTGGTATATTAGCAGCATCTGTATACACACTATGTCAAGTTGATAGTAGTAAATTGCTACCTGTATTGGGAACTATCGGTGGATTATTCATAGAATTAACTGCTGCTTTCATAGCTATAGATAAATTTGGCGGTTTCGGTAAGGGTACTCTAGGTTTAATTGGATTATCAACTGCTATATTACTATTATCAAAAGCAGTTAAAACTTTGGCTGGAACGGATACTAAAGATATGTTTGTGGCGATTGGAGGCATAGCCGCTTTAATGATTGCGATAGGCGGATATTCTGCTGCTATGAAAATTATAGGCGGTGATATAACAAAAAGTGCAGTTGGGCTTGTGGCATTCTCAGTAGCTATAATAGTCTTGACAGAAGCGGTAAAACAATTGATTGGCTTACCTACAGATAAATTAGCGATAGCTCTTACTGGTATAGTTGCATTATCCACTTCAGTAGCTTTATCTACTAAAATACTTGGTAAAACTAATTCCGAAAAAGGTGCCGTAAAGTTATTGGCGTTTGCATCTTCGGTTAAAACGTTAGCCAAGGCAGCAGTTATATTGGCGGAATTATCTTGGGAACAATTAGCTAAAGGTTTGACCGGTGTAGGTGCTCTATTGGCAGAGTTGGCTATATTTAGTAGATTGGTTAGTGATAAAGCTATGATATCCACGGCAATCGGAATGGGTATATTAGCAGGCTCGCTATTAGCACTTATAATTCCATTGAAAGTATACACAACAATAGACTGGCCAGTGTTAATAGACGGTCTAGCTAAAGTCGGAACTACATTGACTGTATTGGGCCTATCTCTTAGAGCGTTTCCTAACAACGTGCCGACTATAGGCGCAGGTCTTGTAATAGTTGGCGGTGCACTTCTATTAATAACTCAAGCTTTGAAAACAATGTCTGGCATTGAACTATGGGATATGATTAAATCTCTTGGATTGCTTGGAGGTTCCCTTTATATTTTAGCAACTGCGCTTAAGGCTATGAACGGTACTCTAATGGGTTCAGCAGCACTTAGCGTAGCAGCAGTAGGACTAGTTATATTAGCACAAGCATTAGAGGACATTGGAGAAGTCGTAGACGGCGGACACATGGTTGGTATAATAATCAGTCTAGCAGCAGCTCTTGGTGTATTAGTAGCCGCAGCATGGGCGTTGGCTCCAGTTAGTGGCGTATTATTAACAATAGCCGGTGCTTTGGGAATCATGTCAGCGTCCGTATTAGTAGTTGGATTGGGTTTAACAGCCGTAGCAGCTGGAATAACAGCTCTTGGTGTATCTCTAGCGGGAGTTGGAATATCCATTGGTGGAGTTATATCTGCGGTAGCAATAGCATTCACTAAAGTATTCGAATATATCCTTAGCGTTCTGCCTACTATTGGTAGGACAATAGTGAAGACATTCGAAGCTATAGCGGAAGAAATGATAGGTGCTGCTCCAACGATATTTAAAGCAATATCCGTAATCATGGTCAATCTATTAAAAGCTATTGGAGAAATAGTTCCACAATTAGCAGAGACAGCACTTAAAGTTATAGACGGAGTCTTAGAGGCATTAGCTAATCACATCGAGTCTATAGTAGTAAACGTCGTTAAGATACTAATAGGATTGATTAGGGGTATAAGTGTACATCTACCAGAATTAATAGACGAAACTATTAAGTTGTTAGTTGCATTATTTGAGGGTATATTTGATGCGTTAGCCAGAATAGACTTCGAATCCATAACTCAGGCTATAATAGGAGCAGGTCTATTTACTGGATTCTTGATTGTTATTACTGCAATAAGTCCATTCATCCCAGCCGCTATGGTAGCGTTAGGTAAGTTCGCGTTATTAATAGGCGAGTTGATTGCAATATTAATAGTACTTGGCGGTATAGCCACAATACCAGGTGTTAAATGGTTAGTTGGCGAAGGTGGCGAATTACTAGAAGAAGTCGGCAAAGCAATCGGTAGATTCGTCGGAGGTATAATAGGTGGTTTGGCAGCAGGAGCTACGAGCACCCTACCCGAAATAGGAACCAATTTATCCGGATTCGCGGAGAATGCTAAGCCGTTCTTTGAAGCAATGAGTAGCCTAGATGATTCCGTTACCGACGGAGTTATGACGCTGGCTACTGCAGTTGGGCTATTATCAGCAGAAGGTATATTCAATGGTATAATTAAATTTATAACTGGCGATAGTCCGCTAGTTATGTTTGGTAAACAACTTGCTGAGTTCGCTCCATATATGAAGCAATACGCTGACATAATTGGTGGTGTTAACGCGGATGTCGTAGAGAAGACTGCTCTTGCAGCAAAGGCCTTGGCCGAATTTGGTAAAACGGTTCCTAATCAAGGTGGTATGGCTGCGTGGTTTGCTGGCGAGAATTCGATAGTTACATTTGGAGAAGAGTTGGTTCCTTTCGGGGAGGCACTATCTAAGTATTCTAAATCTGTAGAAAATGTAAACTCTAACGTTGTTCAAAACTCCGCTAACGCTGCAAAAGCAATCGCGGAGATGGCTCACGAATTGCCTAACCAAGGTGGTATGGTATCGTGGTTCACGGGAGACAACAAACTTAGTACTTTAGCAGAAGAGATGATACCATTTGGTAAAGCAATCAGTGAATACTCCGATTCCGTTGCGGGAGTTTCAGAAGCCAATGTTCAAAAATCGGCTAATGCGGCTAAGATGATAGCCGACTTTATAGAATTAATGCCTAACCAAGGTGGTATGGTATCGTGGTTTACAGGAGACAACACGCTTGGCAAATTAGCTAAAGAGTTGACTAAATTCGGTCCAGCGATGGCTGACTATTCAAACGTTGTTGCAGACATCAAAATAGAAAACGTCGAGAAGTCTATGAATGCCGCTAAGATTATAATTGACATGTTCTCTAATCTACCAGCTAGAAGTATAGACTTAGAAGAGTTTGGTGAAAATTTCGTAGATATTGGTAAAGCATTAAACAAATATTACGATAAAATAGAAAAAATCGACTTGGGTAGCGTTGAACAAAGCATTGAAACATTAAGAACGATTTGTTCGATGATTGGCGATTTATCTAGTACGAATGTTGAAGGTATTGCGTCGTTTACGACAGCTCTAAAAGAGTTAGGTAAAACTAGCGTCAAAGAGTTCGTATCAGCATTCGAGAACTCTGGTGTAGATATTAGAAAAGCCGTCGACACCATGTTCAAGGAAACTGTGGATATATTAAACCAAAAATCCATTTCTTTATCAGAAACCGGTTTGGCTATAACAACTGCAATATCAAACGGTATGAGCGATGGTATGAAGCTTATACCAGAAGCAATACGAACAAAAATCAATGAAGCAATAAAAGTTTGTACAGATTCAGTTAGCAAATTCAGAACAAGTGGAACATCCATGGTAGACGGTATAAAACAGGGTATACAAGACGGTAAAAACGCACTTACAAAAGTCTTTGGCGATGTTGTTGACGCATGTAGAAGTTCAATATCACAAGGTCGTGAAAAGATGGCTAGTGCCGGTAAAGAACTTATAGATGCTGTTGGTAGGGGTATAAGGACCAATCGAAAAAGCATGGAAGGCGCTATCAGCGATATGTGTAAAGAGTGCGTAGCAGTTATTGAAAGGTATGGTTCCAGCTTCTTATCGTCTGGTAAAGCAGTGGCAAGTAAGTTCGCAGAAGGTATCGGCAATCATTCCGTTGTAACGGTACAAAACGCTGCTAGAACAATAGTTAATGCGGCGAATGGACAGCTTAACTCCGGATATTGGTCTGCATATAACGCAGGTACTAATTTAGTACAAGGTTTCGCCAATGGTATAAAAGCGAAAGAATACGCTGCTAGCGCGGCTGCAATACATTGCGCAAATTCTGCAAACAGAGCATTTAAGAATGTTCTACTAATTAAATCACCATCGAGAGTTATGATGGAAAACGGTAAATGGTTTGATTTAGGATTCGCTAAAGGTATTTTAAACAACGAAGATAGTGTTTCAAACAGCGTAACGTCATTAGCTAATACAGCGATGAAATCTATGAAAAACGCTATGGCATTGATACCTAGATTCCTAGACGAAGATTTCGAGTTTAAGCCTGTAGTCAAACCTGTATTGGACATGAGCAATTTAGAGAACGCTCAAAATGGAATAGGAACTATGTTCGCACCAGTGCAAACTGGACAAATAAGCTCTTTATTCAACAGACCAAAATCAACTATAGATGTTAAATCCGTATCTGGAGGTAATACAGACAAGTTATTGAGTGATGTTATAACTTTACTAAGCGATATCAAGAGTAAGGATACCAACATATATATGGATGGTAGACAAGTAAGTAAAGCTATAACTAGTAAAATAGATAACGAATTAGCGTTTAATCAAAGAAAGAGGTGGTAAGAAATGGATTTCGATATTATAGTAAACGAAACGTATAGGCTCAGAGATAATAAAGTATATATGCCATCTAGACCAGCTATACCATCTAACGAGGAACGTATAGATTTTAAAGAAATCCCGGGTAGAGATGGCAGTGTGAGTTACTCGAATGGTTATAAAGACCGAGAGTTTCCTATAGACTTCAATGCATATGACGATAGTAACATTAATCTTAAGATGAGAACTGTTAATCCCATATTCATCAATGCTAAAACGATACGATTTACAGACGACCCTGATATATTTTATAAAGTAAAACAAATGAGGGTAGCGGACAAAGAACGTCCGTTCCCCAACTTGTACAATTTTACAGTAGATACTATCATAGAACCATTTGATTATATGGTTAGTGGAACTCAAAAAATCCGAGCAGTAAACGGTGACGTAATAGAAAACCAAGGAACTTATCCGAGTGCACCAATAATTACTGTATATGGCACGGGCGAAGTAAATATATCGATAGGAGCTTATAGTTTTTATATAAAACATGTAAACGGTAGTGTGACTATAAATTCTGAGATATTGAAATGTTATAAGGGTACTGAAAATATGGGAACTCAAGTAAAAGGTTCCTTTCCAATATTCGATGTAGGTTCTAGCAAAATTAAATTACCAGGTAATGTTACACATCTGGAGATAATACCTAATTGGAGGTACGTATAATGTTAGATAGGCACATTATATTATATGATAAGAATGATACTGAATGCGATAGCATGGGTATTGCCGTGTTGGATGAGCATATAAAAGATGACGTAATACGTGAAACCATGAATTCGAATTATACATTTGAGTTTATGATAGAACACGAGTACGCTAATTTACTAGAAGGTAGGTCAATAATCAAAGCTCCAACTAGACAAGGTGATGAATTGTTTAGAGTCAGACTAGTGGAACGAAACATTGGAGATGATGGTTATTCTTATGTATACTGCGTACAATTATTCTACTGCGACATGGAAGACCGACTAATAGAAGATTTAGAATTGAATGATGTTACCGGTTCCACAGCATTGACTAAAATGAGTCAAGCTACTGACGCACCACACAACTTTACTTTTTACAGCGATATTGACACTGTGGCGTATAGTTACTACTATCACAAACAATTCGCTACTGCATTGATAGGAGATTTGGACGAGAGTTTCGTAAATCTGTGGGGTGGTGAATTAGAAGTCAACAAGTGGGATGTCAAAATGCATAAGCATAGAGGAGAAAATCGTGGGGTAAAAGTTAGATATCGAGATAATATGACGGGGCTGAATGCGGCTCATGATTATTCTCCAGTGATAACTAGATTATATCCTATGTCGGCTGATGGCATAACCCTAGATGAGAAATATGTAGACAGTCCGCTAATGGACCCAAATCATCCAATAACTCAATCTATGGTATTTGATTATATTTATCTAACTCAGGATGACGGTTCCGACGGTGGATATTTGACAGAGGCGGAAGTTAAAGCAGCCATAAAAGAGATGGCTCAGGATATGTTTAGCGTTGGCAATATCGATAAACCAGAGTCTAGATATGATGTTTCATTGGAAGAGTTATGCAGAACAAGAGAAGCATCCCACTATGCAGTTTTAGATTATATTTTCATTGGAGACACCGTTGAAATACAGCACGAAGACTGGGGTGTTGATGTATCTACTAGATTAATCGAATACACTTATCAACCTAAAACTGATAGATATCTTAGCATGACGTTGGGTACTGTAACTGGAACTTTCTCAAACAATACTCAAAGGACTCAAGAGAGTATATTGGATAAGATTGAGACAAATAAGCAAACTATTCAAGGTAAGCTGGATGCAGCTGTAGAACACCTAACTAGCCTTATTCAAGGCGGTGTTGATGGTCATGTTGTGATAACACAGAATGAAATTCTTATCATGGATACTACTGACCCAGCTACAGCCGTTGAGGTGTGGCGTTTCAATAGTGGTGGTATCGGATATTCCAACACGGGTTATAACGGACCATTCATCGGTCTAACCAAGGACGGTAAACTAGTGGTGAATGAAGCTACCGCTCACACTTTAAGTGCTTCATTAATGAACACCGGTCTACTACAAAGCGCCGACGGCAAATCTTGGTGGAATTTCGATAACGGACATTTTAGTTGGGCTGATGGGGCTTTCACCTTTGATGGAGAACAGTTCGAATTTAAGATAAACGGAACCAATATAGTAGATACGCTAGATAAATCATTCACGATTTTAGCAAGTCATGAAAATCAAGTAATACCGGTTACATCAGACGGTAAAGCATTGGGTTATGGTGATTATTTATTCGAGTTCACTGTTATACGAAACTATAGTGGCGCTGAAGCTCCGTGCATGGTTACTAAAATCACGCCAAGTTCCAAAATAACGGGGGTTAGCTATCGTCAAAATGAAAACACTTGCTCCATGGTTGTCAACAAGGGGACTAATCTGAGCGCTAATCCAGATGAATATTTCGACGTAGAGCTAACTATATTAGACTATGTGTTAACAAAACGTATCACTTGGTGTACAGTTACACAAGGCGCTGACGGTAATGACGGTGTTCCGGGTACAACGTATTATACGTGGATAAAATACGCCGACGACGCTCAGGGTAACGGAATATCCAATTCGCCAAATGATAAAGAATACATTGGTTTCGCGTATAATAAGACGACACCTACTGAAAGCAATAAACCTAGCGATTACACATGGTCATTAATGAAGGGTAACGATGGACTTAAAGGTGAAGACGGAAAAGACGGAAATCCAAATTACACATGGATTAAGTATTCAGACTACTCCAATGGTAAAGATATGTATAATACACCAAATGAGTTTACTGGATATATTGGTATAGCTGTTAACAAAGATACTCCAACGGAAGGAACTGACCCTAGCGAGTATACTTGGAGTAAATTTAGAGGAGAAGATGGTACTGATGGTCAACCGGGTAAAACGTATTATACTTGGATTAAATACGCCGACGACGCTCAGGGTAACGGAATATCAAACTCACCTACAAATAAGGATTATATTGGTTTCGCATATAACAAAACTAGTGTCACTGAAAGTAATAATCCAAGTGACTATACGTGGTCCTTAATCAAAGGTACCGATGGTGTACCAGGAACTAATGGTAAAGACGGTAAAACGTATTACACTTGGATTAAATACTCCGATAACGCAAATGGCTCTAATATGTATGACATCCCAAAAGCAACGACTATGTATATCGGCATAGCCGTAAATCAGACTACATCAAAGGAGGGCACAGACCCGAGCAAATACACATGGAGCAAATTTAGAGGAGAAGATGGTGCTTCAGCACCTATACTTTATACGTGGATTAAATACGCAGATGACGCTCAGGGAAGCGGATTATCCAATACGCCTGACGGTAAAGAATACATCGGTTTCGCATATAACAAAACTACTGCTACCGAAAGTGATAATCCAAGTGACTATATGTGGTCTCTAATAAAAGGTACAGATGGTCAACAAGGATTGCCTGGTAAAGACGGTAAAACGTATTATACTTGGATTAAATATTCAGATAATTCCAATGGTTCTGGTATGTACGATACACCAAAATCAACAACTAAATATATTGGTATAGCCGTAAATCAGACTACATCAAAGGAGGGCACAGACCCAAGCAAATACGTATGGAGTAAATTTAGAGGGGATGATGGTGTTTCAGGTATAACTTATTATACGTGGATTAAATATGCCGATGACGCTAACGGTAATGGAATATCCAATTCACCGAATGGTAAAGAATATATCGGTTTTGCATACAACAAAACTACAGTTACTGAAAGTAATGACCCAAATGACTACATTTGGTCTCTAATAAAAGGCTCCGATGGTATACCAGGAACTAACGGTAAAGACGGTAAAACGTATTATACTTGGATTAAATACTCAGACAATTCCAATGGTTCTAGTATGTATGATACACCTAAATCAACGACTAAGTATATAGGCATAGCAGTAAATCAAACCACATCAACTGAGGGTACCGACCCAAGTAAATACACATGGAGCAAATTTAGAGGAGACGATGGTGTTGCGGGTACAACGTATTATACATGGATAAAATACGCTGACGACGCTAGTGGTAACGGCCTATCCGACAATCCTAGCGGTAAGGAATATATCGGTTTCGCATACAATAAAACTAGTGCCACAGAAAGCACTAAAGCGAGTGACTATACGTGGTCTCTAATAAAAGGTTCCGATGGTCAACCAGGACAACCGGGTAGTAACGGTAAAACGTATTATACTTGGATTAAGTATTCAGATAATGCAAATGGCTCTGGTATGTATGACACACCAAAATCGTCAACTAAGTACATTGGTATAGCAGTAAATCAGACTACGTCAACAGAGGGTACAGACCCAAGCAAATACACATGGAGTAAATTTAGAGGGGACGATGGTGTACCAGGAATTGATGGTAAAGATGGTAAAGACGGTATTACTCAGAAGCACAATCTTATAAAGAACTCAGCATTTTTCAACGGCAGTTCGGGATGGAAACTAGAAAGCAACACCAGCTTAGATTACGAGTTCAAGTATGGAGACCATCCGACAGTCCATATAGCATGTAGTGGAATAACTGATAAAGTTAAGTGGTACGGTATATCAACGACGACTAACTTAGCCATAACAGAACTTAAAGAAGGCGTTAAATACATTTTCTCATATATGTATTACACGCCAAATGTGAAAGAGTTTGATGGAAATCTTACGATGACATCTCCCTCCACATCCGCGTTTAATCTAAACATTGGGTCTACAGATACTGATGGTACGACAACGTTTTATGGTCCGTCACAACAGATAAGCGGATTAGTAGAGGGCATGTGGACTAAAGTCACAGGAAGTTTTATTCCCAAGAAAACCGGAAAAGTAGGTAGAGTTAAGCTCGGATTAGCTGCTAACGGAGAAGTTTGGGCTACAGATTTCAAACTAGAAGAGAATACCGAAGCCAGCGACTGGTGTGGTACTGCTGATGAATCTATAGGACAAGACGGAGTAGACGGTAAACCGGGACATGATGCTCAAACAGTGTCAATTGTCGCAAGTTCAACTGTATTCAAGAGTACCGATGGTGGAGTTACGTTCAGACCAGGGTCGATAACATTAACGCCATTATACCAGAATGTAACACATTCAAAATGGTTATACAGTACCAATAATGGAACTAGCTGGGTTACAATATCCAACAACGGCGTATCTGGTATATCATTAAACAGTCAAGCTGTAGCCATATCATACGACTGTCAACTATTTACTAATTCAATTACCACAGTACAGTTTAAAGTCATATCTACTAACGCTAGCGTGTATGATGTAATAACCATAACCAAAATATCAGAGAGAGCAGATTTAAATGACACCTTGGCGACTATGGAAATGACAATAAATCAATCTAGTACAGCTTGGCAAGCCGCATTTAAAACTAGCTCGGCCAATAATTTAATAAAGAATTCTGATGCTAAATTTGGAACTGAGAATTGGATTACCAACGGTGGTGGAATAGCAGTTGGAAAAGCCAATGCATTTCCGTTCTATGGAAGTAAAGAGCCATATTTCAGAACCAGCTTTCCTAGTGGAATAAAATATGCAGAAGATATAATCCTAGAACCAAACACAGACTACGTCTATGAAGGGTACGTCTACGTAAACGGTAGTATAGTACCTGGCAATAGAACCCCATTACATTTCTGGTGTTATACAACCAATTTGGGTACAGTTGAGGCATGCGATATTGTGGACTACAGACAGAATTTAGTGTCTGGTCGTTTTGTAAAATGTTATGTACACTTTAAAACTAAAAATGTAAATTCCAATATATATTTCAGACCATTCATATATAGCACATCTACCGTGGACGTTGTTGGTGCAAAGCGTTTATCTCTGAAGAAAGCCGACCGAGAGACTGAATGGTGTCAACACCCAAATGAAGTTGCTACTTCGGCCGTTACTATTAGCGAGAATGGTTTGAAAGCCACTCATAGTGAAGCAGACACTTATACCCTAATGAATGCCCGTGGTAATGCCATATACGACGCCGAAACTGGGGAAGCTATTGCGTGGATGTCCGCTAAGGAACAGTGGACAGAGGCTAAGTTTGATTATGTATTTGCGAAAAATATAATTAATTGTTACACTGGAGACTACACTTTATACGTAGACCATAGCCATACTGGGGCTAGTCTTGGTACTGCCAAGAATCCGTTTAGCTCATTCGCGGATTTGAAAAATCATATACCTGAAAACACCATAATAACCCAAGATTTACACATTATAGTTAGAGACCCGGGATTCGTTATACACGAACCACTTATATTATGGAGAATCAGCGGTAATGGATATATTAGAATAGAATTAGAGGGTACATTGGTAATAGAAAACGATTATCACGCTATTGAACTAATACAAATAAATACTTGGGTTTGGATACGAAGCGGTAGAACTGATGTTAACTCTGCTACTACCGGTGCAGTATTAGTGGCTAGGGCGTCTAACGTAGATGGCACTAATTGTATACGAGCGTGTGACGTATCTAGATTAGAAGTCGATTATTTAACAATGGTTAATACCAAAGGTTGTGCTTTATACTTGGAACGTACGGACGCATATACGTATTGTTGTGATTTCGGTAACTCTAATAGAGCTGTTTGGCTTAGATATCAATCTATATATTATTCAAGTAGCGATTGTGGTAGTTGTTCAACTTTCGTAAGATTAAACGCTGGTTCTAAAGCATATTGGGGGCATGCTGGAAGTCCTATAAGACCGAGTGGTAGCTGTGATGCCGATAATGGTATATTCTACAGTTTCGCCAATTGTGCAACTAAAGCTTCTGCTAGATACCCAGGGACATCGTCTCCATCAGCTCCAAGTGGGACTCAGAACTATACTAAATCTTTCGACCATACTTCTTTACAGACGTATCAATATGCTTGGACCAATTGGTCTACCGACGGTTCTTGTAAACAAGGTTCTTGGGGATATGGCCGAAGAGGTGGACACATGTTCTTTGATATTAGCGGTATACGTTCGTTCTTAAGTGGTACGGTTTTAGATGGAAATACGATAACGTTAACCAGAGCAAATTCTGGAGGTTTAAATGCTCAATCTAATGTATATTTATGTGGGTCCACATGTTCGTCTGCTAGCGGTACACCAACATATTCTAATAGAACTCACGTTGGGACACTATCGTGGGGAGAAAAGAAGACGTTCGAGATACCACTAGCCATAGTACAGTCTTTAAAAAGTGGAACATGTAGCTCGTTAGCCGTACACGTTGATAGTGACGCTCAAAATGACTATATTAATATTACTTCTGCAAGCATGACTTTGAAATGCAAAAAGTAATTTCAATCCCAAAAAATCCCCGGGGGGAAAATTTGGAAAAACAAATCAAAAAATGCGGGCTACGGCCCGCTAATAAAGGAGGTTCACATGTTTACTAAAACTGAAATTTATGAACAACGCAAATTTGAAATATATGAAAAAGACTATGTTAATAGTGTAGATATATTAATAGCAGTTGTTTACTGCGAAAAGCGAAATAATGACATTTGGCAAATAGGACAAGTACAAAAAATGAGAGAAGATTTATACGAAGCCAATAAAGCATATTACGAAGACGCAATCGAAGCGTTCCGTAATGACTGTGTCGGTAAAGTAAATAATTCAAGTATTGTAAATGAAAACATCGAAATGCTGAATTCAAACGTAGACGTTATATTAATGGCTATAGCCGAGTTAGATGAGAAAATATCGTCAATGTTACCAGAAGAACCAGAAATTCCGGTAGAGCCTACTGAATAGGAGGCATCAAAATGACAGATATATTTGAGTTGTTAATCGAGGAAGCTCCTGTTGTTGCGATAACCATAATAGTTGTTTATTTGGCTATAAAGTTCTTTAGAGCAGCTGTTGATTGGTGTATATCCATTCTTAATGACAATCGAAAAAGAGCTACTGCCGAAGAAGAAACGATAAAAGCCGAGAGTAAAAAAATCGGCATCACACAGGCCGAACGTGATGCTTATAAAGCCAATCACAACACCCTTACTAAAATATATCACGAACAACAACAAAAAATAAATGAGCTAGACCATCAAATAACAAATTTGACTGACGCTATTGAAAAGAGTGAGGAACGTTTCGAACGTCTATTATCGGTACACGAAAGTTTATCCAATGACTACAAAGACATGAACGAGTCTCTAAAACTGACAGTTAGCATGATGTCAACTTCGTTGGAAAATATAATAGATAACACTAATAGAACTAACGAGAAGATAAAGCTAGTCGAAAAAGAAATTGTATTAATAAAAGAAAATATTAGGAGGCATGACGATGATAATACAAACAACTCTAACATCTAATAATGCCCGATATAAATCTACACTGGAACCGGCTCTAAAATTATACAAGGGTGATATAGTGTTTGTTGAGATAACACTTATCAATACCATCATATCATCAATAAACGGACAAGAAGTCGAAGACTCGATACCAATGAGTCAATTATCCGACGTCAAAATGAAATTGAAAACGCCTACTGGTACTGAGACTATAGACAGTATTGACATAGTTGATAATAAAGCTAAATTCAAATTACACGTGACAGAGGAAGTTGGTGAATATCCGTTTTATTTGATATGCTACGATAGTGATGGTTGCGTATTTAGGACAGTACCTACAAAATATACTATCGAGGATATTCTATGAGTATAAAGAGTATAAATTCATTAGTCGCGTCTGGCTATAAGGCCAAACTTACCAATAGACTAAGATTTTATAAAGGTGACAGATTAGATTTATGTTTTTCAATCGCAAATCAGCTGATAAGTGAGGTTGACTCTAGTGAGGTAGTTGATGGTATATTACCAATAGACTCTCCGAATATTGAGGCTAAACTTATATTAGAGAATCAGGAGATAGTAGGGACTGTCATAGAAGACAATCGCGTAGTCTTCAGATTTGAACCAGAATATCAAAATGTTGGTATGAATCATTTCCAAATAGTTATCGTAGAGCACTGTGAAGATGGAACTAAGGATATTCTACACACCCCGATATTCTCGATAGAGATAGCAGAACCGTTAGGATTTCTGCCAGAAGAAGACGATGACGACACGGCCGTTGTTGGCAGAGCAATCGTTGGATATTCTCGAGTGCGAAGCGTAACTCCGGTTGATATAGATTTAGGATATGAACCTTGGGTAGATGGCGATATAATTACTGCGGAAAGACTAAACGATATGGAACGTAGAATAAGTCAAAATGTAGACGCATTAGACCAATTGTTATATACTCCTATCGCAATAAACTCGTTTTCAATAACTCCTAATACAGCTGAAATGGGAATGATAGTATCCGAAGTAAAATTAACATGGGCATATAATAAATCCATTCAATCTCAGAAACTTAATAATGTTGAATTGGAAACAAACGCTAAAACCGCAGTGTTTAATGATATTTCAACAAATAAAACGTATACCCTATGGGCTACTGATGGTAAAACCAATGCGAGTAGAAGTGTTAGTATATCATTCTTGAATGGCAGATATTATGGCTCTAGAACGGAGGATACCTACAACAGTGAGTTTATATTATCACTTAATAAACAGTTGACATCGTCCAAGAACACCACATTTACAACTGATTGTGGTGATTCGCAGTATATATATTTCGCAATACCATCACGATTTGGAACACCTACGTTTAGTGTAGGAGGATTCGTCGGTGGTTTTATCAAAGCAGCTACAATCGATTTTACTAACTATTCTGGATATACCGAAA
>ERZ808052.6-NODE-6-length-26730-cov-8.582186_pt1 | contig 26730 bp, 17 predicted proteins | sample MGYA00380200_ERZ808052 | MGnify/ENA primary metagenome ERZ808052 (study PRJEB31490, sample SAMN06133366) | cow dung metagenome | isolation source: H10 | host: cow | place: China: Chengdu | collected 2015-05 ...
TATAGCCGCTGGCATGCATAGAGAATGCATCGCCGGTATACTCAGAATAGCCGGTAACAAAAATGAGATTACATTGGGGATTTAACTCTTTGATCTTTTTCGCTAAGGTCAGACCATCGATTCCGCGCATATGAATATCCAAAAAGGCAACATCACATCGATTGGATTCTAAAAACTGCAGGGCCTTGTGTCCGGATTGAAATTCGCTGATCTGCGCAGTGGGGCAGGCTTTGCGAATTGATCGGACCAAAAGTCCTAAAGCTAGTTGTTCATCATCAACGGCTATAATATGCAAAAAGATCACCACCAATGTATTTTAGGGCATTATAACACGAAAACGCAAGAAATTCAACACACCCATATGAGATGAGATAAAAAAGTTAAATCCCCCGATTTGTCATTATGTTGTCATAGTCTTTGCGTAAAATGAACATTGGGTATTTATTTTTGTAATTCCGTGTCGGTTCACACCGAAATTTGAAACCGAATTGGCTATGCTGGGGTATTGAGGATGGAAGAACAAATCGTGAGAACATATGCGGATATGGTTTACCGTATTGCCTACCGCTATGTGAAAAATTCAATAGATACTGACGATGTGTTTTCCGAGGTGTTTCTGGCCTATTTCAAAAAGGAACGCACCTTCGAAAGTGAAGAGCACCGTAAGGCCTGGCTGATCCGGGTAACGATCAACTGCGCTAAGGATTTTTTGGCACAGCGCGCCCAGCTGCAGCAGCTCCATGAGGAAACGCTATCTGACCCAACAGCCCGTGATGCGGATACATATATGGACCTGTATAAAGCAATTGAGGGGCTTCGTCCTGAGTACCGTGAGGTTATCAAGCTTTTCTATCTGGACGATTTGTCCGTAAAGGAAATTGCACAGATCTTGAATAAAAACGAGAACACGATCAAGACGCAGCTGTTTCGCGCCAGAGACACATTAAAATCTGTTCTTGAGGCGTGATTGACCATGTTATCACAGATATACAGCACACAGTGCTTTTATATCAAAAAATCTGTAAGGAGGAAACTGGAATGAAGAAGCTGAACGTGCGGAGAATGGGATCGATGTTCCTTGTTGTTATGGTGCTGATGGCATTTCTGGCAACACCTGCTTTCGCAGCTGGAACCGAAACTAACTTCGACAGCATTACTAACCCCATCGTGGACTTGATCAACAGCCTTCTGACACCTGCCTTGGCAATTGTCGGCGCTATTGGTTCTCTGTACTGCGTTGTGCTGGGTGTTAAGTATGCAAAGGCTGAAGAGCCCCAGGACCGTGAAAAGGCAAAGGGTCATCTGAAGAGCGCAATCATCGGCTTTGTGCTGATTTTCGTTCTGATGCTGGCACTGAAGCTGGCTATGCCCATTCTGCAGAACTGGGTTGCTGCCAATAGCTAATCAAGAAGATATAACCGCAAAGTAACAACAGGAGGGGAATATGCGTATACATAACAGGCAATGGAATATATGGAGTCGCAGAATAACTTCTCTGTTGTTGCTTTGCGGTCTTCTTTTGCCTTTTTTGACCCGTACGAATGCAGCAACAGTAACCTACAAGTACGATTGGATTAAAAGTATAACAGAACTTCCCACGGACAATCAGTGGCACGACTACTTTATTGCATGGGAAGATACTGACGATAATAATAAAGTTTGGTTTGCGGATTACCATTGGTATACCGCAGACGGCTACAACAACTATGATGCAGGCGGCTCCCACTGGATGGAGTATAAGGCGGCCTCTACCTTGCCGGACAGTAGATCCGGCAGCTTTACCTCAAAAGACAGCTTGGGCCATATGCAGATCAAGTTTGCCGGCATCGATAAAGACAACGAAAATTCTCCTATGTACTATATCCGTGTGTCTAAAATGAGTGGCGGATACAGCTATTTTACGGAGTATGAACCTACGGATAAAGAAAAAAGCGCGGAGGCCTTTACCTTCCAGGATAAGGGCGATGAGTTTCATATTTTTGTCAATATCAGCGGCAAGGCGGATCGATATCTGACCCGGGACGGTCAATATCTGGAAACAACAGAGTCTTCTTCTGTTGGCGGTGGGGAATATTATCGGCCGCTGCGCGTCTATAAGCGAACCTTCACCATTGATGAAACGGAGCAAGGCGATATGGGCGATCCCATCGGCAAGGTGAACCTGTATGAATACTCCTGGGTCAATACGGTTGAGGAACTGATGGCACTGGCGGGTAGCGATGGGTGGAGCGATATTATGCTTGCCTGGGAAGATGCTGATGGAAGCGGTACCAGCAATCCCGATAAGGTATGGTATACCAAAGAAATTTGGAACGATGAAGAGAACTTGCCCAATTACTCAAATGCTAATACAGAATACTATTATTATTCCAACGATACTTTGGGCAGTGATGGCTATGGTTCTCCCTATGCCGAAAGCTTTATTCTTCCGTCTAAGGTAAGTCATTTCCAGATGAAATTTGTTGGCTGGGACGATGATAACCCGGTTAGCGGATATACCAACGGAGAAGGAAAAAGTCAGGACTCCCCAATGTTCCAGATTCGCTTTGATGTGGGCAGGGGAAAGTATTACTACTTGGGCAATGATAATTTTGAAGAAGACCCCAGCGATGCCGAGGATTATACGGCGCAGTTGCGTCTCGGTAAGGCCCAAGATGAGGATATCAGCGGTTCATTCCATATTTTCCGCAATATCGGTGGCTGGCTTGTGGATGATGAGTATCTTACCCGGAAAAATAATCGCTTTGATGTCAGTAACGATAATGCTAGCAAATACTGGGAATATCCCTTCCGGATTTACACCTACCGTCCGGTAGAGTATGATGCCATTGTCAAGAGCTTTACCATCGGCAAGGGTGCTACCTACTCCATTGACAAGCAGCTGATCGTAGATAAGGGCGTTACCATCACCGTGGAAGACGGTGGTGTGCTGATGATAGACGATCATTTGCTGAATAACGGCAAAATCATCGTGAAAAACGGTGGCACGGTCATCGTCAATGAGGGCGGTTATATTATGGCCTACGATCAAAATGCTGGAGGAACAATTTCCCTGGATGGCGGCAATCTGATCATCCTGGATGGTGCCAAGGTGATTTGCGATCAAGGAAAGGGAAGCGTTGACGCAAAGAATGGCGCTACGATCCTGAACCGTGGTATGCTGATGGTAGGTAATAAATTGATTCTGAACAATAATAGCTGTTTGACTAATGAGGCGGATGCAATGCTGCTTGTAGGTGGCAGAATTGACCGGGAGCGCGGCGGTGTCGGCGCGTTTGCGTTTGATGAAATCGTTAGCCGTTTGGACACAGAAATGTTTACTTACCTTATTTCCAACACTTCAAAAATCGTTAATAAGGGTGCAATCAACGAACCGCCTGAGTGGTATACGGACTATAGCGATGGTGCGAAGGACCGCATCTACGAACGTAAAAACGGACATACTGACATCCGTTAATCTATCAAAATTATTGAAAAGGAGAGGAAAGCATGCTGGACAAACTGAAGGATCGGATAAAGAACATCAATAAAAAGTTCCTGGCTATCAATATAGCGGTCGTGGCAATCGGTATACTGGCGATTGGCTATATAGTCCGGCTTGTTATCTCCAATCTTGGGGCTATGGTAAGCGGCGAGCCTTTCCTGTGGCATCCGATGTATCTGCTGCAGCCGGCGACCTGGCTGACCGGCGGAATGATCGTTTTGGTCCTGTGGGCTGTATTCTGGCTGGGCGGCGGTCATATGCGAGGCCTGTTTAACGGAAGCTTTTTTGGTGGAAAAGCAGAAAAGGCTATGGTTGACGGCGTTTTGGAGAACAGCCGCTTTATGACCGATAAAGAGCGGGATAAGTTCTTCTACCAATTTGATTATGATAATGCCGGCGAGGCAAAACGCGACGGTGTACCCATGCGTGCAATCCTCGATAAAAAAGGAAAACTCCAGTGTAATTTTATGCCGAATGCCCACTCTTTGATCATTGGTGCTACCGGTTCCGGTAAGACAACTACCTTCATTAACCCTATGATCCAGCTTTTAGGTGCCACCAATTGCGGTTCCAGTATGATTATGACTGACCCCAAGGGTGAATTGTTTGCCATGCACTCCAAGTACCTGAAGGAACGGGGTTATGATGTGCTGCTGCTGGATCTGCGTGATACCTATTCCTCCAGCCGTTGGAATCCCTTGGGCGGAATTTGGGATATGTATCAGGAATATGTACATGCCGGCAAGGGGATTGTTGTCCACCGAGATTCTATGGCAGACTACCCGGAACTGAAACAGATGGACGGCATGGCGGAAAACGGTGCGGTCTGGGCCCAGTGGCAAGGAAAGGCCTATGCTGACCTTACCCATTGCTATGACGATGTTTCTGTTGCAAAGCAGAAGATCTATGACGAAATGTACGAGGATCTGAACGACTTGATCTCCGTCATTTGTCCCATTGAAAATGAAAAAGACCCCTTGTGGGAAAAGGGTGCTCGTTCTATCATTCTGGCGACCTGTCTGGCAATGCTGGAAGACAGTGAGGACCCCTCCCTTGGCATGACCAAGGAGAAGTTTAATTTCTATAATTTGAATAAAGCACTGGCAAACAGTGAGAACAATTATCAGGCTCTGAAGGATTACTTTAAGGGCCGTAGCCCCTTGTCCCAGGCAGTAACGCTGTCCCGGCAGGTGCTTTCCGCAGCTGAGGCGACTATGTCCAGCTATATGTCCATTACCTTTGATAAATTGAATATGTTCAATGACCGTGGTCTGTGCGGACTGACCAGCGCCACAGATATCGTGGCTTCTCAGTTTGCAGAGCGGCCTACGGCGTTGTTTATGAAGATCCCCGACGAAAAGGATACCCGTCATGGATTGGCGGCGGTGTTCGTGCTGTGTATGTATAAGGCGCTGATCAAGGTGGCCTCCGCCCGTGAAGATCTGAGCTTGCCCAGAAATGTTTACTTCATTTTGGACGAGTTTGGTAATATGCCGAAGATCGAGAAATTTGACAAGATGATCACCGTTGGCCGTTCCCGTAAGATCTGGTTCAATATGGTGGTGCAGAGCTATTCTCAGCTTAACAATGTTTACGGCGAGCAGGTGGCTGACATCGTCAAATCCAACTGCGCTATGAAGATGTTCATCGGTTCCAATGATATCGGTACCTGTAAGGAGTTTTCGGAGCTGTGCGGCAACATGACTGTCAGAACCAATTCTACCTCTACAGGCCTGGGTTCCAAGGAAGGGGACATCAATGTTTCCACCCAGACCCAGGTGCGTCCGCTGATTTACCCGTCTGAGCTGCAAAAGCTTAACAATAAGGTCAGCACTGGCAACGCAATCATTGTTACCTTTGGTAACTATCCCCTCAAGACGAAGTACACACCAAGCTATAAATGCCCCTATTATAAGTTCGGACAGATGGATCTGGGCGAGATCCGCAGCCATGTGTTCCGCGCAGAAGCGGTATACTATGACTTGGGCAATCGCAACCGGCTCGTGCTGGGACAGTAAGAGGTGCATAATATGAAAAAACTTTGCTTACTGTTTGCGGTTCTCGTCTTTATGTGTGCGGTGGCTATGCCTGTTTTTGCAGCGCAGGCCGATATGCCGTTGCATATAGCCGGTAATACCTATTACGATTCCAAAGAGAATTCCTTTTTATATTATGTGAATGCAACCGCTTCTCAGGCAGTGCGTAGTAACGTAGCAGATGGTATGATAACCGAACAAGCAGTATCTGTGAAAGCAGATACAGGTGTAACTTTGGAAGTGTATTTGAACGGAGAACGGCTGCAGAGCATTTCCGGAGGAACCGTTCAAACACCCGGCGAGTACGTGGTAATGTATGTAGGAGGAACTGTTTCGGAAAGATTGTTTTCCTTTACAATCGTGCCGAAGCTTTGCAACTCTGTTACCAGTTATGCGTTGCCTGCAGGGTTTGAATTTACAGAGGCGACCTTAAACGAAGAACCGATTTCTTTTGAGAAAAATTATATTAAGCTTACCCAAGAGGGCGAATATAATATCCATTATCGCTGTATGAAAACCAATGTGCCATACCAGCTTCTGTTAAAGACAGATTTTACAGGCCCGGTACTCTCTTTAGAAAATGTAAAAGATGGGAAGGCACAGGGCCCGGTTGACATTTCCGAAGCAAAAAATGCGGCGCATATTACAATCTATCACGACGGAGAAAAGATTGGCAAAAAAGATGTGCTTACGGAAAGCGGCGAATATTTTATTGAACTGGCGGACGAAGCCGGTAATAAAACAACCTATTCTTTTACAATTTTAATCTATTTTGATGGCAACAGTTGGCTGTTCTTCTTACTGATTATTAGCTCTTGTGTTGGTATCATTATTTACCTTGTACACTCCAGAAAACATTTACGCGTTCGTTAAAGCAAAATTCCCATAGAGGCAGGTGAAGAAAATGGAAGATATGCTTAGTGGTATGGGTGATACCATTATGAACGGACTTCAGTCCATCTTGTACTCGACGATCTATAAATTACTATACTATCTTTCGGTGGGCTGTTGCTGGATCATAAACCTGCTTTACAGCATGTTTGAGGTCATGGCAGGTCTGAGTAAGGTTTCTTACGATGGCGACTTTGATTATCTGATAAATATTTTCTTCTCCAATACCACAGTTTCTAAAATCTATTGGGGCATGGCTTTGATCGGATTAACGGTAGGCTTTGCCTTTGCCATCGCAGCAGTGATCAAAAAGCTGTTTGACACGAGCGACAAGGAAAAGCGCAGTTATGGGCAAATACTCACTGGCTTGTTCAAGTCTGCCTTGACCATCTTGTGTATGAGCCTCATCATTACTATGGTGCTTAATGCAACAACCTTGCTGATGCAGCAGATAAATTATGTATTTATCAATGCGGATGATTTGGGTGAAGAGGAATCCATTACATATACGGACGAAGAGTATGCGGCAATGGCTCGTGCATTGAATACGATTGGCAATTTTTCATTAAATCCATCCTACAATAATCGTTTCAACTTAAATAAGTGTTTCAATGAAGTGCGGCTTGACCTTCAATATTTGAAACAGCAAGGCGTATTTGATTTCCATTATGTGACTACCGATGTAGAAGGAAATACCATCGCTACCTGGCAATCGGCTTTGCAAAAAATAGCCAATTCTGCCAGCCTGGATCGGGATTTAAGCCTGGATGTCTATCACGAAAGTGTTTCTAATTCCATTTTGCAAGCTATGGATCTGCTGAAGGTAAACGGTTCTTTTAAGCCGCTGGAAGAGTATCAGCGTCATTACCAACCTTCCCGTAGCAGCCTTCCAATGGATCGTTTCTTATTCTTGATGGCTACTATGCGAGCCGCCAAGAACGAGGATTATAATGTAAGTCCCAGTTTGACAGATCCTTTGCGCGGTGCCTATTACTATGGTGAAAAGAGCATTTATGATCTGGATACGGTCAATGAAGATTTCGATATTGGTATTGCGGCATTTGACTATCTAATTCTGTTTTTAACCTGCTATAAAATGCTGGTAACACTGGTCACGATTATATTGAACTGTGTTGGTCGTATCTTCAATATGCTGCTGCTATACTTAATTTCTCCTTTGATTCTTGCGGTTTCTCCACTGGATGATGGCGCGAAATTTAAACAGTGGACCACAGCCTTCATCGTGCAAAGCTTTAGTGTCTTTGGCACAGTCATATCCATGCGGGTGCTATTGCTCTTTATGCCGATTGTAACTGACCCAAATTTGGTCCTGTTTGCAAACCCAGTAGCCAATATATTGGCAAAATTGGTGATCGTTTTGGGTGGATTCGAGGTATCGGAAAAAGCAACCAACCTGATTACGGGTATTCTTGCGGATAATGCAGGCTGGCAGTCTATCACAGCCGGTGATATGAGCGGTACCGCCAAGAGCGTGGTTGGTAAAGGCGAGCGGTTTGCCGGTTTTGTTGGCGGAAAAGCCTTTAAAACAGCTGGTGGAGCTGGTCTTTCTGCACTAGGCTTTGGTGCAAAGATGGGTCTTAAAGGTGCAGCCGGCGTTGGCCTGGGTTTGGGCTATGGCGCGTATTACGGCGGTAAGACTGCAGGTAAAGCTGTCTATTCCGGCGGTAAAGCGCTAGCAAGCAAGATCTCCGCATGGCGCAATAGTGGCAACGCGGATTCTGTGCCTGAGAGCCACTCTGCTCCCGTGCCCGAGGGTCAATCGACTCCAAATCCCGTTCAGACAACGACCGGATTTGAGAGCTTTGACTCTGCCCCGGTTGGTCAGCAGTCACCCAGGATTGCGGCAATGGCTGCGGCATTTGATGCCCGTAACCAGGGAAAATCACCCGAGATCGCGGCAAAGGCTGCGGCCCTTGATGTGCAAAATGCAGGAAAAAGCTCGCCAATGGTTCAGCAATCTTCCAAAATTGCGGCAATGGCCAATGCATTTAATGAACACAATCTGAATCCCGGTCAGCAAACAACAGATCCCTATGCGGCCGGTCAGGCAGCGCAGACACAGAAACCTGTTAAGCGGCCGCCAAAGTCGTTGCACAAGCAATAGAATAGTTCTTAATTTACAAATTACTAAGTAGGAGGTGAAACTATGGCACGATTGATACCCGGAAAAACAAAAGTGCAGATCGAACTCTTTAAAGGTGTCCGTTTGGCGGATGTTTTAGTGGGTTTGGTCGCCTTTTTGATGATCGTGTTTGTGGTGATCTCCAGTCTACCCTATAAATTCTATATTGTTCTTGGTGTGCTGTTTATTGCAGGTTTGTTACTGATGCGAATGGATACAGTTCCAAACTATATCTATTTGGTCAATATGCTTCGTCATTTTGCTTATCGCAGAACATATCGTAGATCTACCTCTGATGAACAGCTTTTGGACCCGGAGGGAAGTAAGAGCAAATCCTTTGCGAAGGTTTTCCGCGCGGATAAGGATACGGATGAAACCCCGAAGGATCGAAAGGAGCGAATCAAGGAAGAAGATCGGCTCCTTGCATCCGAGGATATTTCCGAAGAAGAAAAAGAGCAGATCCGGCAACGTCGAAAAGAGGAAGCAAAGCGCGCTGCTGAACAGGCAATTCTGTACAAAGAGCAGACTGGAAAGGCGGAACCCATGGAGTCGTTTTCTGCCTTTACAGACATTCGCGACGGATTTATTAGCTATAATGGCAACTACTACGGCGCAGTTTTGGAGATTCCTGCTGTTGAGTTCCGCTTTTTCAGTGAGTATCGACGGGAAAACACCATCGAGAATGGCCTTGGTAAGCTCCTTAGGTCGATTCACACTACCTATGGTGCTAATATCGTTAAGCTGGAAAGGCCGATTCATTATGAAGCCTATTTGGAAAGTGAGCATAACAAACTAGCTCAATTGCGTCGATCCTTCGAAAAAGGCATGATCACGGAGGACGAGCTGAAGACCCGAGTAGAGGTTATGTATGATCGCATTGCAGAGGTAGAGAATCTCTGTGGCGATGAAAAAATTGTAGAGCCGTTTTATTACATTGTTTTGTTTGATAGCGATAAGCGGCAACTGGAAAACCAAATAAGCACCGCTGTAACTACGCTCAAAAGCGCAGAAATGTACCCGAAGCGGCTCGATGATAAAGAACTGGCCGTCTTTTTAAAGTACAGTAACTGTTTGGATATCCGGGAAGAGGAAATCGAAACACTGAAACCCTCAGATTATGCCCGTTGGGCGATGCCCCAGTATGTAAATGTGAAAATGCGTACTGTGGAGGTTAACGGAATTGTAACCCACAATTTGCGCGTTGTAGACTATCCTACGACGGTATCCGATGCTTGGATCGCAGGCGTGTTCTCTATGCCCGGAACCAAATGTGTCATCAAATGCCGTCCTATGGATCGAGACAAGTCTATTCGCGCCATTGACCGGTCTTTGCAGGAACTGCGCGGTCAGTATAATACCACCGGTGTGGATTCTAAAAGAATTGAATTAGAGACACACATCGAAACATTGGGAAGTCTTTTGGCTACCCTGCAGCAGGATAATGAATCGCTGTTGGAATTCAGCGTTTATATCACTGCCTACGATCTGGTTGCCACAGAAAACAATCCCAATGTGATTACACCCAGCAAGTCGCTTTTGCCCCGGATTCCCAACATGAAGCGAGTTGTTCGTAAAGCTTGGCAGGAAAGCGGCATCCGGCTGAACAACATGGAGTTCACCCAAATGGAAGCCTTCATTGGCTCCCAGATCAGCGCATGGGATCCTATGCACAAGGAAGCTCGCGGCATCCCCAGCAACTCTCTTGCGGCGGCATATCCTTGGATTTATGCGAATGTTTCTGATGTTGGCGGTATTCGCTTAGGTAAGAGTGAGGGTGTTCCGGTCTTTGTGGATTTCTTCCGCAGAGACAGTGAACGCGTCAACTCCAATATGGTCATTGTTGGTAAATCCGGTTCCGGTAAGTCCTATGCTACAAAGAGCCTTTTGGCAAATCTGGCAGCAGAGGACAGTAAGATTTTTATTCTTGACCCGGAAAATGAGTATACCGAGCTGGCTAAAAACCTGCACGGTAAGTTTATCAATGTAGGTAACGCCCAAAACGGCAGACTGAATCCCTTCCACATCATTACGGCTTTGGACGATGATGAGGCCGGCGGAGAATCTGCCAACAGTTATGCAACACACCTGCAATTTTTGGAAGAGTTCTTCCGCCAGATTTTGCCGGATTGTGACAAGGATGCTCTGGAATATCTGAATTCTCTTGTGGATCGTGTTTACATCAACAAGGGAATCACGCCAGATTCCGATTTCTCAAAGCTGCGTCCGGAGGATTACCCGGTCTTTGACGACCTGTATGATGCAATTTTGGCAGAGTTCCAGCAGACAGATAACGACTACCTTCGTTCGAATCTGCGGGTACTCATGAACTATATTGCAAAATTCTCTGCAGGCGGCAGAAATGCATCTATTTGGAACGGACATTCTACCATCACCACGGAAGAAAACTTTACCGTCTTTAATTTCCAATCGCTGCTTGCAAACCGCAATAATACCGTTGCGAATGCACAGATGCTTTTGGTACTAAAGTACATCGATAACGAGATCATTAAAAACAGGGATTATAACACAAAATACGGCCTTAAGCGTAAGGTCGTGGTTGTTATTGATGAGGCGCACGTCTTTATCGATACAAAATTCCCTGTGGCGCTGGATTTCATGTTCCAATTGGCAAAGCGTATCCGTAAATATAACGGTATGCAGATCGTGATTACCCAGAATATCAAGGACTTTGTTGGCAGTGAAGAAATTGCCCGAAAGTCTACCGCGATCATTAACGCTTGTCAGTACAGCTTTATTTTTGCATTGTCGCCCAATGATATCGAAGACCTGTGTAAACTCTATGAGAAGGCAGGCGGTATCAACGAAAGCGAGCAGGAGCAGATCACTACGGCTCCGAGAGGACAGACCTTTGCCATTATGAGTCCGTCTTCCCGTAGCACATTCCAGATTGAAGTTCCCAGCAGCGTAGTCCAAATGTTTAGACAGCCGGACTATGTGAGCCAGTACTTTGTCGGCGAGGAAGGCGACAAGTATTGGGAGGAATTTATCGGTTCCAGCCGCTTGATCCGTTTGGAACATAAAATGAATATGCTGGATGACGAGACTTCTGAGGAGCCGATCCAGGAGCGAAAAGCCATTAGCTTTATGGAGCTTACTGAGGAAGAAATCCAGGCAGAAGCAAAGAAAGAGCGCGTAGTTGTTGTGGAAGAAGCTGCGCCGGCAGCTGTTCAAGAGGAGCCTCGTCCCGAACCGGTTCAGCCGCAAGTGATTCACACGGTTGTTCAAACAGCGCCTGCCAGCGATGAGACAGCACAGCAATTGGCAAAGATCCTCGGAAACTTCAGTTTTGAAGCAATTCGCAGTGAAATTAATCATCGCTTTGAGGCATTGCGCAGGGATTTGGAGGAAAAGTCCGGCGCACCCAACAAACGGCAGGAAGAATCTAATAAGCCTGCTACAACAGCAACCTTCCAGATCGAAACGGCAAAGATCCCTGCGCCTGCACCTGCGCCTGCACCTGCGCCTGCGTCTGCGCCTGCGTCTGCGCCTGTGTCTGCGCCTGCGTCTACGTCTGCACCTGCGCCTGTGTCTGCGCCTGTGTCTGCGCCTGCAAAGAGGGATTACAGCGACTTGATCATGCCTGATGAGAAGCATTCTGGCGATACCGAGGAAGAAACCTCTGGCGGTATTGACATCATGGCGCTCCTTTCCGCACAAGCAAAGAAAATGGAGAACATTTCTACAATTGAAATGATGGAAATGTATGGTGAGGATTTCTCGGAGGTTACTCTGGAAGAACTGGAAAAATACATTAATAAAAACCACAAGTAACAAAGGGACTGAATAGTATGACAATTAAATTGATCAATCGTGGCACAGAAGGAGAGCTGTTACTGGATGGTCGGCTGGATGCTGTGACCTCTCCGGAGGCGGAGGAAATTTTCCTTCAAATGACGGAACGTTTTGAAACGCTGATTCTGAACATGGAGCAGCTTCAGTACATATCTTCGGCCGGCCTTCGTGTTTTGAAGAAGACGTATATGGCTGCCGTGAAAAAGAATGGTGTTCTGGAATTGAGCCACGTCAATAAGATGGTCATGGAAGTCCTTGAAATGACAGGCTTTGCCGGACTTCTGAAAATTGTGTAAAGCATTTTACTTACCAATAAAAATGGAGGAATAGAAATGAGAAAGGTTATGCGCAACAAAAAGCATATATTGGGTATTGTTGGGGCATGCCTTTTTGCCCTCTTCCTTGCGCTGGTACTTCCCGGAACTGCAACAGCTGCTCGAAATGTGGAAAATACATATGCACTTGTTGTGACCACCGGTAATGGTGCCGGTGAGGGTGTAAGTTACTTTGCTCTTGAGTATGTGGATACCGATGGGTATACCCATATGGAATATGTATTCCCATTTAAGGGAGGACTTCAAGATTCTCTGAAAATGGCTTCCAATGATGGTAAATATGCATCTGAAAGAGCTTTGGAAAAAGGTAAGACAAACACTTATTTCTTCCAACCGGAATTTGAGGTTGCGGAAGTTACCGGACTGGATGTTTATTGCCAGGGAGTACAAGGCAAGCTGTATTCTTGGGATGTGAGTGGTCTGCGCCTGTATCGCGTGGATCAAATCATCGATGTGGTTTCCAACGGAAGCAATAACTTGATTCGATTCAATGGTTCCCAGATCGCTTATTTGGAGGAACGCAATGGAAACGGCGGAGATGTATTTAGTTGGACGGGCAATACCTTGTTCCAGCTTCGCCAGCAGGATACTGCTTCCCATCGGCTGGTTTTTGAAACTGTCCCATATTCTATGGAGGGCGATTTTAACTACGTAGTACGGGTGGATTTTGCTGATTTTAGTGGCGCAGGCTTTGAGCAAATGAATCAAGCCTATAATGCCAATAAAGCACTGAAAGACGCGAATTTCGGGGAATATTTGGCGATCCAGATCGAGTATATGGATTCCTTTGGCGATTTGAGAAGCGTTACCCAGCCCGTTATGACAAGTGCAGTCAACTGGTTGTTGGAGAATGGTGTGTCAGGAGATACAAAAATCGCAGGTCTGGCACAGCAGGGAGAAAGTGTTGTTTTTGGTTGTACGCTGCAGGATATGCAGAAGGTTCGGGGAATTACCCTTCATACAGGATCGGAAGCGCAAGCCTTGCTTAACCAAACGATAGCAGGTTCGGAAAGCGCCAGCTTAACTGGTGTTAGCATTTATCCGGCGTCTAGTGTAAGCGCAAGTGCGTCTACTGTAGAAAATTCTGCGAGCGGACCTGAATATTTCTTTGCAGGCAATCCGCTGTTCTACCATACGGCGACTACGGTGGAAGGCGAAAATATTTCTGCCGATGGAACCCTCTACGTCTCTATGAGTTCCTATGAGATGGGAGCAGCACTTGCTCCTGTTGATGCAACGGAAAAGTATTTAATTCAACTGATTGCTGATCCGTCGCAGATTACTCGTTTTCCGGATGATGTTACTGTAGAACTGCGTTATGTGGATATGTCGGGTGTAGCACGTGAAAGCGGAGCTTATAGTGTTCGTAACGGCGCAAAAGACTTTTACGGATATTGGCCCGCTTCCAGGGAGGATTTTGCCTTTACCGGGCTGATCAATTCCGAATCCGGTATTTCCTTTATTATGGAGCTTTCTCAGGTAGAGCATTTTACAGGCTTGACCATTTCTGTTCCTAATGGAAGCGGCGATTGGCAAATGGCAGGTTTCCGTGTGATTCGGCTGGATCGCTTGGGCAAACGTGCTTGTGTTTGGGAAGATATGGTTGTCGATGGCGCGATGTCAAATCGTAGATATTATCGTGATGTAGAAGGCTATACTGTTTTTTCCATGGAAGAAAAGGCTCTCATTCAGCCTGATAATAGCGCTGTCATTGATTTTATCTCCCAAAGTGTTCAAAAAGTGGATGATTTTGACTGGAGTCAATACCGTTATGCTATGTCCTATGATCAGTGTTCGTCCAATTTGGGACTGGCTAAAGTTCGGGAAAACTATACGGTTGAAGTGCAGGTCCAAAGTGGAACAACTTCATTGTTAGACAGCTATGGCGATAATGGATCCAAGAATAGATTCTATTTCCTGCTGGAGTTTGAAAACGGTGTCAGTGGCTATGTTTTGGCCAATCAGCAATTAAGTGCTGATGGTTTCCGTTCCGGCAGCACGGAGAGCTTTATCGTATCTACCAATTATGACTATGGTGAATTGGTATCGGTTCATATCATTCCGGATGATATTTCCGAGGATAGCGATCCCTATGATAAGTTGAATATCGCCCAGATTCGTGTCCGCCGTAACGATGGCGGTAGCATATCTAAGGAATGGGTGATTCAGAATGTAGGCTGGATCGGAATTGACTATCAAGACGAGGGAGCAAGCAATTCTATCACCGGTCAGCAAGGCCGTAAGGAATCCGATATTTCTCGCATTTATCCGATTTCCTACAGTTCCTATGCATTGAACCTGGAATTCCTCATGGGAATCGGCGTTTATACCGATAGCGGCAATGGCGGTCCCTTCTATGGCACCATGGAAGCTACTTTGGAGTACTACAACCAAGAGGGAAAACGTAAGCAGCTTACTTTTGATGTCATTCGTGCTATGTATGACTATGCTAACAAAGCACCGATTTATTTGGATAACGGTACTACAGGAAGCACCGGAACACCCTTGGCGGTTTCGGACAACAGCTTTATGTTCCGGGAAAACCATACGGATCGATTTGTTGTTAGCGTTTCTGATGTAGCAAAACTTGGAAAGCTTTCCTTGAATATGAAGAGTCTTAACGGCGGGTCGTTGCAAATTACAAATATAACGGCTGCCTTGGTGATGGAAACCGGACTTTTGCAGATCAATGATCAAGATGAATATGTGCGCTTGGGGACAACCGAGTATTTGTGTGAGGACACAGTGGATAAGATTCCTGCATTTGAACTCTTCCTGCCCACCGATCGCAACATTTATCAAGAGATTTATTTTAGCGAACATGAAGCTATCAAGCTGGATACAAAGACAAATACATGGATCAGTGCGGTATCCCGCGTGCCGAATTCCCAAAATGATGTTTTGAATGTCTTTGTATATATGGCCGATGATGCTTCCGGCTCGTTTAATATTGATATTCGTGCACAGTATACCAACAGCTACGGCAGTGTATTGGAATCCGGTGCTAAGGGTCTTAACAAGCTGACAGATGCTGAAGGTAAGACCATCTATTCCGTGAACGGATTGACAGCTACCGGAATGAGTTCTCTGAATAAGGTTTATGTGAAAGCGCAGTCCACCGATGTGGTAGACGCGTATGTCGATCATGTGATCGTGCAGCAGGTTCGATCCGGTGTTGTGGTCAACACCTTCTATTTGGATTGCGAGCATAGAAATGCCGATATGGAATTCTATGCGTTGCCCAGTAGCATTCAAAGTACGCAGACTGATGAGCAGAAGGTCTACTTGATGCTGGGGGATGAAACCGAAGCAGCAAACCTTGTTGCAGAAAACAGAGATATTGCTGTTGCACTGCAGTATACGACTGTAAGTGGTGGCAGCCAGGTGTTTACGTCCCGATATATCTATGTTACAGATCAGCAGTATCAGGCCATTAAGGCAGGTAACATACTGGAATTGACCTTTAACGAGAGCTATGTAAAAGATATTACCGGCATTTTGGTTGCGACCAGCGGCAATATCAATGCTCAGGTAGATATGGCATGTGTTGATTGCTATGCGGTAGATACAACGGGCGGTACCAGGCAGCTTTTGAAGCATTTCTCCATTCCCACCGGAGCAACCGTAAAGAATCAAACGGTTACATTGCCTGTGCTCAGCAATTCCTCTGTGGAGATTTTGGATATCCAGTTTGTGACAGCGCTTTCGGATGCAAATCTGGAAAGCGGCACCAATGATCCAATTGCAATGGTGCTTGGCTATACAAATCGCCAGGGTGTTCAAAAAGAGCTGGTGGTGCCCAATTTGCGCAACTTTGTGATTTCTGAAGGTGCTGCATTCTCTACAGGTTCTACGACGCAGGTGCGTCTGATGCTTCGGGATGTGGCTTCTGTGCAATCGATGCAATTGATGCCTTATAATGTAAATCCTCAGATCACAGCAGGTTGGAAACCCAGCCAGATCACGGTATCGCTTGGAGCGGATGGATCTATCCAAAAGGCAACTCGCTCGCTGGATACATACATACACGAAGATACAGCGTTGAACCCGGATGGCGTGATTACCGGCGATATGGTGGGCGGCTTGAAAGTAAATCTGTCCAACATTATCTTGACGGCAGATGTGGCAGCTACCAACGAATCGGACTACTACGGTAATTCCTACCGAGTAAATTCCGCGGTAAACAAGACACTGGCCATGACGGTTTCTTCCGGAGCAAACATTAAGTTTGGTGTAACCGTATCGAATTCCATGCAGGGCTATACGGCAAAAGCTGAACAGGTGGTTGGGGCAAAGGATATCAGCGGATTGATCTCCTATACAGAGGAAGGATTTGTTCTGGCTATGCCTGAAAACACTTCCGGGCAGGACCAAAGCTATCGCATCACATTGCGTTCCAATGAAAATGAAAATATTACAGTGGTGATTGAGGTGACAGTTACAAGCAGGGCTGTTTCTGAAACACCAACGGAACCTTCTACGGAACCTACTACAGTAACTACAGAACCCTCTACAAATCCGACAGAGCCTACTGCGTGATTCAGCAGGCAATAAATCAAGTATACGGCGGGTCGGACGGAGTATATCCGGCTGACCCGCCAATCTTCACCCGAAAGGATGACGCGAAATGAAAAAAGCATATGTACTTTTGCTGGCACTGCTGTTGATATTAACGGGCTGTTCCGGAAAGGAAAAAACAAATAATGCTTCTGTCAAGGATGTATGCTGCCCCTATGAGATCAATCACAAAAAGGATGGGGTGGATATTACATTAAAAGACGGCGAAAAGAGGGGAATCCTTTGGCGTGTTGATGCTATTCCTGAATATGTTTGCGATGTCTCTCAAGTGGATATCGATAAAGAGTATACTTGCCAATACCGTATAACGGGCAAGGAAGAAGGGGCTGCTCAACTGACATTTACAGCGCTGCAGTCGGACGAGACCGTTTGTTTCGCTCTGGATTTGGTTGTAAACGTTGATTCCGAAGGGAAGGTATTCGTTTCCTCCTATCAGCATCAGGAAAGAAAAGATAATTCCGTGGAAGCAGATGGCTTGAATTATAAGTGGAATGTGGATATAAACGGAATCCTCAATTTTTCTTTCATTAACCAAGAAGACCACTGGAGTGTAAGCGGAGACGGAGCGGATGCTTTTGTTTTATCAAATATGATGTCTACACCTTCCGGCTGCAAATTCAGCGCACAAGCAAAAGCTGCAGGTCAAACCACAATTGTCTTGACCGGTGAAAATAGCCAGCGAACCATTCATATAACAATTCAGGCGGATGACCAGAGAAAAATGGAAGTAACATCCGTGCAGGAGCAGTAAGTTATGGATAAGCAACTAAAAACAGAGCTGAGGAAGCTTTTGACCGGTCGCACCATCCGGGATGAAGAGGGTTGGCTGATTGCGGTTCCGGAAGGCAGTTATTTTGTCTATCACGGAATAACTGACAGAACCGGATATCGAAGAATTAAATGCAGAGAAGAGCGTGTGCAAGTAGCACCTGACAATGAACAAGCCTTTCACACGGTGCTGAGGGCACTAAGGGATGTTGGCTTGTTGGTAAATATGAAGACAAAGCCCGATGCTTTGTGCGCCCTCTGTCGATTTTTTTTGACAAAGACGGTTGTCCTGTGCGTTGTTCCGGAAGGGGATGGACTTGTTCTTGTACAAGCTTATACAGGGCGTTCATTTACCGCAGGTATATGCTGCAGATTGGCGATTGCTAAGCTCATTAAGAAAATGAATCTGACACAAGAGGATTGAAACGAAAAACCGGATAGAACGGTATTGTATATAGAGTGACGCGGCAAAGGAGTGAATGGATATGCCGTATAATCAACAGGGATTAGACTTGAAAGCGTTAAAAACAGATCCCAAAATGTGGATGCGCCTCGCTATGCCTTCGAAAAATGGCAAATATTTGGAGAATGTTTTTAAGGATAAAGAGAATCCCTTTGAAAAAAACAACCAAGCTGCAGTAGAAACGCTCGAAAAGCTTGCCGCCGAAGGAAAGCTCTATCTGCGGGATTTTGGCAGATCTAGACATTTCCAAAAAGTGGAAAAGGGTGACGACGGGCTGAAGCTGGGCGCCCAGCACGAGATAAAGCTATCCAACAGTACCGCTGGTTTTGGTTTAAGCGTGTTGATGCGGTTGAGCCGCGCCTATTTCAAGTGGATCGGCCTGGAGCGTATTTCCAACTGGTTTGATGGGCGCTTGAAGCGCCGGGCAGAGCTCAATGAGCTGAATTCGCGATACAAAGAAGAATACAAGTCCTTGACCAAGGAAGAAAAAAAGGAACTCAAAGCCCTTAGAAAACACGAAAAAAACCTGAAGAAGCTGGAAAATTTCCAAAAAGAAGTGAACAAGACCCAGCAGGAATTGGATGAGTTACGGGGTGTCAATACCAAGGGGGAAATGGACTCCCCCTTGAGCCAACCGCCCACGGTTGAGCAGAAGGAAAACACCATGCAGCCTACACTTTTGGGCGATCAGCCGGTGCAGCAGATCCCTCCGGCTCCACCCCTCCCAAACCAGTTCGCAGTGAAGCAAACGACACAGCAGGAAATCCCCGACACAAAGAAGGAAGAGAACGAGCAGGGGGAGAATACAAGAGACAATAAGATCACTATAAACGGTGTGGAGCTTACGGAAGAAACTGCCAAACAGTTTCCACCGCAGATAGTAGAAGCTTTTAAACTGATCCAGCAGCATATTAACGAAAAGGAAGCTAAAGAGAAGACGAATCAGCAACCCGTACAGGAGTCTCAGCAGGTTGTGAACGAGAATAAGCAGGAAGGACCGTTGGCTACAGCACAAACGCAAGTTGTAGAAGAACCTCAAGTCACGGAACAAGTCCCCAAAACTCAGCTCACGGAAACTGAGCAGATATTCTCCAACAATCCAGCTCAACCCACTGCTGATAAAAAAGTTCCTGACCAGGAAATAGATTCTCCGTTGAAGAATGGTGCAGATCTGGAACCCAATCAGGTTAATGCACAGGAGCGTCCCAAGGATCAGGCGCAGAAAGACTTGCAGGAACGGCTTGCTGCAGAAAAGGATGCCATGGATGCGGTGCAAAATTGGAAGGATTTTGTCGCAAACTCTCTTTTTTCTCATGAAGAAGGCCGTAGTGCAAAAGAATTTTACCAAAACGTCAATAAAAATAACGAGGCAGCCGGTGCTGAATATTTGACAGGAGCAGTTTTCGGTATTTTGTCCAACAGGTCGGTAAACCCGGAACAGAAGCAGCAGGTGATGGATGCCTTGCTGAGCGGTAAGCCTCTGGGCAGTGAAAATGCGAAACTGATCGATGACGGCATAGCAGCATATAATGATGCAATCGCCCGCAAGACAAGCGGAAGTCCAGAACGTTTGGTGAATATGCTTGCTGACTCCATGCGGGAACTAGGTCATCAAGCAAGCCGGGAAACAACGCTTTCTCCCCGGCTTGTCATGATTGGCAGACTGCTCAGCAACGCAGCACAAATGACAAATGAAAACAACTTGGAGCTTCCCATTGATGAGGATGAGTTTAGCATTGTCAAGGGTGCAGGCACACTGGCAGATGTTGCACAGAAGTATCATGATGCGCGGCAGCGTCTGGGAAATGATCTTGAGAACATAAGCAGCAAGGAAAATAGAGGCGCGGTACGTGATCTACTGATGGGCAATGCTGTAGAAAAAATGATCCAACAGGATAAAAGATTGGGTCAGACCATCACCAATACCCAGATGATTATGGGTGGAGGCTTGTGGGAAGTAAAAAAACTACAGACATATACAAGTGATACTGCCACCAGAAGAGGAATTCAGCCGGAGGATATTCAAGCGATTTTGAAAAAACCCAATAGCACAAAAGCGCTTAGTATTGGAACAAAGATCGGAAATGAGGTCGTTAAAGCATCCATGGAAGACTATAACGCAGCTGAAAAAGCTATGCAAAAGGAAATGGAACTTGGACAACAAGAAAATCAGGTCGAGATCAATCCAATACAGATGCCCGTTTGACCTGATATGGTAAATTGAAAGCAAGTTTTGCGAAGGAGATACTTTATGGATGGTTATTCATGGATTGCATTGCTGACGCTGATCGTTACAGTGGTAGCGGTTTGGATGATCCGCAAGCGTAAGGAATACAAATATTCCATGCTGGATACTTCGGGCATCATTCTCAATGCGGTGCTGATCGTGATGATCTACCCACCACTGTCGGTGGTAGGCGCGCTTTTTGAAATTGGCCAGTTTGCTACAGAGCCGTTGTCGATTTTTTTGGAGGGCGCAACCATTGCCATGGGCAGGTTAATGCCGGCGATTTCCGTTGCAGGCATAGGCGCATCCGTCATCCTCCGGCGAAAAGAAAAACCGGGCCTGAGTTTTCTGATACAATTTGCCGGTGGTATGTGGTTCTGCATTATGATGCTTCTGGCAAGACTCAGCGGCAGCTACTGATAGTATGAACCTAAAATAAGAAAAACCGCACGAATCGTGCGGTTTTTCTTATTGTGGTGATATCTGATTATGGTACACATTAAAGTGGGAAGTTTTCAACAATTTTTAGAGAAAAATTCTATATTTATGAAACCAATCTTAAATACCGGGGGTATTTGTGATATAAGACGCTTTTATATACAGGACATGAAACAGAATACTGTTTTATTTGTTAGAGTTTGAGGTGTATATATGGAGGAATATGTAATCAAACAGAAAATCCAAATGGCCTGCATTGAACCTCGGGCACCGGAGGGATTGATCCAACAGGTGATCCTCCGCGCGAAGGCAGTGGTGATGGGTGTGGCGGCGCAAAAGCAATTGGAAACCGCGACGGCGGAGAACGTTTCCGGTCTGGTATCCCGAGTGTTGGTTGGCCAGCTTGCTACAGTATCGGAACTGCCGAAGGATGCACAGCCGGAACAGCTTGCGAGTCAATTGGAGCAGCAGCAGGCGTTTTTATCGGCAATTCGTGGCGGCAATGTAGTCCAGCGGCTGGATAGTGGTGAGTTGCTGCAGCAGATCACCGGTCAGAAGCCGGCAGTGGAGCGAGTAGTCCCCGAAATATCCGCTCCGAAAACAGAAGGCCCTGTAATGGGCTAAATCAACCCAACAACGAAGTGTTAAGGAGAATGATTATGATTAAAAACAGAACCGCGCAATTGATTTTCCAAACGATTTACTGCACCCTTGGCTTGGTAGGCTTTGTGGCATGTTTGGGTATCTTTGATGATATCAATATGATCCGGTGGGATTTCTATGTCCACTTTACTAATCTCAGCAACTTCCTGTGCATCGGTGTGATGCTGGCTTCTTTGATTCAGACCGCAAAGAAGAAGGAAGACAGCTATGTGACAACTGCTCCTGTTTTGAAGTTTATCGGTATGCTGGGCATTTTGCTGACCTTCCTTGTGTTCAACATTCTGTTGGCAGGCGCAGAAGGCCGTGATCCTCAACTGAACTGGCGTGTAAGCAGTCTGTGCTTCCATGTGGTTCTTCCCATTATGTACATTGCGGATTGGTTTTTGTTCTATGAGCGCAGGAACTGCAAGTGGTATTATCCAATCGCATCTATCGCTTTCCCCCTTGCTTATGTCATTTTCATCTTTATTCAAGCCGCGATCATGGGTTTCGATACATCCATTCTGATTCCCGGTACTACCACCCCGCTGATCTATCCCTATTTCTTCGTAAATCTGGAGACCCAGGGCACGGGCGGCGTGATCAAGTGGATCGTGATTTTACTGGTGGCATTTGTGGCTGTAGGTTATCTTTTCTTCGGATTGGATAAGCTGGGCAAGAAAAAGGTACAGAAGGTTTAATTGACATTGAATTGGAAGGAGAAAATTTATGCCAGCTACGAATATGACTGAACAACAACTGCGGGATTGGTATGCCAGATTTTCCCAGGAGGTGCTTGAAAAAGCAAGCATTGATGTCAACCGGATAGAAGACGTAGGCCGTATTAAAAACTACGCCATCGAAGAGTGGGGCACCTTGGATAATGCTGAAGATTACGAGAGAGCCAAGGTCGGCCATCCTACTTATGCGTTTATGCCCCATGACGGAACGAAGTGTCTGGTCCAGCGGCCGGAGTATGTGCCTATCGATGAGCACATGAAGTGGTTGGAGAATAATTTGAGGACAGGGACAGATCTGGGACTCGAAGACATTCGTAATCTGTATAATATGTCCCGCGCCGGTACATTGATGATCAATGCACCCGGTAAAGGTCCGAAGTTTATGCAGCAGGTATATACGGACGAAACCGGTAACATTACCACCTCGAAACCGGTTGAGGAATACAGCACTCACGAAGTTCAACGAAATCTTGGTGTTTCTTGGGTTGGTATACCCAAATTCGTGCCGACCCCCGATCCTGCTCAGTATACTCGCCCCCCGGAACCTGTAGCACCGGAACAGCCGGAGAATATGCACCCTGGTTGGTTGTCCTGGCTCGGCTGGAAGCTTGGCATCAAAGATACCGACTATGGCAAGCTGATGGAGTATAATAAGGCAAAGGATCGCTACCAGGAACGGTTAACTGCATGGCAGAATATCGACACTGCGGAATTGACAAAAAATTATGAAGCGGCGCTTGACAGGAGAAGGCAGTTCGAAAATGAAATGAAGGAGTTCAGAACCAGGAACTTGGCGATCCTCCATGGTGTCAATGGTGGCTATAATACTTATGCCTTGAATAAGATGTTTGATGATCAAGAAGCAGTTGCAAATATTGAGCCTGACAAGCGATATAATACTGTTATGAATCAAGAGGATCAGCGCATGAAGGCCTGGCATGACGAAACACCTCTTGGTCAGCTGGGTACTGCGTTGCAGAAGGTCCAAGCGAATCGGGACAATATCGCAAAGCGCACTTTGAAGGCTGCGAAAAGTCTGATGTGCTTTGACCAATCCGATGTGACCCAATGGCTCGAAAAGGGTGTCTACAAAAGAGGCGAGATCAACACCAAAAGCAAAACTGACCCGAGAAGGCCTGAGCCTCGCTTTGTTTGTGCACAGGGTGAAAAGCTTTCCATTGACGAACTCAGAGACAAACTACAAAAACTTACACCGGAGCAAGAGAGAGAGAGAGAGGCTTGGCAAGCTGACATGGATGTGTTGGCCGGTCTGGCAGGCTTTTGCGCTCTGGCTGCCAACGAGAACTTCGGCGATCTCGCAGCCAGCTTCTTCACGGTGGGTCATGCCAACAGCACCCACAAGATTCCGTACATCGGGCCTGCCCGTACCAAGGGCTTGGAAGCGGTCGCTGCTTGGGGTGATGGTGAGCCTCTCAAGCTCGGTCAGTTGTTCACCATGGGTTTGCGTGCGCTGAACCAGGAAGTGAAAAAGCTTGGGAGTTTGCAGGATCAGCATATCCTCGGCTGTATGTTCATGATTGATCATCTAATGAAGACCATGGAAATAAAAACCGACATTAAGGATTATGTTGATCTCAGTGAGGCAGAACAGAAGGATATCGAGCTAAACAGAGCGGTGTTTAAGGCCATTTATCAGGGCAAAGAAGCGCGTACCTCTTTGATGGAATACGCAGTTCATAAGAAGAACATGACACCGGAAGAACTGAAGCAGGCTGCTCTGGATATTTTATATGAGGATTATCTCACGAAAATGTCCTTAGATGGCACCGTACCCGACTTCGTTTCCGAGCCCGAACTCGTTGAAAAAGTAAAGATAAATCTGATTTCGAAATACGATCTTGATAAACTCGCCACTATGGAACGGCGAGATGTAGGTGTTCTGGCGGAATCCATGGTCGGATTCGTCAAGGGATTGTATTCGCCGCAGAAAGCGCCGGTTGTCGATGCAGAGAAGACTTCTCATCAGTTGGCTGGTCCTGAGGCGAACAATAATGAACTGAATATTCCTGAAGTAAATCAGCCTAAAATAATTTAATTCACGAGGAACAAGTGAATATGCCAAATTACAAAATATCAAATGATCAACTGAAACAGTGGTATCAAAACTTCAAAAAAGAACTGTACGAAAAGGCGAATATCGATGTTACCCGTAAGGAAGATCTTGGTCGTGTCAAGAATTTTGAGATTCTTTCCTGGAAAGAGGAGGAGTGCAGTACACCTCAGGTGGATTGCCAATATGTTTATGTTCCTCGTAATGGCCGCGAGTATGTTACGCCGCCTCCTGACGTGGATGATTTCGACGAATACAGCAATTGGCTCATGGACAATCTGCATACAGAAGAGCCAAGCATCGAGCAGATGCAGGAATTGTACAATATGTCCCGGGAAGGCACGCTGATGGCCTACGGTCCCTTGGGTGGATATAATACCATGATGCAGATCTATACCAATGAATTTGGTAAAATCGAAACATCTCCTCCTATGATGGCTTATGACCACGGTTCAAATATTCCTATCCCGGAAGATAAAAAACCGCCGATCTCTCCTTTATATGTAGAGGAGCCGAATCTGGAAACATTCCCGGGCTTTAAAACGCGTCCCGAGCCACCGGAAAAACCGGAAAATATGAACCCCGGTTTCTGGTCATTTATCGGACATTTGCTGGGCTTCAGAACCGATTACACCAAGAAACTGCTTTATGATTCAAAGCTGGAGAGTTATCCCGAGAAACTGCAGGATTGGAAGAATAATGTGGAAGACCTGGAACCGGATGTAATGGCCGAATTCAGAATGGCGGAACATGATCGGGAGATCTTTGAAAGAGAATTTAGAGAGTTCGTAGACTCTCCTATCGGTAAGGCCTGCGCCATTACAAACGGTTATCGTATGGGTTCGATCAATCAGGATGATCCTGAAATGTCCGAGAAGGCTGCGTTTTTCTGGATCAATGAAGAGGCTTTCTTTAAAAAGCAGCACGCAAAAACACCGCAAGGTGTCATGTTTAACGCACGCCAGAAAGCGCAGACCGAATGGGATTATCTCGACCGTAACAAACGGGTAATGCGTCACCTTCTGGGCCATGAGCCCAACGGTAACGATCTGGTGGAATGGCGAGGAAAAGGCATGTTTACCATGGACGAGTATGCGCCCACCGTTTATGAGCTTCCTGCACACCCCAAGGGCGATTCCGCAACAAATGCTGAAAAATCTGCCTACAATAAAAAATTGGCCGGACTGGCAGAGATTGCTAGCTTTGCTGTTCTTGCAGATTCTGCGATCTCCGGTGATGACTACGAAGCGGTTCTGTACGACTTGATTACCGTAGGTAGTGATGGCCCCAGTGAGCATTTCTCCAAGCTGAAGTCCGCTCGTGCCTTTGGTATGCAGGCGATCACCGAGTATCATGAGGGCAAACCGGAGGCTTTGGCGGAGCTGATCGCCAATAGTGTCCGTCAGACCAATCAGGTGATCTCCGGATTGAACACAATGGATGAGCACGCAATGAACACCCTTTACCTGGCAGACAGATTGATGACCGCATTGAAAGAGAATGAGGATCTGCGCACCATTTCCGGGTTGAACGAGAATGAAATGCAGGAGATCGCGGCCAATGCGGAGCTGTACAATGTGATGCGTCGTGGTCTGGAAGGCAAAATGAAATTGCTGGATTATGGTTTGCATCAGAATACTCTGGGAGCAGACCAACTGCGTCAGGCTTCTTTGGATGTGATGTTCGCTGCCTACGTGGAGGATGCCATGGCTATTCCTAAAGTGGATGGTCAGGAAAACTTCAATGTTCGGGATCTTACGAACAGCAACTGGGTAGCCAAGCAGAAGGAAAATATGCTTGGAAATATCGCAAACCGTAAGGTCGAAACTATGAGCAGGGAAGACCTAGGCTCGATCTTCGCCCACAACAATTTGAAGATCCGGGATATGCTGACAAAGCCGGCTTCCACCGCACCTGTGAACAAGCAAGCAGAGCCGGAGCCTGCGAAGGTGCTTGAAGAACCTAACCGTCAGCAAAATGGTTTTGCCATATGAAATAAATTAACTGATCAAGATAGGGAGGGTTATATATGGGTATTGCAAGAGAAGTAGGAAGTACCAATGAATACACTATCTATGCGCAATCAGCGGAAGATTATCTG
>ERZ808052.7-NODE-7-length-25729-cov-4.693435_pt1 | contig 25729 bp, 20 predicted proteins | sample MGYA00380200_ERZ808052 | MGnify/ENA primary metagenome ERZ808052 (study PRJEB31490, sample SAMN06133366) | cow dung metagenome | isolation source: H10 | host: cow | place: China: Chengdu | collected 2015-05 ...
TCATAAGAGAGAAGGTCATACAACCGCCGAAGTCACCCAGGGCATAGCCGATGCGGTGCTTCAGGGTCAAAGGCTTACTTGTTTGATTCATAGGAGCACTCCATTCTATGTTGAATGCATCCATAATATCAAAAGTCCTTGTGTTTTGTTGTGACATATGGCACAATAAAAAGAAAAAGGAGTTGTTTTCTATGCGGGAAATCCGGGACCCGGAACTACTTGAGCATTATATCCGAACATATCACATCCGTTCTTTTTTCGATACGCAGGATCTACCTTTCCGACTCTATGAATACGCTCCCGGCGAGATGATCAATGTGGTACACCCTCTAGAGGAGAGTATCAAATTTTTTGTGGAAGGTGTTTTTGATCATTATATGCTCCTGGAGGATGGTACACCCTATCTGCTTTTTCATTGCGACAGGTTTGGTTTCATGGGAGATCTGGCTTTCTGCCGCCGCCAGTCCCAAAACCGTTACCAGGAAGTCATAGAAACTGTCCGGGCTGTAGAGCTTCCGCTGGAGCCGTTGCGTCCTGTTTTGGAGCAAGACAACCGTTTCCTCCGCTTTCTGTTGGACAATATGGCCCAGCAGATGACCATGTCCATGCACATTCAGACAGATTTGAATAGCGCGGAGGAAGCACTGCTGGCATATCTTCGCTGGCGCTGTCCCAATCACACCATTACCAATGTCAGCGAAGCCGCTTTCCACATGAATTACAGCCGCCGTCAAATCCAGCGGGTGTTGAAATCACTGACAGATAACGGTACGCTGATTCGAGCAGGCAAGGGGTGCTATACCCTTAAGGATGCATAACCTGCATCGGACAAGAAAAGCGGCAAAGCTTACAACAGAAACAAAGCCCGGAATTGGAAGCGTGAGCTGCACGAAACCAGTTCCGGGTCTTTTGTTATACTTTTTCCAGCGGTGCCTTGACCTTGGCAGGCTTTTGGAGCTTATAGATCTCCTCCGTGGCAAAGGCCAATTTGGTAATGATGTCGGGATTTGTGGGATAGCAGTAGAAAGAATCGGTTTCCGTAGAAATATCAAAGCAGTTTTCTCTGGCACTAATATTAAAACTATCAACGGTCAGAATATCTTGGGTTCTGGAAATCTTAGCATAACTCAAGTACAAGCAGATTGGAATCAGGATAATACTGGAGCTGCTGATTATATAAAGAATAAACCTACGATTCCTACAGCTAAACCAAGTTTAATTGTATAATCTTTGATTAATTCTTTCGCATGTTCACTAATTGAGTAAGATGGGTATACTGAAATACTATCTCCTGAGTGAACCCCAGTTTTTTCGATATGTTCCATAATACCAGGGATAAATACATCTGTACCGTCACAAACTGCATCTACCTCGCACTCTTTACCGCTGATATACTTATCAACAAGCACGGGCTTATCTTCATCGATTTCAACAGCGGTCTTCAGGTAATTGCGCAGTTGTGCTTCATTTGCAACAATACGCATAGCTCTGCCGCCAAGGACAAAGCTGGGACGGACGAGAACGGGATAGCCGATCTCTTTGGCTGCAGACAGACCGTCTTCGATCTTGGTGACGGCACGGCCTTGAGGCTGAGGAATGCCGAGTTCTACAAGCACTTTTTCAAAGCTGTCCCTGTTTTCTGCACGGTCGATCGCTTCAACATCCGTACCGATGATCCTGACGCCTCTCTTCATGATCGGCTCTGCCAGATTGATCGCTGTCTGTCCGCCAAGGGATGCGATCACGCCCTCCGGCTGCTCCAGTGTGACGATGTTCATCACATCCTCCACCGTCAGCGGCTCAAAGTACAGCTTATCGGAGGTGGTGTAGTCCGTGGAAACCGTTTCCGGATTGTTGTTGATGATAATGGCTTCATAACCTGCGTTTTTGATCGTTTGAATGGCGTGAACAGTGGAATAGTCAAATTCCACGCCCTGCCCGATGCGGATCGGTCCGGAGCCAAGGACAATGACCTTTTTCTTATCCGAAACAACGGATTCATTCTCCGTCTCGTATGTGGAGTAAAAGTAAGGAATATAGCTGTCAAACTCCACAGCGCAGGAGTCGATCATCCGGTATCCCGGGCGAATGTTCCGATCCTTTCTCAGTGCATAAACGCGACTTTGCGTGGTGTGCCACAGCCGGGCAACCGCTCTGTCCGAGAAACCCATTTTCTTGGCCGCAAACAGGATGCTGCTGTCCATCGGATGCTTGCTGACCTGTTTCTCCATTTCCACGATGTTACGCATTTTCCGGATGAAGAAGGCATCGATTTGACTGATACGGACGATCTCTTCCACAGAAGTCCCCAGCCGAAGGAGCTGTGCAATGGCATAAATGCGGTCATCTGTTCCTACGGCAATGTAGGATAGCAGATCCTCCTCACTCCAGTCATCAAATTTCTCCATATACAGATGATACACACCGATCTCAAGAGAACGGATGCCCTTTAAGAGACTTTCCTCAAAGGTGCGGCCCACGCTCATAGTCTCGCCGGTGGCTTTCATTTGTGTACTTAGGCAGTTATTGGCATCAGAGAACTTGTCAAAGGGAAAACGGGGCATCTTCGTCACCACATAATCCAAAGCCGGTTCAAAGGATGCCGGGGTGTTGGCAAGGGCGATTTCATCCAGGTGCATACCGACACAGATCTTCGCTGACACTCTGGCAATGGGATAACCGGATGCTTTGGATGCCAGTGCCGAACTGCGGGATACTCTGGGATTGACCTCGATCAAGTAATATTGGAAGGACTTAGGGTCAAGCGCAAACTGCACATTGCAGCCGCCCTGTATTTTTAATGCCCGGATGATCTTCAGCGCAGAATCCCGGAGCATATGATATTCTTTGTTGGTCAGGGTCTGAGAGGGGCAGACCACAATGGAGTCACCGGTATGGATGCCCACCGGGTCCAGATTCTCCATATTGCAGATGGCGATGGCGGTATCATTGGCATCCCGCATCACCTCATATTCGATTTCTTTGTAGCCCTTGATGGACTTCTCTACCAGTACCTGATGCACCGGTGAGAGCACAAGGGCATTTTTCATAATCTCCCGGAATTCCTCCTCGTTGTCCGCAAAACCACCGCCCGTACCGCCAAGGGTAAAGGCAGGCCGCAGGACTACGGGATAACCGATTTCCTGTGCAGCATGCAAGCCTTCCTCCATAGAGCTGGCAATCATAGAGGGCAGCACCGGCTCTCCAAGGCTCTCACACAGCTCCTTAAAAAGTTCCCGATCCTCTGCCTGCTCAATGCTTTTGCTGGGTGTGCCCAGCAGCTCTACCCGGCACTCTCTGAGAACACCCTTCTTTTCCAGCTGCATGGCAAGATTCAGTCCGGTCTGTCCGCCAATTCCGGGGATGATAGCATCCGGGCGCTCAAAGCGGACGATCTTTGCCATATATTCCAGCGTCAGCGGTTCCATATAGACCTTATCCGCAATTGCCGGATCCGTCATAATGGTTGCAGGATTGGAGTTACAGAGGATGACCTGATAGCCTTCCTCCTTCAGGGCGAGGCAGGCCTGCGTGCCTGCATAGTCAAATTCCGCTGCCTGTCCAATGACGATGGGGCCGGAGCCGATAACCAGTATCTTCTTTATGTCAGTTCTTTTCGGCATAGCTGTTTTCCTCCATCATCGTAATAAATTCATCGAACAGGTATGCGCTGTCCTGAGGCCCCGGCGCGCTTTCCGGATGGTACTGCACAGAGAATACCCGATCCTTTTCGCATTTCAGACCTTCTACCGTGTTGTCCAGAATGTTGATATGGGTCACAGTCAAGTCTGTACCCATCAAGCTGTCCGCATCCACCGCATAGGAATGGTTCTGCGATGTGATTTCAACCTTACCGGTTTCCAAATTCTTTACCGGATGATTGCCACCACGGTGTCCGAATTTCAGCTTATAGGTCTTGGCACCGTAGCTCAAGGCAATGATCTGATGCCCCAGGCAGATGCCGAAAATGGGCAGCTCTCCCCGAAGCTGACGGACCAGTTCAATTACCGGCTTTGCATCCTCCGGATTTCCCGGACCGTTGGAAATGAACAGGCCATCCGGTGCCATTTCCCGAATCTCCCCGGCAGTGGTGTTCCAAGGCAGTACTGTCACATCACAGCCCCTTGTATTCAAGCTGCGGATAATATTATGCTTCATGCCGCAGTCGATGGCGGCCACATGAAACCGACTGTTTTCACAGGATGCTGTCCATGCTTTTGGGGTGCTGACCCTTGCCACCTGATCCTCGGGAAGGCGCAATGTCTGCAATCTGGCTACCGCAGCAATATTTGGAAAAGCCGCATCTGTAAGGAGTGCCTTGCCGGTACCTTTATCCCGAATATGCCGGGCCAATGCACGGGGATCCACACCGGCGATTCCCACAATTCCAAACTTGCACATCACCTGTTCCAGTGTCTCAGCAGCACGGAAATTGGAGGGTTCGCCATTATATTCCCGGACGATTATGGCGCTGACGGTAGGACGGTCCGTTTCGTAGTCATCCTTGCACATGCCGTAGTTGCCGATCAGCGGATAGGTCATCACCACTGCTTGTCCGGTATAGCTTGGATCAGAAAGGATCTCCTGATAGCCAACCATTGATGTGTTGAACACGATCTCTGCGATCACCTCCCGGTTTTCACCAAAGTTGTATCCGTAAAATTCCGCACCGTCCTCCAGAACGATTTTCTTATTGTACTGCCGATTCATGATTTCACTTATCCTTTCGTAGGGACAGTTTCTGTTCAAATTGATCTTTTCGGGTATCCTCCGGAATATCGGTGGGATAGGCTCCGCTGAAACAGGCACTGCAGAAATGTTCGTTACCTGTCAGATTTTTCAGATCCTCCAAGGGCAGGTATCCCAGAGAATCCACACCGATCATTTTCGCGATCTCGCTCACACTGTGATGACAGGCGATCAGATATTCTTCGGAATCTATATCTGTACCGTAATAGCAGGGATGTAAAAACGGCGGTGCGGACACGCGCATATGGATCTCGGTTGCTCCGGCATCCCGAAGCAGCTGTACGATCCGCCCGGAGGTAGTTCCACGGACAATGGAATCATCGATCAGCACCACACGCTTGCCCCGAATTTCGCTTTCCACAGGGCTAAGCTTAATGCGAACTTTATCCACTCTGGATTCCTGCCCCGGAGAGATGAAGGTCCTGCCAATGTACTTGTTTTTGATCAAGCCGATACCGTAGGGAATTCCGGATGCTCTGGCATAACCAAGGGCGGCATCCAGACCGGAATCCGGCACGCCCACCACCACGTCCGCATTTACCGGATGGGCTTTGGCAAGCAACGCACCGGCTTTCAGCCGGGCATCGTGGATGCTGATCCCTTCCATTTTAGAATCCGGACGGGCAAAGTAGATATACTCAAAAATGCATAGCTTCTTTGGCTTCGTTCCGCAGTGACCGGTATCCGATACTACACCGTTTTGGCTGAAGGTGACGATCTCACCGGGCAGGATATCCCGCTCAAACCTTGCACCAACCGCACTCAATGCACAGCTTTCGGAAGCAACCACATAGGTACCGTCTTTCATAACACCATAGCAGAGGGGACGGAAACCGTAGGGGTCCCGAACAGCGATCAGCTTTTGTGCCGACATCATCACGAGAGAGTACGCACCATCCAGTCTATCCATCGCTCTGCTTACTGCCGATTCAATGGAAGGTGCGGCAATACGCTCCCTGGTGATCACATAGGCAATGGTCTCCGTATCGGAGGTGGTATGAAAAATCGCACCGGAAAGCTCCAATTCCTTCCGCAGCGGCAGCGCATTGCTCAAATTGCCGTTATGTGCCAATGCCAGCTTTCCTTTCAGGTGGTTGACTTCAATTGGCTGGCAGTTACTTAGGTTGTTGCCGCCGGTTGTACCGTAACGGGCGTGTCCTACCGCAATCGTTCCTTTTGGAAATTTGCACAGCTCCTCTGTGCCAAAAACCTCGCTGACCAGACCCAGGCCCTTTTGGCAGGTAAACACGCCATCGTCATTTACGGCAATTCCACAGCCTTCCTGGCCTCGGTGCTGCAAGGCATAAAGGCCGTAATACACAAGACTCGCCACGTTTTCCTGCTTGGGACTGTATACGCCAAAGACACCGCATTCTTCGTGGATACTCATTTGCCTTCCTCCAAACTGGCTTTCACAAAGCCTACAAACAGCGGATGGGGTTTATTGGGGCGGCTCTTAAATTCCGGGTGATACTGAACACCCACATGGAAGGGGCGTTGTGTCAACTCTACCGTCTCGATCAGTCTTCCATCCGGTGAGCTGCCACTTAAGCACAGGCCGGCAGCTACCATGGCCTGTCTGTAATCGTTATTAAATTCATAGCGATGACGGTGGCGTTCATGGATCAGCTTGCTTCCGTAACACCGGTACATTGTGGTATTTTCGGCAATCACACAGGGATAGCTTCCCAAACGAAGAGTGCCGCCCTTATCCACATTCTCACTTTGACCGGGCATAAAGTCGATGACCTTATGCTTGCCGTCAGCTACGAATTCACCGGAGTTGGCATCTGTCAAACCCAATACATTTCTGGCAAATTCGATCACTGCGATCTGCATACCCAAACAAATACCGAAGTATGGAATTTTCTTTTCTCTGGCGAATCGGGCCGCCAGGATCATCCCTTCTATGCCGCGCCCGCCGAAGCCACCGGGAACAAGGATGCCATTCAGTCCGGTCAGGGTTTCTTCATAAGAATCCTCAGTCAGGGTTTCCGAATCGATCCAGCTGATTTCCACCTTTGCATCCAGCGCATAGCCGGCATGACGAAGGGCTTCCGCAACTGACAAATAGGCATCATGCAGCTGCACATACTTACCCACTAAACCAATCGTGACTGTTTTGCTGCGGCTGTGTATCTTCTGTACCATCTGCTTCCATTCCGCAAGATCCGGCGCCCCGGTTTCCAGCCCCAGTTCCCGGCAGACCACACTGGAGAAGTTGGATTTTTCCAGCATCAACGGCGCTTCGTACAGGTTAGGCAGTGTAGTATTCTCAATGACGCAGTCTGGCTTTACATTGCAAAACAAGCTGATCTTCTGGAAAATGGATTCCTCCAAGGGCTCGTCGCAGCGCAGCACAATGATGTTGGGGTTGATGCCCATACCCCGCAATTCTTTGACAGAATGCTGGGTTGGCTTCGACTTGTGCTCATCGGAGCCGCGAAGAAACGGAACCAGTGTTACATGGATAAAGAGGCTGTTTTCTCTTCCTACCTCCAAAGAGATCTGCCGGACAGCCTCCAAAAAGGGCTGCGATTCGATATCGCCGATGGTGCCGCCGATCTCTGTGATGACCACATCCGCATCGGTCTGCTTGCCAACACGATAGACGAATTCCTTGATCTCATTTGTGATGTGTGGAATAACCTGTACGGTGGAGCCCAGATATTCGCCCCGTCTTTCTTTATTCAGCACATTCCAATAGACCTTGCCGGTAGTCAGGTTAGAAAACTTATTCAGATCTTCATCGATAAACCTTTCATAGTGCCCCAGATCCAGATCGGTTTCCGCACCGTCTTCCGTAACATAGACCTCGCCGTGCTGATAGGGGCTCATGGTGCCTGGATCCACATTGATATAGGGGTCCAGCTTCTGGGCTGCTACCTTCAATCCTCTGGCCTTCAGCAGGCGGCCCAGAGACGCTGCTGTGATGCCTTTTCCCAGGCCGGAAACCACACCGCCGGTCACAAAAATATACTTTGTCATTTGTATCTACTCCACCGTTACAGATTTCGCAAGATTCTTCGGCTTGTCAATATCGCAGCCATTCTCCTTTGCCACATGGTAGGCAAGCATTTGCAGCGGTACGATCTCCACCGCAGCGCTGAACAGCGGATGGATCTTCGGCACATAGATCATATCGTCCGCCAAAGACAGGATTCGCTGATTCTCCTTGCCTGCAACCGCTAAAACCTCAGCGCCACGGGCCTTGACTTCCACAATGTTACTCATGGTTTTTTCTGTGATGGCATCGTTGCAGCACAGAGCCACCACGGGCTGCCCTTCGTGGATCAAAGCGATGGTACCGTGTTTCAGCTCTCCCGCAGCGTAGGATTCCGCGTGGATATAGGAGATTTCCTTCATTTTGAGCGCGCCTTCCAATGCCACAGCATAGTCCGTATTGCGTCCTATGAAGAACATGGAACTTGCCTTATGGTACTTCTTTGCCAGTTTCCCAATGCCAGGATTCATGTCCAGAGACTCCTGCATTTTCCGGGGGATCGCTTTTAACGCATTCAGCAGAGTGCCGTACAGGGAGCTATCAATGGTTTGCAGTTTTTTCGCGGCATACAGTGCAAACAGGTAGAGCACTGTCAATTGGGTCGTATAACCCTTTGTGGTTGCAACCGCAATTTCCGGGCCTGCCCAGGTGTAAATGCACCAGTCTGCAAGCTTCGCAATGGTGCTGCCGACCACATTGACAATAGCCAATGCCTTGGCACCCCTGCTTTGGCATTCCCTCATAGCTGCAATGGTATCCGCTGTTTCGCCGGACTGGGACAGAACGATCAGCAGTGTGCTGCTGTCGATCAAGGGATTGGAATACCGCAGCTCGCTTGCAAGTTCCACCAGCACCGGAATGCGGCACAGCTCCTCAATGGCAAATTTGGCCGCACAGCCGGCATAATAGGCACTGCCGCAGGCTGTGATCACGATTTTTCGGATGCCGGTCAGGTCAATATCCGCATCGTCCAATACGATTTCATTCCCTTTGATTCTGGGAGTCAGAGTCGCTTTGACGGCACTGGGCTGCTCCATGATCTCTTTGAGCATAAAGTGCTCATAGCCGCCTTTTTCCGCAGCCTGGACATCCCATGTGATCCGGGTAACCTTCTTTTGAACAGGCTGCCCCATGCAATCGTATATTTGGATAGACTCCGGTGTCAGCTCCGCGAACTCTCCATCCTCCAGATAGATCGCATTTCTTGTATAGGCAACTAATGCAGTTACATCGGAGGCAAAGTATACCTCTCCAACACCCACGCCAAGGATCAGAGGACTGGCTTCCCGCACGGCAAAGATCTTCTCCGGCTGATCGGTACAGAGGATACCCAGTGCATAGGAACCCTTCAGCCTTGCAGAGGTCCGCATGACCGCCTGCTTCAGATCACCCTTGTAGTACATTTCCAACAGATGCACGATAACCTCGGTATCTGTTTCGCTTTCAAAGTGATACCCCTTACCGATCAGTTCCTGCCGCAGCTCCAGATAGTTTTCAATGATTCCGTTATGAACCACCGCAAACCGCCCGTCATTACTGGCATGGGGATGGGCATTGGTATCCGTGGGTGCACCGTGGGTAGCCCAGCGGGTATGACCGATACCGGTGGTGCCCGGAAGAAGCTTTCCGTCATCCGTCTTTTGTGCCAGACCCGCAATTCTTCCGGTTACCTTGCTGATGGCTATGTTTCCTTGCTGCATAACTGCAATTCCGGCAGAGTCATATCCACGGTATTCCAGTTTTTTCAGTCCTTCAAGCAGTACCGGAGCTGCCTGTATTTGACCAGTGTATCCAACGATTCCACACATAAAGATACCTCCTTATTCCCACTCCACAGTAGCCGGGGGTTTACTCGTAATATCATATACAACACGGCTGATGCCGGGCACCTCATTTGTGATCCGGCTGCTGGCTCTTTCCAGTACTTCGTAGGGAAGCCGTGTCCACTCTGCTGTCATAAAATCATCCGTTGTCACCGCACGAAGCACAATGGTGCGGCCATAAGTTCTGGCATCACCCATCACACCTACGCTTCTTAGATCCGTCAGCACCGCAAAATACTGGTTGGATTCTGCGCCTGCCGCTTCCAGTTCCTGACGGAAGATGGCATCCGCTTCTCGCAGCAGGTCCAGCTTTTCTTTGGTAATATCACCAACGACCCGTACAGCGAGACCGGGGCCGGGAAACGGTTGCCGCCAGACCAACTCCTTGGGAATTCCCAGCTTGGTGCCAACCTCCCGAACTTCGTCCTTAAAGAGGTCACGCAATGGCTCCAATATTTCATCAAAAGCGATCACGTCCGGCAGACCGCCTACATTGTGATGGCTCTTAATGGTAGAAGCATCTCCTGCACCGCTTTCGATCACATCCGGGTAAATCGTGCCTTGTACCAGTACATTGATTTTCCCCAGTTTTTTGGCTTCGTCCTCGAATACCCGGATGAATTCTTCGCCGATGATCTTCCGCTTTTCTTCTGGTTCTGTAACCCCAGCCAGCTTCTTTAGAAAGCGGTCATCTGCGTTGACCCGGATCAGGTTCATATCAAATCCGTCCCGGAAGGTCTTTTCCACGAAGTCGCCCTCGTCTTTTCGCAGCAAGCCGTGATCTACAAACACACAGGTCAGATTCCTGCCAACAGCCTTATGCAGCAGCACCGCTGCCACAGAGGAATCCACTCCGCCGGACAGTGCCAGCAAAACCTTTTTACCGGAAAGCTTTTCCCGGTATTTTTCGATGGACTGCTGTACAAAATCTTCCATCTTCCACTGCCCCTTGCAGCCGCAGACACCGAAGAGGAAGTTATAAAGTATTTGCTTTCCAAACTCCGTATGGGTTACCTCCGGGTGGAACTGTACCGCATAGAGTTTTCTGCTTTCGTCCGCCATTGCTGCACAGGGACATTTGCCGGTACGGGCGATTACACGGAAGCCCTCCGGCACCTGGCTGATGTAATCCGTATGACTCATCCAGCAGATGCTGTGATTGGAAAACCCACGGAAAAGGATACTGTGGTCGGTAAACACTTCCGTTTTGCCGTACTCACTGGAAGACTCCGCACCGCTGACAACGCCGCCGGCCATATATGCCATCAGCTGCGCGCCATAGCAGATACCAAGAATCGGGATCCCCAGATTTAGAATTGCCGGGTCATAATGGGGAGAGCGTTCGTCGTACACGCTGTTGGGTCCACCGGTAAAAATGATTCCCTGATAGCCTGCAGCCTGGATTTCCTGCGGCGTAATCTTGTTATAGGGTTTGATTTCCGCATAGACATGATGTTCCCGGACTCTGCGGGCAATCAGCTGGTTATACTGACCGCCAAAGTCCAAAACAAGGATTTTTTCTTCCATCTATCATTCCTCACAAATTGATCTGGACTCTGTCTGTACAAACATCAGCAATCAGCGGCTTGACCTTTGCCAAGAATGCTTCCACCTGCTGCTCGCATCGACCAATGTAAAGGCTCGGAGTCAGCAGTGCATCCATTTCCGTTTCTGTCAGACCGAACTCCTTTTGGGCAGCCAAACGGGAAAGCAAATCACATTCCTGACCGTTTTTCATTTTGGCGGTGGCTTCCATGGAAGCACTACGGATGATCTCGTGCAGCTGCTGCCGGTCACCGCCCCGCTTGACGGCTTCCATCATCAGATTTTCTGTAGCAATGAAGGGAAGGTATTCCTTTACAGTCTTTTCTACAATTTTCTCATTGACATGCAGACCGTCTGTTACATTTTGGGCAAGCCGCAGCACCGCATCGGCACAGAGGAAGCCCTCCGGCATAGAGATACGGCGATTGGCAGAATCGTCCAATGTCCGCTCCAGCCACTGGGTTGCTGCAGTCATCGGTGCATTCATAGCATCGCACATCAGGTAACGGGCAAGGCTGCAGATCCGCTCACTTCGCATAGGATTGCGCTTATAGGCCATTGCGGAAGACCCAATCTGATTCTTTTCAAAGGGTTCCTCCACCTGTCGGTCGTGCTGCAGAAGACGGATATCATTTGCCATTCGGTAGCAGCTCTGAGCGATGGAAGAAAGTACATTCAAAATACGGCTGTCGACCTTTCTGGGGTAGGTTTGACCGCAAACATCGAAACAGCCGTCAAAGCCGAAGTCTGCGCAGATCATGCGATTCATTTCATCGATCTTTGCTGTGTCTCCGCCAAACAGTTCCAGGAAGCTCGCTTCCGTGCCGGTAGTACCACGGCACCCGAGGAATTTCATTGTGCCGATCACAAAATCCAGTTCTTCCAGATCGGACCAAAGATCCTGCATCCAAAGTGTGGCCCGCTTACCCACCGTCACCAGTTGAGCAGGCTGATAGTGAGTATACCCCAAAGTAGGCACGGCTTTGTATTGATCCGCAAAGGAAGACAGGTTGGCAATTACCTTCAGCAGCTCCGTGCGAAGATACTTTAGGGCATCCCGGTAGATGATAAGATCTGCATTGTCTGTCACATAGCAGCTGGTTGCGCCCAGGTGAATGATACCCGCAGCGGACGGGGCTGCCTTGCCATAGGCATATACATGGGCCATTACATCGTGCCGAACTTCCTTTTCACGCTTAGCGGCACAGGCAAAGTCAATATCTGCAATGTGTTCCTCCAGTTCGGCAACCTGCTGTTTTGTAATGGGCAGACCCAAAGCACTCTCTGCCTTTGCTAAAGATACCCACAGCTTACGCCATGTTTGAATACGGTGATCAGCCGAGAACAGGCGCAGCATATAGTCGGATGCGTAGCGGGAGCTCAGGGGGGATTCGTATTTTTCTGTCATGATGATTCTCCTTAACGAATAATGATACTGTCTCGCTCCGGACCAACGGAAATGAAGCCTACATGACAGCCGATTTCTTTTTCAATGAATTCTACATACCGCTGTGCGGCAACAGGCAGGTCTTCCCACTTGCGGATACCGGAAATATCACACTTCCAGCCGTCCATATACTCGATCACCGGCTTGGCACTATCCAGCACAGAGGGGAATGGGAATTCGTCCGTTTCCTTACCGCCAACCGTGTAATGGGTGCAAACCGGGATCTTATCCATAAAGCTCAGCACATCCAGCTTGGTCAGCGCAATTTTGGTTGCCGCCTGGACCTGCACACCGTAGCGGGTAGCCACAATGTCAATGGGACCAACTCTACGGGGCCGGCCGGTTTTCGCACCATACTCAAAACCGGCTTCCCGAAGCGCTTCTGCTTCCGCACCGAACATCTCGCAAACGAAGGGACCTTCTCCCACACAGGTGGAATAGGCTTTCACTACGCCGATGACCTCGTCGATTTTGGCAGAGGGCAGGCCGGAGCCTACCGGTGCGTAAGAGGCAATCGCATTGGAGGATGTGGTATAGGGATAGATGCCGTAGTCCAGATCCCGCAAGGCACCCAGCTGTGCTTCAAAAAGGATGTCTTTCCCGTCCGCCTGGGCTTTTCTCAGAAATGCGCCAGTGTCACATATAAAAGGTTTGATCTTCTCACAGTAGGTATCGATCCACTCGCGCAGCTCTGCCACCTTTACAGGTTCCGCTCCGTAAACACCGGCAAGCGTAAGATTCTTCCAACCCAGCAGGTCGGTCAAATGCTCCGTCAAATGCTCGGGATACAGCAGTTCGCCCGCCATAATTGTCTTCTTTTGATATTTGTCCGAATAGAAGGGTGCGATGCCCTGCTTTGTGGAGCCATATTTCTTATCCGCAAGGCGCGCTTCTTCCAATCCGTCCAGTTCTCGATGCCAAGGCAGCAACAACGATGCCCGGTCACTGATTTTTAGGTTCTCGGGTGTAATCGGAACGCCTTTGGCTGTGACTTCCTCAATTTCTTTCCAAAGATTTTCAGGGTCAAGGGCAACACCGTTTCCAAGGATATTTACAACACCCTTGCGGAAAATGCCGGATGGCAGCAGATGCAGAGCAAATTTGCCGTACTCATTGATCACAGTATGGCCTGCGTTGCCGCCACCCTGGTAACGGATGACGATATCATAGCTTTCCGTCAGCAGGTCTACCATTCTGCCCTTGCCCTCGTCACCCCAGTTGATGCCTACGATTGCACAGTTTCCCATTGTTATCCTCCCAACTTGGTTTCCAGCCGCTTCATGATCTCGGCGTAAGCTTCTTCCACACCACCAAGATCCCGGCGAAAACGGTCCTTATCCAGTTTTTCATGTGTTTTGCTGTCCCACAGGCGGCAGGTATCCGGGCTGATCTCGTCAGCCAGAACGATCGTACCGTCAGCAAGTCTTCCAAATTCCAGCTTAAAATCTACCAGAATGACACCGCAGGAGAGCCAGCAGGACTTCAACACCTCATTGATCTTCAGAGAATACCGTTCTATGGTCTCGATCTCCTCCGGGGTCGCCACCTTCAGTGCCAAGGCGTGCTTGGTGTTCAGCAGCGGATCACCCAGCTCATCGTTTTTATAGGAAAATTCAATGGTAGGTTGATCGAATACAACACCCTCCTCCACACCGTAGCGCTTAGAGAAGGAGCCGGCGGCAATGTTGCGAACGATGACCTCCAATGGGACAATGCTGACCTTCTTTACCAGTGTTTCCCGCTGGCTCAGCTCCTGGACAAAATGGGTGGGGACGCCTTCTGACTCCAGCATTGCCATGAGCCGGTTGCTCATCTGGTTATTGATGATGCCCTTGCCGACGATGGTACCCTTTTTCAGGCCGTTAAAGGCGGTAGCATCATCCTTGTACTGCACGATCAGCAGCTGCGGATCCTCGGTGGCAAATACCTTCTTGGCCTTGCCTTCGTAAAGCTGTTCTTTCTTTTCCATAATGACTCCTCCAGTATGATTGACATAGTAACGATACCGGGCACAATCAGGATGCGTAACGAAAACCGCCCGGGTATCGTGGGAATTGGCTGCGGGCCTGCCCGCTTATTTGCCGCTGGCACCATAGTTGGAAAGGACACGGGCTGAGGGATCTGTTACATTGCAGCCCTCCCATTCCTTATTCGGCATCCAGAAATCTACGATCATCTGCCCCTGACCGTGATAGTACTTTTCAAAAATTTCACGGTATAGAAGCGATTCCTTTGTAAAGGGCTGGGCATGGGTGAAGGATTCACGCTTTTGCTCGTATTCTTCATCAGTATAAGCCTTCGCTGCATATTCCTTCAGGTAGTCCACCATGGAGTGTCCCACCGCATCGGAGAAGGCTGCTTTTTCACGCCACAGGATTTCATCCGGCAAGTAATCCTGTCCTTCAAAGGCATGGCGAAGCAGATACTTACCCTTGTGATACTTATTCAGCTTCCGTTCGGGGTCGATTGCCATAACATACTTCACAAAGTCCAGATCACCAAAGGGCACTCTGGCTTCCAAGGAGTTGACGCTGATACAGCGGTCAGCCCGGAGCACATCATACATATGTAACTCCCGGATCCGTTTCTGGGCTTCAAGCTGGAACGCTTCGGCAGACGGCGCAAAATCTGTGTATTTATAGCCAAACAGCTCATCGGAGATCTCGCCGGTAAGCAGCACCCGGATATCGGTATTTTCATGGATGTACTTGCAGACCAGATACATACCGATACTGGCCCGGATCGTCGTAATATCGAAAGTGCCCAGCAGCTCAACCACAGGCTCCAACGCAGCCAACACATCTTTTTGGGAGATGATGACCTCGGTGTGGTCACTGCCGATGTAATCCGCCACCTGCTTTGCGTACTTCAGGTCAATGGCATCCTCACTCATGCCGATGGCAAAAGTTCTGATGGGGGTCCGGCTCTTCCTTGCTGCAATGGCACACACCAAGGAAGAGTCCAGACCGCCACTAAGGAGGAAACCGACCTTTGCGTCGGCCACAAGGCGTTTTTCCACACCTGCGATCAGCTTTTCACGAATGTTATCGCACACCGTTTCCAGATCATGGCTGTGATATTCTGCCACTGCTGCAATGTCGCAGTAGCAGGTAAACTTGCCGTCACAGTAGTAATGTCCCGGTGGGAACGGCAGGATCTTTTCTGTCAGGTGGACCAGGTTCTTCGGCTCGCTGGCAAAGATGATGGTTCCGTTGTCATCATAGCCATAATACAGAGGCCGGATACCGATGGGATCCCGGGCGGCGACAAACTGATCTTTTTTCGCGTCATAGAGAATGCAGGCAAATTCCGCATCCAACATAGAAAACATATCTACGCCGTACTTTTCGTATAGCGGCAGCAGCACCTCACAGTCGGAGTCGCTGACAAAGGTATGCTCACCTTCCAGTTCCTTTCGGAATTTCTCAAAACCATAGATTTCACCGTTGCATACCAGTGCGTTTCCGTGAAGCTGAAAGGGCTGCATTCCCTCTGGGTGCAATCCCATAATTGACAGCCGATGGAAACCCAAAACGCCCTGCCCAGCAGTTATGATCTGCGTATCATCCGGACCTCTGGAAACAGTTCGTGCAAATCCTTCAGAAAAGTCCTTATAGCGAAAGGGTTTCCCACAATAACCAATAATTGAGCACATATTTCTTCCTCCCATAGAACGACCTTTGGGAGAGCCCCAAAAAGCGGAAACTCTCCCTACGGTCAATGTTTAGTCCCAAGCGGTTGTGTTCAGTGCGTATTCGCAGGTCCAGTCTTCCTCTTGGGAATAGAATGCCTTTTCGTACAGCGGATCCATCTCTACAGGAGCAAGCTGCATTTCATGTCGGCTTCTTCCCAGACAGAATTCTACTGTCTGCATTATTTTTTCTTGTTGCATAACCTGACTCCTTCCATAGTGCTACTCGCATCTTAGAAAATATCGGGATTATTCCAATTCGTTTTCCTTAACAAACTCACGAATGAGGCTGTAAATATCTTCTTTACATTCGCACCAAATCGTATTCCAATCGACATCATGTGCGGTATGCGTCCGATGCTGTATTTTTGCTGCCAGAATTAAGGAGCAAAACAGTGACTTTGCGGACATTTCCCACGGATCTCCATTCTCGTCCTTACCAAACACACGAACATCAGCATCAACAGTCTGAACAAGCTTCGAAAAGCGCTCAACATCACTGCCAGTAGTTAATTCAATCGGTACTCTCATAACACGCCTCCGATCACTATCGAACACCAAACAGCAGCTCGCCGTAGGTGGGGAAAGGCCAATACTTCTCGGCTGTGACAGTTTCGGCCTCATCCGCCACCGCCCGGAGGGCAGCCATCCTGCCGATCACAGCATCCCGGATTGCATAGGCTTCCTGGGCTACATCCGCAGCACCCTTCAGCTCAAGCACCGAAGCCTCCAGCTCGTCTGTTTTGGCGGCAATCTGATCCGTCAGCACGGACAGCCTGGCGATCAGACCGGATTCGTAACCGCAGACAATGTCCGTGGAAATGGCTTTCTTTGCGGCAACTCCACCTGCCAGCTCCGCGGTATAGCCCTGAACCGCTGGAAGGATCTGCTTCCGGGCTATGTCGATCATGGTATTTGCTTCGATGACTACGGTTTTACAGTAGTTTTCCAGCTGAATCTCACAGCGGGACTTCAGTTCCGCCAGGGTAAACACCTTGTGGGCAGTCAGCATCTGCACATTCTTTTCGTCCAGGCTGTGGGGAATGCAGTCGGGAGTGGTAGGATAATTGCACAGGCCGCGTACTTCCGTTGCTTCCCTGATCCAGGCTTCGTCGTAGCCGTTGCCGTTGAAAATGATCCGCTTGTGGTCTTTGATGGTTTTCTGAATCATTTCATGGAGCTTCTCTTCAAAGTCCTCAGCACCTTCCAGACGGTCTGCGTAGATTTTCAGGGATTCTGCCACAGCGGCATTGAGCATGATGTTGGCACAGGCGATGGAATTGGAGGATCCCAGCATACGGAACTCGAACTTGTTTCCGGTGAAGGCGAAGGGAGAGGTTCGGTTGCGGTCTGTGGTGTCCCGTGCAAACCTGGGAAGTACATCCACACCCAACTTCATGGTCTTCTTCTTGGCAGCTTCGTAAGGCGTATCGTTTTCAATGGCATCCAGAATACCCTGCAGCTCGTCGCCCAGGAAGATAGATACCACAGCGGGAGGCGCTTCATTGGCTCCCAGTCGATGGTCATTGCCAGCGGTGGCAACAGAGATCCGCAGCAGATCCTGATAATCGTCCACTGCCTTGATAACGGCGCACAGAAACAGAAGGAACTGGGCGTTTTCGTAGGGGGTCTCGCCGGGAGAAAGCAGATTTACGCCGGTATCCGTGGCAATGGACCAGTTATTGTGTTTACCGGAACCGTTGACACCGGCAAAGGGTTTTTCGTGGAGCAGACACACCAGACCATGCTTTGCCGCAACCTTCTGCATGATCTCCATGGTCAGCTGGTTATGGTCTGTGGCAATATTGGTGGTGGAGTAGATGGGAGCCAGCTCATGCTGGGCAGGTGCGACCTCGTTATGTTCGGTTTTTGCCAGAACCCCCAGTCTCCACAGTTCTTCGTTCAGATCTGCCATATAAGCCGCGACCCGGGGCTTAATGACACCGAAGTAATGGTCATCCATTTCCTGTCCCTTGGGAGGCTTGGCACCAAACAGGGTTCTGCCGGTGTAGATCAGATCCTTGCGCTGTTCGTAAAGTTCTTTGGGAACAAGAAAGTATTCCTGCTCCGGGCCTACGGAGGTACGAACGCACTTTACATCCTCATTGCCAAACAGCTTCAGGATACGCATTGCTTGTCGGTTCAGCGCTTCCATAGAGCGAAGCAGTGGGGTTTTCTTATCCAAAGCCTCACCGCCGTAGGAGCAAAATGCCGTGGGGATACAAAGTGTCTTACCCTTAATGAATGCATAGGAAGTGGGATCCCAGGCGGTATAGCCTCTTGCCTCAAAGGTTGCCCGCAGACCGCCGGAGGGGAAGGAGGAAGCATCCGGTTCGCCCTTGATCAGCTCCTTGCCGGAGAAATCCATGATGATGCCGCCATCCGGTGCGGGAGAAATAAAGCTGTCGTGCTTTTCAGCGGTAATACCGGTAAGCGGCTGGAACCAATGGGTATAGTGGGTAGCGCCGTGTTCAACTGCCCAATCCTTCATTGCAGCCGCAACAGCATTGGCGACACCTGCATCCAGTTTGGCACCCTGATCGATTGTCTTGCGGAGGGACTGATAAATATCGGCATTCAATCTTGCCTTCATGACACGGTCATCAAAAACCAAGCAGCCAAAATAATCCGAAACAGTACCCATAAGATTTACACTCCTTTTCAGAATTTGGCAGACCCGGAGGAGAATGTGAAGGGGAAAGGAAGAGACAAAGAAAAAAGCATTGTCAAGGGAAATGGTTCCTCCGGGCCGCCAGGGTATAAAAAAAGGCAAAGGCGTCTAAGAGCTTAATGCTCAAAGACGCCTTTGCCTTATGGGTGCATCATACACCCGTAAATTCGATTTGTCAACACCCTGCACAAAAAAAGTTTTTTGACCTTGTATACATTGACAAATTCCGTAAGTTGGAATATAATACCATCAATGAGCAAAGGCGTTCATGGATAGGGAAAGTCTACCCTGTCGGTGAACGCCTTTGCTTTTTTATTTTTGTCCGAAAGGATTGAAGTGTATGAAGCCAGAAGGTCAAGTGCGTATTCCATCAGGCTGCGCGATTGCTGCTGTTATTTCCAGAGACGGCAAACGAATGTCCGGCAAGATGATTTGCGAAGCGATGAAACCTATGCATGACCGTTCCAACGGTCTGGGCGGTGGATTTGCAGCATATGGGATTTATCCGGAGTATAAAGATTTTTATGCACTGCATTTGTTCTTTAATGAACGGGCAACCCGGAAAAACTGCGAAGTATTTCTGAAAGAGCGGTTTGAAATTGTAAAGTCTGAAATATTACCTACCCGAAAGATTCCTGCAATCACAGATGAGCCGATCATCTGGCGTTACTTTGTTACGCCGCTCCGCAGCGCACTTACCGCTATGCAGGTGGACGAAAGGGAATTCGTCGCCAGAACTGTCATGAAGATCAACACGGAAATGCCAGGTGCCTATGTGTTTTCCAGCGGCAAGAACATGGGAACCTTTAAGGCTGTTGGTTTTCCGGAGGATGTGGGAGAATTCTACCGCCTGGAGGAGTATGAGGGCTATTCCTGGACCGCCCATGGTCGCTATCCCACCAATACCCCCGGCTGGTGGGGTGGTGCCCACCCTTTCACTCTTCTGGATTATTCCATCGTCCACAACGGCGAGATTTCTTCCTATGACGCGAACCGTCGCTTTATCGAGATGTTCGGCTATAAATGCAATTTACAGACCGACACCGAGGTCATTACTTACATCATGGATTATCTGCTGCGGCGGCAAGGACTTTCTTTGGAGGAAGCCGCGTCGGTCATTGCGGCTCCTTTCTGGAGTACCATACAGGGAAAGGACGAATCGGAACGGCAGCGGTTATCTTATCTGCGAACTGTGTTCCCCAGTCTGCTGATCACAGGCCCCTTCTCCATTATTCTGGGCTTTGACGGCGGCTTGATGGCGCTGAATGACCGGTTGAAGCTGCGCTCCATGGTGGTGGGTGAAAAGAACGACAAGGTATTCATCGCCAGTGAAGAAGCGGCAATCCGAACCATGGAGCCGGAAGCAGAAAATATCTGGGCACCTGCCGGTGGAGAACCAGTGATCGTGACTGTGAAAGAAGGTGCCTATTAATGGGAATTTCATTTATCTATCCGGAATTTGAAGTGATCCGGAATGAAGACCGTTGTATCAGCTGCCGCGTATGCGAGCGGCAGTGTGCCAACGAAGTACATTCCTTTGACGCAGAGCATAAACGTCTGATCAGCAATGAAACCAAATGCGTCAACTGCCAGCGCTGTGTTTCCTTCTGCCCTACCAGAGCATTGAAAATTGTGAAAACCAATTGTTCCCTCCGTGAAAATGCAAACTGGCAGAGCGATACAGTTCAGGAAATCTATAAGCAGGCCAACTCCGGCGGTGTGCTGTTATCCTCTATGGGTAATCCAAAGGAATTCCCGGTTTACTGGGACAGAATTCTGATCAATGCGTCTCAGGTTACCAATCCTCCGATTGATCCCCTGCGGGAACCAATGGAAACGAAGGTATTTCTGGGCAAGAAGCCGGAGAAAATCCGCCGGAAAGAGAATGGAGACCTGTGCTGTGACCTGGCACCCCAGCTGGAACTGAGTATGCCGGTGATGTTTTCTGCTATGAGCTACGGTTCCATCAGTTATAACGCTCATGCCAGCCTCGCCAGAGCTGCTACCGAACTGGGCATCTATTATAATACCGGTGAAGGAGGTCTGCATGAGGACTTTTATGTGTATGGACCCAACACCATTGTGCAGGTAGCATCCGGTCGGTTTGGTGTGCATGAGGACTATTTGAATGCAGGTGCAGCAATCGAAATTAAAATGGGTCAGGGTGCGAAGCCCGGTATCGGTGGCCATCTGCCGGGAGCCAAAATCGTAGGGGATGTCTCCAGGACCCGCATGGTACCTGAAGGCTCTGATGCCATTTCTCCGGCACCGCATCACGATATTTATTCCATTGAGGATCTGCGTCAGCTTGTGTTTTCCCTGAAGGAAGCAACGGAATATCAGAAACCGGTGATCGTAAAGGTGGCGGCTGTCCATAACATTGCGGCCATAGCCAGTGGTATTGCCCGCAGCGGCGCGGACATTATTGCCATTGATGGGTTCCGTGGAGGTACCGGCGCAGCGCCAACCAGAATCCGTGATAATGTTGGCATTCCCATCGAACTGGCATTGGCTGCAGTGGATCAGCGGCTCCGGGATGAGGGAATCCGAAATCAGGTTTCTTTGGTGGCGGGCGGCAGTGTCCGCAGTGCATCTGATGTGGTCAAGGCGATTGCCTTGGGTGCGGATGCCTGCTATATCTCAACAGCAGCACTTCTGGCTATGGGATGCCACCTGTGCAGAACTTGCCAGAGCGGCAAATGTAATTGGGGTATTGCTACCCAGCGTCCGGAACTGGTAAAGCGGCTGGATCCCGATGAGGGAAGTAAACGCCTTGTCAATCTGATGACTGCATGGCGTCATGAAATAAAAGAGCTTATGGGCGGCATGGGAATCAATTCCGTTGAAGCTTTGCGGGGCAACCGTTTGATGCTCCGGGGAATCGGTCTGACGGAGAAAGAACTGGAGATTCTCGGAATTTCTCATGCAGGGGAATAAAAAACATTAGAAATGAAAAAATGGATGTGATATAACTATGCTGTTAGATGCAACTGATTTGGATTACGCGGCTTTGAATGAAGAAATCAAGCAGTGCGGAGAAAAGGTTCAGATATGCAATTGCCTGGGACAGCGTTTCATTGGAGCGGGATTATCCGGGAAGGATATCACAGTTAGCGGCATCCCCGGAAACGCATTGGGTGCCTATCTGAACGGGGCGGAAATCACAGTCCACGGCAATGCACAGGACGCAGTCGGTGATACCATGAACGCGGGCAAAATCGTGATCCATGGCAACATCGGGGATGCTGCCGGTTATGCCATGCGCGGTGGCGAGATCTTTGTCCAGGGAAATGCGGGTTACCGGGCAGGTATCCATATGAAAGAATATGGAGAAAAGATTCCGGCTCTGGTGATCGGCGGCTGTGCAGGCAGCTTCCTCGGAGAGTATCAGGCAGGCGGTGTCATCATGGTGCTGGGCTTGAACAGAGGGAATAAGCGGATCGTTCACAATTTCCCCTGCACCGGAATGCATGGCGGCAAACTGATCCTTCGGGGAGAATGTGCAGATATTCAGTTTCCCAGTCAGGTGAGTGCAAGAACTGCCTCAGAAGAGGATATGACTTTGATTCGGAGACTGATTGAGAAATACTGTAGTCTGTTCAATGCAGATTGTGAAGAAATCCTGGACGCTCCTTTTACTGTGATCACACCGGACAGCGCAAACCCATATAAGCAGATGTATGTAGCAAATTAAGCATAGAAAGCAGGGCTTGTTATGAAATATACACCCCAGGAAGTAATGCAGTATATTGAAGAAGAGGATGTAAAATTCATCCGGCTTGCATTCTGCGATGTTCATGGTCATCCCAAAAATATTTCCATCATGCCCCACGAATTGGAGCGGGCATTCGAGTACGGTATTGCCATTGATGGATCCGCCATTGCGGGTTTTGGTGATGAGGTGCATTCCGACCTGTTCCTGCATCCGGATCCCGCAACCATTACGGTGCTTCCCTGGAGACCGGAGCATGGCCGGGTGGTGCGGATGTTTTGCTCTATCACCCACCTGGATGGAACAACCTTTACTCACGATACCCGTGCAATTTTGAAGCAGGCCATTGAGGATGCTGCCAAATTAGGTTATACGTTCTCTTTCGGTTCGGAGCTGGAATTCTACCTGTTCAAACTGGATGAAGACGGAGAGCCTACCAATATCCCGTATGACCGGGCAAGCTATATGGATGTGGCACCGGAGGACAAGTGCGAAAATGTACGCCGTGAAATCTGTCTGGCATTGGAGCGAATGGGCATTATGCCTGAGTCCTCTCATCATGAAGAAGGTCCCGGACAGAACGAGGTGGATTTCCGCTATTCAGATGCACTTAGTGCGGCGGACAATGCTGTGACATTCCGTACGGTGGTAAAGACGATTGCAGCCCGAAATGGTCTGTACGCAGACTTTTCTCCCAAGCCTCTGCAGGAAAATCCGGGCAGCGGATTCCATATCAACATCTCCGTCAAGGGCGGCGATGAATTTGTTATGCACCGGACAATGGGCGGCATTTTGAAACATATTGCGGATATGACGCTGTTCCTGAACCCCACAGACCGTTCTTATCAGAGATTGGGAGCCAATAAGGCACCGAAATACATATCCTGGTCCAGTGATAACCGCTCCCAGCTGATTCGTGTTCCGGCTGCGGATGGAGAATACCGGCGTTTTGAACTTCGCAGTCCGGATTGTACAGCCAATCCCTACCTTGCCTTTGCATTGCTGATCTGGGCCGGTCTGGACGGAATCCTGAATAATATTCCGCTGCCGGAAAAATCCAATGTCAACCTCTTTACGGCATCACCCAAGGATCTGTGGGGCCTGGAAACACTGCCCCTTACCCGGAGCAATGCTGCCAAAGTTACTCTCTCCAGTGATTTTATCAAGGCTTATTTGCCGGAGTCTTTGATCAATTTCTTCTGCGAACGATAACACCATTTCATTTTGCAGAAAGGAGGGAGCTGCATGGTATTTGGCGAGGAAGTCTACAGCGTGCTGGTGGTATCTTCAAACAGCAGATTCAACGATGCCATCACACCGTTGCTCCCGTATTCCGAATATTACCCTGTGTGCTTTGTCAGCAATATTGCCGCAGCCAGACGGGAAATTCTGGCCAGAGCTTATGATTTTGTGATCATCAATGCGCCTCTTCCGGATGATTTTGGAACCCGGTTTGCCATTGATACCAGTGCAAGAACAGAATCTGTGGTCTTGCTGCTGCTGAAATCAGATGCCTATGAGCAGATCAACTCTAAAGTACAGCCCCATGGCGTCTTTACTCTGCTTGTGCCAACACCGATACAGACATTAAAACAAGGTCTGAAATGGATGGCAGCAGCCAGAGAACGTCTGCGAAAGATGGAAAAGAAAGCCATGACCATTGAAGAAAAAATGGAGGAGATCCGGCAGGTGAACCGTGCGAAATGGATTCTGATCGAGCAGCTGAAAATGACAGAAGAGGAAGCACATCACCATATTGAGAAACAGGCAATGGATCGGTGCTGTTCCAAAAAGGAGATCGCACGGAATATTATCAAAACTTATTCTTAATTGACAGCCGCCAGTGCATTGAAGTGCCCTGGCGGCCTGTTTCTTGCACTGGCAATTTTCTTATGGTTTTTGCAGTGGAGATGATTTGACACAGATTTCACATTTGTTGTCTTTTGGATTTTACATATGCCCCATGAAGAAGTATCCCTCAAAGTTCTTTCTGAGGAAGTCTGTGAAACACTTGCAGATGCTGCAAAATTGAAAGGTGTTTCTTTGGAAATCATCGGCGAAGATGGCGTTGTGAATGGTGTCCGCAGATTGCTGTATGAGGTCGTCTACAACCTTTGCGACAATGCCATTAAGTACAACCAACCCGGCGGCAGAGTGAAAGTGACTGTTGCTCAGAAATCCGGTGAAGTGTTGCTGAGTGTACAGGATACTGGTATCGGCATTTCTCCTGAACATCAGGAAAAAGTGTTTGAACGATTCTACCGTGTGGATAAAAGCCATTCCAGGCAATCCGGCGGCACCGGCCTTGGACTTTCTATCGTCAAACATGCAGTTGCCTATCATAAGGCAGAAATACAGTTGGAAAGCACGCCCGGAAAGGGAACAACCATAACAATCCAATTTTGATTTTAGGCCGTATCCATTCGGATGCGGCCTTTTTGTTTGTATATAATCAACAAAATTATATGGTGGAACATAGAAATATTGACAAATGAAATTCCATTTTAAGGAAATAATTTGGTGGTTATCAGGCTTGAACTTTTGATATAAGAGGAGTATTATTTTGCCAGCTGCGGAAGAGATTCCGACAGCAACTCTAATTCTGAAGAAGGCATAACAATGGAAATCTATTTGATTTGTTTGGCATCTGCTCTAATCGGTGGTCTCATGCTGTCCAGACTGACAAAACTTCTGAACTTGCCTGCAGTCACGGCCTATCTGGTTGCGGGTCTACTGCTGGGCCCCTTCGCTCTGGGACGGCTGAACATCCCCGGACTGGGTTTCCAAACCCTGGAACAGGTGGAATTGATGGGCATCGTAACACAAACCGCCCTTGGTTTCATCGCGTTCACCATCGGTAACGAGTTCCGGCTGAGCCAGCTGAAAGCTATGGGCAGCAGCGCTATTATCATTGGTATTTTACAGGCAGTCATCACAACAATCGTGGTGGATATCGTTCTGATCGCACTGCATCTGTGCTTCCCGGAAATCATCTCCATTTCCTGCACCATCACCCTTGGTGCCATCGCATCGGCGACTGCCCCTGCCGCAACGCTGATGGTCGTTCGTCAGTACAAGGCCGACGGC
>ERZ808052.8-NODE-8-length-25571-cov-5.132306_pt1 | contig 25571 bp, 15 predicted proteins | sample MGYA00380200_ERZ808052 | MGnify/ENA primary metagenome ERZ808052 (study PRJEB31490, sample SAMN06133366) | cow dung metagenome | isolation source: H10 | host: cow | place: China: Chengdu | collected 2015-05 ...
ATTAACACCCGCTACCTGCACGATGCTTCATATCTAAGATGTCGTAACGTTTCATTGGGTTACTCGCTGCCGAAACATATAGTAAAGCGAATCGGTATGGAAAGCCTGAGAGTGTTTGTCCAGGCAGACAATCTATTCCTCATATCGCCATATAGATTTATTGACCCAGAAGTGAACAGCACTCTTGATGCGACAAAAATGGGACTCGACAATATGTGGCTACCTCAGTCACGAACATTCTCCACAGGAGTAAAGATCAAATTCTAAGAATGAAGAGACTGGTAATAATATCTATGCTCGTTATGCTTTCCGCATCATGTGGGAAGCATCTCAACCAGTACCCTTCAGATGGTATCCCTGCCGAGAAAATAACTCAGGACCACGCTCAAATGCTCACCACGGGAATGTACAACATTGTTCAGTACAAGCCGACATTCAATGGTTGGGCCTTGTTTGATCTGATTGGAGGAGACCTGATAAGAACCGGTGCAACAAATGTCAACACCCCTAAACTTATGGTTGAGGGAGCAATTGACCCGAACAAGAGTATAGTTACAAGTCCATGGAACGGATATTTTGCAGGACTCTATCAAATTAACATTACTCTGGAATACATCGAGAAACTTCCTGACATCAGTGAGAAAAACACAATGTTAGGAACCTGCCATTTCTTTAGAGGGTTATACTATTATCACCTTGTAACCAGATGGAGAAACCTACCAATCATCAGGTCATCTAAAGGTGGAGAGCTCGAAACACAGAGAAGCGAGGCTGAAGTGTGGGAGTTCGTTGCGGAGGAATTCAACAAGGCTATTACCCTGCTGCCTGAATTTACCGATAAGAACTACGTATCACAAGAAGCCGCCAAAGGTCTGCTGGCCAGAACGTATCTCGCTATGGGCCGCAAAGAAGAAGCTGCAGCCCTCGCCGAATCACTTATACTGGATTCTAAATTCTCGTTATGCGAGTTCTCAGATATATTCAGAGGCTCCCACAACACAGAGGAAATCTTTACCTTTGCGAATCTTCTACAAGAAGGACGAGTAAACTTCAGTTCGTACTATTACACCAAGGAATCTGGAGTTGGTGGAGGATATAACTTCTGCCCTACTGCTGAAGTTATGAATATGTATCAGGAATACGACAAGCGCAAGGACATCTCTATCGGATATCAGGGCAGCAACCCTGTGCTTAATAAATATTGTAGTGGAGATGCCGGTCGCGATCCGATATACATTGTCCGTTTAGCTGAAATGTATTTGATCAGCGCTGAATGCAAGGGATTACAGAATGGAATAGACAGGCTTAACGAACTCCGCCTGTTCAGAGGTCTGGATAGACTGAATCCCTCCAACGAAGAGGAATTCATTGACGCCATCCTGAATGAACGACGCCTGGAACTCTTAGGGGAGGGATTCAGATGGTTTGACCTTGTGAGATGTGGAAAGTACGAAAGTACAGTAGGAGTCGAAGAGAAGTACACTATCCTGCCGATTCCTGCCAGGGAGCTTTCACTCAACAACAACCTTCGTCAACATCCGCTTTGGCAAGCCAAAATGCCTTAATTCAAGGTCTTATACTTCTTAAGTATCTTCTTGATCTTAGGGGTTATGCTTTCAAGCATATATGTAAATCCAAGGTCAGTAGGATGTGTTCCATCGGCCGTAGCAATATGCTCCGTACCCAGGAAATCCTCCGAAGTGATGAAATATATATGCTTGTCTGTCTTCATTCTCCTTGTCACAACTGTTTTGGCTGCCTCCTGTTTAGCTGCCTCTGACGACTCACGCTTCATATTGAAGTTTCTGGTCTCACGACGCTCTGTCTGGAGAAAGATCATCGGTACATCTGGGTGAGCAGCACGCACAATGTCCACGAACTGATCAAAATTCTCATATATAACATCTGCCTGAGGATTAGAGAACGTGTCAAAAATAAACGCATCCACATCCTTGATATCGGCAAGATAATAAGCATACTCCTTCTGGAGCTTACACATGCCGCTGAAGCCCATATTGCATGTATAGTAACCATTGTCGCGACCAAAACGGGCAGGATATGTCATTCCGGGACGGCTGGCAGAAGCTCCATGGGTAATGCTTGATCCATGGACGATGATATTATAGCGGAACGGGTTGTCCATCGGCTTTATCATTGCGCTCTCATCAACACCAATTTCAAGAGCGTCCACTCTATCAAAGAGAGGAAGATAAAGCAGACATTTCTTCACGCCATCAGCCATATCGGTCACAATTGTTCCTTCATGATTATTGAATGGGGCTTTCTTCATATTTGGCGAACCGACACCGGCAAACACCCATCGGCCATCCTTCATAATATAAAGGTCAAGTCCTTTCTGGCCTATTGCCGCCATATTGGCTCCTGAATTGCCGCTACCTGTAGTCCACTTTGCACGAATTACGTGACTATCCGTTTCAAACAGAATTGCCAATCCGGTAGAATAATTGGCATAAGTATCAATTGTTTTATTTGAAAATTTGTATTGAGCAGTATCAATTCTGGAAAAAGCCTTTTCTGTAGGTATCGGCTTTCCAATAATTGTTAAAGACGATGCATCGACATACTTGATTGATTGTGCATTGACTAAGACGCCGGATAGCATCACACAAAAAAAGACAAACAGTTTTCTTGACATAATATAATCGTTTTTAATACGCAAATTAAGTACACAATGTGGACACCCTTTCACAAGGATGTCCACGGCTTAAAATACAACCTTATCTACACAAACTACAAGTTTGTTTTTATCATCAATCTTATATCACTTGAAGAAGCACCAACCATGATATTAAACTCTCCTGGGTTAACTTTCCAGTCATGAGAATCAACATCATAGAAAGCAAATGCAGACTTTGGCAGATGAACATTAACCTGCTGTGACTCCCCTGCTTTCAAGAAGACCTTTTTATAAGCCTTCAGCTCTTTTGAAGGGCGAAGTACAGTCGGGTTCACCTCACCAACATATACCTGAGCAACCTCAGCAGCATCATACTGACCTGTATTACTCAAAGTAAATGTGACATCATAGCCATTCTGCGATGGTTTAACAGTGATATCAGAATACTCAAATGTTGTGTAGGTCAAACCATGTCCAAATGAATATGCCGGCTGCACGCCATTCTTCTCATATCCTCTATAACCAACGAAGACTCCCTCACCATAAGTTACATTAAGAGTAGAATGTCCGCGCTTAGTCAATGGATTCTCCACATAATAATTAGTATATGTAGGGTTATCCTCAACACGTGCCTCGATTGTCAATGGAAGACGACCTGATGGAGAGAACTCGCCAGCAAGCATTCTTGCAATTGCCAAACCTCCCTCCTGTCCAGGATACCATCCCATTACAATAGCAGACACCTTATCCTGCCAACGGCTCATATCGATACCGCCACCTGCATAAATTACAACAATAACGTTTTCATTATTAGCAAGAGCGAACTCAATCATCTCGTCCTGACCAGCAGGAAGCGAGAATGTACGGTCATGATCTTCTTTCTCCGTATTCTTATCAAAGCCAACTGAAATCACAACGGCATCAGCGCCCTTAAGTTGAGAAGCTGCAGCTTTGTCATTTTCAGCAACAAGAGTAACAGGAAAATCTTCACCCAACTGCTTCATACCCTCATAAAGAGAGATTGAATAAAGAGGATCTACTGAACCAGAACCACCGCCGCACGGAATAATATCTGCACGAGGGCCCATAAGTGCAATCTTACCACCCTTTCTCAAAGGAAGAGCCCCACTGTTCTTAAGAAGAACTGCTGATTCACATGAGAGTTTATATGCCACCTCACGCGAATATGGATTATCCTCCTTGATTGTTGTGTCAAGCTGAGGGCGATCGAGGAAGCCGTACGCAATCATATTTGAAAGAATATTCTCGACCTTAGTATCAATATCCTTCTCACGGATTACTCCTGTTTCAATAAGAGGCTTGATTGTCTCATAATTCATACAGAATCCCTGAGGCATTTCAAGATCTAGTCCGCTACGAACGCAACCTAGTGTAGAATATGTTGAAGTCCAGTCAGACATAACAAAACCCTGGAAACCCCACTCATTTCTGAGAACATCAGTAAGCAACCACTTATTTTCGGCAGCATGAACGTTATTTACAAGGTTATAGCTACTCATCACTGAAGCAACACCTGCATCAACAGCGGCCTTAAATGCAGGGAAATAAATCTCATACATTGTGCGCTCATCTGCATCCGAGCTCACATGATGACGATTGAACTCCTGGTTATTAAGGGCAAAATGTTTTACAGTTGCCATCACACCCTGTGACTGAACACCCTTGATATACTGAGCTGCTGTATTTCCTGCGAGGATAGGATCTTCTCCCATATACTCGAAGTTTCTGCCGCAAAGCGGGCTACGATAGATGTTGACACCAGGACCAAGAAGAATATGCACTCCACGTGCTCGTGAATCCTGGCCGAGAGCCACACCCATTTCGTAAACAACATCTTCATTCCAAGAAGCTGCTGCAGCTACACCACATGCAAAGAGAGTACTCTTGGTGTTATTTCTTACACCCTGAGGACCGTCTGCCATGCGGATAAGTGGAATACCTAAACGGTCGATTGGACGAATATAAAAACCATCCTTCGAACCACCAATATAATCGCACTTCTCCTCTAGAGTCATCTGAGCAACCAAGGCGGCAGCACGTTCGCGATGCTCCTGAGTAACAGCATAAGGGTTATCAGAATTCGTATGTTTAGGTGTACAGCCAACGCTAGCAAGTAGTACTGCCAGCGCGGCTGCAAATAAAGATTTTAATTTCATATAAAATTAACTATGAATTACTCAGCCTTTGGAGTAGCCTTGCTGATTGCCTTGTTAGCAGCAATATAGAAAGAGCCATCTGCCATTCTTGCCACTCCTCCAAGGTTGCTAAGACCACCCTGTGCAGATACGGTCAAGCCTGGATGGCCAAGAAGAGTCTTAACCACTCCCTTAGTATAGTCACCGCCTACACCTGGAACAAGTACTCTGAATGCCTTTGAGTTGATATCATTGAAATAGATATAGCCATCAGCCTCGTCATAATAGATACCGCCGATCTGACCAATTGTTGCAGAAAGAGGATTACCAGCATCACCGTCAGTGAAGTTGAAATCTGTACCATTATCCTTATTGTGTGGCTTCACGCCGTTACCTGCGATTACAGTACCCTTACCATCCATGTCAGCAAGTACAAGAACAAGGTCATCAGAACCAGAAACGATGAACTGCTCCTTGTTCTTACCCCATGCGATATGGTTGATCTGGATATTATTATCCTCACCATTAATCTTTGCTGTTACCTGAATTGTCTTAGCAACATCAGTTGAACCCTTGTTCACTTTGAGGATACGAGCCTGGTCACGGTCAGACACATAGATATTATCCTGAGCATCAAGGAGAACATTCATAAAGTTGATACCCTTAGCATCATACTTCTTAGCAGGTGTATTAGTACACTCAAACACAGACCAAGAGTTATCAGCCTTGGCAACCTTACCAATCATAAACTTACCGTTCTTGCAAGCTACATAGTAATCTCCATTTGAAGCAAATGCGCCATGATAAGGATAGATATTCTGCTTAGCCTCCAAAGTCAAAACAGAAGGCTCAATCAATGTAGTTACAGCCTTTGTTGCTGGATCAACAACACGAATAGCGTGTCCGTTGTTACTTGAGATTGTTCCACCAATAGTGGTCACGTAAAGCATTCCATTAGGAGCCAAAGCAACACCACTAGTCGAGTTAAATCTCGCCTCTGATCCTACGCCGTCCTTGTGTGAGCCTGAACCATATCCACCGATATAACCAGCAGCATCTGTAAGATCGAGCTCATACTGTGGAAGATAGTATACTGCAAACTCTGAAGCAGACTCGATTGGAAGACAACCCTTAACGGCAACCTTAAGCTTATAGTCACCCTTAAGTTTTTCAGGAACGAATACTGTCAATGCGCCAGCCTCAGCAAGACACTCAGCCTCAACATTGCCATTCTTACCAATCAAGATAGCCTTAGCCTCATCACCCTCGGCAAGATTCTCGACAGGAACCACAAAGTCAGTACCAGCCTCATAGATAACACCAGCGATAGCACCCATAGTAAGAGTCTTTGCAAACTCGTATGTGAACTGCTGTACAGTAGGAATCATCTCGTCACCCTTCTTAAGGATAACATTTGCCTGAGCATCCTCTGTGTCAGGAACCACAACAACGATTGCAGTCTCACTTACGCTCTTGATTTCAGCCTCAACCTCATCGAAAAGAACAGTATAACCTGTCTTGTCAGTACCGAAGTGCTCACCAACAAGTGTGATCTCTGCTCCAGCCTGGGCTTTTGCTGGGTTAAGTGAAGTAAGGGCTGCAGGATATACAGGAACCTCGTATGTAAAATCAACACCCTTGGAAACCTTCTCACCTACAGCAACAGTCACTGACACCTTGCCTGGTTCATTCTCAGGTACAATAACAACGAGAGATGTAGCAGAAGCAGTTGTTACAGTAGCTTTTGCCTCACCAAAAAGTACAACATTAGCGGTTTTCTCTGCAGAGAAGTCCTTACCTGTAATTGTTACAGCGATACCAGCAAGTCCACTAGTTGGAGAGATTGCTGTGATCTGTGGAGTTGGCTGCTCCTCTGGAGTAGGAACCTCTTTCTTACAGCCAGTAAAGATGGCCATCATAGCGGCAACAGCCATCACGAAAAACTTTTTGTTCATAATTGACATTAGGTTTAAATATTATTATTTATTGTAACGTATTGCGATATAATCGATTGAGCTTGCGTGCTTGTCACCATCCTCATCGTTGGTTATAATCGTATCAGTATAATCTGCACCACTGCTACACAGATTACTGATCGGCATAAGGCGGATATATACATTCTCCTTTCCAAGAAGTGCTTCAGGAAGATCAATATTAATAGCCTTATATCCCACTACAGACGAGAAGAGCGTACCAGTCCACTGAGAAATATCTGGAACTGTATACTCCTGAATAGGATGCCATTTTGCATCATCCGATGGATTCATAGAGTCAACCTCTGACCACTCTGATCTCCAATAACGCGGAGAATGGAATCGCTGAGATGAGTTGAGCACAGAAATCTGCATTGAAAGCTTTTTAGTCATGCCTTTTGTCGAGAAATTCAACATCCATGCATATCCTCTATTTAAATCGAAATCCCACCATTTAAGGCTTCTGAAAGCACAATAGCAGTCTGCAGAGCACCAACCCTTACCTGCGCCACTGCCAGCATTAGCTATTCGCATAGGAATTTCAGCGTCAGCCATTGAAGTTGTAGGAGCCAGCCACTCCATTGCACCATTATGCTCACCAACCCACTCAGACATTTCCGGGTTATATCGATCCTTGGAAGAATCCAAGACAATGCCTAATCCGTTAATATTACCTGTGTTTGATCCGAACATAGAGCCTGCCAAGCCGATAGGGCCAAGATATGAAAAGCAAACCTCTGCTGACATATGCTGCTTATACTGCTCCTCAGTATAATCCTTAGACTCCGTACCTGTATACTTCTGCTGATATGTGTGGGTAAACCATCCATTATCACCATATGTAGGTTTCTGAACTCCCTTCTCAACATCTGGGTTCCAATAACGATACTCCACAAGAAGCTCAGAGAAGCTATCCTTAAAGTCCATTGACATGTTATCATAAATGTCACCCTTTGTCTGATGGCGAATCTGGTATTTACCAATATTACCTAGTGCGGGATCATTCTCCATATCCAAAAGGTCCATTCCATCTTTCCACTCAAAGCGTGAAAATCTTTCGTGAACAATAACACCAGCTATCTTACCAGAACCCTGCGGGACTCTCGCACCGTCATTTCTATAAGTACAAACTGTATTTGTATACATATAGAAGCTATCACCATTGATATCACGTACAAGAAGTGGGAACTTAGAAATACGGTCAGACTTTCCGGCAGTAGAATAGCCTTCGTTAATTGGACAGATTGAGCCCTTTCTAACCGGGAATTCAACATCTTTAAGTCTCACATATGTAAAGATATCATCATCTGTAATGTCCTTGAAATGCTTCTCTTTTACAACAATTTCGTTATCGAGGGCCTTCACATTAGACGCTACCATATTCTTTTTAATTCCCTTAATCTGATAATATTTGACTGGCTGGTCAAAAAGGTAAATCTCAGTTCCCTTTAGAAGGATCTGTACCTTATTGAACTGCTTGAAAATATTATCCTCTGAAGTATTTGTCCAAAGAGCAAAACCATACTTTCCATCCAGCGACTGAATATAAACAGTCTTCTGTGAACCAGAATAATCAATAGCAGAAGCACTTATCTGCTCGTTTTCACCAGAGTTTCCTCCTTCTGTATTGCTGACTACAATACCCTCAAGAATATAATCTTCCTCAACCTCACCTCCATTAGGATATAGAGCTCTGATTTCAGCAAATGACTTCAATACACCAAGCCCCTCATTAGCATTCTTCTGCATAATCAAGATCTCAAGAGCGACCTCATCACCCCATCCATCTACAAATGAAAGATAAAGAGATGCCGAACGGATTGATACAGGATCAGTATTCGGCTCAGAGTAGATAGAGATTTTCTGCGCAGCACCCTCACCAGAAATTGACACCTTGGATAAATCTAACCAACCTGTATTATCAATTTCATTATAAGACACACTTAACTTAAGATAGCTGAATGGGATATTTGTGCTAATAGATGTTGTGCTGTTACCACCCGCACCAGGAAGCACCATAGAGGTATTCTCCATAGAAAGCAAAGCATCAATTTCACCTTTCTGCTTAACATACACAGTATCTCTACGTGTATCCACATCGCTACAAAGCACAAAGGATGTCATACGTTTGAACTCCTTGTTTGGAGATGCAGTCAACTTAATTTTGCCATCACCATTACCCTGCAATGCGCTCAATGTAAGCCAGTCATTCTCAGTAAATTCAACATGATAGGCACCATTTGAAAGCACTTCGACATCATATTCTCCTCCTGCAGCCTCCACAAAACAAATATTGTTTTCAAGCGGAGTACCAAGTTCCACAAGCTTGATATCTGCCGTCTCATCCAAACTACATGAGATAGCCGCCAAGCCAAATACTAATGCAGAACAAATTTTTGATATATCTCGTTTCATCTTCATCTAATTATTTAGTTGACTGGATTACTGTAAACTTATACGTCTTGACATCACCCATCGGTGAGATAAATGTCATAGTAATATTCTGCTGTCTAACAGAACCTGTTCTATTTTCCTTCAAAGAAAGGCTCAATCCATCAGGAACAAGATGGGCATCAGTAATCCAGCTCTTGTCTCCTGGAACGATGGTCATATTATCCTGATAAGGCCAGATTGTATTTGCCGAAGTCGCGACAACGATAGTCTGCTCATCCGGACCGTATGAGCCATAACCAAGAGCCGGCAGAGCAAATGCCGGTGCGATATCGTTCTGAGAAACATTTACATACTTATTGAATACCATTCCTGTAGGATTGGCAATTGTAAGTCTGAGTTTTGCTGTTCTCTCGCTACCGAAAGGATTGGCATTAACATTAAAGCGGAATTTATTATGCTCAGCCTCAAAAGATGTAATCCAATGATTTGGATCTGAATCCTCACCATCAATGAGAACCTCCTCCTCTGTTCCATCTGCCTTTGGATAGATTGCATATGCATATACAGCATCAGCACAATACAAAAGATTACCTGTAGCGTTAACGACTGCAGTACCTGCAGTGTTGAAAAGAGGAACCTGAGAAACCTGAGGCTCATAAATTGGAGTTGAAATCATGCCTGCCTGAGTCAACACGACAGTATCTCTAAGTTCATCCTTAGCTAGCACAATACCTACTCGCCTAGCAATTCCAAAGTTAGCGCTATATGTAAATACGAGATCATGGTTGCCATATCCCGAAACCTTATTGAGGCTAGCCCAATTCACTGGTTCAGTAAAAGAAGCAGTCCAATCTCCGTCAGCGTAGACAAGAATATGAGTAGAACCAGCATCCTTAGTCAACGAAATCTTACGCTGAGCTACAGATAGAGGTAGATCCAACTGATAGGGCTTGTCACAAGAGGCAAGCAGGAGGATAGATGTTATTATTAATATTACTTTTTTCATAATCATTCTTTTACATACCATACTGGGCATATTCCTTATTATCGAGATTATACTTTGAATATACAACCTGCGTATCCGGAATTGGATAATATCTGTGACATGGTTTCATATTGTTAACCAAAGATGAATAGTCACTATAATCAGTCACTGCGTCAAACCATATTCCCCAACGCACCAGGTCATACTTTCTTTGGAACTCTCCGAATAGTTCTCTTGCTCTCTCATTACGAATCTCCTCTCTTAAACGAACCTGAGTACGAAGAGTATATCCAGCCAAACCAGCACGAGTTCTAGTCATGTCCAAGTAATTAACAGATTCCTGTAATTTATTTAACTCGCACAATGCTTCAGCTTTAAGGAGAAGGGCATTAGCGTAACGGAATACAGTATAATTGTTATCGTCGTTACCCTCCTTCATATTCGGACACCAGAATTTTGGACCAAGATATGGACGTGTTGTCACCTTCTCAAAAGCTTTTCCATCCCACTCCCATGCTACATTATAGAAGTTTCTAAGATCCTTTCCTCTACGAGGCATAAGTCCCTGACAGAAATACACATTAGCGTAAGCAGGTTGCCAAGTCTTCGCAGTAGAACCAAGCTCTGGAATCTGAACTCCATCATAGATGTCTCCAGAACTTCTCACTGGAGTAGTAATACAAGCCACATTAGACACGTAAGCTAGTCCACCTTCTGTATAAGTATGCTGAATCTCGAAAATAGACTCTGGAGTATTCTTGTTACGGAACTGCAAATCCTCAAGTGAGTACTGATTCAAATCCCCATAAATCGCCTCTAGCTTATCACATGCAAAAATAACCTCTTCCCACTCCTGATTCCAGGCAGCAAAGTTTGCAACAAGCATCCATGCAGCTGCAGCACCTAGACGATGCTCCTTATTGTCAGATGTTCTTGTCTGAGCAACCTGAGGTGCAATCTCCTTAAGATCCTCAATAAGTGCAGCACGTGTCTCAACAGCAGACATTCTTGGAAGTTCAGCAACACGAAGCAAAGTAGCTGTTTCTGAGACGTCATACATATAGAATGGGACATCACCAAAGAAACATGTCAAGTGCCAATAGTAAAGAGCTCTCAAGACCTTTGCTTCACAAAGAAGAGTACTTCTTTCCGCATCGGTAAGATTTGCTGCATTTATAATTCCATCAATTGCAAAATTACATCTCTGAACTCCAAGATAACCCTGCTTCCATACAGTTGCACCAAAACGAGGCTTTACAGGACTAATATCAAGCTGAGCATCAAGCGTACCTGAAGGGCAGTAAATTACATCTGTAACACACTCTACAGCAAGGAAATACTGGTAAGTATAAATACTCTTAAGTGGAATGTAGCAACCATTAACAACAGACTGACACTCCGAGTAGCTTCTAAAAAAATTATCAGGAGTAGAGATTGACGACGTATCCTCATTTAGAGAACATGACGTCACTCCTAAAATCAAGCTAGCTCCTAAAACTAGACTCGCTATATTTTTGAATATCTTCATATTTTTCTGTCTTATCTATTAATACCTTACCTGAACACTGAATGTAAACGTTCTTGGTTTCGGATATGCACCAAGGTCTACACGACGAAGAGTCGAAGAACTTCCCTCACTTGATACATCTGGGTCAAAACCATTATAATTTTTCCATAGATAGACATTCTCAGCAGAGAAAGTAAACGTCATATCCTTAACGCCATTTTTCCATTTCTTACCAAGATCCAAAGTATAGCCCAAGCTTATGTTCTTGAATCTCAAATAAGATGCATCATGAATCATGAAATCACTTGGCAGAGCAACATCAGTATAGCCAGCACGTGGGATATTAGACTCCGGATTTCTTTCTGGGTGCCATGAATTCAGCATATAACGGAACTGGTTGGTACTGATTCCACCTGACTGGTAGAACTCACCATAGTTGTAGATCTTACCTCCAATAGAATATGCCCAGTACATTCCAAACTTAAAGTTCTTATAGTAGAATGAATTCTGGATACCTCCATAAAGGATTGGGTCAGCACTTCCCTGATACACCAAGTCTTCCTGATTCAAGACACCATCATGGTTGATGTCATAGTATCTAGGTGTACCGTCAGCCCACTTCGTGCTCTCACTTGCATAGGCTTTTGTCTGCTTATTTCTCTCTCTCTCCTCATCTGACTTCCAGATTCCGCCATACTTGAATCCCCAAAGCGAGTTAAGCGGATATCCCTTGACATATCCGTACATCATGTACTTATTGTTTCCAGGGCTGTTCATCGCTGACACAAAGTCTTCTGAACCTATATCAATAACCTTCTGGGCATTGTGAGAAATTGTAAAGGACGTTGTCCACTGGAAATCTCTACGCTCGATATTGCGCGATTCGATCGATAGCTCTATACCCTTATTGGAAATTTCTCCTAGGTTACACATTCTCTTATCATAACCTGTCTGCTCTGCAACCTGTACCTGAAGGAGCAAATCAGTCGTTCTTGAAAGATATGCCTCAGCAGTAAGAGACAATCTTCCTTTGAACATCGACCAATCCAATGCAAGGTTATAAGAAGCTGTCTTCTCCCAAGTTAGTCCTGGTTCAGCAAGTCTGCTTCTATAGAACGCAACCGGCTGAGAGCCATCAAAGAGGTATCCACCAGTAGTACTATCAAGCTTAGCTAACGAGTAGTATGCGCTAATTGCGTCATTTCCTGTCAAACCAGCACTGAGACGAAGAGACAAATCATCAACCCATGAAACAGAGTTCATAAATGGCTCATTAGAAATATTCCATCTCAAAGCAGCAGATGGGAAGAAGGCCCATTTATTATTTGCGGCAAAGTTAGATGCACCATCATATCGTGCTGTCGCTGTAATATAATAACGCGACATCCAATTATAATCCGCACGTGCAAAAGCAGACATTTTAGCTCTGCTGCTATATGATGTACTTGCAGAATAAGTTTCCTTATCAAGAACGGCGTTCATGTTATTCCACAACACCTCGTCATCCATATATCCTTTACCCTGAAGAGAGAAGTTCTCAGCGGCGTACTGATAAAGAGAAAAACCTAGAAGCGGCTGGAAAGTATGACCATTCTTCTCGAGTTTATATCTAAGGGTAGTCTCGTTGGAAAGAGAGTGCTCAGTATAGGTTGCTCTGTTTGCCTGACCACCTTCATTTTCAGTCTTCGCAGGAAGTGAACCTGGGAAATACTGATAAGTCTGTCTGAAATACAAATAGTATGAGAACACACTCGAAAGTACAAGATTCTCGATTGGAGTTACATCAAGATTAATCGCATGGTTCATTGAGTTCCTCTTTGTCTGGTTTGTATTAAGATCAATCATTGCTCTTGGAGTGTTGATCTTCTGTCCAAGATTATAAAGAGGGTTTTCAGAATCTGTCACTTTAAGGAGTGGAGAAAGGTATTGGGCACCATTCCACCAGCTTGTACCACCAATAGTTGCCTTGTTCTCATCTGTATGACGGAAAGTATATGATCCGTTATAAGCAGCCTTCAGCCAAGGGAAGAGCTGTCTGTCACCCTTGATTCTGCCGGAGAACCTTCTCTGGCCACTACCATCGATAATACCCTCTGTGTCATTGTATGATAGTGAAGCATAGAATGAACCTGTCTTATTACCACCCGTAAGAGAAAGTGAATAATTGTGCGAAAATGCATTTCTGGTAATATTACCGATCCAATCCGTACCCTTACCATAGCTAAACGGATCCGCATATACTGAGCCGGACAATGGCGTATTTGCGTTTACGTTGGCATGACTCTTATCGTCTCCAAAATAAGCATAGTCATTTCTATACTGTACAAACTCTGACGCATCCATGATATCCAATGATTTAGGAAGCTGAGACAGGCTGAAATCAGCCTTGAAGGAAATATTCACCTTATCTGACTTGGTTCCCTTCTTGGTCGTAATGATGATTACACCATTGGCACCTCTTGATCCATAGATAGCTGTCGAAGATGCATCCTTAAGGACTGAAATACTTGCAATATCGTCAGAGTTGATATCGTTAAGGTCATGAATCGCATCCATTATACCGTCAACAATGAACAGTGGCTCATTAGATGCCGAAATCGAACGCGTTCCACGGATACGGATTGTAGTAGTCGATCCTGGAGCACCGTCTGTAGACATGAAATCAGCACCGGCAATACGTCCTTGAAGGGCATTATCAATTGAAAGCACCGGCATATCCTTGATATCTCCCATCTTTACATTGGTGACAGAACCTGTCAGGTCGGATTTCTTTGCGGCTCCATATGCAATAACCACAACATCATCCAAAACATTCTGGTCCGTAGATAGCTTAAAATCAATAACCTTACGTTGACCAACTGTTTCAGTAACCGGAACAAAGCCCATATATTCCGCCTTAAGAATGTCTGTAGGCTTGGCTAAAATTGAGTAGGCTCCATCTAAATCTGTAATTGCACCATTAGAGGCTCCATTGATTGTCACATAAGCACCAATCAAAGGCTCACCTGATGAATCATAAACATGGCCTGTAACTTGTGACTGAGCTGAGGCGCAAATGCTGATAAAGGCAAATGCTAATACAGCTAGCCATTTAATTTTCAGATAATATCTCATTATTAGGCAATTTAGTCGTTATTTGAAGCAAGTATTTTATCTCTTCCACTTCCCTGGTTAAGCTGATAATAGTCCACATCCTGACCATCAATAAGTTTCACCACATAGTAATCATCTATGAAGAGACGAGATCCACCTTTAGAAGATGCTCCGGAAGTAATCTTTAAGCATGTATTTACTCCTACCGGATTTTTTTCTGTTGATGCGATGAATACCATAAAATTGGTTTCTGGCTTCCACATTCCCTCAGGTGTAACAGCATTTGTCACGATGTCCTCTGTCTGGAGAGTAAGCGTAGTCTTTCCTTCTGCAACAAAATCCCTGATTACTCCACCTCCTAAAACCTCAACCTTGAAAGACTTATCATCCCCTGGCCATGCTGCCGCCTTGAAAGTAACCATCAACAATGAATCATATCTATGAAGGCTATTTGTTGGCGTAATCAAGTTACCCTGCTTTCCTGACTCTTCACCAATTCTCAAGTGACCATATCTACCATAGCATGATGGAGTCTGATCCAAAGTTGCCTCTGAAGAAAAGCCTTTCTTTGTAAGCGCATTTGTCCATTCTGTGATCAACTTATCACCAGAAAGATCTGTTGGCACCCACGAACCATACTTAAAGTCAGCGAAATCTTCTCCAGTTCTCATGATTGCACCCTGATGTACCTGTAAAAACGCAGCTACATTAGCCTCTGGTTTTGCTACTGATAAAGTTCCTGACCTACGAGTATATAAAACACCCTCAGACCTTTTAGAGCACTTTAGAGTTATCTTCCATATAGACGATGTCGATGTTTGCTCATATGAAACGACCTCTAGCCATGGACTAGGAGCAGCATCCTGCCAAAAAACATCAAAATCAAGAAGATCGGTCTTTAGATAGAGCTCTGACGTACCTTCAAGAATTTCAACACAATACTCTTTTAATGGCTCATCACTGCAATCAGCAAGGGCATGCAGCTCAAATCCATCTGTACGTGGCGCATTGCGATCGTCCTTCGAGCAACTTACTGTCATTGCAAGAACGACAATCAGGAACAATGCTAAATTTTTAATCTTCATAAGTTATTTAATTTTTAATGTCACAATTATAGGAAGATGGTCAGAAGGATTCAAAAAGCTTCTTACACGCTCATCCCTTACTGGTCTTGTATAGTAATCCTCCACTATTTGGGCATCTAACATACAATCATATAGTGCAGGCGAGCAATACACAAAGTCAATTCTCTTCTTCTCAAATGTAGTAGTATAGAAATTTCTAGGATTACGCTCCCAAATCACATCCACATACGGAGTATTCTCAAGTATGTACTTATGTGTCAAGAACTTAGTTGAATTCTCTGGCAATCTATACACCCAATTATCCTTAGGCGAAATAGCATTAAAGTCACCAGCCATAAGCCATAGATTTTCAGCGGCATCCTTATCAGTTAGAATAGTATGTTCACATATCCATTTCAGCTCCTGTGCGCGATACATATCACCTTCTCCCCTTTCCGCACTGGCCTTTATTATTTCAGGAGCCGCTCCCTTGCAGTTAAAATGATTCTGCTGTGGCCATGTATGAAGAGAAACAAGGTTAAGAATCTTACCAGCAACCTTTATTCTTGCCCATCCTGCTCCATGACACACAACTGTCTCTTCATCTCCAACAATCTTTTCTACATTCTCAATCGGATACTTAGATGTCATAACCTGCGGATATCCGTCACGGTGACCTGCTATATATATGTATTTATGTCCATAGCGAGGAGCAACCTTATCCCAAATGAAGTATCGTTCTTCACGAGGAAGTCGCTTGGAAGATCCGGTATAATAAATCGTCTCTGCTTCTGCCCATATACAGACATCTGGTTTTTGAGCCTTAACCCAGCCGACAAATGCATCGTAATTGTCATCCTGACCTGTCCACATTCCGTTCTGGACATTCCAGTAGAGAACCTTGAGGTCCTTGCCGCGTGACTGAGCTGATGTAAGCGAAACGAGTACGCAGAATGCTATGAGTATAAGTCTCTTCATATTAGTTCATCTTAAAGTCTACGAGAATAGGTCTATGATCCGAAGGACGGCAGAAATATCCCGATGTCACGTTCTTGTCCTGGCTGAGGATAGTCCATGAATCAATAAGGATCGCTGCGTTCTGGATACGGTCATACATTGCCGGAGAAGCATACATGAAATCTATTCTTCTTGTGTCACCGTTGATAGAGGAGAAATAATCCTCCGGTGCATTTCTCTCGGCGATGATATCCTTCAGGTTTGTGTTTGCAAGAAGGTAGTCATGCAGTAGCCAGACTGTGCTGTTTGGATCATTATTATAATGTTCTGCATCAACTCGGGACACAGCGTTAAAGTCTCCCATAAGAAGCCAGTTGGTCACCGATGAATTGGCCGATGCATTGATCACATTGTCGCATATGTGCTTGATCTCATGCTGACGATGGTAGTCTCCCTCAAAGAGAGCCGAAGATGCAGCCTTTACCTCATCTGACTTGCCCTCGCATCTTGGATGATATGCCTGGGCATATGCATGGAATGATACGAAACTTACCTCTGTTCCGCCGAAATTAACACTGAAATGTCCTGCGCCATGAGCTACCGGGCTGTCAGCTACAGAAGTCTGATAGATCTGCTCGATGGTGGTGATATTGTACTTTGATGTGATAATCTGTGGATAGTTATCCTTGTCAGCACCTTTAGCTACATAATTGTGACCATATCTCGAAGACACTGATGCCCAAGCACTTGGGAGAGGTCTATTAGAGCTGGACAGTCTATCTCCTGTTGTGCTGAATATAGATTCTCCCTCACACCATATGCATACGTCTGGGTTGTATTTCTTTACCCATGCGACAAAATTGTTGTAATTATTGTCCTGGTCAGCCCAAATACCGTTCTGGACATTCCAGTAAAGGACACGAAGAGTTGAGCTTCTTTTGAGAGAAGCGTCGTAAACTGTCCTGATCTCGAAATTATCAATATAGAATCCGTAGTTTCCTGCTTTCGAATTGGATGTAGGAGTGGTTAGCTTGAACGTTGAAGCATCATTGATATTCCTTACTGTCAGCGAGATTTTATGCCAGCTGTTCTTCGCAGTCATGTCTGCTGGGATCTCCACAGCACTCTTGAAAAGTTTTCCGGTCGAGCCCGTCTTGGAGAACACTCTTGTGAATGCTTCTTTGGAGAGTTCCTTTCCGTCAATACTGCATGAAACGATATTCGCCCCGTTTGTCGCCACGAAATACAGGTCGTCGTTAAAGTCTGATTTTGGGCAGAAGTCAAAACTGATTGTCACATCCTTCTGCATCTTGATGGATACTCCGGCGATAGTCGGCTCGAAGATACCGTTATATGAGTCAGACGCTCCCACAGAAATATAGCCCTGGTGCTCCTGAACACGGAAAAGGGCCACATAGTCGCCTACATTTCTACTGCGGATATATGAAGCTGAGAGATTTCTCGACTCATCCACAATCTTGCCGGCTATATCGCTAAGAGAAGAAGATTTCTGCACATATCCTGCTCCTGCCATTGTGCACTCTGTCTGATAGAGTGGAGTCTCATATCCGGTAAGCGACCTGAAACTTAATGTTGTCACCTTCTCGGATTTCGGAAGCATTGCCAGAGTCTCGCTTCCTCCTACGATATCACCGCCCCATACAAAGTTGTCAAATCCTTCATAATAAACCAGATCCGAATCCACCTTATGGGTGATTTCCTTTGTATAAACCTGATCGGATTCCACATTGAATGCAGGAATCATAGTCCTGGACATCTTGTGGTCTGCCGTACACACAGTCACTTCAAGTCCGGAAGCATACTGTCCGGCCGCAATCGGAATAAGGAATTCTGATCCAGCTCCGGAAAGAAGCACAAAACTACCCTTGTTTGTTGTATTGAGAACTACGAAATCTGTTCCCTTTGAGATGGAGAATCCATCAGAAGTATAAGATCCGATACCGGCAATCTTTGCACCTGTCGGCTCAACCACCTTCACAGAAGCGACTGAGGCCTCACCTGTAATCACGAGTTTCAGCACTGCACATCCAGACTTGAAATCCAGATCAGCCTTCTGACCTGCCACCTGAGCCTGAGCAAAAAGAGGGAGTGAAGTCACACTCTGCTCCATCTGATGATAGGCATATGCGAAAGGATGAACGATATCCTTATCAGGAGTCTCACCCCACCAGTCAGAAGAGCCTTCAGCAAGAACTGCTGAATACGAAGTCACGCCTTCAGTAGCAGGCACATCGACATAAGCCTTTCCTGCCTCATTATTAGCAACCTGATATTCTGCTCCATTAATATGAACTTTACCCCACTCTGTCACACCTGCTCCAAATGCTGTGCGCACAGAAGCATCGTTAAGATACAATCGGATAACACCCTCTGGAATCACCTCTTCCTGGTCAGGAGCGGGCGGAGTCTCTACATTACCCGGATCATCATTCTCATTGTCTTTATTATCATCCGGAAGCTGTTCAGGAGCACACGAAAGCACAAAAGCCGCTGCCAGCATCATAGCACCTCTAACAAGCGAGGAACCGAATTTCAGTTCTGTTTTCTTTATCATTTACGTTATTAATGGTTGAAATGTTCAGGCCTTATATGCTACTACCGTTTTTTAGACAGGTATCGTAGTCTTGTTAGTTAATCAAGCTGCCGGACGAATGTAGAGCTTGCTTGGTACTTGACGGTCGATTCCTTGATGCCTTCGATGGTAGTTGTAGTTATCAATGAATCTCTTGATTCCGCTGTAGAGCGCGGCCCCGTTTTCCTCTGGCTGGATGTAAATATACTCGTATTTTATCGTTTTCCAAAATCTTTCGATCCAGATATTGTCTTTAGCCCGGCCGCGGCCGTCCATGCTGACGCTCATTTGAGGGTGCTGGGCGCATGCTTCAATCCAAGCCTTACAGGTGAACTGACAACCCTGATCCGAGTTTATAATCTCCGGAGCGCCATATGTCGCAATCGCGTCCTGAAGCACCTCTATGCAGTGCGAGGCATCCAATGAGTTGTGCAAACTCCAGCCAACAATGAATCGACTGTATACATCAATAATCGCAGTCAGGTACATAAATCCTTTCTTCATCGGGATGTATGTGATGTCAATGCACCATACCTGATTACGGCGATTGATTTCCAGCCCTCTCAGCAGATATGGCTTTATGTATGAAGAACATCCAAGCTTGCTCAAATGCCTCCGATGCAGCACTGGCATTATGCCCATCAGGCGCATCATACGACGCACTTTTCTGACTCCTACCTTGTAGCCTTCTTCTAGAAGGAAGTCAGTCATTCCGACCACTCCTTTAGCGGGATGCTCCATATGTTCCTCATCAATCTTCTTCATCATCTGCAGGGTCTCGTCGCTCTCTCCTTTTGGGGTGTAATAGATACTGGTCCTGTTCAGACCCAATATCGCACACTGTTTACTGAGGCTCAGACCGTGCTCCGGGGAGACTAATCCTCTGCGGGTATCTCTATCCCCAATTTTTTGGATACCCGCTTTGCAAAACCAACCCAATTCAGCATTTTGACATACTCAGGTTATCTCGAGAATAAATCTTCCATTGTCAAATTCGCTTGAGCGATATTGCTGTAGGAATTCCTTTTAACCCCATAAGTAGTGATAAACACATGATTGAGCGCCTTCTTTGTGCCTGTTACTTTATTGAACAAGCTAGCCCTTTCTCTTAACTTCTGATCATAATCGCCGTCTATCACGAATTCATCTGAATAATATTTCATTTCGCAAAGACTAACTACGTTGTCGGCACGGTCTATTATCAGATCAATCTGTCCGCCTTTCCATTTGGTGCCATCTTTATCCACAAACGGTTTTGACTGCCAAGAGCAAACATTACTCAACACGCCACTGATACCCATCGCGTTCTTTATTTGTCTGATATGATGAAGGCAAGTCTGCTCAAAAGCATATCCGCTCCAGGATTTTCTCTCTCCACTTCCACGCATATTACTCCAAGTATGTTCATCCTGTCCATCATTACTTTTGACAAACCTGAGATAAAATAAAGAATACTGATCACACAACTGATACATGGTATCCTTGCCTTCTTTTCCAAATGCTGAATACGATCTTACAAAATCGCACTTACATAGGTCTTCAATGGCTTTTGAAATGGTTCCGCCGTCATCAACACTCAGGGTCTCCAGGATTTCCTGCCTAGACAAGCCTTTCAGTTTATTCGACAAAGCTTCAATAATCCTACGGTACAAAACCGCGTTTTTGAACAATGACCTATACAGAAAATCATATTCCTCTCTCAACGGTGCACCTTGTCTGAAAAACAGATTATCTATACAGTTATCTAACGGAATTCCTCTTTCGAGCATATCCAGATAATAAGGCACACCACCTAAAATCATATATGTCTCAAGAATCTGGGCGCGTCCCATTTCTATTCCCTTCACATCACGTATAAATTGTTCCGTTTCATTAAGGGTAAACGGCGCAAGGTAGATAGGTCTGCACACTCTTCCATATAGCCCACCTTTATTACCGATGACATTATCCAACATCCAAGTAGTCGCAGAGCCACAGACGAATAACTTAAGCTGGGTTTGGCTAGAAGACCACATGTTCCAGAAATCCGCATACGCAGTAAGAAAATTACTCTTAGGCGTATCCATCCATGGAATTTCGTCCAAAAAGACAACGACCTTCTCTTTATTCAGAGAAAGCAGGTATTCTTCGAGAGCACTGAACGCCTCGAACCATGTTTTCAAGCGTTTAAGTCTTTTTCCCGAATAACGTTCCAGTCGCACCTGAAACTGGTGCAGCTGCACCGACTTGGGAGCTTGATACATTCCCGTAAACCAGAAGTCAAACTGTTCGTCAAAGAAACGCTTGATAAGATATGTCTTTCCGATTCTCCTTCTTCCATAGATTGCAACCATCTCGGATTTCGGAGACTCGAAATACTCGCGAACAAGCCCTTGCTCATATTCGCGTCCTATGAATAATGCCTTATTGTCCATACTGCAAAGATAGCATAATTTCAAGATAACACAGCGGAATGTTGTTAAATTTTATAGATTCCGACAAAGTATCGCAAATTTTATATCGGAATCTCCTGATTTTTGATAGATTCCGCTAATTATAAATTTCAAAATATACCACTACTCAAAAACGCTGAGTGCGTCCTTCTTGATATCCTGGTCGATGTCCCTGTATCGGGCCAGAGCTTTGCTGCCCTCCTTGTGGCCGCTCATAGAGCCGACGATGCTAGGATCCTTCACATTCTTATAGACATTTCCGCAGAATGTTCTTCGGGCCATATGGCTGCTGGCATACTCACTGATAGGTACACGCACTTCCTTTCTGGTCGTAGGGTCAAGCAAAGTGACCACGCGGTTGATCCCTGCAAGCTTGAAGATCTCCTTGATGGCAATATTGTAATATTGCTCATGGATGAAAGGGAAAAGCGTAGCTCTCTTAGGATCCTCGTACTTATCAACTACATCCATTGCCATCGACACAAGAGGAACGGCCAGCGTCCTAGGATTGTCATCCTTAGTCTTGCCCGCGATATAATATAGAACACCATTGACGATGTTCGACCTGGTCATCCTATACAAGTCTCCCACTCGACAGCCGACACAGCACTGGAATACGAAGATATCCCTCTGCACCTCTAAATCAGGCTTATCAGACAAATCTAGCTTTGCGAGAGTATTCAGCTCCGACGTCGTGATGAACACCGGAGTTCCATACACCGGCTCCGGAATCGAGTAGTTCTTGAACGGAGAGACTTCAATATATTTACCTACGCACCAGTTGAAGAAAGTCCTGAGTCGGGACATCATGTCAATGATGCAGTTCTCCCCTCTCGGCTTCGGCGGACGTTTCTCCTTTATCTTTTCGTAGATTTCAGGATAATCCTTAAAGTACTGATGTTCGTTAGCAAAGAAGTTCCATAAGTCATCCAGAATCTCAGGGGTTGTGGTCTTGACATTGAAGAAGTACTTCTTCTGCCCCTTCACCGTAGCACGCCTGAAGAGTTCGAACCTCATGACGGCACGCTTTACTACCCTATTATTCTTGGCACGGACCTCCGAAACAGGATGCTTGATCATGAACTCATCGAACAGCGCCTCAAAGTCCAGCGGGTTGACGGTCTTCTGGTCATCATACTTCTCCGGATGATAGTGCTTGTCAAGGACACCCTCCAGCCATTTCTTCGTAACCACATCCGGCTCGACCATATCAAGTTGCTCCTTGACATAAGTTCGGACAGCTGAAATATCGTTCCTAACTTTCTTTCGCTCCTTATCCGGACAGATAACCCTTGTCTTATACTCTTCAGTCTTCTCATCCCACCAAAGAGGATTGACCTTCAAATCAATCATGACTGTAACGTCTACACTTCTTCCACCACGGACTCTCATGTAGACCTGAGCAAGGTCATCGACCTTGTTTCTCTTGCCCTGTTTCTTGATCAAAAACTTTACTAACATAACCTCCGTTTTTTCTTGAAAACAAAGGTATAAAAAGATGTGGGGAAAATCGCAAAATTTTCCCCACATTTTCCCCACATCTCACAAACTTGAGTAAATTAAAATAAATCAAAATAAAAGATTTATCCTATCTATTATATTGTTTTTCAACACTTTGCAAGTAGTGCGTATTAAATTCTAATTTAGAATTATTTTAGTTAAATTTATTATTTCGACCGCGGCTCCGGGTACCCAACAAAATGCAAGTGCTTGATTTTCAAGCACTTGCATTTTTCTTTTTCCCTTTTGCACCACGGTTGCACCACCAAATCGGCTTTTTCGGGGCAAAATCGATATTTTTCTAAAAAATTTTCTGCGGCGTCGCTTTCTTTTGTTCGTTCTGATGCGAAGTTAGTTAAAGTTGGGGTGAAAGGCAAGAATGTAGAAGAACTGCTCGTTATTCTTCAACCAATATTTGGAGATTCCCGCATGGCTGAACAGGAAACGCTTACCATTAACCTCAGTCAGATATGCCAGCTCAAAAAGGTCGTAATTCTCACGAAAGAACTTCCGATAAAAGGGAGCCTGCTTGTGGTCGTACCTATGCTCACACAAGTGCCGGTTCAGCATATAACTGCTATCGTGATTACCTATCAGCAGATGTACGCGGCCCGGATGCTGCTTCTTGACTTCCACCAATTCCTTCAATGGGGCAAAGACTCCCTTTTCATGAAGCTCATCACCCGGATATGGATCAAGATAATCACCAAGGCATACAATCTCAGCACCCTCATCAACTGCTTCCCATAAAGCTTTTTTATAAAAGGTCCTGCCGTGAATGTCCGGCAGGATAAGTATTTTCGGATTAATCACCGTCATTATTTGTATCATCTCCTTCATCATTCTTTCTTTTGTATACATTCAACTATTGCCGCTTGAATAGCCTCTGACCATGAGTCATAGACTTTTTCATCATCACTATGCCCACAGGTATATCCATTCCCGCCAAACTCAGCACAATACCAAGTGGAAACATACTTATCATGTTTCTCCCACAGATACATCTTGATATCATAAAGAAACATCGGTTCCTTCACTTCGTCTCGTATAAGGTCATATACCGGAGAGTCCAAAGGTATCTTATGCTGAACCTTGAGTTTATCCTCTGGCAGCCATTCGGAATGGTCAATGATTTCCTGCAGCTGCTCACGCGTAAAACACTCCGGCTCAGCTTTGTCAACACACTCGCATTCGTAATGAAGCGACAAAACGCTGGTCTCTTCATGATGGTTCAGATAGTTGTGAAACGTATGAGGAGTCAACCTCACATAATCCCGCTCCTGAAGAGCAGCGAGCGTTCTTTCTGCGGATGATATCTGCAAAGGTGCTCCAGATTCATATAATGCCTTGGCTATTTTCAAAGCATCCCAAAGCCAAGCCGAATAGCTCACTGCAAAATGGAAAACCCACTTACCCGGCACATCACAATCACATGCATATAGGTTCATTCTGGTCAGACCCAATTCACCATAATGGTCATAAGCAAACTTCTTGAAATCCTTTTCAGAATCTAGACTAAGCTTATCATCAATGCTCTTATGAGCGCACTTGGTATAAAACTCGATATCATCTTTTGCCTCGAAATCTAGGCGTTCCGCATACGCCTCATATGCTATGCGATAGTACTTGCAGTATATCCTGATAGTCATTCTTTCTAACGGTTCCCCGCTACACTCAATACAGTCCTGAAGTATCTTTTCGACCTCTTCCTGATTTTCTATTTCCTCCTTGTACCATGGCAGGATACGATTGAGTTCTTTTCTGGAAATCCTTCCGGTACGTTTCTGCTTGGGAAGGTTCTTTTCAACATACTCATTGTATGATTCCGGATCGGAAATTATCCTCTCCTTCAGGAGCCTTATCTCATTCAGCAAGAGCGCCAAGTATTCAGAAGGTTTCTCTTTCGAGCATGAGCCGACATCCTTACTTCTGTATGAACCGAAACACGACTCACCGTCAAAGAGACGCAAGAATATATTCCCATCGTACACAGAAGTCATAACTTTAAGCCATTCTGTCTCTCTAGGATGGGACACCTTCCATGCTTCCACATAATCTTCTTCGTCATTTACATCCTCATAGCAGACAGCCTCCTCGTATGACATCCAATCAGAGATACCTCCTCTTGGCACCTCAAGCCATATGGTCCTATTATCATCATCTCCAGATGGTTCAAAAACCTGCAATTCCTTGTGAATCTGCCAGGCTATATCAAGACTAACTCCCTCCAAGAGGAATTCATCCAGCCAGTGGTCTGCATAAAGCTCTGCGAGCATAGG
>ERZ808052.9-NODE-9-length-25088-cov-4.247091_pt1 | contig 25088 bp, 27 predicted proteins | sample MGYA00380200_ERZ808052 | MGnify/ENA primary metagenome ERZ808052 (study PRJEB31490, sample SAMN06133366) | cow dung metagenome | isolation source: H10 | host: cow | place: China: Chengdu | collected 2015-05 ...
ATAAAAAGTATCGGAAAAACAGGTTTGCGATTTTAGTTTTTTTTGTTGCTAACTTTTGAAAAGTACTGATATAATTAAATTATGAAAAAGACATCAGTTAAAACTATAGGAATTCTTACTTCTGGTGGAGATGCACCAGGATTAAATGCTGCAATCCGTGGAGTTTGTCGCTCTGCAATGATTAATTATGGAATGAAAATCGTTGGAATTAGAAACGGTTATCGTGGTCTTGTAAATGGAGATTGCTTTACTGTTAAATCTGATGATGTTTCAGGTATTCTTACTAGAGGTGGAACAATATTAGGAACTGCGCGTGATAAACCGTTCAAAAAGCCAGTGCCTAATCCTGATACTGGTCTTCTTCCTATTGAAGCAATTAAGAAAAATTATGAAAAATGGAAGTTAGATGCTCTTGTTGTTCTTGGTGGAAACGGAACAAACACAACTGGAAGTTTACTTGCAAAAGAAGGATTAAATGTAATCGGGCTTCCAAAAACTATTGATAACGATATTGTTGGAACAGATATTACTTTTGGTTTTCACACAGCTGTTGATGTAGCAACAGAAGCAATAGACCGAATCCATACAACAGCACATAGCCACAGTCGTGTAATGGTGGTGGAAGTCATGGGACACAAAGCCGGATGGCTTGGACTTTATTCCGGTATTGCAGGTGGCGGTGACGTAATCCTTTTGCCAGAAATTCCGTATGACATTAAGCATGTTGCGTCACAGATTTTGGCAAGGCGCGATGCTGGAAAAGAGTTTTCTATTGTTGTGGTTGCAGAAGGCGCCCTTTCAGTAGAAGAGGCAAAACTTGATAAGAAAGCATTTAAGAAAGCTCGTGCAGCAATGACTCAGTCAATTGGCTATAGGGTAGCACAAGAACTGGAAGCTGCGACAGGTCTTGAATCCAGGGTTTCAGTTCTGGGCTATCTTCAGCGTGGCGGCACTCCATCGCCATACGATAGACTTCTTGCAACACAATTTGGTGTAGCTGCTGCAGATTTTCTTGCAAACGAGGAATTCGGTAAGCTTGTAGCGATGCGTGATAATAAAATAGTGGGTGTTCCATTATCTGAATGCGCAAAAAAGGTAAAGAATATTCCAAAAGACCATCCGTTGATTCAAACGGCTCGCTCTTGTGGCACATGCTTTGGCGATTAGTCAGAGGTTCGTATGAACGAAAAAAATGAAACGCTTTCATTGGGGCGGCCAGAGGTTCCAAAAGGTCGCTTCAAATGCAACTTTTGCAAAGAATGTCTTGGTGGAGGTTGCATTGGCGAACTTCCGGGAATGGGTGGAGTAGAAAAAAGCAGCAATTTTATAAAAAATTGCCATGACTGGAAAAGACTTTATAAAAAATTTTCGGCGGATCCAAATAAAAATGGCTTGCTCCACCTGCATTGTGATATACATGAAAAACTTGGCATAGCCCCTGTTACAGGCGCTGTTCAAAATATTGGCTTTGAAAACGAAAAAGACTTTTATCTGCCATATTTTTGGTGTGCAGCTGAAACCGGCATTTCGATTTGTGTTGGCGATGGATATCCGGATGAAAAGCTGGAGCTTGGAATTCAAGCCTGCAAAACTCTTGGAAAGAAAGCGTATTTTTTCTTTAAACCATATCCTGATGAGATTTTGGAAAAACGAATTGCCATGGCTAAGCCTTATGCAATAGCCATGGGAATGGATATCGATGCCTATAACATTGTTACAATGCGAAACCAAGTGAATCTGGAGCAAAAAACTGCAGGACAGCTTGAGTGGTTCAGAAAGAAATCTGGTCTTCCGCTTATTATAAAAGGCGTGTTTTCGGAAAAGGATTTGCAGTTATGCGATCAAGTTCATCCGGATATTGCAGTTGTTTCGAATCATGGTGGACGGGTTGATACTGTTGCAGGAAGCACTGCTGAATTTCTTTATGAGCATGCAGCAAGGCTCAAAGAAATCTGTACTGAGTTATGGGTTGACGGTGGCATACGCACTGCTAATGATTTGAAAATAGCTTGCTGCCTGGGTGCTTCAAAAGTTCTTGTGGGAAGACCCTTTATTTCAAGTCTTTGTCAAAATGGCATTGATGGAATGTTAGAAAAGATTCGCTCATTTGAGTAGAATTAAAAAAGGGCAGGCGCCAAGTGATCACCATTACGCTCATCACTTGACGCCTGCCCTTTTTATGCAATTTGCGCAAGTTACAATTTGTTTGCCCTGGCGATTTAGAATCTAGCTTTGCGCTGGCGAACTCTTTCGATATCTTCGCAGAACAATTCACGAAGGTCATTCAATCCCAATGCCATCAATGCCATGCGGTCAATACCAATACCCCATGCAAGAACTGGAACATCAATACCCATTGCTTTAGTAACTTCTGGCCTGAAAATTCCTGAGCCACCAAGTTCAAACCAGCCAAGCACAGGATGCTTGATATGAACTTCAATAGAAGGCTCTGTGAATGGGAAGTATCCAGGAACATATTTCACTTCTGTTGCTCCGGCAATTTCTTTTGCAAACATCTCAAGGAACCCAAGAAGTGTCTTAAGGTTTGCTTCTTCCCCAAGAACAATGCCTTCTGTCTGATAAAAGTCGCTCAAATGAGTTGCATCTACTTTATCGTAGCGGAAGCAGCGGGCGATACCAAAGTATTTTCCTGGAACTTCAGCTTTATGCAACTGGTGCGCAGAAAGAACAGTTCCCTGAGAGCGAAGAATCAATCTTCTTGTGAATTCGCGGTCAAATGAGTAGTTCCAGCCACGGCTTCCTGAATTTCCACCATCCTCATGAACGCGGGCAATATTTGAAAGATATGGTTCTTCGATAGATTTTGCGTGTGTTGGATTCTTGATGCGATAAACGTCATGGATATCGCGGGCAGCATGGAACTGAGGCATAAACAATGCGTCTCCATTCCAGAATTCTGTTTCTACAAGCGGACCATCAAATTCCTGGAAACCAAGAGAACAAAGCTTATCTTTTACGGATTCAAGGAACTGAACGTATGGGTTTGTGCGTCCAGGGATAATGCGTGCAGGTGGAATGGAAATGTTATAGCCACGGAATGTGCCGTTTTTCCATTCGCCAGAAGCAAGCATTTTTGGTGTGATTTCACCGATTTCATTTCCTGTAACACCAGCTTTCTTAAGTGCTTCAGCAACATCTTTTGCGGCTGGAAGAAGCTTGTATGTAACAGTTTCGCGTTCAATCATTTTGAATGGAGAATCTGCGGCACCACGTTTTTTTGCAAGACCTGAAATAACTTCCTGCTCTTCAGCAGAAAGCTTTGCTTTATCAAGAAGTCCTGATTCCGCTTCACAGGCTTTTTTTAGAAGTGCTGAAGTAACGGAAATGCGTTTAGGAAGTTCTGCACCAGTATATTCAGCCTTCTTTTCGGCATTCATTTTAAGGATACCTTCTTTGGAAAGCTGACCGAAAGCGCTACCGATGTCTTTGTTTTCGATATTCAAAGCAGAAGCAACTTCAGGGAGTGAAAGAGCACCTTTTTCCTTAAGCAAAGAAATAAGACGCTCTTCAACTGTTCCTGTGGAGGAAAGCTGGCGTCCGTTCTCTGTGATTTCATAGAATGTATATGGAGTTCTGCCGGTTTCAATAATCAGTTCCTTACCGGAAAGCCATGAGAATGCCTGATTCGCATGACCTTCCTTGTAATCCAATTCACTGATCAGTTTTTTAGCAGTAAGTTCATCCTTTTCGGAATACTTAAGAAGCACCTTGATCTCAAGCGGGTGCAAATTTTTGATGATATTTGAAATGTCCATTTTTTTTAATAACCTGCGAGACTAGCGAATGAATTTAACATGAGAGATGTACTGAGCCCAGCCGATACCTCTCTTGTCTTTGTAGTAACGTTCCTTATCACGGTCCATATACTTGTAAGAATAGTATTTGTTGTCTTTTGTGAAATCTTCAAGACAACCAATGATTGCATTCATCGCTTCACCCTGATCATATGTTACATACATGGCTGTGTAATAGATACGTGCTTCGTCAACCATTGGGATGTATTCAATCTTAATCTTTGCAGTCTTATCAACTGTATGCTGATTTTCTGGAACAATCACTTTCATTGAAACGTCAACTTTATTTGTTTCATCTGGGATTGCAGAAACTTCTGACTGAGCAAAAGCGCTTCCTGCAGCAAAAATTAAAGAAAAAATAATTGCTATTGATTTCTTCATAAAAACCTCCACTCACTCTGAAGCAAATTAAAATTCTTTATACAAAATTATTCTATCAGTTTCTAGAAAAAAATCAAGTTCAACCATATATTGCCCTGCATCAATGCCTAGTCGAGGTTCGTTTCTGATCAAAACAGAGCCTCGAATCTCTTTTGGTTTGTTTTTTATAATGGCTTGGTAATGTTTTCTGATTGCATTTTTTAATGCGTCTTTTGCTGCGTTTGTGATTCCTTCGAATCCATTTTTTACAGGAGCATATCCACGTCCTTGAATTTTTTTGTGTTTGATAGTGTTCCACATCGTGTAGTTTCGTTTCATCCGAGGAGTTCGTTCGAATTCTACCCATGAGTGAACCAGATTATCCTGGATCCATGGCTTTTGATAGACAATTGTGTTGTTGTCTTCTTTGAATGGACGTATTTCTTCCATTGCAAATTCTTCTTTAACATTGCGAAGCTTGTCTGAAGGTGTGTAGCAAAAACGCCATCCATTGGTCATTCCGTTTAGAAGGAATACAGATGTTTGCTTTATTCGGTTGATTGTGTAGTCAAATTGACCAGATGAAGTGTTCTGGGCTTCTGCAAGTTCTGGGCAAGCATCCATTTCTGCCCAAACATTTATGCGGATTTTATTTGAAAAATCTGTGGATTGCGCTGAGACTGGAAAACTATTAAGTAGAAAAGCTGCTGTCGCTATTAGAAATAAGTTTTTGCCCATATTTTTAAAGGATTGATTCCCATTCTGATAATGAAGTAGAAGAATGCAGCTAAAAAACCAAAAAGATGAGTGTAATGTGCAACTCCAGCTTGAAGGGAATTCATTTCACTAAACAATTCAAAAGCTGTGTAAAGAATAACAAGTATTGGAGCTGGAATTGGAATTATAAAGAAGAGAAGTATCATTGATTTTGGGAAGATTACAGCAAATGCAAACATGATTGTGTAGACTGCACCGCTTGCACCGATTAATAGTGAAAAGTAATCGCCATTCCAGTAGAAGTAGCCAAGGGATGCAAGTCCGCTCAAAAGGCCACAAAGCAGATACATAAGTAAATATTCTTTTGAGCCAATGGCACGTTCTACAGCGGTTCCAAAGAAAATCAATCCGATCATGTTGGAAAGAAGGTGACGCATGTTCCCGTGTACGAACATATATGTAAGTGGTTGCCAGAATTTGTGGCCGTATATTACTTCTGCGGCGTTCATTCCCAACAAGCTGAGTAACTTGTATGAACTTGATGTGAGTGTAAAGAAAATGATATTGAAACCAATCAGAATGAGGTTTGCTGAAAAATACGAGTATCTGAAGGGAGTGTGAATTAAGTTTCTCATTACTGAGCTTCCGTTTCTGAAACCAATGATGGGGGCGCATATGTTACACGGTTACGACCATTATGCTTTGACATATAAAGTCCCTGATCGGCTTGACTTACAATTTGTTTGGCAACAGTAATAGGATTTGTCTTTTTATCGAATACAGCAACGCCGCAAGAAATTGTTACTTTCATGTGCTGGTCATTGAAGCTGAAATCATGGCTTTCGATGCAACTTCGAATGCGTTCTGCAATATTCATAGCGTCATCTTTTTTGGTGTCGTTGAGCATGACGGTAAATTCTTCGCCACCGTAACGGCTTGCAAGATCATCTTCACGAAGATTTGCTTTTATTATGGCTGCAACTTGTTTTAAAACATAGTCACCGCATTCGTGACCATAAGTGTCATTGAAATGCTTGAAAAAGTCGATGTCGAACATTATAACGGAAAGAGGAATGTTCTGATCCATAGCGTTGTGAAGTTTTTCTGTAAGAATATTATAGAAATAATACTTAAGCTTGAGTTGAGTCATCATGTCTGTAGAAGAGCGCTCGATGAGAGCGGCATTGTTGATGGCAATTGCAGCAAGAGAAGCGATCGTTTGTACAAGATTCTTTTCGTATTCTGTAAATCCAGATTCAGATTCCGGATCCAAAGAAAACTGTTCTCCAAGGAACAAAATGCCGTTTATATTATTTTTTTGAATCAGTGGAACGATAAGTGTAGGGTTCAATTCTGTCAGAATCTTTACGCCGGTTGTTTCAGTGCAGGCAGCCTTAATAGTATCCAGGGTGATAGGTGTGGATTGGGTGCTAAGAAAACTTATTACAGGATCGGTAAAAGGAATCTGAATTTTTTTACAGTTTGGATCTTTTAAAGGGGTGTTATTTGTTTCAAGGGTAAAAAAGTCGGAATTTAAAAGGTCAAGGACAAATATGCCTGCATCAACTACACGAAGTTGAGCCATGCAAGAGAAGATAATGGATTCTAGTAATTTAGAAGATTCAAGAGTTGAACTGAAAGATTTTGAAATATCCAGGAGCTGTTCAAGGTCATAAATCCTTTTTTCATATTCAGCTGTTAGCTCTTCTATTTTTATAGATTCTTTACCCATTTTATAAATGCCCTATTTTAACTAGAAATTATAGCATAATTCTTCATAATTTCAAAGAAAATATCCCATTTAGGATGTTGTTGTTCAAGTAAATCTGTGTTATCCCTGTTTCTTGAAGACATCATAAGAACTTTCAGATTGGAAATGATTTCACTGGTAGGTTTTTTTGAATCGGCGAGCAAATCATTTAGATGTTTTGAAAGCTTGTTTATATTATTCGTTTCTTTTGTAATCAGTTTACTGGCTTCCAGGTTGATTGTTTTCACAAGCTGTTCAAGTTTCTTAAAGAAGTCAGGGTCGTTATGGCTGTCGCGAAGATATCCGTCCAATGTAGAAACAGAGAATTCTTTTCCGGAATTGAACATGTCTTCAAAATTCTGCAGCACTTGTGCAGTTTCCAATGCGGCAAATACGTCTGAAGAAAAGTCTGTTTTGTAGCTTGGATTGTTAAAAAAGCCTTCTATGACGATGTCATTTAAAAGAGAACGAATTGAATCTGTAAGGTAAATAGCTAAAAAGGTCTTTAAAATTCTCATAGGTAAAAGCCACATGAAAGAAAGACCGGATCCTTCAAGGATTTTTTGATTTGTAGCATCGTTATATCCGTTAAGAGTGAGCAGCGGAGTGGAGCCAAAAAGTCTGGCAAGCTCAGAAGTGATTTTATCATCCTTCATTTCGGTTTTTATGCGCTGTTCGTCTGATTTGAATTTATTGGAAAGCATTTCGGAAAAATTCTTTCTTGCAGATTCCGAGTAGGAAATAGTTTTTGGATTATAAGAAATATCAGCTTTAGCGTACAAAATAAGCATTTTGAGCTTTTCTGGCGATATCAAGTGATTGATGACGTAGGCGATTTTTTTAAGATTTGCCACAAGTCCGTCAATGTCCAGCTTGTAGGAAGCATTGGATGCTTTGAGGTTTGAGAGGGCAGTGATGGCATTTACCGTTGAATTTGAAATTTTCAGACCTTTCATAACATAATAAAGGTCTTCAAGAATATTCGTAAGTTTTCCGATTGGAACTTCCTGGTAGGACGGAACATATTTCAAATCGGCTGAAATGTAGTGAGGGTCAAAAATCTGAAGGATTGTAACAAAATTGAACTTGCAGAAGTCATTGAGTTGATGGAGTGCAACAAGATCCGCATCTATTTTTTTAAAAGTTTCAGAGCCAAGTTCATGAAGGATTTTATCTAGTTTTTTGTGCTGTCGGTCGAAAATCTGGGAGATTGTTAAAGTGGTACTTGTGAGTTCACTTTTTCTTGCGTTGTATTCAAGACTTTCGATGATTTTCTGACCTTCGCTTGTAAAGCCGGTAAATACAAGCTGAGCTTCATAGCGTCTTGAACGCTGAATATCCTGGTCAGCGATAGTAGTTGCCAGAATATCATTTATAGGCTTTGTGTTAAGATAAAGTACGCGGATACTTTCTGCAAAATTTGGAAGAAGGTTGCCGTTCTTAAAGATTGCAGGCTGATATGCTTTGAGTTCGTTTTCAAGTTTTCTCATCTGAAGTTTCTTTTGAACTTCTGGAGATCCGCGGTTAAAAATTGAATCAAAAAAATTTTGGATTGCTTGCAAAAAACTCATAAAATAATTTTATCTATTAATGGGCAGTTTTGCAATAAAGCAAAATCAAGGAAGAGAGAAGTCCCTGGTAATTTAATCATCTGAAATGGAAATTTTTGCGATTTTTCCAGTTTCCATCAATTCTTTTGTAAGCAATTCCAGATTAAATGCTCCTGGAGCCTTTACGGAAAAAATCAATTCTATTCGTTCTTTTTCAATGGATTCCGACATGTTGAAGTCCCTTTGCAAAAGTCCTGTGTTTGCAATCTTTGTCTGAATATCAGCAATGTCGATTCCAAAGCCGGAATAAACGATTGTAAGCTTTTTTGTTTTTTCGGCAGGAAAAAGACGCCACTCTATTTTTTCAAAAAGTAAAAGAGTTGTAAGGCAGATTAGGAGTGTAATTCCTACCACAAAGAAAAGTCCTGCACCGCAGGCAAGACCTAAGGCTGCGGCAGTCCAAATTACAGCGGCGGATGTTAGTCCACGCACGTTTAAACCTTGTCTAAGGATGGCACCGGTTCCCAAAAAACCAATACCCGTAACAACGGCAGCGGCAATCCGTCCAGGGTCGCCTTGGGCATTGTCAAGGTTGCCCGCAACATGGATGGAAAGAATACACAATAGGCAAGTTGAAACGCTTATAAGAATGAGCGTTCTTAATCCAACGGCATGTTGCCTGGATTTTCGTTCAAAACCAAGAAGAAGGCCGCATAGAAAACTTGCGCCAAGTTTTAGGATTATGTCTAAATATTGGTTGTCAAATGGCATCTTGCCCTCCATGAAAAAGTATTAATATCAAAGAATTTAATTAATGGAACAAAGATAAACCGGAAGAAGGCTTTGAACCAGCTTTTGTCCAAGAAACGGATTTGCTTTCCTTTTTTGCGGAATCCAGTGATTCAATTGTTGAGGCAAGCCAGGAGGCAAGAGTTGAATCGTCGGAGAGGAATTCGTTTTGTGAATCTCCGGTTATCAAAAGGGTAGAAAGGTTCTGGTGTTCCAGGGAAATAGCGGCGATGTTTTCCGCGAAAGTTGCGAAGGCGGCTTCTGCAGCGCCTACTAGAGGTGAGGCTGGAGAAACTGCTGCTTTTCTAAGTGCTGAAGACTTTGCAAAATCGCAAACTGTTGGATGGGTTTTTAATATGAAAATGATTCTGCATTTCTGGTTTTTCTGTTGAATTCTGTTCAATAATTCCAGGGTAAGAAACTGGAATCCACAAATCATAGTGTCGCTGATTTTTGAACAGACATCGGTGCTGAAAACTGGAAATTGCGAAACAAAGTAGTCTGAATCAAAGTAAAGGATTGCATTGTCAGTATAGCCAAAGTTTGTTTCAGCCTGAATTAAAAGCGATCTGGCTGAAATGGCTGAACCTGAATTCCAAGGGGCGAGTTTTGTACCAGCGCCGGTTGAAGTTGTTGAATTGTCTGGTGTGGAAGCGGCTGTTACGTTGTAGCCGTTAATTGCAAATGAATCTGCTAAATCTGTGCTGGCAGGGAAAGGTTTTCCTGCAATAAGAATGTTTTTTGACATACAAAGATTATAGCACAAATGTTATGGAATATTATTGAATTCCATCAAAAATTGCGTGGTAATCGGCAATTGTGGATGCGTGTACGATTTTTTCTCGCATAGCGGCGCCACCAGAAATGCCTTTTGAGTATGCGCAGAATCTTTTCCGCATTTCCATGCATGCGGATGTTTCTCCAATGTCTGCGGAAAGCATAAGTAATTCGTTGAAGCCAGTTTGGATTCGCCTGGACGCAGGGATCTCTTCGTAAGATCCGTTTTGGAAAAGCTGGATTGTTTTGGTAAAGATGAATGGATTGCCCATGGCTCCACGTGCGAACATAACGCCGTCGCAGTTTGTCTGTTCAATCATTCGTTTTGCATCTTCTGGAGTAAAAAGGTCACCTGAGCCGAATACGGGAATCTTGTTGTTCATTAGGGTCACAAGCTCTGTCAGCTTGTTCCAGTCGGATTTTCCTTCGTAGCCTTGAGCGCGAGTTCTAGCGTGCAATGTGATTGCCTTAGAGCCTGCGTTCAGAGCAGCTTGTGCGGCTTCTTTCCATGTGATGTGTTCGGCATCCCAGCCAGAACGAATCTTTACAGTAACCTCAGGACGAATGGAAGTGTCGTATTCTTCAGTTGCCTTTACAACTGAACTAACGACTTTTTCCAATCGTTCAGGATCTCTTGTAAGAGCAGAGCCGGCGCCGGTTTTTATGATTTTAGGTACTGGGCAACCGCAATTTATGTCGATGCATTCACAATGTGTTTTTTCAATTACTATTCTGGCTGCCTGAGCCATGATTTCTGGTTCGCCACCGAATATCTGAACGGAATAGACTTTTTCGTTTTCTGCGCGGCGCATGATCACTTCGGTCTTAAGGTTGTTTCTGGTTAGGGCTTCTGCAGAAACCATTTCTGTGTAAGTGAAAGCGGCGCCCTGATTTATGCATATTGAGCGAAAAGAACGGTCGCTGTAGCCTGCAACAGGCGCAAGGAAAATGTTTCCCTGCAGCTGCAGGGAACCGATTTTTACTGGATGGTATAGCATGATTATTCCGGAAGTTTGAATACTCTGCAGCTGTTGGACCAAAGCATTGCAGCTGTTTCTTCGATGTCCATCTGCAACATTTCGGCAAGGAATTGAGCTGTGGATGTAATATATGCAGGCATTGTTCGTTTCTTTTCGCGATATTGAGCCGGAATCATGAAAGGTGCTTCCGTTTCAATAAGGATGCGGTCAGTGGGAATGTTTGGAATTGTGTCATGAAGGTTGCGGGCGTTTCTGTATGTAAGATTGCCGGCAAACGAGAAATATACGTTCATGTCTGCATCCAAGCATTTCTTTGCAAAGGTTGCATCTTCTGAATAGCAGTGGAAAATTGCTCCGGCATCTGGAATGCGTTGTGAAAGAACATCGAAAATATCTCTGCCTGCATCACGATTGTGAATTATTACAGGAAGATTGTGTTTTTGCGCAATTTCAAGTTGTGTAATGAAAAGTTCAATCTGAGATCTCTTGTCGCCATACTGCTTGTAGTAGTCAAGTCCAGTTTCTCCAACTGCAATCACATTTGGAAGCTTGAGATATTCTTCTATTTTACTGATGTAATCAGGACCTGGATTTGTGACTTCAGATGGAGCGACCCCAACGGCATGATATATTCCTGGAATTGCCTTGATGTTTGGATATACCCTGGCAAAATCGTGCAGACTGTTATTGATGCTTACAATTCTGGCAACTCCAGCCTGTTTTGCTTGTTGGATTACACGTAATTGTTCAATTGGATCATCGTAAATAAGCCCGATGTGAGCATGAGTATCGAATAATTGCATTGCTTTTCTTCCAAAAAGTAGATTAGGAGACTGGAATGTCTCAGAAAAAATTGTGTGAAATTTTATTTCTTCTACCGATAAATGTAATATAGGTTTATTCAGTTGTCAACTTAAATGTTTGACAGTGAATATTATAGCGTGATATACTCATGTTTGTTTTGATTATGAGTTTTATTTTGGGAAAATAATGTCTAGAACACAAAGATATAAAAAAATTGAAAAACGATTTGCCACAAATGTTCAGAATAAGTTTCTCGCTATTTTAAAGGCAATCAAGAATTTCTTTATTCGCGTTTTTAAGATTTTTGACAGCAAACTTACAATTATGATAGTTCCACATTCTCAGGGAAAGGTAATCAATTTCCAGACGAACGTATTTGCTCTTGTATTGGGCTGTGTTCTTATTGTTGGTATTGTAAGTTCGTTCCTTTATTTTAATCGTAAGGCAATTTCTTCAAAAATGGAAATTGATTCTTTGGCTAATCGCAATCATGAAACTCTTGCAAGTCTTGATGAGCTTAGGGATGAAAATACAACCTTGCTTCAGGTTGCAAACAGATTCCGTTCAACTCTTTCTCAGTCACTTTCTCTTCTGGGACTTAATGAATCAGGTTCGGCTTCAGGGACATCAAGTAACAGTGACCTTTCTTCAATTTTTGGTTCAAGAGAAGCTGTACACGGTATTTCAAGCGAAACGGCTGATATTCGAGAATTAACAACTTATCTGGAAAATACAGTTGAACCAATCGAGCAGATTGGAAAAATGATTGAAAATCAGAAGACTTTGTTCAAAGAAATTCCAAATATTTGGCCGGTTAAGAATAAGAAAGTACATATTTCACAGTTGTTTGGGCCTACAACTCATGCCATTACTGGACAGTGGTACATCCATAAAGGAATCGACTTTTCTACATGGAGTTCCGGTGATCCGATTATGGCTACTGCCAATGGACAGGTTGTTTTTGTAGGTTATGATCCAAGTTTTGGTAATAACGTTGTAATTCGCCATAAGCATGGTATGTATACACGTTATGCACATATGCGAAATTCGATCGTTAAGAAAGGTGAATCTGTGAGTCAAGGACAGACAATTGGTTATATTGGAAACACTGGTGTTTCAACTGGTCCTCATCTTCACTATGAAGTTCACATTGGTTCAGATGTAGTTGACCCAATAAAATATATTAACGTAATGATTTCTAAATAAGGGCTTTTATGGCACTGAGATTTGACGATATTTCAATCAATACCCTAATAGGAAGTGGTTCCTTTGTAAAAGGCGATATGCATGTTAACGGATTTATCCGCATTGATGGTGATATCGACGGAAATCTTGAAACTGATGGTGCTGTAATCATAAGTGAAAAATCCAGAATCCGGGGTAATATTTCTGCAAAATCTGCGATAGTAGGCGGAATTGTTCTAGGTGATATTGTTGCAAAAGAAGGAGTGAAACTTCTTTCTAGCTCTGCAGTTGTGGGTGATATTGTTTCAAGAAGAGTGCAAATCGAGGATGATGTGATTTTTCATGGTCACTGCATTTCAATAGAGGATGAAATTCCATTCAATTCAGAATCAGATAAATTCCTTCAGGAAAAAGCAATCAAAAATAAGGTTACATTGGCATGAATTCAATAGATTCCCTTAATTCGGCACTTTTTTTCACAGCATCTTCCGTTGCTGCAAAGGAAGCGCGAAAGGAACAGCAAAAAAGTAAGATTGATAAGACAAAAAAATCTGCTTTTGCAATGGCTGTGGAAAAGAATCAGGAAATCAATGAATTGGTGGAGGCTGGTTTACCGGCAGAAATCGCAGGTCTTTCTACAGAAGAAGCTGTGATTTATCTGAAAGATCAGATTGATCTGGCAGGGGATGAACTGCTTGAAAAAATGGACATGAATTCTTTTCATCGGTTCAAAAAGTCCGTGAGCAACATGATGAAGTATTTGGAAAAATACAATTACAAAATCAAAGTTGTAAAACGAAAAGGTATTGTGCAAAGCCGAGGAACCTTTGGTCCTTTTTTTAACGAATTGCATGAGCGCAATCCTTATGTGCAGGTTCGGGTAATCGATGAAAAGCTGGATCATGTTGCTTCGGAGATTTTGAAAAGCCACATAGATAAACTTCAAATGCTGGCCAAAATTGATGAAATAAAAGGTCTGGTTGTGGATTTTTTTGCGGCATAAGTTATAATTAATAGAATCTCTAAGAAATGTTTTTCGAGGTTCCCTTAAATAATCTTTTTTAGGAAAAAAAATGAGTGATATTTTTGAAAATGATATAGATGACGAAAACCTGAATCTTTCATCCCTGGAAGATGTTGCTGACGAAACTGAATCAGAAGAGAACCTAATTTTTGATAGACCTTTGTATGGTTTGAAATTAGCTTATTCGTTTGAAACAATTTATGGAAAAAACGAGAAGAATCTTGATCTGAAAAATGGTGATTATGCAATCATTCCAACCAGATACGGCAAGGATATGGCAAAAGTTCTTGGTGAAATCAAAAAGCCAATGGGTGTAAAGGTTGCTGAAATCGTTTCTATTGAAAGAAAAGCGACTGCCGATGATTTGGAGAAAGCTGAAGTAAACCGTAAAAAAGAGATTGATGCCGAAAAAGTGTTTAAGGAAAAGGTTGAGTTCCATAAATTGGACATGAAGCTAATATCCGTTCACTTTTTGCAGGAAGAACAGAAGGCTTTGTTCTTTTTCAGCTCTGAAAATCGTGTAGATTTCCGTGAGCTTGTAAAGGATTTGGTAAGCGTTTTTAAAATGCGCATTGAATTGCGGCAAATTGGTGTGCGCGATGAGGCAAGAATTGTTGGTGGCCTTGGGGTTTGCGGAAGACCATTCTGTTGTCATGGAGTAACAGATAAACTTAGGCCGGTTTCAATTCGAATGGCAAAAGATCAGAATCTTTCTTTAAATTCCTTGAAGATTTCTGGACAATGTGGTCGTCTGTTGTGCTGTCTTGCTTACGAATATGACTGGTACAGCGAAGCCCGCAAAAAGCTTCCTTCAGAAGGTATTCATGTATATTATGACGGAACGAATTTCAAGGTTTCTGAAGTAAATCCCCTGACTTCCATGGTTCGTATGGTTGGCGAAGACGGACGCATGATCGAAGTTAATGCAAAAAGATTTGTTCGCGAGAACAATAAATGGAAAATCAACTGAGATTTGTAGCACAAGACACTGTGGTGTAAATTTAATTGGATTTGGAAATGACTGGGAGTTTGGTTTAAATACCAGCTTGCCGGTTATTTTTTTATTATTGCGAAAATTTCTTTTGAGTCTGCTGTTAGAGGAGACCACTGACAGTCGGCGAACAGTTCGACGGACTTAAAACCTGCGCTGGCGGCAAAATCTTTGATTTGGTTTTGGGTGAGGGGAAAAATCTGTTCGTCTTGAATAATTGTTGTAGGATGCCCGGTATCTTTTTTAAGATATTGAGTCAGATAACTGATGCCGCTTATATTCTGGATTTGGGAAAACAATTGAATGCGCAGGCTTGACTTTACTGGCAGGGAAAAGGTTTTGGCGTTGATGCAGTTCTCATGGTTGTAAAGGTGCAAGATTAAAGTTCCGTTTGGTGAAAGCAGTTTGTATGAATCGGAAAAAAAATTCTGAACCAGCGTTTTATTTTTGAAGAAAACGATTTTGTTGTTCAGGCAGGAAATTACATTAAAAAATCCATGACCCAAAAACTTAGTCATTTCGGTAGAGGAAAGTTTGAAAAATCTTAGTGAAAGCAGTTGATTGCGACGTTTTAGCAGTGCGGATTCAAGCAGACATTGGATAACTTCCAGTCCTGTGACATCGTAACCCGCTTTGGACAATGAAAATTCAAAAGATCCAGTTCCAATTCCAATATTCAATACTTTTTGTGGTGCAGGATAATCCTTTAAAATCTGTTTGTAAAACTCCAAATGATCAGAAGTTACAGGGTAGAGTTCATCGTAATATTCTGTGATGGGTTGTAACTGTTGCACAAAGTTAATTTTAAGTCAAAAATATGGAAAATCAAGAAATAGTTTGTGCTTTTTTGGGGCGGTTTTAAGTGAAGTAGTTTATGGTCTGCGAACCAATCTGATTCCCACCTAGGATGAGCCGTCAAAGCTTATGTTTGGAACATGAAAACCTTCAAAATTCAGATGGGTTATAGCATTCTGTATAAATTTGATAATAAGACTTATTATTGTTTACAATTTTCATAATTGTGTTATAATTAATATATGCAGGTAAGAAATTCAAATCAACGGAAGATTATTCTTGGAATAATGAAAGAAAATTATTCACATCCTACTGCTGATGAAATCTACGAGATGGCGCGGGAAATTGATTCTCATATAAGTAGAGGAACAGTTTATAGAAACCTTGGTTTTCTTTCTGAAAATGGGGTGATTCTGAAGGTGTCCGTTCCAAACGGTCCGGATCATTATGATTGCAGTTTGCACGAGCATTATCATTTTTGCTGCGGACAATGCGGAAAAATGTTTGATGTGCCGCAATCTATAAACGTGGATACAAAATTGGTTTCCGCTGAAATGGAGAAGAAGGGATTTTTTGTAAATTATCATAATTTGATTTTTACCGGTTTGTGTCCAGCTTGCAATCGCTGAAGTCGATTTTCAAAAAGCAATTAGAGATGCAAAGCAGAAAAATGAAACAAAAGCTAATTCGTTAGCTTAAATATATAATGCCATTAATAAAAAGGAGAACAAAATGAGCAAATACGCAGGAACTCAGACAGAAAAAAATCTTCAGGCAGCTTTTGCCGGAGAATCACAGGCAAGAAACAAGTACACATACTTTGCTTCAGTTGCTAAGAAAGAAGGTTATGAACAGATTTCAGCACTTTTCTTGAAAACAGCAGACAACGAAAAAGAACATGCAAAAATGTGGTTCAAGGAACTTGAAGGAATCGGAACAACAGCAGAAAACCTTAAAGCTGCAGCTGATGGCGAAAACTATGAATGGACAGACATGTATGATGAGTTTGCAAAAACAGCAGATGCAGAAGGATTTACAGCTTTGGCTGCAAAATTCCGCGCTGTTGCAGCAATTGAAAAGCATCATGAAGAACGCTATCGCGCGCTTTTGAAGAATGTGGAAACAGCTGCAGTTTTTGAAAAGTCAGAAGTAAAAGTTTGGGAATGCCGCAACTGTGGTCACATTGTAGTTGGAACAAAAGCTCCTGCTGTTTGTCCAGTATGTGCGCATCCACAAAGCTATTTTGAAGTACATGCAGAAAACTATTAATTTTGCGTAATTTATTTGGCGGCCCATGAAACAGGCGCGGGGATTCGTTTGCGAATCCCTGCATGGTGTTCATGGGCCGCCATTTTTTTTAATGTTCAAGGATTCCGCTATAGGATATTATTCCACCTATTTCAATTATATTTGTGTAGCCATAAGAGGCAAGTTTGGCGCTGGCTTCTTTACTGCGACGGCCGCTTCGGCAATACACAAGAATCAATTGGTTTTTTTCTGGTAAAATGATTTGTGCGCTTTTAGGGGTGATAGTTTCGTTTGTAAGGAGCAGTGCACCTGGAATATGGCCAGCTGCATATTCATCGGGACGACGTACATCAAGAAGTATGTGGTTTTGTTGCTTTGAAATAAGTTGCAAGCCTTCATTCATGGGGATGGACTTGAAACCAGTGGTTGAGTCTGCATTCAATGCAAAGTTTGTGCCTGTTACATGAACGGAAAAACCACAATCCTAAATCGCCATTGCTTATTGGAGAGCCTTCTTTGCTTGATAAAATATCGACGCCAGTTCAAAAAAGCCGGCTGGTGGATGAAATGGAATTGCCGTTTTAGTTTGCAAAGATTTTCGTGTTGCGCTATAGGAAGTGATTTAAAAAAATAAAATCCAGCTTTCGCTGGATTTTATTGGGCCATACGAGCAAGCTCGTTTGGCCTATAGGAAGTGATTTAATTCAATTTTCTCACTTCGTTACGAAACTATTGGGCCATCTTGGACTTGAACCAAGGACCAAGGGATTATGAGTCCCCTGCTCTAACCACTGAGCTAATGGCCCGTAGAGATACCAAAAAGTACTTGATTCAATATAACATTTTGGAGATTTTTATTCAATGGGAAGTGAAAATCTCCAAAACAGCCATTTGTTTTACATAAACCTGTCCAAATTTTTAATTCTCAATTCTCGCAAATGCCTGATCCAAATCTGCAATAATGTCATCGATATGTTCTGTGCCAATGCTCAATCGGATTGTGCTTTGACTGATTCCCTGATCGGCAAGTTCAGCTTCTGAAAGTTGGCTGTGAGTTGTTGTGGCAGGGTGGATTACAAGGGATTTAACATCGGCAACATTGGCTAGAAGACTGAAAATTTTTAGATTGTCGATAAATTTCCAGGCAGTTTCTTTTCCACCTTTTATTTCAAATGTAAAAATTGAACCGGCACCTAATGGAAAATATTTTTTGTAAAGTCCGTGTTCCGGGTGATTTTCCAAAGAAGGATGATTTACTTTTGTTACCAAAGGATGCTTGTTCAGATATTCTACAACTTTAAGTGCATTAGAAACATGGCGTTCAAGGCGAAGACTTAAAGTTTCAAGTCCCTGCAAAAGTATGAATGCGTTGAATGGGCTGATTGTGGCTCCTGTATCTCGTAAAATTACTGCACGGATTCTTGTAACATAGGCGGCACGACCAGCGGCTTCTGTAAATTTTACTCCGTGATAACTTGGATCACCTTCACTGAGCAAGGGGAACTTACCGCTGGCGGTCCAGTCAAAATTTCCGCTATCAACAATCACGCCACCAAGACTTGTCCCGTGACCACCAATAAATTTTGTTGCTGAATGAACTACAATATCTGCACCGTGTTCAATAGGACGGAACAGAAATGGAGTTCCAAAGGTGTTGTCTACGATTAAAGGAATTTTGTGAGCGTGTGCGATCTTTGCAATTTCTTCTATATCAACGATGTTTGAGTTTGGATTTCCTAAGGTTTCTAGAAAAACAGCCTTTGTATTTTCCTGAATTGCTTTTTCAAAATTTGAAACATCGTTTCCGTCAACAAAAGTTGTGGTAATACCAAAATTTGCTAAGGTGTGAGCCAAAAGATTGTAGCTTCCGCCGTAAATAGTTTTCGCACTTACAATGTGATCTCCGTTTCCTGCTATATTCTGGAACGCATAGGTGATTGCTGCGGCTCCACTGGCAACTGCTAAACCTGCTACTCCACCTTCCAAAGCTGCAACACGATCTTCAAAAACTCCTTGTGTTGAGTTAGTAAGGCGACCGTAGATATTTCCCGCATCGGAAAGTCCAAAACGAGCTGCCGCATGTTCTGCATTATGAAAAACATAGGCTGCAGTTTGATAAATTGGAACTGCACGGGCATCTGTAGCTGGATCAGCATTTTCCTGCCCTACGTGTAACTGTAATGTTTCGAAATGTAATTTATTTGTAGACATAATTTTCTCCTGTGTAAGGCGCCCGGTCAGAGGCGCCGGTGGTCAATAGAAAAGCGTTAAGAAAAATTGCGATGCAGCAATTTTTTAGCTTGTCCAATTCATGTAAGGCGCCCGGTCAGAGGCGCTGGTATTTAATATGAAAGTCAATTAACAGCAACGGATGCACATGACACCATTTCTAAAGTTTTCGCGTACTAATTTTTCAAAATAAAACTTCATTTTGTGCCTCCGTAAAATTATATTACCTACTGTGTAACTAGGAAATAGTATAAAGATGATTTCCTAGCAAGTCAATAGGTTATTAATAATTTTCAGACTTTTAAAGTGTTTATGGGTACAGTGTGCACCCTTAGTAAGCGTCTTTGTGACTATCACACTAAATGAGGTGGTTTTGACAGGTGGTATCCTGAGCCTGTCGAAGGGCTCAACCACCGCGAACTCGCACATATTATTTGCTATAAGCAGAATCATGAACACCACTAATTGCTCTTCCGCTTGGTTCGTCCATGTTTTTCCATGCTTCATCCCATTCAAGAGCTTTTGCAGTTGAACAGGCAACGCCGGCTTCGTGTGGAACTACCTTTGCGGCACTGTCGCTTGGGAAAAGGCGGCTGTAGATTTCGCGGTAGTAGTATTCTTCCTTTGTTTTTGGTGGGTTTACCGGGAAGCGGTTTTCGCGGCGGGCAAATTCTGCATCGCTTACCTTTTCTTCTGTCATCTTTTTAAGAGTATCAATCCAGTTGTAACCTACACCGTCAGAGAACTGTTCCTTCTGGCGCCATGCAATGTTTTCTGGAAGCATATCTTCGAATGCCTTACGCAAAATCCATTTTTCCATTCTCTGGTGGTTGAGCTTGTCGAAACCTACAACTTTGGCATCAGGATTAATGATGTTCATCTTGTCTGATGGGTTCAATCTCATGGCAATGTCGATAAAGTCTTTGTCGAGGAATGGAACCCGGCCTTCAACACCCCAGGCCATAAGAGACTTGTTGGCGCGAAGACAGTCGTAAAGGTGAAGCTTGCTCATTTTGCGAACAAGTTCTTCGTGGAATTCCTGAGCGTTTGGAGCCTTGTGGAAATAAAGGTAACCGCCGAATAATTCATCTGAACCTTCTCCAGAAAGAACCATCTTGATACCCATTGATTTGATTACGCGGGCAAGAAGATACATTGGAGTTGAAGCACGAACTGTTGTGATGTCGTAAGTTTCAATGTGATAGATTACATCTGGAAGAGCGTCCAGAGCTTCCTGGATTGTAAAGTGAACTTCGTGGTGAATTGTTCCGATGTAGTCTGCAGCTTTCTGAGCGGCGATAAGGTCAGGAGAACCTTCAAGACCAATTGCGAAAGAGTGAAGCTGTGGCCACCATGCAGCTTCTTTTGAATCTGATTCAATGCGCTTTTTGCTGAATTTTTGTGTGATGGCAGCAATAATAGAAGAATCCAAACCACCAGAAAGAAGTACACCGTAAGGAACGTCTGACATAAGCTGAGCTTTTACAGCAGATTCAAGACCGTTCTTAACTTTTTCGATAACAGCAGGGTTGATAACATCGCCCTTTTCGTCTGTAGCTTTAGGATTGTTTTTTACAGCGTCAAAAGATTCCCAGTCCCGTTTGTACCAGCGAACAGGTTTTTCGTCTTTTGAGTAGAAATAGTGGCCGTTAGGGAATTCTTCGATTGTTACGCATTCACCTTCAAGGGATTTAAGTTCTGAACCAACGTAGTAGCGGCCCTGCTTATCCCAGCCCTGATAAAGGGGAATTACACCGATTTCGTCGCGGCCGATAAGGTAAACATCGTTTTCTGAATCGTAAAGAGCAAAAGCGAAAATACCAGAAAGCTTTTCTATCATTTCGCCAAAGTCTTTCTTTTCGTCGCGGTATTTTTTGTACAATGCAAGGATAACTTCACAGTCAGAACCTGTGCGGAACTGATACTTGCCTTCAAATTCTTTACGGATCTCCTTGTGGTTGTAGATTTCACCGTTGGCAGCAAGGATGATCTTTTCGTCATCAGAAACAAGCGGCTGCTTTCCAGAAAGCGGGTCAACGATAGAAAGACGTTCGTGACTCAAAATAGCATTATCACCAGTGTAAACACCGCTCCAGTCCGGACCGCGATGACGAATCTTCTTAGACATCTCAAGAACCTGAGCACGAAGCTGTTCCTTAAGACCTTCATCAATTGGCTGACTGCCAGAACTTAAATCAAATGCTCCAACGAATCCACACATATTCTTATAGCAAAAACCGTTAAAAAATCGATTTTCCCGCGGAAAAATCGATTTTAGGTTTTTACCTACACCGTTCACGCGGTCAAATCGGAAATCCGTTAAAAAAAATCGCCACCGAATAGGGAGCAATTTTTTAGGATTCTCCGTTTTTCAACTTTTTACGAATTATTTGCGTAACCCCCATAAAAGTTTTTCAAAACAAAAAAAAGGCGTCTACCTGAAAGTACACTATGTACCCTTAGGTAGACGCCTTCGTCTGATAAGTATGTTATAGAAGAATTCAAAAAGATAGTCAACAGGTGGTCTTGTTCTTTCATCAAAACGAGTGAGTGTTGGTGCAAAAACTTATTTGCTCCCTAAAAAACATGGTTTTGACTTGCTAATCATTTGCCCTTTTATAAAAGCGACCTATAATTTCCTTTGACTGAATTACATTGATGAATGCGCTGGGGTCAACATTGCGAATCGCTTTTTCCAAAGCCCCAGATTCCTGAGATGAAACTACCGTATAAAGCATTTTGTGTTCATTGCCAGCATAGCAGCCTTTTCCTTGAAAAACTGTTGCATCGTGGTTTGTTTTGTTTTTTATGATCTGATAAATTTCCTGATCTCTGTCGGTAATAATAATGAGGGTTGTTTTGGCATACTTTTTGTAAAGAAAATTCAGTCCTTGGGTTGAAACATACTGAAAAATGATAGAATAAAGGGCTGCATCCCAACCAACGATGATTCCTGCTGCAATCAGAACGCATGTATTAAACGCCAAAATCCAATTCCATGCAGATTTACCAGTTTTTTCAGAAATGAAAATAGCAATAAAATCAGTACCACCGCTGGAACTGCCTGCAAAAAGACACAGACTTATCGCTACGGAGTTGATAATGCCACCAAAAACGGCGCATAGAAGCATGTCTTCTGTGAGTTGTATTTCTGGAACAAAATCTGTAAGTAGACCGGATGCAAAAATCATAACTATGGAATAAAGAGTGAATCTTTTTCCAATTCGGCTGAATCCAAGAATTACTGGAAAAATATTCAGTGTAAAAATTAAAGGAGAATAGGGAATGTATATCCCATAATTGGATGTAAAAGTTTTTTGAAGCAAAAGCGCAAGCCCGGTAAATCCGCCTGGAAAAAGATTTGCGCTATGAACAAAGGTGTTGATATTCAAAGCCATTATGGCTCCGCCAAAAATTACAAGCAATAGACGTTTTATGTCATTAAAAGTATTCATATTGATAATATAACTCGATATATTAATAAAATGAATAAAATAAAATTCCTTCTTTGGGATCTGGATGGAACCGTAAACGATTTTCTTGCTACAGAAAATTATGCCATAAAAAAGGGGTTTGTCCGTATGGGTTTTGGATCTTGTACAGATGAAATGGTAGCTCGTTATTCTAAAATCAATGTGTCATATTGGGAAAAACTGGAAAAAGGCGAAATGTCCAAACCAGAAATTCTTGTTGGCCGCTTCCAAGATTTTTTTGCCGAATACGGCATTCCAACAGAGCATGCACCGATATTCAATGAAAACTATCAGAAAGATTTAGCCGACAATCTTGTGTTTATTGATGGTGCCCTTGAAGTACTGCGAAAAATAAATGAAAGTGGCAAATTCAGACAATTTGTGGTCACAAATGGACTTGTAGCAAATCAAAAGCGAAAATTAGAAGGGCCAGAACTTAAGCCGATTTTTGAATATGCGTTTATAAGTGACGAAGTGGGTTTTGAAAAACCCGACATCAGATTTTTTGAAAAAGTATTTGAAAAAATCGGGCCGGTAGAAAAAGAGCAGGTACTTATTATTGGCGATTCTCTTACCAGTGATATTCGCGGCGGCAACAACGCTGGAATCAAGACTTGCTGGTTTAATCCAAAAGGAAAGGTGAATGATAAAAACGTTCACGTAGATTACGAAATCAGTTCACTTTATCAATTACTTGAAATAATCTGAAGACGAGAAAAAAATGAAAAAACTAATTTTTACAATCATTGCAATTACATCAATCTCTTGTTTCTTATCCGCAAAACCTAAAGGCAAGACAAAAACTCCAGGTCAGCTTCTGGATGAAGCACTCGAAAAAATCCAGACAAAAACTGAAGAAGTGGAAGAAAAAACAATAGAAAAAGGCTCTGAAATAAAAGAAAAAACTGAGGAAAAGAGCAAAAAAGCAGTTGAAAATGTCAAAAAAGCCGGCGATAAAATGAAAAAAGCTGTGGATGACATTATGGATATTTTTCAGTGATTCAGACCGCCAGGAAAATTGCTGCTGACATAAAAATTTATAGAAATATTTGGGCGTTCCCCCTATAAAACAGTAAATGCCCAAAACGCATTTCCTATTTTATAGGGGTCAGGCTTTCCGCGGCTCCGGCTTTCGCCTCCGACCAAACGCTATCGCGTTTGTTTTGCTCCGCAACCGCTCCAATCCTTAACGCGAAGAAGAGTATGGTGGCGCAAATTCGGCAAGAGATTGGGCTAATTGATTTACAGTTTTCAGCTGATATTCAGGAAGTCGCTCACAATTGGAAAGAAGCTCGTGGTATTTTCGGTAAAGATCAAGATTTTGAACTTTTGATGCATCTCGTAGGAAAAGATCTGATGGGTGAATGGATAATTTTTCAGCAATTGTTACAATTAATTCAAAAGAAGGATTTTGATGGGCAGATTCAATGCATCCTATTGTAGATGTTGAAACATTGCACAATTCCGCTAATTTTTCCTGAGATAATCCTTTTTGTTTTCTATAAAATTTTAAATTATCTATAAAATCTGCTTGATTTTTATCCACAATTGTTATTTTAAGCAAGAATTTTCAATAATAAAATTGTGTAAAACTAACAATTTGTATTATAATTATTGGTATAGCCAACAATCTTTGATAAAATGGGGGAAATTGTTGTGTCTACCAATATTTCAAAACAAAAACGCGATGCTCTATTAGATAAAATCCAGCAAATAAAAAACTTCATTTCTGCGGGCCCTCAAGATGAAAATACAGCAAACCTACTAACCTACATTGGCGAACTTACAAAAGAAATTAATGGAAAAAAGTACGGCCTAGTTTTTGAAGAGCATCGTGAAAAAATTGATGAACTTCTGGAAGAAAATGCTCCCGTTTTAGTTGAACAGGAAGATTTGTTCATTGATAACGGCGGCGAAATGAACTTCCTTATTGAAGGCGACAATCTTGCGGCTCTGAAATTATTGGAAAAGACACATAAAGGTAAGATTGATGTGATTTACATTGATCCGCCGTATAATACGGGGGATGAAGACTTTATTTATGATGATAATTATGTTGATAAAGAAGATGTGTTTAGACATTCTAAATGGTTATCATTCATGGAAAAAAGACTGGAAGTAGCTAAAACGTTATTAAAAAAAGATGGAGTAATTTTTATATCAATTGATGATAATGAGCAATCTCAAATAAAAATCTTATGCGATGAAATATTCGGTGAAACTAATTTTGTAGATAACCTTATGGTTGAGATGTCTAATACAGGAGGAATGAAAGTTGGTGCTGCAAAAAAAGGTTCAATCACGAAAAATGGAGAATTTATTTTAATATATCAAAAAAGGAATTGATTAGTTTTATAAAATAAAAATACGCTTTAATTTGATCATTTAATGTTTTAATTTTGTCATTTTTGTAAAAATGATAAAATTGAGTTAAATAAAATCTTTAACGACTCTGCCACGAATGTTCATTTGGGGCAAAAACTCGAAACTTTAGTGCGTGTCACCGTTACAATTGCTCCCGCATGCGGTCAGGCGCCGCCAAGACCCTGCCCGCACTCCCGAATAATAACTTGCTGCAGGCAAATTTCACCGATGCGCAGA
>ERZ808052.10-NODE-10-length-24873-cov-4.252783_pt1 | contig 24873 bp, 23 predicted proteins | sample MGYA00380200_ERZ808052 | MGnify/ENA primary metagenome ERZ808052 (study PRJEB31490, sample SAMN06133366) | cow dung metagenome | isolation source: H10 | host: cow | place: China: Chengdu | collected 2015-05 ...
TATTCCCATCCATACTATCAGCAGGTTTGCGACTTTCTGATTACCCTGAATCGGGAGAAAAAGCACATCAACTGGAACTGGGCCCGGTGGGAGTGGATGTACGCCCACCCCTATTGCGATCGGGAAAAGCTGCATACCATTGGTCTGTGGCTGGATGGAGATACCGTTGTGGGCGCAGCCATTTATGACCTGTTCCATGGCGAAGCCTTTTGCGGTGCGCTGGAGGTCTACGAATACCTGCTGCCCGAGATTCTGGAATATGCCTATGCCAATCTGAAGGATGAAAACGGTTTGGGCATTGCTGCCCTGGATGATGATATTTCCATGCAGGAGCAACTTGCCCAGATGGGTTTTCACAAAACGGATCAGACGGAATCGATTCTGTGCCGTGACATGAATGAGCCACTGGATTATGAACTTCCTTCTGGGTTCGCTATTCGGGAGATCCGCTTCCCGGAAGATAATCTGGCCTATCAGACGGTAATTTGGAAAGGCTTCGACCATGAGGGTGATCAGGCGGAGCTGGAGAAAATGCTGGAAAACAAAGTTCTGCCACCCAACCGCAGAAGCGAGCTGTGTCTTGCAGTGGTGGAGAAAGGCGGCGAGTTTGCCGCTCACTGCACCTGCTGGTATGACGAGCGGACGGATTATGCCTATGTGGAGCCTGTCTGCACAATCCCTAAATATCGGGGAATGGGCCTTGGAAAAGCGGTAGTTTTGAAAGCCCTGCGACGCTGCAAAGCCTTGGGCGCAAAGCAGGCTTTCGTAATCTCCGACCAAGAATTCTACAAGAAACTGGGATTTGCACATCATTCAAAATACATCTTTTCAAGAAAATATAAGGAGTGCGGCATGGAAATCTGGGATGCTTACTTTTTCGACGGCACTCTCGCTGGTCAAGATTTGATTCGGGGTGAACCAATATCAGACGGTCTGTACCATTTGGTTAGCGAGATCCTGGTGCGGCATACCGACGGCGATTATCTGCTGATGCAGAGAGATCCCCGGAAACCCAACTATGGCGGATTCTTTGAAGCCACAGCAGGTGGCTCTGCCTTGAAGGGAGAAAACGCACATTCCTGCGCAATGCGGGAACTGCAGGAGGAAACCGGTATCGCAACTGGAACACTCACAAATATCGGACGATTCATATCTCGCGATACGATCTATGAAACCTTCCTCTGCGTTACAGTCTGCGATAAGAACTCCGTTACACTCCAGGAGGGAGAAACCGTATCCTATAAATGGATCAGCGAAGCAGAATTTATTGACTTCGTAAACTCTGATGCCATGATCGATGTTCAGTTCCGGCGCTATCAGCCTTATCTAAAGCAGATAGGATACATCAAATAACGAAGCAGGCCGCCGATACTTGATGTAAAGGCGGTCTGTTACTATATTTATAAAAAAATAGAAATAGTGAAATAAAAAAGTCCTCTTCAAACGTCTAATGGGCAAAGGAGGTGAAGTGGCAGTGACTAATGAAGAATTTGCAAAACGAGTTGAGTCCGTCCGTACCAAGCTCTACAAGACCGCACTGACTTACCTGGGAAGCGAAGCCCTGGCCATGGATGCCGTGGATGAAGCTGTCTACAAGGCCTTATGCGGCAAATGGAAACTCCGCCAGCCGGAATTCTTTGATAGCTGGATCACACGAATCTTAATCAACGAATGCCACAATGAGCTGCGTCGGCAGAAGCGGTTCCATCCGCTGGATGAACTGCCTGAAACTGCAGCGGAAGTATTTGACTCTCTGCCCCTGAAAGAAGCGCTGCGATGTCTGCCCAAGGATTTAAAGGATGTTATCATCCTTAGGTTTTTCGGCGGCTATACCGTAGCCGAAACTGCCCAGACGTTACACATACCCGCAGGAACTGTTGCGACCCGTCAAAGAAAGGCGCTGCAGTTACTCCGGCTGGAACTTGAAGAGGAGGTGTCTTCATGAATCGAAAAAATGAGTTTGAGGCTATGATCGAGGAACTGAACCAGCCTGCTCCCGGGCTGGAGACCACTGTGGATCGTGCCTACAAAAGAAAAAGAAAGAGAACTGCCCAGTTGATCGTCCGCCCGCTGGCAGGTCTCGCTGCTTGCTTTGCGGTATTTGTCTTGCTGGTCAACTTCTGCGCGCCGGTTGCTTATGCCTGCAGTTTGGTACCAGGTCTGCGGGAACTGGCTGCAGCAGTGACTTTCTCCCGATCCCTGACCGATGCCGTGGAAAATGAGTATGTGCAGCCAATGGATCTGTCCCAGACTCAAAATGACATTACGGCTGAAGTTGCTTATCTCATCGTCGATCAGAAGCAGGTCAATGTCTTCTATCGCCTGGATTCTGATAAGTATGAAAAGCTCTATGCTGATCCGGATGTTCGTTCTGCAGATGGCAATCGTCCCGAATCCTGCAGTTATCACAGCACCGGTTTTGATGCCGAGAACGGTGAGCTCAGATGCCTGAGCATCGATTTCGTTGACAACGACGTGCCCGATAAGCTGAGAATCGCGCTCCGTGTTAATCCTAACATGGTTGTAGAAGAGGTAGCTCCGGAGCATTCCGTAGATGATCTCTATTCTGATGATGTTTACGAAGAGCCTTCTTATTTGGCTGAGTTTGAATTCCTTCTGGAGTTTGATCCCAAATTCACTGCTGCAGGTAAGATTTTCCCCGTCAACCAGACAGTTATCCTGGAAGGACAGGCCATTACCATCACAGATATTGAAGTATATCCCACCCATATGCGTGTTGACATTGAAGAGTCTCCTGACAACACCGCCTGGATGAAGGGTCTGGAATTCTACATTGAAACCGATTGGGGCATGAAGTTTGATGCAGCATCCAGCGGCATTATCTCCACGGGATCCGCAGATTCTCCTTCTATGGTATCTTACCGGGCAGACAGCTCTTACTTCTATGAGGCAGACCATCTGAAGCTGGTTATTACCGGTGCCCAGTGGCTTCGCAAAGACATGGAGACCACCTATATCAATCTGATTACTGGTGAACATGGTGAGCTTCCGGAAGGTGCGGAGTTTGATTCTGCCAGAAAGGTCGGTAATGAATGGGTCGTAAAATTCCGGGCTAAGTTCATAGAAGACAATGCAATGTATCAGCTGTTCGGAAACAAGTTCTATGATGCTGACGGAAATGAGTATGAGATCAACCAGTGGAGCAGCACTTACGGTGATTTCGACGAGGACGGAAATGCTACTTTCTTCTACGATGAATTCCCGCTGAAGAAGTTCACCGGCGACGAAGTCTGGCTCACTCCTCATTATTCTCATAACTGGGTTGCAGAAGACCTGATCGTCATCACGATTCAGTGATAATCTTGGTGCCACTGGGGAGACCCCTGGTGGCACCTCTCATATTTCTATAGGTATCGACATCATTTTTATGTTACGACTGATTTCTCGGGAAAAATTTGGGAAAACACCGTGACAAAAATGGGAAATAAAAGGTCACACACCGTACATGGAAATATGCTATACTGTTCATGACGAAAGGTGGGTCAAGTGATTGACCCGCCTTATTTCTTTACAAGGAGTGACTGATCAATGAAATATTGTCCGTATTGCGGTGCCGGATTTAGTGACGGCACCGTTTCGTTTTGCACGGAGTGTGGTAAGAAACTGCCGGAAGAAAAGACCGTGCCTCCGGAAGCAAAAGAGCAATCCAAGAAAGTAGCCAAGAAGCAAAAGCGCAAGAAGGAAAAGAAAGAGAAGCATAAGAAGGATGCAAAAAAGAAGAAACCAGAGAAGGAGATCCCAGAGGTCATGGGCGAGGCAGTGGATGATGGGTACGATGGGTATTACAACGATGTTCTGCCTCCGGACACCGACCGCGTCAAGGATGGACTCGACAAGGAGCTGGTCAAGAAGATCGTAGCCCTCTGTATCGGTGTGACAGTCATCATTTTGATGTGCGTTGCGCTTTTATATATTCTGTAAGCATTGCACTTTTGGATCTTGAATCGTGTAATCTTACAAAATCGAAAATTAGAGGTGTTGACTATGTTAAAATACATTTCCATCGGTGCCGTGACGAAGCCCTCCACGGAGCATATCGTCTATGTATCCCACTGCGGTTATGACTATACCCTGACCGGTGACCTTGCAACTATGTGGCTCAATGGCCGGTTTGGCTTTGATGCAGCCAGAAACAAGATCGAAGAGAACGCCCTGGATCAGCTTCGCAAAATGGGTCTGGTGATCATAACTGAAAATGTGCTGGAAGGGGAGTACCGGGCACTCACCAGAATCAAACTGGTGCAGGTGGCGAGCAAGAATCCCTATGCAGGCTTAAGCGAGCAGGAAAAGACCGCCCTCAAATGGATCCGTGAAACCGGTCTGGTTCTGTCCATGGCTGAGCTTGTCTATCTCATGGAGCACAATATTGACCCCGAACCCAAATACCTGGGCCAGAAGAATGTCCAGACCTTGGTAGAACGGATCTATACGAAGGATACCATCTTCGATAATATCCTGGAAAACCAGATGGAGCGTGCTGTCTGCCGGGATCAGATCGTGAAGGTGGTACTGAAGCTTCTGAAGAAGAAGCGGATTGTCCTGCTGTGAGGATTTTCTTATGGCAGAGCAATTCAAACAGATCCCATCACCACTACAGAAGCAGATCCTGATCCGTCTGGCAGGCAGCGGTCTTGGAATCGTCATGCTGATCCTCATTCTTGCGTACCGTGGTTCCTGGCAGCTCATGCTTCCCGGCATAGCAATCTTTCTCGCCTTCACCTTAAGTGCCTGGCTGCTGTTTCGCAAGTGTGTTCAGGGAGCTTATGTGGTGATCCGGGGACAATGCACAGAGATTGAGCGGACAGGTATCCGTAAAAAGATCAAGGCCGTTTACATTCAAGCAGACGACCGCTGCATTCGGATCGTAACGCAGCTTCAGAAAATCCGGAAACTCTCCGTGGGCGATAAACTGATAATCTATCTGGCAGAGAATACGCCTGTCTATGACCACGACGGCTGCCTTGTCATTTTTCAGATCATCGCAGCAGGGAAGGAGTGGTAGGATGAAGGCAGAAGAAATCTACGCGGTACTGGAGCGCATCCGATCCTTCGTGCAATCGCATACGCTGCCCGACGGCTCCTTTCCTGCAAATTCTCCCAACATTGGGATCTCTCTTGAGCTTTGTGAGACCGTAATTCATGAGGCCTATGAGAAAGAAAATGGCAAAACCGGGATTGTGATTGACTAAGACCTGAAAATATGGTATAATACGAGTGTTAGTAATAGAGTTTCACTTCCGTGAAATGTTAGTTTAATAGAATTTCCTGAGTGTCATTTGCCTATTTGGGGCGAATGGCACTTTTTTTGTTTCCCGGTTTCTGCCTGCAAAGCAGGTTGAAATATAAATCATTTTTGTTGCAGGCAGAACCTGCAGGAAGGAGTCCATCCATGTTAAAGTTTTTCGCAAGTGATGTCGTTGTGTCCAAGGGGACCAACAATAACCCCGCAGTGAAGATATCCGATAAGGGTGACTTCGCTCGCTTCCGCATCGGCGCCAAGATCTTTGATACCCGCGCCGAAAACAACCACAGATGGGTCAATCTGACGGTCAAGTGCTTCGATCCCACCTTGGTGGAACGCATCCGTAAGATGGGCCTGAAGGAAGGTTCTCACGTATCCCTGTCCGGTCGCTATGACGAGGATGTATGGGAAGACGAGCAGACGAAAACGAAGAAGAGTATGCCGGTAATCATCCTCGATGACCTGGAGTACTGTTTCAGTGGCAGCAGCAAGAGTTCTGGAGACGGTAATAAAGCAACCGCCGCCCCTCAGAATCCCATGCCTAACTATGCTGCAGCTCCTGCTGACGGTGCTAATTCCGGTGGTTTCACCGGTTACCAGCCTTACGGGGGCGGCAACTCTTTCTTCAATATGTAAAGGAGGGAAGTACGTCAATTGAATAACAGCGCAAAGACGCACAAGAGCAATTTCTACGGAAATCTCTTGTGCGTTTTTTTGCGCCCATAAAAAGGAGAATTCAAATGAGAGACAAAGAAAAACAACGTCATTACGCCTATGAAGCCCTGCACATTCTGCTGCTTCTGGCTTTATTACTGTTCATTACCCGGCTTTGGCCCATCTTGCTTCTGGTGATCCTCGGAATCTTCATTGCCGCACTGCGGTTACTGTTCCTGTCTTCCCAAAAGGTTGAACCGGCTCCTCCGGTGCTGGCCCTTCCGGAACCTCAGGAACCCCAGATTCATACCGAGCAGGATATGCAGTCCATTGCCTATCAGATGATCCAGTGCCGGATCTCGCAGATCCTGGAGGCCAAGTATCCGGATGTCAGATGGATCTGGGAGAATCCCCGGGCCAAGGAAGACATTATGGCAGGCAATAAGGTCTATGTGATCTTGAATCGGGCGGGTGGATACCGAAGAGGTCTGGTCGTGATCCGGAATCTTCATGTGTTCGATGTGATCTTCGATGCTGTTCCGGAAGAAACACCGCCAGCAAACGATCCGCCTCCCAGTGAGCCTCCGAAACCCACAGATCCCAAACCCACCGAAGACGGGGATGAGGAGGAAGATATCCCGGAGGATTTCGGTCTGATCGCATTCCAGTGGGTGGAAGCCCATGTCATGGATCTGAACGAGCAGGTCAATGAGGCAATCGGACGCAAAGAAACCAGTTTCCTGATCCCTGCTGAGGATCTGCCCGTGAAAGAAAGCTGGCCGGATATCTGCAAGGAGCTGGCCCGGAACGATCTGTCCGGCGCTACCTGTCATGAAAACGGCATCCAAATCGAGTTTGAACAATAAATCTAATTAGAAAGGGAATTGAATCATGAGTGTTGCAATCAACAACCTCCTAAACTTCTCCAGAGAGCTTCCTGCTCCGCTGGATAAGCTGGCAAGCAAGAAGGTAAAGGTGTCCTCCAAATATGGCAGCGGTACAGAAGCGACTCTGACCTGTACGGTCGTGAAGGCTGTCCATGCCTTATGCGACTGCATGACCGGTGTCTGCGAAGGTGCCGTCGGCGTCATCGACCACAGAATGGTGGCCGAATACAAGTCTTCTGCAGGCCCTGATGCCTACCATCTGGTGGTATATGACTCTGTCACCGGCAATATCCTTGCCAGTGGCTTCGACAAGAACACCGAAATGGTAGAAACCTACCGTCTGCACCAGACTGCCAATGACGGTGCCGCCGTTCTGATGGCCATGCTGCCTGCGCTTCTGAAGGATCAGGAGTTCGATGACAACTTCCAGGTTTATCTTACAGAGCGTAAGAACGGCTACCTGGACCTCAATAAGGCCGTGGAAGCTATGGCGATCATGTGTGACAACGCCTACCGCCGGATCAAAGACGAAACCTGTCCTGCGCACATTAAGGCAGAAGTCCAGAAATCCGGCAATGTGCTTCGGGTATCCCAGGCACAGCTGGATTCCGGCGCATACACGCCGAACACCGTTCTGGCGGGCGAGTTCACGATCTTCGCCAAAACCGGCCGCGTGACTGTTACTGCAGCTACCACGGAGATCTCCCATACCGATTTTGAAGGCAAGTATCAGCTGACTCCCGGAAGAAAGCTTTCCTTCCTGGAAGAGCAGCTGGTGCCCAAGCTTGCCGAATGGTACATCATCCCGGATCAGGTGGTCAACATCTGCCGTCATGCGCAGGTCACCACCGGCAGACCCATGCAGATGCGTAATTTCCTCATGCGTGGTCCTGCAGGTACCGGTAAAACTCAGGGTGCTATGGCAATTGCGGCGGGTCTTCATCTGCCTTACATGAAGTATACCTGCTCTGCATCCACCGAAGTCTTTGATTTCGTGGGTATGGTCTTCCCGAAAACCGACTCTATGAGCACCGGCGATGAAGACCTGGACAAGCAGCGGGAAATGCTTATGAGTATGGGCGGTATCAACTATGCCAATGTGGCAAAGCTTCTGAATCTTCCCAACCTGGAGGATATGGACTTTGACCCTGCTGGTGTGTTTGAGAGCCTTACCGGCGTATCCAACGAGGATGCCACTTCCCGGGACTGCATGGCTGTTGTCATGGACATGGTCACCGAGAAGATCAAGCAGCTTTCCAAGCCTGCAGAAGGGGAGTCCTCCTCCGGTCAGTCCTATACCTATGTGGAAACGGACTTCATCAAGGCACTTAAGTACGGATACGTCATCGAGATCCAGGAGCCTACAGTCATTACCCAGCCCGGTGTGCTGGTTGGTCTGAACTCCCTGCTGGAGCAGAGCGGTTCTATCACGCTGCCCACAGGTGAGATCATCCAGCGGCATCCAGACACGGTTGTGGTCGTCACGACCAATGTGACTTACGAAGGCTGCCGGGGTCTGAACCAGTCTGTCGTTGACAGAATGAGTCTGGTGGAAGATATCGAGCTGCCCAGTCCCGAAGTCATGGCCCAGCGTGCCATTGCGGTCACCGGTGCTTCTGATGAGTACCAGGTATCCCAGATGGTTCAGGTGGTCAATGACATGGCTGACTATATGCGTAAGAACGGCATCACTGACGGCACCTGCGGTATGAGAAGCCTGATCGACTGGATCATCAGCTCCGAAATTACGGGCGATGTCCATAAGTCGGCGCTCTCTACCATCATCAGCAAGGCGACTTCTGATGAAGAGGACCGTGAGGCACTGCGCACCGCTATCCTGGAGCCCATCTTTGCTCCCATGCGGCGCCGTGCTTCATAACAGGAGGGCTTAACTATGGCAAGAGTCAGTCATAAGAAGGTCAGGCAGCTTCTGGATGAAAAGCGAAGCAAAATTACCGATCGCCAGTTTTTCACCTCGCGAATCCTTGCTGGACACTTTGAAGATATCGCTGCGGCGCAGACGAGACGTTATAAGTACAACCGTCGTGTCCACGTGTATCTTTACTGGGATCACAAGGACTCCAATGTGGCTTGTACGGACAATACCGTGATCAAGATCAACTGCGGCAATAAGATCGTTACAAAGGTTCGCGGCAGACTGGAACGCTATAAGATCATCAGCGGCCTGTTTGCCCATGAGCTTGGCCATGTGCTCTATACCGATTTTCTGGCCAGACAGACCTATCTGCGGTATCTGGAACATGAAAAATGGTTTCCCGGTCCGCCGAATCTGAAGACTACAGCAGACGCCAGGAATGAACTGGATTTATGGAGCTATTCCAAGGCTGAACCGCGGAATCTTCAGATGATCCAGTACATCGCAGCCTTTATCGCAAATGTGCTGGAGGATGGCTATGTGGAGGCCCGTGTTCTGAATCAGTTCACGGGTGTCCTGGGCTGCAGCTTAGAGGAAATGCGTCAGGCGCAGTATGAGGATATGCCCACGGTCGAGCAGCTGATCGAAAAAGAGGATAACGGTGAGTGCCATATCTTCAATTCGATTTTGCAGATCATGCTTTCCTATGCCAAGTACGGTCAGATCAAGTACGGCAGCGTGCCTTTGTCTGATGAACGCATCCAGGTGATCTTCGACATGATCCCGGAACTGGATACAGCGGTCACCACCACCTATGCCAAGGAACGCTGGCAAGTTGTCAGCTTCATTATGGTTAGATGCTGGCCCTACATTCAGGAGTACTTGGATATCTGCAAGGAAAAGCAGGATGAAGCAGCCGCTGCAGGTGACAGCACCTCCGCCGGTGATGTTCTTGCCGGATTCCTGGCAGGGATCAAAGGCTCCAGTGAAGCAGGTGAGGGCGACGGTACGCCCGTGGCCGGTGCTGAAAAAGGCGGCAGGATCGCCAATAACAGCAAAGCAAGAAGTGAGACCCGGGCTATGGCCGGCGCTGAAGATCAAGATGAAGAAAATGAGTCTGGGGAAGAAGCAGAAAAAGCAAATCAGTCAGGTGAAAATCCTGATTCTTCCCAGACCGATTCTGAATCCGAATCGGATCAGGATGAGAATTCTTCGCCCGGCAATAAGCAGCAAGCCACCGATCAGGAAGGCGGACGCATTCCGTTTCATCAGACGGAGTCTGTTTCTGAACCTGTTGGCGGTGAATTTGAGTATGATACCGACTACCAGCGCCACCATTACGATCAGGCAGCTTCGGACATCGACCGGATGCTGGAACGGATGGCGGAGAAGGCAGCCAACAAACAGCTTGAGAACGAGCGAATCCAGGAGTTGAACGACGCAGCACAAAGCATTTCTTATGGAAATGTCCATAGTGGTGTCACCGTTCATGTCCACCGGATCAGTGAAGTAGACGAGGACCTGGAAAACCAATACAACGCAGTCAGCCAGCCGCTCCTTGCAATCTCCAAACAGCTCCAGCGGAGCCTCGTTCAGAAGCTGAAGGATCAGCAGCGTGGTGGAAAACAGACAGGTCTTGTTATGGGACGGCGTCTGGATGCCCACGCTCTGTGCAGGAATGACGGTAAGGTATTCTATAAGAATAACCTACCCAATGAAATTCCTCGCATTTCCATTGGCCTTCTGCTGGATGAATCCGGCTCCATGAGCTGCGGTGACCGCTGTACTTACGCAAGAGCCGCATCGATCATCCTCTACGATTTCTGCCACAGCCTGAACATTCCTATTATGATCTACGGTCATTCCTGCGAATATGGCTCCGGTGTGGAGCTGTATTCTTACGCAGAGTTTGATTCCATCGATCATGATGACAAGTACAGGCTCATGGACATCTCCGCACGGGGCTGTAACCGGGACGGTGCTCCGCTTCGTTTCGTTGCGGAACAGCTCTCCAAGCGCCCTGAGGAGGTTCGTATCCTGATGCTGGTGTCCGATGGCCAACCTTCGGCACCGGGCTACGGTGGAACTGCAGCAGAGGAAGATCTTCGTGGTATCAAGCAGGAGTACAAGCGTAAAGGCATTCTCTTCGTAGCAGCAGCTATTGGTGACGACAAGCAGAACATCGAGCGTATCTACGGCGATTCGTTCCTGGATATTACAGATCTGAATGAGCTTCCCGTGAAGCTGACCGCTATTATCAAGCGGTTTATCCGAATCTGATAGGGGAGGATCTGTATGGTCAAAGTAGAATTACTTCGCCTGATGTACCCATCCGGCACCCGGATCAAGCTGATCAAAATGAATGATCCGCCGGAAACAAACCCGATCCCGCCTGGATCTGTCGGTACCATCGACCATGTGGATGATGGCTGCCAGCTACAGATGCGGTGGGATAATGGCAGATCACTTGCTTTGGTTCCGGGTGTAGATGAGTATGTGGTGCTCTCTTACCCGACACGAAAGAGAAGATAGGTGTCAACTATCGGTTGCCCATCGGCTATATAAGCCGTGGCATTCAATTACATCAATAAGATGGGCAACTGAGAGTGATCTTGGTTGCCCATCTGTCCTATTACAGACAGAAAGGAAATTAACCATTATATGTAAGAAATCAAACATTGTAACTAAGGAGCAAGACCAGCAGGTTTTGCTCCTTTTTTCATGCCCATTTTTGGAAAGAGGTAATGTTATGGAAAACTTAGCAGGAAGAACATATGGCAAATGGACCGTTCTGGATGATTATACCCGGGGAAAGGATAGGCACATCAAATGGCTATGCAGATGCGAATGCGGAAACGAGTCGTATGTATCCTCGACCAAACTACGCAACGGTGAATCTCTCTGCTGTGGCTGTGACCGAAAAGAGAAAATCAAAGAAGCTGTTCATAAGAAAATGGATGCCACAAAGGAGGAGGATGAACGCAGGGTCGTGGAATCTTTGGCTGGTACTGTTATCGGAAGGCTTACCGTAATTGGTCCCATGGGCCGGGATCCCAGTAACCGAAAGACGATCCAATGCCAGTGCAGCTGTGGCAACCAGTCTTTTATCCGCTTAACGAAGATACTTAACAAGAAGGTAAAAAGCTGCGGCTGTGTACGTGGCCCCGGTCGCGGACGTCGGACAGAGGTATCTCTGTAATTGTTCCAACTTCACACAGAAGCGAGGTGATAGAACATGCATGATTATTTCCAAGCAGGCAGATTCCATCGCAGGAGAAAATGTTCGCTCTGCGGCCAAAATATCCCGCATCTGGAAAGTTGCTGCTGCGCCAAGGTGCAATTTAATGGCGTTATTCTGGATCGAATCCGTTTTGGAGACGAAGAATATGACTGGGGCACCAACAAATGCACCGGATGCGGTGTGTTCATAGGAGGTTATCATCACTTCAATTGTGCTTGCGAGATCTGCCCTATGTGTGGTGAACAGATTTTGCTCTGCAACTGTGAGACTGATTTCGTCGTATAATCGAGCATAAACCCAACCTCTCTTTGGTTTTGGCTCCTTTCAGTCCATTCTGATTGACTATCTGAAGAATTTATGGTATAATATCCATGTTAGTAATAGAGTTTCACTTCCGTGAAATGTTAGTTTAATAGAATTCTTCAGTGTCATTTGCCCATTTGGGGTGAATGGCACTTTTTTTGTTTCAGGCCAATCATATTGGACACAAAGCCAGCAGTTCTTTCGGGGATTGCTGGCTTTTGTTATATATCAGGCGGTGCCAACCGCTTCAAAAACGAAAGGAGAATACCAAAATGTTACCCTGCCAAGACAACTTCACCACAACCTTCTCTACCTACCCCGAAATGCTCAGCCATCATGAGCGACTGTCCAAGGAGAGCGTATGGCGCCGCTGTAAAGTCAGCGAGCTGCACGTGGAGCCTCTGGATCTGACTTCCGCACTATATGGCAATCTCAGCGAATTCGTGGCAGGCACCAGCAACGAAGCTGTGTCCGACACGGCTGAAAACCTCGGTCTGGCTCTTCGCGTGGGTGGCGATCTGTATCCCATCCGCATGACGGCCTACAAAACCCTGCTTGACCGTGCCAAGATCAGCGGTACCGCACTTCCGAAGCTGAAGCGCAAGGAGCTGGCAGACGTCCTGAATGCCTGTTTAGCCGTGCATTCTTCGGAGGCATTGCTGCTTGTCCGGGACGAGAAAGTGTCCGCAACCCACTCCGGTGACGCCAAGGACTATTCTGTGCTGCCCATCGATGAGCTGCTGCACACCCTGGAAAAGAACATGGAATCCCGCTTTCCGGGGTATCAGTTCGAAACCGGTTATGCAGATCATGCTTTCACCAGCGGCTGCTGGACTTTTCCGGCGCAGAAGGAAGACCTTCTGGGCACCTATGCCAAGACCCTTGCCGCAAAAGGTCAGGTCAAGGCCGCCAATCGTATGGTTCCCGGTATCCGTTTCCTGACCTCTGATACCGGTGTGGCATCCGCCAAGGTCTGCGCCATGATCATGGGCACCCAGCATCCGATCCATATCGGCAGCTGTATTTCCGTGGATCACCGGCTTCAGAAGAAGGTGGATGACTTCGGAAAGGAGCTGGATCAGCTGTTCGCGCAGTTCTGTGACTCTGTTGCAAAGCTGCAGACGCTGCTGGAAATCGAACTGGATTATCCCATCAATGCTATGACCCGGATCTGTAAGAAGTTCTCTCTGCCCAAGAAGGAAGCGCTGGAGGCCATCGCCATGTTCCAGACTTCTTACGGCGGAGGCACCGCAACTGCTCATGATGTCTTTATGGCTCTGCAGGAGATTCCCTGGCTCATGAAGCTTCACAACTACCCGGAAGCAAAGATGCTGACGGTTGAGGAGAACATGGCCCGGGCACTGTCCATCAAGTGGAGTGAGTATGACCTGGCAAAGGCGGTGAGCTACTGATGGCAGCTCCCATTTTGCTCTGCGATACCGCAGGAATGAGTAACGAACGGTGGCTTGAGTGCCGGATGCACGGCCCGAAAGGCAACATTCCTTACACCATTGGTGGAAGTGATGTGGCAGCGATCTTCGGTGTTTCACCCTGGACCACGCCGCTGGAACTTTGGATGATCAAGAAGGGAAGAATGAAGCCCCCCAAGAAAGCCAATGCAGATCAGCTTCAGATGGGCCATTTCCTGGAACCCATTGCAGCTTACTGGTATGAGCAGAAGACCGGAAACCATGTCTATGAAGACACCGGCCTTTATCAGCACGCAGATCATCCTTACGCACTGGCCAATTTTGACCGCCGGTTTGAGCGGGCAAGTGACGGTGAGCCTGGAATTCTGGAGTGTAAGAGCTGCACTTACCATAAGGCTGACAGTTGGGCAGATGATGCAATTCCTCTTTACTATGAGTTTCAGTTGCGTTTCTACCTGTCTGTTGCGGATGTTCAGCATGGTGCCTTTTCCTGTATTTGGGGCAACAACCCGGAAAATGACCTGGCAATGCCGGAGCTGGAACGGGATCGGGCCATGGAAGATATGATCTTCGAGCGCCTGGACGAATGGATCTGGAGTCTGGAACACGATGTACCGCCTACTATGGCAGGAGTGGATTCCTCCTTGGCGATGGAATCTCTTGCCCGGATCTACGGTGCCAGTCAGCCGAAACTTCCCACCATTGAGTTTCCCAAAAAGTACGAGCATCAGCTGCGGCAGATCGCAATCCTGCAGGGAAAAGTCAGAGACTGCGATGCAGCCAAGAAATCTTATGAAAAGGAGATTGAAGCACATTCCGTGCGGATTGCGGAATTGATGAAGGATCACGAGCATGGCGTCCTGACGACGACCACGGATAAGCTCCTCATTGATTTCGTGACAAAGCGAACCAAACGGCCTGACTCCAAAGCACTGAAGACCAAGTATCCCACGGTCTATGATGATGTTATGAAAGAGTCCTTAAGCCGTAAGGTCAAAGTATCTGTACAGCCTGTCTGAAAGGAGCTGAGCAGAATGCGGATATTCTCAGAAAGCGTGGATCTTCGGTCCCGAAAAGAGATGACAGCTTACCTTCAGAACCATTTTCGATACGACACAATGAACTCCTGGAACTGGGCAACTTCGTATGCCTGCAATCTCAAGATCCACAAGCTCGGTCTGAGCTGGGATATCGAGAGCAAGCTTTACGATCTGCTGCAGTGCCAGGAGTTTTTTGATGCCCAGCGCGACCTGATGGATGCCTTTGCGCATGACCATCAGTTCCGCTGGCAGGTCGGCATGAACGGGCGCAGCGGTGGGTATCTCGTCCTCTATGAGGGCGGGATCAAACCCACCGGGCACCTTTCCTATTGCCGGCACTGCTATCAGAGGAACTTCAAAAGTGTCGCCGAGAGTGGAAATGTGTGCGGGAAGTGCGGCAAGCCTGAACGTGTGGACTTTGTGGTTCCGCCGATGCAGACCTTTACCTATCCAGGAAGGGGCATTGATATGGACGAGGACTTCGATGAGTGGTCATTGTCTGAGCTTCGGGATCGTGTAAGGCTTGTTCAGGAACTGGATGCTTTGGCTGACCGGATGGTTGAGCTGGGTATCCAGATGGCAAAAGATTATTCTGTCATGGAGGTGGAGATCAGTGTTCCCCAGACTCAAAAGGTTCTGGTTGCGAATAGATAGCAAGACAATTTACATCAGGAAGGAGCATATGAATGCTTTGTCAATTCGAAAGAGTAATATTCCCGCGGGACGCTGCGGCAAGTACAAGCGGTTTCATGATCGCCATGTACAGGCCCTGCGGCACACTGCGGGATGCTGCAGGACAGATCCTGGACAGATTCAAGGCTGTCGGATATTGTCTGCCAACCTCAGATAAGGTCAAGTACCGGATGGAAGGCCACTGGAGCAAAACCCAGAAGCACGGAATCCAGTTTGAGGTGGAGCGGTATGAGGAAGTCATCACGCCCACCAAGGACGGTATCATCGCATACCTTTCCTCCGGTCAGATCCGTGGCATCGGCAAGAAGACAGCAGAGAAGATCTACGAAACATTCGGTCAGGAAACCCTTCAAATTCTCGATAAAGAGCCTCGGAAGCTGCTCACCGTTAAGGGCATCAGCGAAAAGAAGCTGCGTAAGATCATTGATTCTTACCTGGCTAACCGTGGTGCCCGGGATGTGATCGCTTTTCTGGCACCTCACGGTGTCAGCCCCAACCGGGCAGTGAAGCTGTACCGGGAATACGGGGAAGAGACCATGGATATCGTCCGGAATCATCCATATCGGCTCTGTGAGCTTGCTGGCATCGCCTTCAAGACCGCAGATAAGCTGGCAATGAGTATGGGGATCGATCCTCTGTCACCGGAACGGGTGGATGAAGCACTGCTATACACCCTGACCGATGCAGAAGGGAAGGGCCACCTTTGCCTGGAGAAGCATGATTTTCTAAAATCCTGCCTCAAGCTCCTTGATACGGTCGGTATGACAGAAGATATGGCCGCTGCCAGAGCTGTCAAACTCATTCAGGACGGGAAGCTGGTATCTTACGGCGACAGTGTTTTCAAAGCCAAGACTTTTCGGATTGAGGAAAGCCTTGCTTATGAGATCGTCCGGAAGATGCATGGAAGCGTTGCAGAATACCCGAATCTGGACCAGGCCATTGACCACGAAGAGCGAAAGCTGGGTTTCCGACTGGCACCTGAGCAGCGTGAAGCGGTCAAAATGGGTCTTACAAGCAAGCTGTGTGTGATCACCGGCGGCCCCGGTACCGGCAAAACCTCTGTTCAGAAGGCACTTCTGGATCTTTACAAGGAAAGATACCCCGCTGCAAAGATCGCCTGCTGCGCTCCAACCGGAAAAGCAGCCCGGCGTATGGAGCAGGCAACCGGTGTCCACGCTTCCACTGTCCACAGAGCACTGGGCCTTATGGCCAATGAAGACGGACAGTACGGAGATCCTGAGATGCTGGAAGCAGATCTCGTCCTTGTGGATGAGGTATCCATGCTGGATGTGTATCTGGCAGAGAAGCTGTTCCGGTCTGTTGCGGATAAGTCCAGACTCATTCTGGTTGGTGACAGTGATCAGCTGCCTTCCGTAGGTCCCGGCGCAGTTCTTAAAGAAATCATCGCAAGTGACCTTGTGCCGGTCGTTAGACTCGATCAGGTGTTCCGTCAGAAGAACGGAAGCCGGATCGCAGCCAACGCTAAGCTCATCCGACACGGAAATCTATCACTGGAATACGGCCCGGATTTTGAGTTCTATGACTCCACCGACCTGTCCGTATCCGCTGAGATCATTGAGTCGCTGTACCTGCAGGAAACTGCCAAGTACGGAATCGACAATGTGGTGCTGCTGTCCCCGTACCGTCAGAAGACCGAAACGGGTGCCAACGCACTGAATCAGCGGCTCCAGGGGAAGATCAATCCGCCTATGGATGGAAAATCCGACGCTGTACATGGCCAGAGAAGGTTCAGAACCGGTGATAAGGTCATGCAGATCAAGAACTGCGAGGACATCAATAACGGTGATGTAGGCTATATCCAGAGTATTACTGGCACCCAGACCGATTCTGTGGTGCGGATCGACTTTGGAGATGGCCGTGTCGTCGACTATGAAAACGGGGATCTTGATATGCTGGATCTCGGTTACGCCTGTACCGTCCACAAATCCCAGGGTTCTGAATACAAGAGCGTCATTATCAATCTTCAGTGTGCCCACTCCGTTATGCTTGTGCGGCCTCTGATCTATACCGCCATTACCCGTGCCAAGGAAAAGGTCCTGATCGTCGGAGAGCGCAGAGCACTTTGCACCGCTATCCGCCGCATCGATACCGAGCAGAGAGGCACGAAACTGGCACAAAGAATTCATGATTTTTCAAGTTAAAGAAAAGGAGAATACACTATGGCTACCGCATTGGAAAAGTATTACGGAATGAAGGAGAACATGAACGCAGCCATCGCCCAGGGGAAGCTGCCTGTGGAGCATATGCTTACCTTTCAGGAGGTCCTGTATCGGATCAATGTCCTGGAAACCTGTATGAACTTCTGCAAGACTGCACCTACTACCCCTGATATGCGGGTCTTGACCTATCACTATCAGCTGACCGATGCCTTTATCCAGTGCATGATGCTGGAGCGGCGTCTGGGTCCTGCCGGTGATGAGGGTGTGAAGACCCAGCGGGATACGGCATTTGCCAATATGCAGAATGTCGTTACCAGCTGCCGGAAGAAGTTCTCCAGCTTTGCGCCGAACAATCCCGATGCCTACCGCAATACCCTCGGCGGGATGATCAACACGATCCTCCCGGCATGGATGGCTTACCGCAACACCTATGTAAATCTGTAATATGGAGGCTTAATCATGAGCAATCAAGAGAATAACACTGCACAGAACTCTGTGCTGAACACGATCCATAAGGTAGAAGGCTTTGATCCTGCGGCCTACGCAGTGCCCTACGTTGATCTGAACACCGGTGAGACCCGCAAGCGTCTGCCTGTTATGGCCCAGATGGCCTGGTTCCGTCTGGTGTACCGTGAAGGTAAGATTGCTGTATCTGTCACGCCCGGAAAGGACTGCTTTGTTGCGACCGCCCGGGTATACCCCAGCTACAAGGATCCTGCGGACAGCTATCTGGCTGAGGCCACGGCATCCCGTACCTTTGATCCCAGTAAGCCGTCGGTCTCTCCCCGGGAATGGGCACAGACCGCAGCTGTCGGTATTGCGCTTCGTAATGCTGGTTTCGGCCTCCAGTTCGGCGCTGCTGGCGATGATTTCCTGAATCTGGCTCCCAATGAGCTTGGGATCACCGTAGATCCTATCCCTGCCGGAGTGCCTCAGGAGGCTGCTCCTGCACCCGATGGTTCCGCCACCGGTACTGCCCCTGTTTCTGTACCTGCGGAACCTCCCGAACCCAAGAGAGAGCTTACTCCCGAGGAGAAGTTCCTGCAGGCATCTTCCGTGCTTTGGCCTACGAAGAAGCACGCCGGACGGACGCTGGGACAAGTCATGCAGATGGATCCCTCCGCAGTTGAGTGGCTGGCAAACCGTTATGACCGGAATCCTGATGTTTCTGCAGCTGCCAAGTATATGTGCGAATACGCATTGAACCATCAGAGTGCCTGATCCATATCTAAATTCGGGGGGTGCATTCACGCATCCCCCTGAAAGGAGGCAATATGGTACGGATCCGCATGACGGATATTATCCCACTGATCGGTATTCCGGAGCCAAAGCTTGGAGCCATCAAATACGATATCCCGTGTCCTTGTTGTGATGATAAGCCGAAAGGGAAACATCTTAACATCAATCTGGAACTGGATGTTTTCCGGTGCCCCCGCTGTGGTTTCTCCGGAGGTGTATTTGATCTGTATGCCTTTTATTCCGGCGTCAATCGTAAGAACGCCCGGGATGTCCTTCTTGCCAGACTCAATCTGCAGGATGGAAATCGAGCCGCAACCAATCTGAAACCGAAAATCCCGCAGCCGCAGGCCATTGACTGCCCGATCACGGATCTGGATACCCGCCACGAGACCTACACGGCCCTTCTGAGCAGGTTATCTTTGGCATCCGATCACAGGCAGAACCTACTGAACCGTGGTCTTACAGACGAGATGATTCAGTGTCTTGGATACCGGACAACCCCTATGGTAGGCACTACCATACTGGCAAAGCAGCTATTATCAGAAGGCTTCTATCTATCCGGAGTCCCAGGTTTCTATCATAACGATGAGGGACAATGGACATTTATCCGGAACTTTCGGGGCATTTTGATCCCTGTAAGGAACCATGAAGGTAAGATCCAGGGGCTTCAGCTGCGCCGGGATGATGTATCCAAGCGTAAATTCCGCTGGGTTTCCAGTGCCGGCAGGCAGGACGGCTCAAAAGCGGAATGCTGGACCCATCTGGTAGGACCGCCACAGGAGACGGTGATCATCACGGAAGGCCCAATGAAGGCTGATGTGATCTATTCTCTGACCGGACAAACCGTTCTCGCTGTACCTGGCGTCAACTCACTCAATCATCTAAAGGCTACGCTTAAGTATCTCAAAGAAAACGGAACGAAGCAGATTATGACTGCCTTTGACATGGACTATCTCTCAAATCCCCATGTCACCAATGGTTACCGGGATCTATCCGGTATCCTGGCTTCCTTAGGATTGCCCTACGGCACCTATCTGTGGAATCCGGAGCATAAAGGACTTGATGATTATGTATGGGAATACTGTTATCATCAGGATAGTTGATAGGGGAGAGGCGAACCACCGGTTCGCCTCTTTTTCATTTCCTGTTTTTATATTTTTTACATTTTGGTAGTAGAAATCATGACGAGTTTCGCTTATATTAGAAAGAAATCAATTAACAAAACTTGAATTTGACAATTATTTAGTTAATAAGCTGGAGGTTTTCCAAAGTGAATAAAAAGAAAAACAGAGTAGCCATTGTGATAATGATTGCATTGGTATTTGGTTTTATACTATGTATACAACTAATCCCTGACGAATATAAGCCTGCTGATGATGAAATAGCATTGCATATACAAATGAATACAAAAGAAGATATCGGACTTTTGGTTTTTGATTACTATGTAGATGATGAAGAATACAGCGGCGGTATATCAAATGCAGACAAATCTTTAATCAAGTCTAATTCTGATAGCATAATGGTATGGAATAAGCAGGAACTAAGCAGTTCTTCTGATGCTGTAGAATTGTCAATACACTTCAGAATCATAACTGAGTACGTGGACCCCAATTATGAAAACATATATCCAGAGAATATTACCCAATATATAGATACTCCTATTTCGTGGAAGGCATACTTTGGCCAAGAATACTTCATTACAATTACTGGCGATAAAGCAAACGGGTATAAGGCTGTATTAAACTGACAAATTCCAATTTGTTAAGTTCAACATTTTCCAAACTGCTCTCCCTGTGAGGGCAGTTTTTGTATGCTCTTCAAAAAATGTGACGCAGTATTCATATACCAAAATATTGAAATTTATTTACCGTTGTAGTATACTTGTGATAATCATTTCAGGAGGTGAAGCTATGACCGGTGTAAGATATAAAATACCTATGCTGTCCGCAAAAGCAATTCTTGCTTACGCAAAGCCTGTTGGCGAGGATATATACTCTTTTAATCTCAACAAAGCGGAAACTGCAAGCGTATTATTAAATCACGGCGATACCTATCAGGATGATAATGCCGTTTTCTATCAGCTGATGTCTATGCTTCACAGAGACGGTTATTCACCCAAAGATGATGAGCTGATAATCGAGGATTTGTACGATGCAATTATCTATCTTGACTTTGCAGGTATCTTTGACAGAAGTGCTGAGTACCCGAAAAATGCATTAAGACAGAAAAAGGCTGAATCTATGTTCCGCCCTGAGGGGATTACTCTTGACCTTGGTAGCGGTCAGCATAAATATCTTGCCTTTGAACGTTCCGCATCTATGAGCAGAAATGCAAAGCTCTCCTTTGTCCGTGCTGACCTTTATGATGAAATTACACGCAGAATAACCCTTAACTTAAAGATTGATGTTTGTGAGCTTTCAAAGCTCTATGCATATAACGGTCTTCTCTTTTCGTCAGGTATCAGAGTTGAGCCTGATGATAAGTTCTTTCTTGAAAATGTTGCTATTGTACCTAACCCGAAGCAAATCACAAATGATGTTTCTTATGTGACAGTTGCAGATGTTACAGGTGAAGGCAGTATAAGGAAATATGAAAGAACAGAATGCACAGGTGATATTGAAACCACACGCTTTGACGGTATGGGACTGATTTCACCTGAGTTTGCCCGTGAGCTTGACAGTAAAATCGGCAGTAAAAAAGAACATACCTCTTTTCAGATTCGTATGCCATATATAAAGGGAATGGTACATAAAACCGATTTCAAAGCTCTGTTCAAGGAAGCAGGCATTGAAGCAATAACTGATATATGGGGAAGAAAACACAATGTAAACACCCTTTGTATGATACTTACCGAAAGTCAGTTCAAGGGGTACAAATGGCTTAAGCAGTATAATGTTTCATGGCAGACATATGTACAGCTCTGCCGTGCTTATGAGCACACCATATACATCACAAATGTCAGCAAGACAGAAGCTGAAGATACAACCGAGCTTAACTATCAGTTCCTCAATACTGTAAAAATGCTTTCATCTGAATTCAGACCCGGTGATTTGCCTTTGGGTTGGGAGCATTCTCCCTCTGAGGATGAAAGAATGTGGCTTACCAAGCCGACAGAGCAGAGATATTATGAGCTTCGCAGTGATACAGATGCCCGTATAAGGTATTTTACCGATAAGGCTGATGAATGGACCTTCGGCAGAAAAAGCAGAAGCTATCATCTTGCAGAGCTTTTAAGAAAAAATCCGAAATTCATCAATGAGCCGTATTTTGTCCGTCAGCTTGACGATGCCGCAGAAAGCCTACTTAAAGATTACTCCATAGGTCGCTTACTTGTTGACGGTGACAACCGATTCTTTGCAGCTGATATTATGGAATTGTTCTATGAGCTTATCAAAGATAACGGCGGAAGACCTGATATTTATTCAGAGATAAAAAGTGAATTCCTTGATACGAATGAGTTTTATGCTCCCGGTGCAGTATATTCAGAGCAGAATATCTATGCTCTTCTTCGTAATCCCCATATTGCAAGAAACGAAGAAGCACTTGTAAAGCCGTTAAAGAATATCGGCACATACAGAGAAAAATATCTGTCAGGTTTAACGGATGTGATTATGGTAAACTCTGTTTCACTTCTTGCCGAAAGACTTGGCGGTGCAGACTTTGACGGTGATATGATTAAGACAGTAGCCGAGCCGAAGCTTACATCTTGTATTGCAAATAACTACAGTGAGGGTGATTTCTCACTCGGCGGCAATTTGCCTTTATTAAGCATACCCTCCGCCAAACCAATCATTGCAGATGCAAATGATTGGTACAAACGCTTTGAAACAATACGAAATACTTTTTCATCCCGTGTCGGTCAGATTTCAAATGCGGCACTTGACCGTAGTATAATCGCTTATGATGAAAACACCGATGATGAAAAGAAGGAGCAGTATCGAAAGGAAACAGAAGTGCTTGAGATACTGACAGGTCTTGAGATAGACTCAGCTAAAAGCGGTATAAAGCCCGATTTGACAGAATATCTTGAAACCAACAAAGCCGAAAGAACATCCTTCCTTAAATACAAGACTCTTATTGAAAAAGCCGAGGGCAAGCGCCGTTGGTATGAGCCTACCTTTGATGAACGCTTCAAAAAATTCTTTGACGGTCAGAATTGGGATGAGGTAAGCTCTAATCTTGAAAAGCTTCCGTATTTTGCAAGAGAGCTGAAAAAGCATACACCAAGGGCGAAAATTCATCAGGCTGATGCAAGTGAGCTTTTCACATTTGCAAAGCCCGGTTGGGAGAAAAAGCTTGACCCGAAGATTCTTGATTATGTAGGCAGAGTAATAGCAGATTATGAAGAGTGCCTTAAAAGAATAAGGGCAAGGCGACACGTAGCAAGCAAGATAAAAGCAAAGCACAATGACGTTAACCGTATTCTGTATATGCAGAACAAGGAAAATGATTATGAAGCTGATGAGCTTGCTGCAGTATTCATCAACTTACCTGAAGAAAGAGTAAATGAGATATATTTTGCGGTCAGAAATGAAAATTGGCACTTTATGAAAGAGGATGAAAGATACGCCTTTCTCATAAAGCATCTGCCCGAAACAGAGTACAGAGAGTATTATGACATCTTTGCTGACTTTCGTTTCGGTGGGTATAAATTACTGCCCGATATTATTACTGAAACACGGAACTACAATATATCTGCAAATGCTTCTGCTATGCAGTATCCCAACGATTCCGAGGAGCTGACATTGATGGTAAAAGCCTATCTCAGGAATCCCGTAGGCAACTACCGTGAAACTGTTTCAAGGGAAGCTGCAAGGATAATAGAAACTCATATACTCTCTTTCAATGCTTCCGTAAAATACATTGTTGCTCTCGGCAAGCGCGATTTCCTTTATGATGCTTATTACAGGCACATCAACAGATTTGCAAGGAAGGGGGATAAGAGAAATGACTAATGAATGGCTTGAATTCAAGGCATATACAGACACTCCCGTTTTCCTTGCAGAAAACAAACAATCAACTGCTTTTATAGGCAGATTTACAGTAAGAATGATTAAGCAGAACAAGGGATTTAACCGTATATTTACCGTTCTTGCAAGAGGTTATCTTTTTCATAATGCTGACGGTACACTTCGCACTGATGATCCTTACGAAAGAACGGAAGAAGCAAGACGTTTCTTATATGCTTGGTGCAGTCTGCCTTATGAAGTAGTAACAAACAAGGCTCTGAAATTTCACACATCATTCCCTGAGCTTCACAGTAAGTTCCCCAATATTATTGATCAAAACGGTGCGGGATGGTATTACAGATACTTACATTCACTGTCAGATTACATCAAGAAAAACAAAGAGGATGTTACAAAGAAGCTTCACTGCTTTGCCGAAAAGAAGACCTTAAAAGCCATTGAAAGCACTTGGGCTAACAAGCTGATACAGTTTCAGTATTCGATATACAACAACCGTTCTTCTGCTGATTTTCCATTACTTTTTGACACAGCTATTGCAGATGCTCTTGTTCTCGGTCCGTTGCGTACTGAAGCGGTTGTGCTACCCGATGAAACACTGCAAAAAATCAAGGCTTACGGTGTAAACGCGAAAACTGAAAGGCTTATGATTACTCTTGCCGAATATTATATTGCAAACAAAGAGCCTGACTCTGATTGGGTTATTATACCGAGGACTAACATCTCTGCTTATCTCGGCTCGGCGACTTATATGGAAAGCTACGAAGGCAAGATCCCTGATGGGTTTATGGAGAAAAAGCCTGAAATGGGCGGTGTGTCTGCGGTGAGGATTAATCTATAACGGAAAAAGCTCCCTGAATCGGTTTTTAGCCGAAATGGGGAGCTTTGATGTTTTATTTATATGTATAAACTGAAATTCCTTTCCTTTTATGTTCGCTTGTCTTGTGCATACGCTCAACGATTATCTTCTTATCCTCAGGAATATCGCCGCCGGAAAGATAACTGTCAAGCTCGGTATATGTTACGCCCATTTCCGTTTCATCGGTCTGTCCGTCAAAGAGTGCTGCGGATGGAGCTTTTTCTATAACGCACTTCGGAGCATC
>ERZ808052.11-NODE-11-length-23653-cov-2.876994_pt1 | contig 23653 bp, 19 predicted proteins | sample MGYA00380200_ERZ808052 | MGnify/ENA primary metagenome ERZ808052 (study PRJEB31490, sample SAMN06133366) | cow dung metagenome | isolation source: H10 | host: cow | place: China: Chengdu | collected 2015-05 ...
CGAATTTGGTATACAACCTTCGGAATTCGGTAAGATTGCTTTTGCTTTCAGTCTTTCGAAATATCTGACAGATACAGAAAGATTACATCCGCTTCTAAGACTTGCAGGTGCAACTGGGCTTCTTGCACTTCCTGCAGGCCTTATTCTTATACAGCCTGATACAGGAACTGCATCCACCTACGTGGCAATCTATTTTCTTATGCTGTTTTTTTCTGATATACCACTTCGTTTTACGCTTTTCATTTTTGGAATCGCAACAAGTACAATCTTTTTTACCATTCTTCCTATATGGAATCAATTTATAAAAGACAACTCTTACTATATCATAAACGCTTTGACGATACCTACACTTAAAATTTTGATTATCGGTACCGCAATTACTATTTGTCTTTTCTGTCTGATTGTAAGACGTTATTTTAAAGGTCCAAAATACTTTTACTGGCTTTCATACGGTTTTGCAATCATTTCTGCAGGACTAATACTGTCTACACCTGTCTTAAAAGTTCTGGAAAAGAATGTTTATCAGGAAAAACGTATTGTTTCTTTTCTGGATCCCACAAAAGACCCTCAAGGAGCAGCGTACCATTTGAACCAGTCTCTTATTGCCATTGGATCTGGAGGCTTTAGGGGTCAGTCCTATCTTCATGGCACACAAAGCCACCTTCGATTCTTACCAGAACAGTCAACAGACTTTATCTTCAGCGTTCTTTCAGAAGAATCTGGATTTTTGGGATGTCTTGTGATTTTTGTCTTGTACTTTCTGTTTTTGTCCAAAAACATTTCCATAATTCAAAACACTTCTAATAAGTTTGGCTATTACATTGCAGCAGGTTTTCTAGGAATGTACTCCATCCACTTTTTCGTCAATGTTGGGATGGTGATGGGAAAAATGCCTATTACAGGACTTCCACTAATGTTCATCTCTTATGGCGGTTCCTCTTTGATTACAGCCATGGCATCTGCTGGCATTCTTATGGGAATCCAATACAGAAAATACAACTTCTCATAACCTGATTTTCAGACCGATCTATAGAACCATACTGGAAGAACAGAAAAAAAGTGAAGTCTCAAATTCTGATAATTTTTACCTTTTGAACCAATTCATCATCACGAAGGTTTTGATAGAAAAGGGTAAGATGAACAGCTGAAAGGAAACATAATTCCAATTTCTTCACAACTTGTTTCCATCGCCGACGTTTATGATGCACTATCTTCCTAAAAATAAATAACTGCTAGCTAAAAATTAAATTTCATTGTATCATTAGATAGCAAGTTATTATTCTTTTAACGATTAGGCTTAAAGTTGTAAGATTTAAACAGAAAATGGAGCCAACCTCTATGGATTTGCATTTGTACTGGATTTCTTCAATTTCCTATGCATTGTTTGTGGGATTAATTCTGCTTAGCAATATCAAGGTAATAAAATTTCCAAGTAAAGTAGAAAATCATTTCAGGTTAATGGCTAAATGGGTTCTGTTTTTTTGCATTCAGGATGCAATCTGGGGACTTTGCAATGCCCATGTAATAAACAACGATAATATCTTTTTCATCAGCAGTTCAATTTTTCATCTTTCCACGGTGGTAACAACTTTCTTCTGGTTAATTTATGTGCTTGAATACCTTCATGCAAAACCAAATCTAAGAGCAGTTTATCTGGCCTTGGACGCAGTTGTCATAATTTTCGAATTTATTCTTGTCATTGCAAATTACTTTAATACTACGCTGTTTTCCATTGTTAACGGTAACTACGTTACAGGATTTTTGCGTCCTCTTACATTCATAAACCAATGTGCAGTCTATCTTGTCATTGGTCTTACAACAATGTTATTTGCACTCAAAAAAGAAAATCGCCATCATACTCAGTACAAGTTTGAAATGATTTTTACCCTGACACCCATTGTAATGGGGGGTTTGCAGCTTTTATTTCCAAATGGCCCATTTTGCAGTCTAGGCTACTTTCTAGGTTTCTTCATCGTCCATATTTTCGTAGTTATAAAGGACAGGGAAATGACTCTGGAAAAAGAAAGTCAGCTTCTTAAAATAATGGAATTGAACAAAACCCTTCAAAACAAACAGAACGAAATCGATAAGCAGTTTGACATTTTGCAATCCATGAGCCGTGTTTACGATACAATCAACCTGCTTGATTTTAAATCATGCATTTCATTCAGGTTCGACATCAAGGATTCAGAAGAAATTCCATTTGATTTAATAAACGATCCCCATACCTCTGTAAACAAGGAAGTTGCAAAAAAAATATCTCAAGATGATTTTGATAGATTCTGGCTATTTACAAATCTTTCCACTCTTGAACAACGAATGAAAGGCAAAAGAGTTATTTCTGCTGAATTCAGATGCAATGAAGGCGACAGAATCTGCGCCATGTACATAAGGATTGACGACGATAAAAACGGATCATTCAATAAAGTTGCCTATACGTTACAGAACATAACAAATGAAAGAAAGCGAGAATATCAAGTATATCACGCACTTACACATCTGGTATATTCGTTGCATATTGTCGATCTTGAAAATGATTCTATTGAGCCTCTCATCGAACCAGAAATCCTAAAGCAGATTATCAGGAAGGAAGAAAGCGCTCAGACAGCTATGAACAACGTTATCAAAGCAACATGCAATGACGAATTCCTGGAAATGCTGATGGATTTTGTTGATTTTTCAACAATTAGCACAAGAATGAAGGAAAAATCAGCTTTAACATGCGAATTTCGTGGCAAATTCCATGGTTGGACCAGAATGATTTTCATTCCTATAGATGCAGAAAACGAAAAGATAAAACGAATCGTAATAACAACGGAAATTATTGATTCAGAAAAAAACAAAATTATCAATCTCACATATAAGTCAACAACTGACGAACTTACCAGAATTTATAATCGAAGAAAATACGAAGACGACCTGGATGAAATGGACCAAAACGGGGAACTGGAGGACAAAATCGTAATTGCCCTGGATGTTAATGGACTTAAAACTGTAAACGACACACTTGGACACAAAGCCGGCGATGAGATGATTATCGGGGCTGGAAACATCATAAATAAAACTTTTTCTTCAGCCGGGAATTCGTATCGCACAGGCGGAGATGAATTCATGGTAATAGTAAAATGCAGCGAAGAACAGCTTAAAGATTTGCTTTCAGAATTTGACGATTCCATCAAAGCTTGGAAAGGCAAAATGGTTGAAAAGCTAACCATTTCCTATGGATACGCTTGTGCGAAAAAGTTTCCAACCTTGAATCTTCGTGAATTAGCATCAGAAGCTGACAAATGCATGTATGAAAATAAAGAAGCTTTCTACAAAAGGACTGGTATGGAGAGGCGAAAGAATTAGGAAGTTGCATATAGTTTAAAAAAAAATGCAATCTGCTTTGTTGGTAGACAGAATCTACATTATCAACAGTAATATAATAACCAAAACTTAGCTTTCCAAGAGTAAAAAACAGATTTTTTTAGGAAATCTTTTCTAGTTTTTCACGGATAAATTCGCTTTTTTCCTTCAAACCAATTTGACCGACTTTAAGGAAAAGCATATTTGCTTTTGTCGAATCCAATCGAACAGCTCCTGCAGATTCTCGAATCAACTGAAGAACCTTGTTTACATTGATGTCTGAAACTTTTGCAAATGTAACAGAAACCGTTCCCTTGTTTTCTTTAATTCCCGAAATATTAAGTTTTCTGCAAAGAATCCGTATCTCACTAAGAGCCAAAAGACTCAGAACTTCGTCAGGAGCTGGTCCAAAACGGTCTTCCAATTCATTATATACAGCGTCAAGTTCAGATCGTAACGTAACGGCAGCAATCTTTTTATAGATTTCCATCTTCGTCTGAGGATTGTTCACATAGGAATCTGGAATAAATCCTGTATATTCAAGTTCCAAAAGAACTTCCTGCTGTTCTTTGTAATCTTCTTGTAAAACTAATCGATTAACAGCATCATTCAAAAGCCGCACATACATGTCAAATCCCACAGAATACACATTACCAGACTGATCTCTTCCAAGCAAATTACCAGCACCGCGAATTTCCATATCTTTCATAGCAATTTTAAAGCCACTTCCAAGCTCTGTAAAATCACTGATAACATTAAGTCGTTTCATAGCAATCTCGCTCAAAGATTTGTTTCCAGGATACAAAAGATATGCATATGCCTTTCTGTCACTCCGGCCAACACGACCTCGAAGCTGATAAAGCTGAGAAACACCATACATATCAGCGCGATCAATGATTATGGTATTTACATTTGGAATATCAATGCCGTTTTCTATGATTGTGGTAGCTACAAGTACATGGAAACCACCCATTTTAAAGCGCCGAAATATATCGTCAAGCTGATCACTAGTCATCTGTCCATGAGCCACATCAATCATCATTTCCGGTAAAAGCTTTTCAAGTTTAAGTCGGGTTTCATTCAATGATTCAACCCTATTATGCAGATAAAAAACCTGTCCTCCCCTTTCCACTTCTTTACGAATGGCCTTTACCACCCTATCATCGCTGTAAGGATCAATAACAGTTTCAACAGGTTGTCTTGTTTGCGGAGGAGTTGTAAGAAGACTCATGTCACGAATCTTCAAAAGGCTCATGTGCAATGTTCTTGGAATTGGAGTCGCAGACATTGCAAGGCAATCAATGTTATTCTTTAAAACTTTAAGTTTTTCCTTATCCTTTACGCCAAAACGCTGTTCCTCATCAATAATCATCAATCCAAGATTTTTAAAAACAACATCTTTTTGTATTATTCTATGGGTTCCTACAAGAATATCAATCTGACCTTCAGCAATTTCTTTCAATACTTTCTTTTGTTCAGCAGGTGTCACAAATCTGGACAGTTGTGCTATCTTTACTGGAAAATTTCTGAATCTTTCAATACAGGTTTCGTAATGTTGTTCAGCAAGAATTGTTGTTGGTGCAAGAAACGCAACCTGCTTTCCACCCATTACAGCTTTAAAAGCGGCACGCATTGCAATTTCAGTTTTTCCGTAACCTACATCTCCGCAGACAAGCCTGTCCATTGGAACAGGTTTTTCCATGTCTTTCTTGATTTCTTCTGTAACAGTTATCTGATCAGGAGTATCCTCATATGGAAAAGCGGCTTCAAAAGTTGCCTGCCATTCCGTGTCTTTGGGAAAGGGAAAGCCATGAGAAGCTTTTCGTCTAGAATAAAGTTCTATGAGCTTGCCGGCCAGATCTTCAACCGCCTTCTTAACTTTATTCTTGCGGTTTTCCCAGGCTTTGCTTCCAAGCACATCCATGCGTGGAGCTTCACCTTCACTACCGATATAACGCTGAACAAGATTTACCTGTTCAATTGGAACAAAAACATAGTCCTGATTTGCATATTCCAGTTTGATATAGTCCCTTTCGTTTCCTAAAGCCTTTACGCGCTCTATTCCAAGAAATTTTCCAATTCCATAATTAACATGCACAACATAGTCACCAGGATTCAATTCCACGAAACTATCGATAACCTGGCTTTTTGACCGTCTCAGTGATTTTGGAACAAATTTTTTTCGGCCAAAAATTTCATTTTCCTGAATAACCCTAAGTTTAATGTCTGGAAGTATGAAACCTTCCGAAATTACTTTACCAATAACAGTCAAAGGATAAAATCCTTTCTCTACGGTGGTCAATTCCTTAAGGATTTCTGTTATGCGGACAGCCTGGTTTTCATTGTCAGCAAAAACAAACACTTTCCACCCTTCTTTTTGCAGTTCAGAAAGGTTTTCCTTAAGATAATTGATGTTTCCAAAATAACTTTGGGATGGATCACATGAAAAATTGACAGTTGATTCACATGAAGTGTGTTCTTGTTCCGTTTCAGTTGAAATTGAGCGGAATTTTACACATCGAGTAGATTTTCCCAAAATCTGGTCAAAATCAATAAGAAGTTTTTCAGGCAAAAGAACAGGAATTTTTGGCAGCATCTGGCGAAACATACCATGCATTTCGCGCTTCATGCTTTCCTGTGCATTCTCGATTCTGTCAAAGTCAAAAAACATTACGCAAGAATCCTTGTGTACGTAATCAAGGATTGTATATTCCTTATCCCACAAAGCAGGATAAAAAAGCTCTTCCCCTTCACTATTGCCGTTGTTTGTCAATTCTTCAATGAATTTTTCCCGCCAGAATTTTGCATCATCCGTATATGCAATTGCAGGTCCGTCTTCAAAATTTTTATCAGATAAAAGTTCAGAAATTTTTGAAATAAGATGTTCATCCCAGATTACTTCCTTCATGGGATAGACCAAAATCGATTCTAATTGAGAGATTGTTGTCTGATCATCAGGATCAAAGGTTCTGATTTTTTCTATCTGATCAAAATCAAAAAGGATACGAACAGGAAGTTCATCGTTTGGCAAAAAAACATCAAGAACTTCGCCTCGAAGGCTGAACTCGCCTGGTAAACCAACTTTTGGCACTCTCAAGTAGCCAAGGGCATTGAGTTTTCCAGCAATTTCAACTGTATCAAATGTCTGTCCAACACAAAGAGTAAAAATACGGGATTTTATGGAATCTGGGGAAGGCATAGGAGTTTGTGCGGTTTTGGAGGACAAAATAAAAACTTTTGGTTTGAATTCCAAAGAGTTTCGACTACTTTTCTCTTCCATTGAATGAACCATGGCGGAAAGGAATCCTGCTCTTTGTCCAAATATTCTAGACCCTACTCCCACAGGCCTATAAGACAAAGTTCCCCAACCCGGCATGAAATACACATCAGCTTCTGGAAAAACAGTATTCAGATCAATCTTAAGTTTTTCTCCATCTTTGTCAGTAGGAACAATTACCAGACTATCGCTGCAATGAGAAGAGATACAGATTTTTTCCTTGATAGATTGGGCATTATAACCAGCGGAAGAATACTTGAATGAAGAAATGAATTTATTGTAACAGGCATTAGCAAAGGCCTGCAAAAAATAACTGTGAAATGCCCCATGAATGCCCATTACATTCACAGCACCTGAAACACTTTTATCAATTACAGAATTGATGTTGTCCTTATTATCTTTCCATGCATTTAGATTTTCAAGAATTGAATTTGTTGATAATGTATTCATAATAATTACCGATAATATAAAAAGATAGTTTTCAATATTTATTTTGGAGATTCAAATTGAAAAAATTTTCTATTATTATAGCGTTTCTTGCTTTTTTTGGACAGACAATTTACGCACAAGAATTGAATCCTGAAAATTTCAAGGAGGCATCTGTTTCTATCAAATATTATGACAGAACCATGTACTATCCGGGAAATGCAGAAGCAAATCCAATTCTTGTCCATATTTCGATTAAAAACAAAGGGACGGAAACTTTGCGTTTCAAGCTTGCCGATGACCGCATGTTCAGCATTGATTTCAATGCGTACACCGTAAAAAACAGACAACTTGATGCAACTCAGTCTTTGATCCGAAAAAGAACAAGCAATCAGACCGTCTATTTTAGGGAAATTGCAATTGAACCTGGAGAAGAATATTCTTTTATTGAAAACCTGAAAGAGTACATCGAAATAAAAGATCCATCTGTATATTATGTGGAACTTAAACTTTATCCTGAACTTTACAAACTGAAATTCATCAGCATAACTTCTAATCGTCTGACATTGGAAGTAAAACCTTCTCCATCAGCAGCATCATCTTCAATTCTCCCTGTAAAAGCAAAAACTGCAGAACTGCTGATTGCAGAAGACATTGCACCAGATGCAGTGGTTGAACAGACAATCATTGCAAGACAAAAATCATTATGGGATCAATACTTCCTTTACATGGACATAGAAGCAATGCTACAAAGAAATCCTTCTGCTAAACGTAAATTCATTGCAGCATCAGCAGAAGAAAGAAGCAGAATGATTCAAAATTACAAAGCTGATCTGCAGCTTTCAAGAATCGATAATGATATTGTTGCAATTCCAGAATCTTTTGAAATAGAAAAAACAACGTACACAAAAACTGAAGGAACTGTAACAGTAAAGCAGTGGTTCAAATATCCGAATTTCAGGGAAAAGAAAAGTTACGTTTACAAACTCCGCCGTCGTGATGGTATTTGGCACATCTATGACTATACTGTAACAAATTTAGGAACAGAGTAACTTTGAGGTAGTATGAAAGCACTGGTAATTTCTGACGATAATTCAACGATTCTGAAAATTGATGAATGTCTAAAAAAATTTCATGTAGACTCAATTAACTACAAATGGCTTTTGAAAGCTCTTGATAACGTGGAAGAAATTTGTCCTGATATTACGATTATAAGTGCACAAGATTATCCTCGACATTGGAAAATTTTCACACAATTCATAAAAAGCGGAATTGGAAACAATAACTGTAAGGTTCTTTTGTATACACAGCAAGATTTTACAGCAGAAGAAAGCGATAAGGCAAAAACCCTTGGAGTTTATGGAGTTTTCACAAGTCTATTGGATGACGAATCAGAAAAAACTCTTTCGAAACTACTTTCCTCTATTACTGGAAAACCAAAAGTTGATGTTGCTGAGCATTTGGAATGCCCAAAAACAAATGAAACAGTCTTATCTTCTCGTCCGCGCCTTGAAAACTGCACCCTCACTAGCGTGGATATGCTTTTAAAAGACAGTAGTTCAATCGAAAAAAATGAGACTAATGCAGAAAAAGCTTTGGAAAACGCTTTGATCCCATCTGTTGACCATATTCTTTCCAACAATTTATACGAACAAATCAGCAAAGAAGAAATTATCGACAAACCAAATGACAACAAACAAGATGAAAACCTAACTCCATGTGAAAACGGCAGCGGTCAACTTGTGCGCGGTAAGTCATTGCTATTAAAAATAAAAGAATTATATGAGAAAGAATAAGGCTAAATTTTTTTGTGAAAACTGCGGGACAGAAGTTCCAGAAAACGCAAAAGTATGCAAACAATGCGGAAAATTTTTCAGTGCCGTACGATGCCCTAATTGTGGAGCAACAGGAAATGCATCAGAATTTGCAAAAGGTTGTCCTTTGTGTGGCTATGCAGTTAACGGAAGCAGAAGTTCCCAAAAAGATCAACATTCATCTTTGGCATTAAAGGAAAATCTTTCATTCAATACCAACGGTACTGATAATAGGTGGACATACCATGCTCCGCATTTCATAAAAAGGGACCACTCTCTTCCGCCGTGGATTTACATAATCACAAGCTGCATGTTAATAACACTTATAATTGTATTTTACAGCTGCTTAAAAAGCCCAACTTATTGACCAAAACCGTTTTTATTTGATATAATTAATTACTTGCCCGGATGGCGAAATTGGTAGACGCGCTTGGTTCAGGTCCAAGTGGGATTTTCCCATAGGAGTTCAAGTCTCCTTTCGGGTAAAAAAGCATACTGTTAATAGTATGCTTTTTTTTATTTAGGGTTTATTACAAACCCTAAAAACGGCGAAGTCAAGGCTTTAAGCGTTAGCGTGCCTTGACTCGACGTATTTCTACGCCTTTTGTTTTTTCCTTGAACTCTCGCTCGATGAATCTCGCTCTGAGCCGACCTTTCGATGAACCTAAAAAAATGCCTGCAAATCCCATATTAAAGCTGATTATTAGCGGTATTGGTGCTGAACTATATTTTGCGCCAGAGTCGAATATTCTGGAAGAATTCTGCTGCTATTTGACTGAAGGAAGCCTGGCAAAAGAATTTCTCCGCTCACCAGGGCTCTGGCCGCAAGTTGTCTTCGTCTGCCGTTTTTTGGACTTTCAGGCTGCTTTTCAATCATCAGTAAATAACCGTTATACGCTTCCAGCACACTATCGGTAATCTGCTTTGAAGAAGGCTTTCTAGAACCATAGTCTGGCAATTTTATAGACTTATAGGCAGGAATGAAATCTGGATCTGGATTGCGGTCTTTATTGGCTGCATAGATAAGAGGCCACAAATGACGATTTCCAAGCTTCTGTTCCGCAATTTTATGATAACTAAGTCCAGTTGGAACAGTATATGCTTCAAACAGAGATTCCGCATCAATTTCATCGTTGGATGATTCATTTTTTTCAGCAGGGATTTTCTGCGAAACATCCTGATTATTTTTTTTCAAAGCATCTGCTGTTTCCCGGGACCCTGCCTCCGAAGCTGATGCAGATTTTTCCCTCTTATTTTTTAGCTTTCCCGAACAATTTTTTACAATCAACGAAACAAGAAGCGCAAATAGCAAAGCTACGCCGGCAAAAATGGCGAACATCCTAAAGCATTTCTTTTTTCCAGAAATTTCTTCATCGCATCCATCATTTTCATCACAATCATCAATTTCATCAGATAATGATTTTTCTTCGTACTTTCCTTCCGCTACATCTTCTTTTGAAATTTCGGACACTTCCTGCGAAAATTTCGGACCTTCTTCCTGAACGGAAACAATTTCTTGTGCAGACTCCTGCCCTATTTCTGATGATTCAGCTTTTCTTGCCCTTTTTGCATCATTATTTGCAACAGGTGATTTGAAAAACTCATCTTCAACTGGTGGCTCAAAAACTTCAGTAGGACATTCATGCCGAATCTTATCTGCCACCGCAAGAAGCCCCGGACCTTTCTTTTCCAACGAACTTTCCATTGCAATCCGGCTGGCCTTAGCATAAAGTCCATCTTCGGTAATCTTTTCGTTTATGATTTTTGGTTTTAAATGAGCAAACGGCCGATTGATTCTTCTTGCAACTGCAGGACAAGGAACAAACTTTATTCGCCAATGGGCCGGAATCGTAATCCGCTGACCATTAGATGGATTAAGACCAAAAGCTTCCTCTATCCACGTTTTTTTAAAAGTTCCAAAATTATATACAGAAAATTTATCTGCATCCTTCAAACCTTTTTTCACGATAAGGAAAAATAAAGAAGAGAACTTTCTTGCTGTTTCAAGCCCGATTCCAGTTTTCTGTACAAGTCGTTGAGCAAGGGCGGTTTGCGTCAAAAACTCACTCATTGATTTCGCCTTTAAGAATGTCGGATGCCCTGAACTTTACCTTGCATTTCTGAGGATAAAGAACCTTTTCCCCGGTAGCTGGATTTCGACCAACACGTTCCTTTGTCTGTGTGGCTTTGAACGTACCAAACCCAGGCTGGGTGAATTTTCCACCAGTCTCCAACGTTGAGACAATTTCTTCTATCATCGCGTTGAGTGTCTGAGTGCACTGCTTCTTGGTAATTCCCAATTCTGCAGCCATCTCGCCAACCAATTCGTGTTTAGTCATACTTTCATTTTAACCCCAAAGGGGAAAAATTCAAATTTTTTCGAAAACATCCACATCAGACAGAATTAATTACCATTTTAGAATTCATAGAAACATTTTCTGCCTGCAGGAAGATATTTGCAAATTCTTAAGATTCAAATTATCTGGCTTTGGCCTTCTTTGACTTTGAAACCACCAGTTTACCATTCACCAGAACCGTTCCTTTCTTTTTTTCGTAAAAAAACGTACAAACTCCAAGTAAGATGCCACCAAAAACCATTCCAAGACAAAGCTTCTGACCAACAGAAAAATCCCAGAATGAAGTTGTGTGATAAATATCGAATTTATATCCAAGACCTTCATCCGGCTGTCTGAAATATTCTATAAAGAATCGGAAAAGCCCATACCCTGTCATATAGATCGACGAAAGCATTCCAAACCATTTCCTGTGATTTCTGCAAAGCCAGATTATAAGCCACAACACAAGCCCTTCAAAAAATGCTTCATAAAGCTGACTTGGATGACGGGGAAGATTCACGAAAACAGAATCGCCGGTTTCCATTCCAACTTTACCGGCACATTCCTGAACCCATTCTTCAGAAGCCAAAAAAGGAGTGGCATTTGGGAAAACCATTCCCCACGGAACAGTTGTTACGCGACCAAAAAGTTCTCCATTCATGAAGTTTCCGATTCGTCCAAATGTGTAGCCAAGAGGAATAGCTGCTACCATGGCATCAATCCACTGAAACACCGGTTTCTTGTGCTTTACAGCCCAAACAATCATTCCAAAAAGGCCACCGATAAAACCACCGTGATAAGACATTCCTGCAAGCCCGGTAAACTGTCCCTGTTCGTTATAAGGCCAGAAAATCAGCCATGGCTTTGACTTGTACAAATCGCTGCCATCGTAAACCAGGCAAGAGAAAACTCTTGCCCCGATTAAAAGAAAAACTATTCCCGTGGCAATAAAACTAAAAAGATCGTCATCAGTTGCTATAAATTCTTGAGAATTCAAATGGCCTTCATTCTTCACTTTTCTAAGAACCAGAAATGCTGTTCCAAAAGCAAGTATATACATCAATCCGTACCAGCGGAATGCGCTTAAAAACGGAACCCCGGGGAAAATTTCAGGATGAATCCATGATGGATAATTCAAAAACAAAAACATTTATAACTCCAAAAAACAAGACGAAAGGTTTTCTGTCCGTAAGTTTTTTACTTAAGAATCAGACTTTAAAGCCCATCTTTGCGGCTTTTACGATTTTTGATTTCAGCAAAAGGTTTTCCTTTTTTATCTGAGTCAGTTCATAAGCCTGGGTTTTGATCATTTCAACCAGTTCTCCGGTAGAAAGCTGACCGCTTCCAATCAAATCATCGATTCCAGAAAGTTTGAGTGAAAAATCGTCATTAGCCTCTTCTTCAGCCATATCAAAAGTGGCAGAAGCATCTATCGTATTGTTGAATTCTTCGTCAAACTGGCGGGGTTCTGCCGCAATCACCTTGTCGGCTATTCTATAAATAGCCTGGGAAAGAACACAATGAGGTTTATAGATTATTACCGGAAGCCTGGAAGACAACGCTTTGTCCTGAAGCTGATCGCGGAACATTACGCCAAGATATTCGATATCAAGTCCCAGATACTGGCTGCACGAATGGCGAATCCTCAGGGAACGTTCAGCATCCTTAGGATCGTCGATCATATTCATTACCAGACGAGGCCTGAACTGTTTCATTCTTGAAACAAAAAGTTCCGTATTCTGAGGATCCACCTTTCCAAGCGCTTCGATAAGCTTTGGAATATAAAGGCTTTTCATTGTATCCACATCTTTTTTGAGCGACTCAAGAAGCTGATGACCTGGCGTACCGCGTTTGAAAGTCGTATACAAAAGACGGAAAACCGAGTTTTTAAGGAACAGATAACCGTCAAGTGTTGCCGTTACTGCCGGTGAAGTCACAAGAATTCCCTGAGGAGACTGAAGGAACATATCCAAAATTATCTGATGAGTTCCAGCCCCCAGGTCCAAAATCAGAAAGTCTGCATCCAGACTATGAAAATTGCGAACAAGCTTAGCTTTTTGCGCAGCTTTCAAGGTCGTAAGCCCCGGAATCTGACTATCGCCAGCTATAAAGCTGACATTGTCATATTCTGTTGGCTCAATAATATCCTTGAACGGAGTTTTATCCGTCAGATATGTACCGATACTGTTTCTTTTTACATTATGGCCAAGAGCCAAATGAAGATTCGAAGCACCAAGATCAAGGTCGGCAAGCACAACTTTTTTACCTGCTTGTCCAAGAGCTATGGCAAGATTTGCAGAAAGCAGGCTTTTTCCAACTCCGCCTTTTCCGCTGGCAATAGGAACAATTTGCATATTTTCAGTATACCATAAGTAAGGACATTTGCAAAATATTGATATTTTCAACTCATTGCCATAAAATATTTCATCATGAAAAAGATAGACTTTAAGAGAATCCTGAAAATAACAATAAATACTACAGCCGTTGCTTTTGTGGCGTTTTTTGCTTCACAATGTTTTGCACAGTCAAATTCCGGCGAGCGAAACTCCAGCTCACTTTTCTATAAACGCCGCATTTCCACAATCATGGATTATGTGCATGAAAACTACGTTGACGAAGTAGACCAGAAGATTCTTTACGAAGGAGCCGTCAAGGGACTTATGAACTCCCTTAATGATCCATACACCACATATCTTGACACGGAAGTAATGCGTGACCTTACCGATACCACAAGCGGAAAATTCGGCGGCGTCGGGCTTTCTATTTCAAAACCAAACGAATCCACAGCAGACAAACCTGCATACGTCGAAGTGGCTTCTCCTATCGAAGATTCCCCTGGAGCCAAGGCTGGAATCTCAACAGGCGATAAGATCACGGAAATCGACGGCTTGCCAACCGAAAGTATGACCATGCAGGATGTACTGAATCATCTTCGCGGCGATGTGGGAACAGATGTAGAAGTTACGATTCTGAGGGGAAAAAACACAAGATGGTCCACTACCCTTACACGAGCATTAATTGAAGTTCCGACAATAAAAAGCGGAATGATTGGAAAAATCGGGTACATGAGAATAATCCAGTTTACCCCAGACACTCCTGACAGAGCCAGAGAAGCAATTGCATCCTTCGAAAACGCCGGCTACACAAGCCTTATCATAGATCTTCGTGACAATCCTGGCGGACTCATTTCCAGCGTTTCCACACTGGCAGATTTCTTTATCGACGAAGGACCTATAGTTTCCACCAAAAGCCGCGATCCAAAAAACTGCACTTCATTCAATGCAACTCCTTCAGCCACAATCGTAAGGGAAAAACCTATCGTTGTGCTCATAAACCGCGGATCAGCAAGCGCTTCGGAAATTCTTTCTGGAGCATTGAAGGACAATCATCTTGCTTACCTTGTAGGCCAAAGAACCTACGGAAAAGGCTCCGTTCAGCAGGTAATCCCATTTTCCGAAGATGAGGGCATCAAGATAACTGTCGCAAGATATTACACTCCAAGCGACACGAACATCGACAAAGTTGGCATTCCTCCTGATGAAGAAATTGCATATCCAAATCTGACAGAAGAAGAGGAAAAAAGCTTTTCTCAAATGATGAAAGACAGCGCAATCGACAAAATTGTCGATGAAACCCCGGACATGTCAGAAGCCCAGATTACTGATGCAGCAGACCAGCTTTACGGCAAATACAAGCTCGACAAACGCCTTTTAAGAAGACTTATCCGCATTCATGCAAACAAAACAAAACCCACTGCTCTTTTTGACCTGGACTACGACATCCAGCTAAAAAGAGCCATAGAAATCATCAACACAACAAGTGATTTCCAGAACCTTGTGCATTCAACCAAAACGCTGAAAGAACTTCAGCAGGAAGCAGAAGAAAACAAAGCCAAAGAAGAAAAGGCTTCTGCAAAATGAGGCAATTCCTTTCCCAATCCTATCCAGACAGAAAAGGATTGATCTTCATAACAGGAAAAGACTTCCGCTACATGCGCCAGGTTTTAAGGACAAAACCAGGCGACATGGTTAGCATCCGTCTTCCGGACGGAACCTTACAAAACACAACTGTTGCCCAAATTTCCGAAGAAACCAGGACGTTGACGCTGCAAGTTTGCAGTTCAAAGTGCAGTTTGACTGAAAAACCTGAAAGCAGCGAAAAACACTGCGTTTCCCCAGCCCAAATCAGCGCAAATCTGAATGCAACCGAATATTGGCTTTTCCAGTTCATTGCAAAACCTGCAAAGATGGAGCAAATCATAAGGCAAGCCGTAGAATGTGGCGTAAGCTGCATTGTTCCCATTGAAGGAGCTTTTTCCCAAAAACAGAACATCCAGGCGATGAACAGCACAAAAGGTCAGCGAATAGAACGAATCATCAAGGAAGCACGGCAGCAAAGCGGTTCCCCAATAGACACGAAAGTCCTGCCGCCAATGTCACTGAAAGACGCCTGTCTGTTGTGGAAGGATGCCGTTCAAACAAAGCCAAACAACGCCGCTATCGCCCTTTGGGAAAGAACAGAAAAATCCCAGCCAATACATCGTATCATCGGTCAAAAAAACGTGGAAATGGCGGTTATTGCGGCTGGCTGCGAAGGCGGCATAAGCAGCGATGAAATCGAAATCATGAGCGAATATGGTTTTGTTCCCGTTCATTTTGCCGTAAATATATTAAGATGCGAGACTGCAGCACTTTACGGAATAGCAGCAGTCCAATCAGCGATTCTGGAGAATAAATCATGGGTATACAGAGAATAGTTGTAGCCGGAGTTCCAATGCATGTACTTCCAAGGGAAGATATCGAAATGGAAATCCTTGAACTGCTTGCAAAACCGGGAACAAAACAAATCGTCTTCCTTTCAGTGTGGGGATTTTTGAGAGCCCACCACAAAGGTGATTTTCGCAACTGTGTCCTGAACGCAGACCTTGTGCTTCCAATATCAAAAAGCCTTATAAAAGCAGCATTATTCCTCAAAAGACCTGTTCCCGTTCGCTACAATCCGTTCAGCATCGTAATCGAATTTCTTTCGATTCTGGACTCCCATTTCAAATCCATTTACCTGCTTGGATCCAGAAACCAAACCCTGCATACAGCCGAGCGCAATGTTCGCGACACATTTCCTTCGCTTAAAATTCTTGGAAGATATCAGGGATATTATCCGAAGAACGCAGAAGGAAACATCATTCAGGCCATCTACAAAGCTTCCCCGGCAATGGTTCTTATAAGCGACGGCATAAAAGAAAAAGACACCTGGGTTTACCGCCGGCGCAACCAATTCTCATCAAGCATCTTCCTTTATTACAAGGACTGTTTTGGAATCTTTTCAAAACGAATCCACCGGGTCAGCGAAAAAACTTTCGATCGGGGACATGAAATCTGGCATGCAATTCTACGCAACCCGTTAAAGATTTTCCTTGTATTTCCATTCATCCACTTTCTTTTTATTTTGCTTTTCAACAGATTGTTTAAAAAATAATAATTTGTTAGAGTAAATCAAAATGATGATCTGGGAGAGGAATCATTTTGATTATAAAAAGTAGTTTATCCGTCTTTTCTGAACGAGAAGACATCCAAAACCTCTGCCGCACCGCAGTAGGTACCCAATTCAACCTGTTTGCACAAAACAGGTCGATAATCGCAAAGAAAACGTCTGCTCCTATAATTTTCAAACGCCCGGTAGTTTTTGATTGCAGCGCATTCATTGAAAGCCAGCCATTGTTGGAAAACATCGATTCGTTCATGGAACTGATAAGCCAGGGATTGTTCATAATCCCTGAAAATTTCAGCGACTCCATACTGAACAAAATCTTGTCATACAACAAACAAATCATTCGCCTGCCATGCGACCCGGAAATAGTCAGGCAAACAATCTTTGACTTTGCGAAAGCCAGCCGATTAACCCACGCAAACCTAGTCCCTATACAGCAAACAATACCAGATGCCCTCAGATGCTTCATCGGAAGCTCATGGCAGTCAGATTTTCTAAGAACACAAATCATTGAAGCCAGTCAGGGAAACAGGCCCATACTGCTTGAAGGGGAAACGGGGACTGGGAAAACAATGCTTGCAAAGGTAATTCACAAGATTTCGCCGCAGAACAACGGGCCATTCAGACAATTCAACGTGGCAAACTTTCATGACGAACTTTTTTCATCGCTATTATTCGGGTCCACAAAAAGCGCATATACCGGTGCAGAAAAATCACAGGGATTACTGAAAGAACTGGACGGCGGTATGTTCTTTCTTGACGAAATCGAAAGCATGAGCATTCAGGTTCAGACAGGGCTTTTGACCTTTCTGGATGACGGGATGTTCTATAACATGGGAAGCACAACGGAACAGAAAAGCAGTGTCAGAATTGTATGCGCCACAAATGAAAGCGCAGAAAAACTAATGAAGGAAAAACGGCTCCGTCTGGATTTCTACAACAGGATTGCAGGAAGCGTAATTCGCATTCCTCCACTAAGAGAAAGGCCCCAGGACATAATCGACATGGCAATGCATTTTTTGGAAAAGCAACAGCGTTCCGGAGAATTCACGGAAGAAACATTGGACTATCTTTCAAAACAGGAGTGGAAGGGAAACACAAGAGAATTGCTCAAATGTCTGGAAAAGACACTTGAATGCAACCCCCATAACAATTCCATAAAACCGATGGATCTAGTCTTTTGATTTTGAGGCCAGCCCTGCAGCTTTGCTGAAGATTTTTTCGATATATTGGGCTTCACTTTCCGAAAGGGAAGCCCTGGAAAGCAAACTTTGCCAGAATCGTTCCATATCAGGACGGCCGGTAACCTTAAAGAACCCGATTTTCTGAAGGTTATCGGCTATGATATGAACGGTTTTGTCTATACGCTCCAACGACAAAGGGGTATATCCTGTAAGGTAACTGTTTTTTTCCCTGAAAAGATGATAGCAAATGATTTGAACTGCATGTGAAAGATTCAGGGATCCAAAATCAGAACTGGATGGAATCGTAACCCCAACAGGACAATGCTCAAGTTGCTCATCCGTAAGTCCGGTCCGTTCATTTCCAAAGACAACAGCAACTTTAGCACCATTATCACCACTTCCGTCTCCAGAGGCAACGCCTGCGGTTTTTGCAAATTCTTCAGGAAGGAGCAGCTTGCCTTTTCGCTTTTTTCCTCTGCGTCTTGTGGTTCCTGCAGCAACAGAACAATCAGAAACAGCATCTGCTAAAGTATCAAAGAACTCTGCATTATCAAAAATATAGGCTGCATGGATGGCCAGAACATGAACTTTGTCCACATCATAATTTTCTCGTTTTCCGACGATTCTCAGATGAGTAATATCATTGTTTGCCATAGCCCTGCAGGCAGATCCGATGTTCCTGCATTCGTCAGGATGATCCAAAATCACATATATTTTATTCAAGTCCATAAAAAAAGTATATCAATCACCAAAAAAAAGTAAAGAAACTATAAAAAAACACGAAGAGTTGTTATTCTTAATTTGACCATATAACAAAATTATAGTAATATTAGCTGATACGCTTTATAGTTTTAAAAATGCGGAGTTTGATTATATGAACACAAATAATAATAATATAGTCCCAAGCTTTGATGACGATCGCGATGAAAGCCTAAAGATTTCACTTGAAAAGGTAGACTCAGTTCCAAACGGAGTTTTAGTTTATCTGAATGGCTACATCGATACCTACAATTCAAACTTTTTCCAGAAAAAAATCACCAAAGTTATCGAAACAGGTTTTATAAACATCATCTTCAACTGTTCGGCATTGAACTACGTTTCGTCAACCGGTATCGGTTCATTCACATCCTTCCTTAAAATGCTTAGACCTAAGGGAGGCGATATCGTTCTTCTTGAAATACAGCCAAAGGTTTATGAAGTATTCCAGCTTTTGGGATTTTCTCAGTTCTTTAATATTAAGGATACTGCTGATGATGCTATTGCATTCTTTAAGCAGGGTACTCCAGTTGCAGAAAGCATCTTCCCTAAAGTATTTGCCTGTCCAATGTGTAATAAACATTTGAGAGCAACACGTTCTGGACGTTTCCGTTGTTCTGAATGTAGCTTACGCTTAACATTCTATCTTGGGGCAGATAAGTGTTTTCTTCGTCCAATTCCTCCTCTGTCCACTCTACCGCATCTGCCGAACGGTAAAGTTTTCCGTTCATCAGAGCATAGTAGAACTGATTTGTAACCGCTGCCAGTGTCAAACCTTCTTGCTGGATTCCCAAGGTTTCCCAAGTCTGGCCGTCATTGCTTGTGTAAAGGCTGCCCGACTCAGATGTCAGATAAAGCCTGTCGTTGTTCACGCGCAGAGTAGTCAAATCGGCATCGGCAGGCAATGAAGTGTTTTGCTGTTCCCAGTTGCCGGCCACACCCAGTCCGTCGCGTACCAACAAACCGACTCCGTTCTCCGTCTGACCCAGCACCAACAGTTTTCCGTCCAATGCCACAGCCTTTATTCCAGTCATGCCTTCCAAACCGGCAACCACAGAATCGGAGCATGCCCAATACAGAGAGTCACCTTCTTGCTGATGCACGTTCAACTTGACGGTATACTTGCGGAAAGTCTGACCGTCTAATGCCGTTACAGAAAAATGAAGTGGTTTTGAGAAGTTGATGCTGTCACTGGTCTTGTATGCCGTCCACAACGAATCCTCTTTGGCATCCACGGGTCTATATGATAGCATAGAACCGCTATAGCTGACCGTAGCCTTCAAATTTGTGATAATGGAGTTGAAGGGCAGAGAATCCCTGTTTTCAATAATCTGGTTGCGATGGTCAATGGTCATGGGGAAATAGCGCCCGTCAATATTGACCGTGTAGGTACTGTCAGAACCGTCACTGGCCTTGGTTCGAATCATCTGCTTGATAGATTCCAAAGAAAAATCTACAATATAGCAATCACTGCTCAGCACCACATCGTCATCATCATCCTTTATACAGGATGAAAGCATGGCACAGCCAAAAACCAAAAGGCCGAAAAGATATTTTTTCATTTGATTATGTTCGCGCATTTATTAGGTAATACTATTTCAGCTTGCAAAATTACGGTTATTATTTGACTTTATCGCATAATAAAGCCACTAAATGGGTCTGATTTAAGGAATTTTAGGGATTGGTATGGGTAAAAGCACTCATTTTGCCGCTTTTTTTCAAGATTTCGGCCGATAAAGACACACTTTATTCGCGCCAAAAAGTTCTTCCGATTCCAGCACTGCGCCACTCAACGATGCCGCAGGAATCCCTTCACCTAACATCAGCGGCGAAATTTCCACTCTCACCTCGTCCCACAAACCAGCATCCAGAAACGTCCGGTGCAACGCAGCACCGCCCTCCACCAGCAAAGACTGTATGCCCAATGCGTACAGGTCTGACAAGATTTCCTCCAAATTGCCGGTTTCATAAATACGGGTGGGCACACTGCCATCCTTCAGATGCAGCGTATCCGGCAAAGTTCCATGCCGGTCTATGGTGACTCGCAAAGGATGCTTGCCCTGCCATTCACGGGCTGTAAGCGTGGGATTGTCCCACATTGCGGTGTGCGTTCCCACCATTATGGCTTGATGACGGGTACGGAGCCGATGTACAAGCATCTGCGTCAGTGCAGTGGAGAAAGCCACCGCAGAACCATCCTTGCGTGCGATAAAACCGTCTGTGGATTGCGCCCATTTCAACGTAATCCAAGGGCGGTGTTTGCTATGAAAAGTAATGAAACGCTCGTTCAGACGCAGACATTCCTGTTCCAAAACGCCCACTTCCACATGAATTCCGGCATCACGCATCTTCTTCACACCCAAACCGTTCACTTTCGCAAAAGGGTCCATACAGCCCACCACAACCTTGGGAATACGGCACGAGACTATCAAATCGGCGCAAGGCGGAGTCTTGCCATAATGGGCACAAGGTTCCAGACTCACATAAAGAGTGCTTTCCTGCAAAAGTTCTGGTTGGCGCACACTACGGATGGCATTCACCTCGGCATGCGGGCCTCCACACTTGCGGTGATACCCCTCTCCTATGATTTGCCCCCGCCACACCACCACGGCTCCCACCATGGGATTCGGCGCCGCCCCAGCCTCGCCACACCGGGCCAGTTGGATGCAGCGTCTCATGTAACGTTCGTCCTCCGTTGTCATGTTTATCATCTTTTTCCTTGCGTTTACGACTGTTTATTTCACTTTTTTCATAACTTTGCAGCATGAATCCCGTTCAGATACTACAACACATTTATCCTGCCGGAGAAGCCCGAGCCATCTATCGGATGGTGATGGAATTGCGTTTCGGCCTGTCCCGAACAGACATTCTGTTGGGCAAAGATAAAGATTTATCCGCAGATAACCTAACGGAACTGCAAAATATTATGCAACGCCTTGCCACAGGAGAGCCAGTTCAATATGTATTGGGCATGGCCGAGTTCTGCGGACACACGTTTCATGTAGAGCCTGGCGTGCTGATTCCCAGACCGGAAACGGCAGAGCTGGTGCAGGCCGTCTGTGCCGAGCCGAAAGGCAAGTCCGTCCTTGACATCGGCACGGGTTCGGGCTGCATAGCCGTTTCACTGGCATTGGCCGGCTACAAAGTTACGGCCTTCGACATCTCCGAGCAAGCGCTTTCCATTGCACAGGCCAATGCGGAGAGCCTAAACGCAAAAGTTGAGCTTGTTTGTGAAAATATTTTACATTCAAACACAACTGAAAGAAAATGGAACATCATTGTAAGCAACCCGCCTTACATTTGCCAAAGCGAAGCGGATGAGATGCACCGGAACGTGTTGCAGCACGAACCTCATCTGGCATTGTTCGTCCCCGATGAGGAACCCCTTCTTTTCTATGACGCCATAGCTGAATACGGCCTGACCCACCTCTGCAACAACGGACGCATCTATCTCGAAATCAATCGAAAGTATGGACATGAGATTTGCAATTTGCTAAGTCGGAAAGGCTATCAAGACATCCGACTGCTGGACGACCAGTTCCAAAACCACCGTTTCATTATTTGCTCTTTACCCCAATGATGGCATTCCGAAAAAAGACAACCGAGCCACTGTCCTACGAACAAGCTCTGCAACGCTTTACCGCACTTTGTAGTCAGAGCGAACACTCATCAGCCGAAATTCGGACAAAAGCCCTTCAATGGCAACTGTCACCCACCGATACTGAGCGACTTGTAGATTACCTGATTGATGAAAGATACATCGATGACGAGCGCTATTGCAAGGCATACGCCAACGACAAGTTGCGTTATAACCACTGGGGACGGTTCAAGATAAGGCAAATGCTCCACATTCAAGGGCTCGCAAGCGAGCACATCCGTGCCGGACTGGAGTCCATCAACGAGGAAGAGTATGAAAAAATCCTTACAGACATCATTCACGCAAAAAACCGGAGCATAAAGGACACCGATCCTTATACACGCCATGCCAAGATTATGCGACACGCAGCATCCAAAGGTTTTGAGAGCGACGCTATTGCAAAACTTCTGCCCGGGTTCGACGAATACACATACGATGAATGAATCTGTTCTGAAAAAAACATCGCGGATTCTATGATTTTTCCTAAACATAATGGAACCACACTAAATCTTTTTTTGTATCTTTGCAAACAAATACAATCTCTTAAATTTAAATATGGTTATGAAAACTCTGGAAAACATTTTCGCGGCTAAGTTATTAAATGTAAAAGCCATCAAGTTGCAACCCACCAATCCCTTCACATGGGCAAGCGGATGGAAAAGCCCCTTCTATTGTGACAATCGCAAGACCCTTTCCTACCCCGACCTCCGTTCTTTCGTGAAGATTGAATTGGTACGCCTCATTATGGAAAACTTCCCCGAGGCCGAAGCCGTTGCCGGAGTTGCTACCGGAGCCATCGCACAGGGCGCACTGGTTGCCGACGCGTTGAACCTTCCGTTTGTGTATGTACGCAGCAAACCCAAGGATCACGGTTTGGAGAATCTGATTGAGGGCGAACTGAAGCCCGGCATGAAGGTAGTGGTAGTCGAAGACCTCATCAGCACCGGTGGTAGCAGCCTTAAGGCCGTAGAAGCCATCCGCAAGAACGGTTGCGAAGTGGTGGGCATGGTGGCCAGCTACACCTATGGTTTCGATGTGGCAAAGAAAGCCTTTGACGAAGCCAATGTCAAGCTGATCACACTTACCAACTACGAAGCAGTGGTTGCCGAAGCACTCAACACAGGATACATCCAGTCATCCGACGTAGAGTTGCTGCACAGCTGGCGCAAGGATCCTGCCAACTGGGGTATTTAATCCATTTAACAGACATACAAAATGACAAAATACGAAAGCGACGTAAAACTCATCTATGCGCCGCAAGATGCGGTGTATGCCAAACTGAGCGACCTCACCCACCTGTCTGTCATCCGCGACAGGATTGACGACCCCATGGTGGAACAGAACATCATGGCGCATGCCGGAGACAAGGTAAAGCCCGAACAGATTGC